>NPIG01000318.1_pt1 | contig 44464 bp, 53 predicted proteins | sample 8637441 | NCBI WGS metagenome assembly NPIG01 (sample SAMN07420675, study PRJNA396082) | bioreactor metagenome | isolation source: sample BR6 brine-fed electro-methanogenic bioreactor BR | place: Japan: Kochi | collected 2016-06-14
CCCTGGCACTCGATCCGATCCAGAAACCATGGTATGGAAGATGCCGTCGTATCAGCCGGGGACTGTACCAGAGTAGTTCCGGTATCGTGATCAATGCGGATGTCAATGGTGCGTTAAACCATTTGAGAAAAGTAGCTGGTGATTCGGTTATGACACCGATAATCAGTAGCGGTCGCGTCAACCGACCGGTACGAATAAGGCTCAACTACGAGCAACCTTCGTGCACATTAAATTGCAATGTCTGTGGGAACACCGCTATTGCAAGCCCCGCCGTTTAGGGCGGGGTAGTTGACTCGTCTGATTTCTTGTAAAAGCCTGTGATGCTCCCGAAGTCCTTTTGTAAGGTTATTGATTGCCTCCTCTTTGGTGATGCCCTGATCTGCGACATGGGTGAGGGTATCGATAGCTACGAAGTACCTCCCTTCCCTGTGGATCGTGATCCGGGCTTTCATCTTTGGATGGGTTGTAGAGGTGTTTTGTTTGGTCTTTGTGATATCACTCAAAGAGCTCTTCCTATGAACAATTAATTGGTAATCTCCTGTTGCATGTTCAATACTCTTCTGGTGGTTGTTATCTCTCAGCAGTCCTTTTTTTCTTTTAATGGCTTCATGAATTATATTTATGGATTTAGGCTTCAAATATCTGTAAAAAAGAGCGGTCTTACTCTGGTTTGCATTTTCTCCTATAAACTGTATGCGAGTTTATAATGGAGGTGAAGAGCCGGATCCCTCCCCACATCATCCCCTCATGAAAAGCCAGCATTCCTGCAATCTCCGGGTGCAGCCTCATCGCCGCCATCGATACCCTAATAATAGAGCTGATGCAAGAGAATGGATTATACAAATTATAAGGATCGTCTGCCAATGCCCCGCTACGTCTTCTTCAACCCCTTCTCCATCCTGATGGTGATCATTCTCATCGCCGCACTCATCCTCTTAATCCCGCTCCTTCTTCTCGGAATTGTCGGAGGTGCCCTGACAAACCTCGGGTTCTCATGGTTCCAGGCAATCGGGCTTCTCCTCCTGATTTTGATCGGGAGTCTCGTGAATATCCCGGTGACTGAGATTCGGGAACGGGCGCCTGATCCGGTGGAGCGTCCAGAAGGGCGCCAGTTTGCCCCCTCACTCTATGATGGGATGTATAAGGTGCAGCCGCCGGCACAGGTGACAAAAGTGGCCCTTAATCTCGGTGGTGCAGTGATTCCTGTTCTGATATCGGTGTATCTTCTTTTTCACGCCCTCATCGGGATGGGTGATGCACGGCTCTTCACCCTCGCCTGTGTGGGAGCCCTTGCTGTCACTATTATCGTCAACCGATATGCACGGCTGATCCCCGGAGTTGGTATAGGGACGCCGTTCTTCCTGCCGCCGCTTGCTGCTCTTGCCTGTGGGATCCTGCTTGCCGGGGGTTTTGGGTTGAATGCCGCTATCATTGCCTATGTGAGCGGGACAATCGGGACGCTTCTTGGAGCAGATCTCTTAAATTTCAGGAAGATCGGATCCCTCGGGGCGCCTATTGTCTCTATCGGGGGTGCCGGGACGTTTGACGGGATCTTTCTGTCCGGGATTATCGCGGCGTTTCTGGCGTGAAGGGGGGGTTGGTGTTAAGAGGACCATTAATCCCGAATGGGGGATGAATTACTGGCATAATGGGGTTTTACTGTGAAAATATATCTTGATGTTTGCTGTCTATGCCGACCTTTTGATGATCAGCTTGTTCCGCGAATCAGGTATGAGAGTGAGGCGGTTATTGCTATACTTAATCGCTGTTCGGTTGATTGGACATTGATATGGAGTTATGCAATTATCTATGAGGTTTCAAAAATTATTGATGGTCAAAAAAATCAATATCTGAGTAATCTTAGGGATCGTGCAGATATTTGTATCATGGTCGATGGTGTAATTAAGAAAAGGGCTGAATTATTCATGGGGTATGGCATAAAAGCCCTTGATGCATTACATCTCTCTTGTGCTGAACGTGCGGGTGTAGATGTTTTTATAACTACAGATGATAAGTTGAAAAACATTATGAGTAGGTATAGTGATATCTCTACAGTAAAGGTTGTTAATCCTGCTCAATGGTATCAGGGGGTGGTGGATGATGAAAGTGAAAACGCTGCATGAGATCCATGTCGAAGGGATTCAGGCTCTCTATAAAACCCTGGGTCCGGTGGATATGATACGTTTCCTTCAGATGTTTGATCATGGGAAAGGGGATTATACGGAGGAGCGAAACAAGTGGCTTAGTGAGAATCTTGAGGAAATATACGCTGAGATTGTTGAGATGCAGGGGGATGCCGAGTCCGATGATTCTCCATAGTTCTACTATGGCTCATCGCTGACCAATGAACCTCTCACTGATGAGGAGATTGCCGAAATCCGGGATTCACTGGAAGAGGTTGAACGGGGTGGGTTCGTCACCCATGAAGAGCTGAAGCGTGATCTGGGGCTTGAATGAGTGGAATCACTGGAGTGATTTCGATATTTTCTGGCTTATATTAATATGGCTTCCGATAATAGTATGTTGACGGAGTTTTGCGTATGACATCACTCTCCCAACAGGGTAATTCTGGTAGACATGATCTGGATGAGCGGGCGAGGGAACGGATTATCGGTGAGATCGCTCAAGTCTTCGCTTGCGACCTGGAACTCACTGCTGATGTTATTGTGGTGTATATTTTCGGCTCATTTCTGAAAAGCAATCGATTTAATGATATTGATATTGGGGTTCTGGTGTCTGGGGAGAGAAAATCCTATGATTACTTTAAATATGGTATGCGAATTGCCTCTGTTATAGAACAACGTATTTCTCCGCGGTGTGGGGTTGATCTTCGTCTTCTCAATGGTGCTCCCGTTCGTTTCCTCTATGAGGTGGTACGGAGCGGCCGACTTGTTTTTGCCCGTGATGAGGATGAACGTAGCTCATTCGAGGCAGATGTTCTGACACAGTATCTTGATCTGCTTCCGATGTTTGAGAAGATGGATCGGGCGTGTATTTCACCGGTGAAAGGATGAGGATATATCATCATATTGATGAATTTAAGAATGCATTAGCTGACTGGAAACGCTATCGTTCCATACCTTGAGGATCTGTTTGTTTCAGATAGGGATACGAGAAATATGGTCATGCATGCTATGATGATCTCTATTCAATCTTCAATTGATATTGCGGCAGACATAATCGCCGATGGAAAATTGGAAAAGCCTGGTAGTTATCGGGAAGCTTTTGAAATTCTGGGAAAGCATTCGATTATATCAGAAAGGTCTGTTCAGGATCTCTCAGATCTGGCTGGTTTTCGGAACATCCTCGTTCATAGGTATGGTGATCTTGATATTGGGCAGGTCTATGCTATTCTTCAGCAGGATTACGGTGTACTTGATACATATCTTGGTGCAATACAACGCTATCTCCAAAAGATGGCTTAATCAACCTTTTTCTCCTCAAAACATCTCTCTTCTGGTGGTTCTCTTTTGCTCATGCCTGGATGTGGATCCTATCATGCCACAATTTGCCAAGCGACTTCTCTGATTGATTTGAGGGTGGTTATTCACACCCTCGATTCTGGAAAAGCCCATATGGTCCTGCCTACGGTCATGTGAGCTCTGTATTTGCTTTTCTAGAAATCTTGCAATTCCTGTGTTTCCCGGGTGTCGTCTGTGCTACTCTCCTCTCATCGCCATCTCTTTATAAACCTGCATATGGTTTATCACGGATCGACTGGATGGATTCATGGGTGTAGAATCTCTCTTGTTTCAAAGCAGTATTGTATCCCGCTGATCAATTGAATGACTTAAAAATAGGGGTAAATTTCGTTATTATGGATATAATAAAAGCTATTTTAGGGCTTCTTGAAGTGTTGTGAAAAGGGCAGAATAGGCATTATTCGAAAAAAATTCTAACCGAAAAGAAAGAAGTAGTCCGGAGCAGATTCGAACTGCTGTCGGGGGATCCAGAGTCCCCCATGATTGACCGCTACACTACCGGACTATTGTGCCATAATATGTGATTCCTGATGATTAATGAACCTGACGGAAATCCCCGGCCTGGCGGGGTCTTCAGGGAGTTTTTCGTCAGCCAGTGATCCTGTATCCCGCATGAGATCCACACAATGAGATTCTATTCTGAGGAATGAACAAAAAAGCAGGATTATAGCAATAATCTAAAAGAAAAGGCAGTAAAAGGGTTATATATCTTCTGCTCTCCGGCATCCCCTACATACTGCACAGACAATTCCCATGGGCCGAATCAGCGTTCCTTCACCACAGAACGGCGGGATGTCGGCAATATCCCTCATATAATAGATGTGCGGGACAAGCGAGATATGGGTATAGGCTCCAACCGGCACGCCGACTTCTTCTGCAATAGACTGCTGGAGGCGTGCCAGTGCATACATATTTGCACCTGCTGCTGAGAGCATGTCGTTTGAGCGGAAGACGACCTTCATATCAAGGAGCTGAGTGTCTCCCTCTTTCCGGATGACGCACTGGATCAGCTGGAGGCAGGGGCAGTCATCCAGTGTTTCGTCGATGGCCGGGTTCCAGGTAACAGCGACTGCCCGCCTGCTGACCGGTTCGCTCTTTAGCTTCTCTATAATGTACCTGATCTGGTCTGCATGGATGTCAGCTCCGTTGAGTGTGAGCCCCTGTCCCCAGTCGAAGAGGCGGGAATGGTAGTCATACTCAAAGATGGCGTCAGATCCCTTGATCAGGTCATCAGCATAACAGTCCAGAAAAGCCTTTTTGAACCGCGATTGAACGCTTGCCATCGGATCAGTAAGCGGATTTTCCACCCGGAGTGCAATCTCGTCAGTTTCGAGTGTCTCCTCCCCGTTCTCGGTTCGCCGTTCCCTCCCTTTCTCAAGGATGTGTTTGATGATGAGTTCGTGGGCACGGCCAAGGCTTGCAGCACGGATGATCTTCATGATCATACTAATGGTGCGGGGGGTAGATAGTAATAGTGCGAAACAGGGGTTTGGGGTGTGTCTTTCGGTGTGGTGCTCCCTGTTACCAAGCGCCTTTTTCTATGCCGGTTGAGTGATGATCAGGCTGTGTGGAGATCCCGGTGATCAAACTCGTCAGATCTTACGGCTCTCCCTGATTGCCAGCGCCCTGTTTTCTATTAATGTTTCTTAAAAACGGGCTCGACCACAAAGGATATATTAAGTCTACATCTAATAAGGAAGCATATTCCGTTGATCGGAGTATGCAGCACGTTGAAACCGATTTCGGCATCTGTCGAAGATCTTCATCTGTGCTTGTAAGGTAATTGAATTGTTCAAACTGAACAAAAGGAGGAAATGATTAATGACTAAGAGATTAACGATCGCACTGATCGCGCTCCTTGCATTCGCCATGATTGCAATTCTCCCGGCAGCGGCAATTAATGTCGTACCAGCTGGAGGAACTGTCTTCCGTGGTGAAGAGGGGCTTAATATTGCTGCTGGAATGCCAGCAGCTGGAACGCTTGTATGGTTCTCACCAGGGTCTACCCCGGGTGTTGATGCACCATCAAAGACGGTAACTGTTGCTAACCCAGCCAACTTCTATGTAGATCCTTCAATGGAAACAGGTGCATGGTATGATAATGCTGGTGGCTTTATAGCAGCAGCAATACTTGTTGCAGACCCGTCAATTGACATACAGATCCGCAATGCAGCAAATGACATTGTAAATGACAAGACTGTCATTCGAGGAGAGGTACTCAATTTCAGGATTGTTTCGAATCTTGATGCGTTCACAGCTCGTGGCGTTGGCGTTGCAGCTCCATCAAGAATCCGTGTAACAGATCCAAATGGTAACGTGTATACTTCACTTATCAATGGTGCTGGTACTTTAGTGGATCTCTCTGCAGGCACAGCTCCCTTATACAACCCGAACACATTAATTAACGCTAATCCGTTCCCTGTTGCTGGAGGGATAGGTGTCTGGGATACTGATCGGGCTGTATATGCTCGTGGAACATATGTCGTTAAAGTCGATACCAATGCAAACAAAATGAACGACAACTACGATGTTGTTGGAAAGACTGTATCAAAGAGCTACTCGCTCACTATTGCCGACGATGATCTTGTCATCACCTCAAACAAGGATAACATTGTCCGTAACACCGACTTTGCCATCACCATTCAGGGTCGCCCAAGCTCAGATTACGTTCTCTGGGTGAAGGGAACCTCAAATCTCCAAACTACTGAGGTTCCAGTAATTAAAGATGGTCAGCAGGGTGTCAGTAAGGATGATAGTGTCACTGTTGATCTTGCAAACTGGAGAGGATTCCTCGCAGGTCAGTATCAATTCAGTGCTGCTAACGATGTTATTGGTGATACGCCCCCAACAACAGTAGTCATACCTACCGCTAACCATTATGCAATGGTCGGAACCGATTCTGCAGGGAAGAGGACAGTTGGTTTCTCAACAACGCAGAATACTAAAGACCAGAGCTTTACCATCCGGGTTGACAGGTATGGTGCTGCAATACCACCAGTTCCCGTCGCCCGTCCGTTTGTAGCACCGGCGCCTGCAATTGGTCCATCCGGCGACTACGATGAAGTAAAGGTTCGTGTCGAGAAAGGCGATGTAACCATCACCGCCTCAGGTGACCGAAGCTACTACATCGGCGAAGAAGTGACTCTCTCAGGTACAAACACTGACTCAGATAATGTTTACCTCTTCATCACCGGTCCAAACATTGCTAACAATGGTGCACAGCTGACAAACCCAGCAGTTGCCGTCATTGATGGTCCTCTTGGAACAGGTATCAACTTCGTTCAGCGCAATGTAAAGGGTGACGACACATGGGAGTACAAGTGGGATACCTCCGGACTTGCACTTGATGCCGGCACCTACACCATCTACGCTGTTGCTGACTCAAGAGACAAGAATAACCTTGCAAACAACAAGTACGAAACCGTCTCAGTTGTGATCCGCAAGGGCTTCGTCTCCGCAAGCGCCTCACAGACCTCTGTCGCAAAGGGCGACAAAATGTTCATCCGCGGTAATGCAGAAGGTGACCCCTCTCCAGGTGTTGCAATCTGGGTTCTCGGACGCAACTTCTATGCACGTGACACTCAGACTGTCGACGATGATGCAAGCTTCGAGTATGAGCTGACAAGTGCAGCTACCCAGAATATGGCTTCAGGCCAGTACTTCGTCGTTGTGCAACACCCAATGGGCAACAACCGCTTCGATGTTGTTGAAGATGCTGTCTCAGTCGCAGGAAGAACCTATGCAACCATGCTCGGAATTGTTCCCGCTCCAGGTATTGCATCTACTGACTACTTCCCGGTTGATGGCCCAGGTCGTCTCCAGGGATCTGACGCAGCAGAAGCGCTTATTCAGCTTCTGAACAACCCGAATGTCGATGACACTTACACCAAGCTGACATTCCTTGTTGAAGAGCCATGGATCAGAATTGACTCAATCGGCGACAAGTACATCGGATCAACATTTACCATCACAGGAACCACAAACCTTGGTGTTGATAACGATCTTCTCGTTGAAGTCACCTCCTCTGCATTCCAGCCAACCGAGAAGACATCCGCAACTGAATTCTCAGGCGCATCCGGAACTGTAAAGGTTACGAAGGGCGATGCAGGTGCCAACATCTGGTCGTTCGAAGTTAATGCAGCTGCATTCAAGGCAGACGAGTACATCGTCACCGTTGAATCAATCGAAGCAGATGCATCAACAACCGCCACCTTCAATGTCCTTGAGGGTGTCCCGGTAACCCCGCCACCTGCAACCACGCCACCGGCAACCCAGCCACCGGCAACTACACCACCAACCGAAGTTCCGGCAACCCCGGCATCACCCGGATTTGGTGCACTTGTAGCGATTGCAGGACTTGGTGCGGTAGCGTTCCTCGTTCTTCGCAGGGACTAAACCTAACCAACCCTAATTTTTCTTTTTCTTTGGTTTGTGAACGTTTTCCTGAGTGGAAACTTTCCAATTAGCTTCATAATAGCCACTTCTTCTGGGGTCTATCAATCCAGACTGACACTCATTTCGTTCACCCATAATCATTATATGACGCTGTAACAAATGGTACTCTTATCATGAATGCCACAAAGCGCATTGTTGTCAGAGAGGATGTCTGGGCAGATCTTTCTCTGATGCGATCACCCGGGATGACATTTTCTGAACTCATCGAAGAGATGATCGAAAACGAAAAGAAAAGGCGTCTTGTTGAGGATATCCGGCGAATACAGGATACAGAAGATCTTGTGGAGCTTTCTGTTTGAAGTATCTGGTTCGTTTCAGGCGATCCGCCTGGGATGCTTTTCACGCTCTGCCGGAAAAAACACAGCGTATCATAACTGACAAACTTGCAAATCTTTCAACATATCCTTATCCCGGATCAGGGGGTGTAGAGCGCCTTCGTACTCCTGATGTGGATGTATACCGTCTTCATATAGGGCGTTCATACACAGTCCTCTATCTTATTCACGATGATGCCGAAGAACAATGGATCGAAATTACTCATCTGATGACTATTGAACAGGCACATAAACGATATGGAAGAATCTGACCTTCTTTTCTTACAAATCATCACTCCCTCCACCAAACCGCCATTACCCGGAAACTTCCCTTCCGGCAACCCTTATCTCTCCCGCCAACCAGATCCTCTATTATACACCGGTTACTACCGGAATGATTCAAAGGATAGTGTGATCTATGGTTCGTCTCTCTGGAAAAGTGCTTGATATCGAATACCGGGGCATCCTCCTGAACCGGGACGACGCCCGCACCATCGGCGTCCTGGACGGGGATCGCGTCGAAGTGATCAATGAAGAGAAGAAGACTGCTGCGCAGGCATTTGTGACAACAACCGCCACCCTGCTCCCTCAGGGAACAGCCGGCGTCTATCAGGTGACGAACCGGCGGCTCGCCCTTGAAGGTGGCGAACCAATCGAGATCCGGGCTGTCGGGAGGCCTTCCTCAATCGATTTCATCAAGAAGAAGATGGACGGCGGCAAACTCTCGATGGAAGAGACCCAGTCGATCGTCCGGGAGATCGTCGACGATACCCTCTCCCCCGGCGAGATCAGCGCATATATCGTCGGCACCTATATCAACGGCCTCGATATGGATGAGATCGAGTATCTCACCCGCTCAACAGTATCAACCGGCGAACAGCTCTCCTTTGCCTCGCATCCGATTGTTGACAAGCATTCAATCGGCGGTGTCCCCGGCAACAAGATCACCCTCCTTGTGGTTCCGATCATCATGGCAGCGGGCCTGAAATGCCCGAAAACCAGCTCGCGTGCGATCACCGGCGCAGGCGGGACAGCTGACCTGATGGAAGCAATCGCTCCCGTCACCTTCACCGGATCTGAGCTACAGGAGATGACCGAGAAGGTCGGGGGCGCCATCGTCTGGGGGGGTGCCACAAACATCGCCCCCGCAGATGACAAGATCATCCTCTATGAATACCCGCTCAAGATCGATCCCCATGGTCAGATGCTCGCCTCGGTGATGGCAAAGAAGTTCGCAGTCGGCGCCGATCTCGTCGTTATCGACATCCCCGTTGGCAGGGATGCCAAAGTCACCACTGTTGAGGAGGGACGGAAGCTCGCCCGCGACTTCATGGAACTTGGGGATCGGCTCGGGATGAAAGTCGAGTGCGCACTCACCTATGGCGAGACTCCAATCGGCCACTCTATCGGCGTCAATCTTGAAGTCGCAGAAGCACTCTCCGTCTTAAAAGGAGGCTCAGGTCCCGAATCACTCATCCAGAAGAGCGCCGCAATCGCAGGGATTGCACTTGAGATGGCGGGCAAGGTGCAGTATGGCACTGGAACAGAGGCAGCACTTGACCTCCTCTCATCTGGCAAAGCCGATCTGATGATGCAGAAGGTGATCGAGACTCAGGGCGGTGATCCCGGTGTAACAGCTGAGGATCTCTTGCCCGGTGATCACTCCTTCAGCATCAATGCTCCCGAAACAGGGTACGTTATCGAGATGGATAACCGGGCGTTGATCACCATTGCGCGCGCAGCAGGCGCCCCGCATGACCACGGCGCAGGGCTCTTGTTCCATAAGAAACAGGGGCAGCACGTGAAGAAGGGAGATCCGATCTTCACCATCTATGCAGACCGCGGATGGCGGCTCCAGAAGGCACTTGAAGAAGGCCGCCGTCTCATGCCGATAGCTGTTGAAGGAATGCTGATCGACCGGGTGCCGGGGAACCGCTGGCGGACACCGATGCACTAATAGGTGAGAAAACAATAATAACCTGTATATGCGTGCTATACGTCTTCTGCTCAGCCTCATCCTGCTTCTGGCACTCGCCTCTACAGCACAGGCGGTAGTCACCCTCAACATCTATGTTGAGGATTCGGAAGGACTCCGGATCCCGGATGCGGCTGTCTATATTGATGATAGTTATATCGGGAGCACCAGTTCAACCGGCTATCTCTCCTATACCCATCCTGGTACAGAGAACTTCATCCTCAGGGTCACCAAAAGCGGATATGAGAGCCGTTCGGTGAATGTCCAGCGATCTGAGACTACCCGAACCATAACCCTTACCCGGAGCTCTGCGGTGTTGACCGTTCTTGTCTATGACGAGAACATCGCCCCACTCAGGAATGCGATTGTGAGGGTTGTGGGACCTTCATCAGAGAAGACCGAAGAGACCGGGTCAAATGGAAAAGCGGTCTTTTCCCTGTCTGATGGGGAGACCTACCAGATCAGAATCACCGCTCTTGATTACCGTGATGCAGAAACATCGGTCCAGCTCTCGGGGGCATCCCGTGAGGTCTCGGTGGTGATGGAGCGTGGAGATCGGTTTGCGTTCCGGATCACCGATGAGGAGACCAAAAAACCCATACAGGGGGCAGAGATAACGGTGGACGGGATTGTCCGCGGCACGACACGGGATGATGGCATCTTCTCCTATAATCTCAGGAAAGGCTATGAATATCAAATAACTGTGAAGAAACCCGAATACCACCCGTACTCGGTGAGGCAGTATATCTCCGGCGATCAGCAGGTGCTCTCGATTGCACTCTCAAAAGACTACTACTCACCCTTTGTCTCGGTCTTTGACCCTGATAAGAAAGTGGTAGAGGGAGCAGATGTCTATCTGGATGGCACTCTGCTTAGGAAGACTGATGGGTATGGGAGGGCATCTCTTGGGAGTCTCACTGCCGGAACCTATCTCCTTGAGATCAGAAAGAGCGGTTTTGAACCATATAGCCGTGAGATCACCATCTCGGATGGATCAATTGACTTTGCCGTGGATCTCTCCTATTCCTCGGTTCCGGTCAGGGTACTGGTTGCAGATGCCTCACACTCAGTCATATCAGGAGCAACCATCTCTGCTGGTGGTGTCATCAAGGGAACTACTGACGGATCCGGTCTCCTCTTCATCAACCTTCAACCAGGCTCAGAATACGTCCTCTCTGCGGCAAAGGACGGGTACCACGAAGGGAGCGTGAGACTTGTCGTGCCGGTGGACGGGCAGCAGGAATCTGTTACCATCACCCTTGAATCACAGATAAGCCCTGTTTTGATCGGCGGTATCGCACTGGTGCTGATCATCATAGCAGGGGGCGTCTATCTCATCAGGATGAGAATGCAGAAGGGAAAGCAGATCAAAAAATTCAAAAGCTGGTAGCCTTTCAGGCATATTCAAACTCATTCCTGCTTTTTTTAAAAAATGGTCGAAATCACAAATTATTAAATACCGGAATCGGTGACAGTATGGTATGAACTCTTCATCCCGGCTGCTCATTTTTCTTCTCATCATCGCAGCAGCCGGAGCAGCACCGGCAGCAGCCCTGATTCCTGATGAGATCGTCATCACAACCGATACGGAATGGCTGGTGGCAGGATCATCCACACCTGCAACAATTACAGCAGTGGTGTATAATCAGAGCATGCCTCTCCCCGGTGTTCCGCTCACCTTCTCACTCTCTGACCCAGATACCGGATCTCTTGCAAACCCTTCTCCTGCAACCGATGGTGCAGGGGTGGGCACCGTCTCTTTCATCCCCGGTACAACAAGCGGGGACGCTACCATAAGGGTTGAAGCCTGGTATCAGTCAGGGGATGAGTTGGAGATAATCGAAGCCGATCTCATCCAGTCTGTCGATCATGGCGAACCTGTGGCAATCGACTCTGTCTCCTATTCGCAGGAGGCGACTGTCGGCGCAACGGTGCCCATCTCCCTGCAGCTCATAGATGGCTATGGGAACCCCGTTGATAACCGAAGGGAAACGGCACTATCGCTATCTCCTGAGTATGTGACGATGACGGTCACCTCCCCCGGAGGGAACGCAGTTTTCTTCCATGAAGGTGAAACCGGTGCAACCGTCTCTGTCCCGGTAGATGCAGAGGGATTTGTGAATACAAGCCTCGGGCTCGAAACAGAACCCGTCGATCATGTGATCCTGATCGATCCATCCCCACCACTCATCCCTTCCCGGTGGATAACAATCACCGCAATTGCTGATGGAACCCCACACTCTGTCTATCGTTATCCCTCTGCATCCCCCCTGTATGCTCCGGCAGATGGAGCATCAAAGATCGATCTCTTTTATAGATTCTATGATGAGTATGGGAACTGTGCAGGGAACAGGAGTATTCAGTTCACCGCCACTGCTGGCACCGGAACAACTACTACATTACATTCCACGAGCAGTGCCGGGGAGATCCGGATCAGCTATGGCCCGGTGATTACCGTCGGCGAGGTTATCATCACCTGCACTGCCGTTGATAACGAGGCAGTCCATGATACCGTAGCCCTGCAGTTCTACCATACCGAACCGGTGGCGATGCTGCTGACCGCAAACCCTCAGGTGATACCAAGCGCAGATCTGGACTCAGGAATCACGGCTGATATCCGGGCAAAGGTGATCGATGCACGGGGAAACCCGGTGCCCGGCGAGACGGTCAGCTTTTCTATCCAGTCGGTTGATTGCGGCGACTACATCACAACAAGCGATGCATCACTGGATGGAACAGAAGCAGTCACAAATGACGACGGGTTAGCGATTGTCCGGTTCTCCCCTTCGGGATTCACACTCGATCCGGATCACCCCGGCTATAGTAAGAATGCAACCGGCACCGCGGTCATAGCTGCTGTCTGGGAAGGTGAGGAGAAGACGGTCTCTGTCTCCTGGAAGAACTATCCCTTCCTGAGCATCAGCACCATGGTCGAACCGGAGACAGTCGCCGTAAACGAGACGATCAATGTAACTGTGACTATTATCGGTGATGGGTGGGCGCTTCAGCCCGATCCTGTCGATGTGGTGCTTGTTATCGACACATCAGGCAGTATGGCGGGAACGGATGTATCGCCAAACAGGATGGCAGCTGCCAGAAATGCCGCAAAAGAATTCGTCTCGCAGATGGATCTCGAATCGGGGAGAGATCGCGTGGCAGTGGTATCCTTCTCCTCCACCGCCACCCTTCTCCAGCCCCTTACTAATGATCCCGCTTCAGTGAACGCTGCAATTGATGGGCTGGCGGCGAATGGAGCGACGATCATGCGGCGCGGATATTATGAGGGCATCAGGCACCTGAAAGAGGAAGGAAGGCCAAGAGCTGTGAAGGCGGTGATCTTGATGGGGGATGGAGACTGGAACCTCCATGGATCCCCGCTGGCAAATGGGATCGGTTTCCCGGATACAGCTTCAGATAAATCCGTCTATGATCGGAGTTATGAGACTACATACGGAATTGCCCTTTCAGCATATCCATGGAGAGGATCGGCATATTCATTCAGCCCTGGTGAATGTCAGGTGCGAACAACACGCTCTGGGACAACCCTCTACTCTGAGGGGTATGAATGGTACAGCGATCTCCCTGATCCAAAAGGAACATTGGGTGCAGAATACTGGTGGAACCGTCGGTATCCAGTCAACGACTGGCGGCAGGGCTCCGTCTCTCTTGACGGGCAGCATACGAACCAGAATATGTCCGTCTATGCGATGAGCGGCACCCCGGACGAACAGGTGCGGGTATACACAATCGGATTTTCCGCGGACCTCGCCCCGAGGGTGGTGCAGGATATCACCATTCTTTCGGAAGCAACCGGCGGCAGCTATGTCTGGGCAGGCAATGAAGAGGATTTAACAGCCGTCTATACGCAGATTGCAGGTGAGCTGATTACAGAAGCCGGGGTAAATACCACGCTTCATCTCTCCCATGACAATATCGAGATTAATATGACTGTGTATCAGGGAGGCGATCTCTTCGAGTATCTGCCAGAGACAACGGTATCGCACTACAATACGAAAGGAGGGGAGATCATATGGGTTGAAGGCTATCCGAAGGAGATCGATCAGACAGCTGACTGGCTTGGGATCACCCCGCCACCCTATACCCTCTCCTTTGATATAGGCACTATCTATCTCCATGATCTCTGGAAAGCAGAATACCAGCTCCGTATCATCAAAGACGGGACATTTGAAGTATTCGGCCCTGCCGCATCGGTCAATTTCGAAGGAGACACCCTCACCCTCCCGACAACCCTCATCAGCGTGATCCCGCCAATCGACGTCATCGGGCTGGATCAGCCTGAACTTGAGGTGAAGAACCTCAGGACAACCGAGCCTAGTCCCGTGACCGATATCCTCCCCCTTGCATGGGATCTCACCTATGGCGGGAGTGACAGAGTAACACAACTGGTCCGGTATACAGTCGTCGATCCGATAGTCTATGCCAGATTTGGTGACATTGGCACGTATGAGTGGACGGTCGCGGGCACGGTAATTTCTGATTCAGGTCCCCTATTATCCCAAACCCAGTATTATTCAATTGATGTATCCGGACTCTCGGGTAAATGTCTGGTGAGAGTGGACGCATGGGCAGATGGATCACCGGACAGCGATGTACAGAGAGTGTTTGATATCGGTTTTGACCCCGATCAGGCATATATCAGAATCGAATGATCGTTCCAAAACACAATGAAAAATGAACGGATCCACCGGGAATCGAACCCGGGTCCTTGGGTTCGAAGCCCAAGAGGATATCCTCTACCCCATAGATCCAGAATTGCTGTATTAGTATATGCCGAAATCCTATTTCAATGCTGAGGAACACGGGCACCCGTCCGAACCCGCCCCGCCAACACCCTCCGGTTCAGTTCCACCCTTCACATCATCAATCCCCCACTCTTTTTCATCTCTTCCGCCGATATGATATCATATGGTGTTATCAGCGGGAGTGATCCGAAAGAGGCTTGGTGATGACAGCAGAGACGGCGATCTGGTGATTCGTCCCTTTGAAGACGCCTGCCTCCAGCCCGCCTCCTATGATCTCAGGGTGGCAGAAGAAGTGAATCTCATCCGGGGTCAGTGCACGCTTGTCCCAACTCTTGAATGGGTTGAGCTGCCTTCCGATCTCGCCGCAACCCTCAGAGGCCGTTCTTCCTATGGAAGGCGGGGTCTCCTCCTCGGTGCAGGGTATATCGACCCCGGATTCCGGGGGCAGCTCACCCTCTGCTGTACAAACATGGGAGGAGAGGACATTCTTGTACCTCAAAATACCCGTATCGTCCAGATGATCTTCCATGAAATCAGTGGCGGGGATGAACTCTATTCAGGCCGCTACCAGGATAGCAGAGGTATAGTGCATGCGCGAGACTGATCCTGGAACTGAACGCAAATGCCTTGAGATCCTAAGGATCCTCAGGGATTCGCGGGATCCAATGGGTGCAAAACACCTCTCCGAGCGGATGGCCGAACAGGGTTTTGTCCTCTCCGATCGGGCAGTCCAGTATTATCTCCATCATCTTGATGAGCTCGGATTTACCCGGAAGATCGGGAACCGGGGGCGGGTCCTGACCAACCTCGGGATTGCCGAGAGTGAGAGCGCACTTGTCAGCGATCGGATCGGTTTTGTCATCTCGCGGCTGGAGAGGCTTGCCTTCAGGAGCACATTTGATCCGACAACATGCACGGGCGATGTCGCCTATAACCTCTCCTATGTGAGAAATGAAGATCTTGATTCTGTGCGCTCAGCATTTGATGAGACGATCTCTGCGGATATTGGTTTCTTTGGGACCTATGCCGAGACAACTAATGATCCACGGGTTCCAAAAGGGCATACCGGTTTCATGACCATCTGCAGCATCACGATGGATGGGGTCTTCCAGCATAATGGCATCCCGGTCAGGATGGCATATGGGGGATGTCTCAACCACAAACAGCGAATTCCTCTGGGTTTCAACCACCTCATCGGATATAAGGGGACGACGATCGACCCGCTGCAGCTCTTCCTGTATGCGGAGATGGTCTCAATAGGCAACCTGATCCGGACCGGAGACGGGGTTGCCCTTGCCAATATCAGGAATATTCCTATAACTGCAATGGAGAAGGCTGATGAGATCATGGAGTCGCTCAGGCAGAACGGCTTCCATCTCCCGGTTGCCGCAGGTTCAGGGATTATGAATATCCCAAAAGATCCCTACCAGTCATCCATTGTCATCTATAGCGGGATGAACCTGATCGGCAGGGCATATGAATCCGGAATCAGAATGAAGACAGAGATTGGTGCAGGCACAATCCCGATATCCCGGTTCCTTTCAGAATAACGCAGGGGTGCACTTCTTAAGAGTACCTCCTCTCTCCTCTTCTATATCCAGGTGATCCCGTCATCATCGTCATCGGACTCCTGTTCCGTTGATGAACTCCCGCCAATGACCACAAATCTGGAACGGCTCTTCACTTCATCACGCGGCCGGGGCAGATTCCGGTTGACAGGGCCGCCTGCGACATCATCTTTTGGTGCAGGCTGTTTTCCAACCCGGATTGACCCTGTTCGACCGATGTATGCCGAATCATCGGGCCTTGCGGTGTTGCTGACACCAATACGCCCGCGTCCGATCAGCGCATCGTCATTTGGCCGGGATGCGGCTCTCCTGACGTTGATCTCTCCTCCCTCAAACGCAGTATCGCTTGGACGGGAGAAATGGGATTTCAGGGCGATTGCCTTTGCCTCAAACGAATCGTCCCGTGCCCGGACGTTGGAGGGGAGAGAGAAGGCACCCTGTGCGGGATCAACTTCATAGCGCCCTTTTTCTGCCGGGGCATCCTTCATCCGGATGGCACCGGCATCCATCGACCGGTCATTTGGCTTCACCGGCCCCCCAATCATCGTCTGGCGCGAGATATCAGCCACCTCTTTCGCCTGCCTTCCCGGGAGGGCGAGTTTCTTCTCGGCCTTTCTCTCCCCGCGTCCCGGAAGGATCACCTCCTTATTCCCATTCACCTGAGTTTCCCCGGAGATACTCTCCCATTCATCCAATCTCCGCTCTTCTGCTGCAAAGGCTATCCCGGTTTGATCATCTCTGCCCATTGGGATTTCGTCATGTGCGATGAACTGTACCTCGTCCTCCTCATCATCCCAGATAAAATCTTTCTGGAGAAGGGCTGCACGTTCAGCCCGTTCCCGTGCGGCCCGTTCCATCTCTTCTTTCTCCCGCATATACTGCTCCTGCTCTAATCTGAGGGCTTCCTCACGCATCCTCTCCTCTCTCTCTTCCTGCCGGCAGATATCCCGTATCTCTTTCAGCTCATGAATCCGCGGGATATTCTTGATACCGGCAAGGACGATGATCACACCGACATATTTTGTGCTCAGAACCGGATAGTCCCCGGCACGCATCTCAAGGCCGCTGATACTCCGGTCAATCCACTTCCTGACATTCTGAAATCCTTTCATTGAGAGTTCTTCAGATGGTCCTGCGATCAGAATGAGCGCCTTATCCGCACTGGTAAGATCGCAGGGAACGGATATCTCCTGGTAGATCGCCCGCTTCGCAAGCTCGACAACCCGTGATGCCCGGAGATGCCCCTCTTCAAAATCTGAATAATCTCTCTTCAGTCTGTTCAGGAGTGAAAATTTTGGCTTTTGGATCATCTCGGTTGAGTATCCGATGGCCACCATGCCCATGCCTGAGATGGTATTGATCACTTCGCCAGCATCCAGAACCACCTCTGCAACAGGCCGTCCTCCCTCGACAAACTCTCCGGCACGGAGCAGCAGCCCGAAACGACGGGCAATACGCTCATTAAGAAGATTGTTTCGTTCGCGTGGATTCAGTGGAGTCCGGCTGAGGTGTTCGTCATCAATCATCTCATATCCATCTGATACCTCATTTCCTGCATGATCCTCTCCTCCGGCTTCATTTGTCCGTTCAAGCCTGAGAAGTTCGGTTGCAATCTTCCGGTACCAGGTCTCATTGTCAAAGATGATGCAGCCGTCAACAACAGGCTCAATCGCCTCGATCTGGTCTGCTGCCCGAGCAGAGATCCGTCTGCCCTCATCCCGCATGGGGAGTGTCAGGATACTGACAACCGGTTCATAAAACGAATCCCTGATCTTTTCGACAAGCAGGGGGATGGCATCTGCATGCCTTCCGCCAAGGCCGCAGCATATGATGACTGCATCAATCTCAACAGTGTTGGATTGCTGGATATGCTGGATCATCTCCGCAACATCGAGGATCTCTCCATCGATATGATCAGTGGTGTCATCAAGCATGGGAAGAACAATCCGTTGTGTATGGGGAATGTAATTCAGATCCTTTATACTTGCGAGATCGGTATCTATAGCGACAGCCAGCACACTGCTGGTCCCACTCCTTCTGTCATGTTCATAGAGAATATCGGTGATCCGTGATCCGGCTCCACCAAGTCCGATGATAAGTGCTTTCATATCTGATTAATCCATCAATGCATAGAGCAGCGGAGTGGCTGCGTCCATGATACTGGTATTCTCATATTATCCCGAAGACATAAAGCCTTTCACTCCGGGTTAACCAGACCTTCATCTCGGAAACCCTCTTTTCCGACCATTCTGCGCCGGGATTTTCCTGCTGTGTGAGCAGTATCAGGGTGAAATGATAATGATTATAAGTGTGTGTGTGAAACAACTCACTGAGGTGAATTTACCTTGAGCTATGGAATTGAATTCGTCCCTGGAAACCTCTCTGTAAAGCAGGTAGTAAACTACTGCAAACTTGCAGAGACGAAAGATATTGACTTTGCCTGGATTACCAACCACTACAACAACAGACACTGCTACCCAATTCTTGCGCAGATTGCGGCAGCAACAAGTGAACTGAAGATGGGTCCGGGTATCATGAACGCCTTCACCGACACACCAGCGGCGATGGCATCATTTGCATGCACATTAAACGAGATTTCAGATGGACGCGCAGTCCTTGGTATTGGTCCTGGTGACCTGTCCACACTCCCGAAACTCGCAATTGACCCTGTCAAGCCCGTCTCCCGCCTGAACGAGGCTGTCACCCAGATCCGTGCACTCTGCTCGGGAGTTGAAGTGAAGAAGTCTGGTCTTGAGTTCTTCGACTATGACGGTGCAAAGCTCACCGGTGTCCAGCTCCCCGGCAAGAAGGGTATTCCGATCTACATCGGAGCACAGGGTCCAAAGGTCCTTGAACTTGCAGGCACAATCGGAGATGGCGCACTCATCAACGCTTCAAATCCAAAAGACTTCGAAGCTGCAATCCCAATCATCAAAGCCGCCTGTGAAAAGGTGGACAAGAAAGGATTCGATATCGGTGCATACACCGCAATGTCCATCGATATGAGCGAGAAGAAGGCGCGCAATGCAGCAAAGATTGTTGCCGCATTCATCGCCGCAGGATCGCCACCTGCACTCCTTGAGCGCCATGGCCTTGACCTGAACAATGTCGCAAAGATCAAGGAAGCCCTCTCAAGATTCGACTTCAAGACCGTCGGCGGGCTCGTCGGCGATGCCGAGATCGATGCATTCACCATTGCAGGTACCCCTGACGTTGTTAAACAGAAGTGTGAGGACTTAACGAAATCCGGTGTCACCCAGATCATCTTCGGCTCCCCGCTCGGACCCGACATGGTCAACTCGATCCGGCTCCTCGGCAAGTACGTCGTATAATATTCCTGATACAGGAATATTCATATCTCTCTCACAATTTTTTCAAAACCTTTTTAGCCTCTTTAGATCACCCTTCTATCGTGTCGTTCTTCTCCACAACAGAGATCCATGTCCCAGGCTCTGTGATCAGTTACAGGACGGAATTCGCAACAGGCATCTCCTCCAGGATCAGCCCTTTCCGGGGAACCCGTGGAATCAACGCCGGTGCTACTCGCCCCACACATCATGATAACGACCCGGAATGTCCTTTCTGCCGGGAACAGATCTTTACTTCGACATCGGGTTTTTCAGATGGCACCTGGATCGAATCTGGTGAGAGTGTGACCTTTCCAAACCTCTACCCGTTTGCCGATCGCCATACCGTGACAGTGATCACAGAAGCTCATATGGTAGAATCATTTTCACCCCGCCAGCTCTCCGATGCACTCATCGGATCAGCCAAATCACTCATGGATCACCCCGGGTACCCATCGATCCACTGGAACTTCCTTCCATCTGCTGGTGCAAGTATGCTCCACCCTCATATGCAGGGAATGGCTGACAACCGGCCGGTCAGTCTCTGTGCCGACTATCTTCTGGCATCTGCACAGACGGCATCCGGAGATTACTGGAAGTGTGTCAGGGAGGAGGAAGAAGATGGCCCCCGTCATCTCTTTGGTGATGAGATCTTCTGGTATGCAAGCCCGGTTCCAATAGGAGAGTGTGAAATCCGGGGGATACTACCGATCAGGACTCTTGAAGATATCTTCACCATGACTGATACTCTTGGGAGGGATATCAGGCGGGTAATCGATCTCTACCGGTCTTTTGGTCTGTATGCATTCAATATGGGTATATTCTTCCAGAAAAACGGTCATTTTGCCCATAATGGGATGTGCGCGTTCTGCACCATGATTGCCCGGATCAATCCAAATCCAAAATCCATCAGTGACTCAGCCTTTATGGAGCGGATCTGCCGTGAACCGGTTGTTATGACCCTTCCTGAGGATATCCGTAAAAATATCGGTCTCTAATCCTGTCAATTTCGATATACTGCATACCAGATGAATGGTGGGATATCAGATTTCAGGTACAGATGCAACGCTCCGGATTGTGCGTCAGTGAAAAAAGAAGTGAGTGGGTTTATTCTGGCTTGCTGATCAGCTTTGTCTTGGTGACGATGACGCCGTCTTTCTTATGGGGGCTTCTGATGATGCAGTCTGCTCCCTTCTCAAGCTCACGTGCCTCGTCACAGAGGGCTGCTGCCTGGCGCATCATTTCGTGTGCTGAACAGACGATCGGAATGTACTTCTCCCATTCCTTTGTCATGAAACAGCCCTTCACATTGACGCCTGCAACAGACTGTGCAATCTCATATGCTGCACGTGCCTTTGCCATTGCGTAGGGGTTGTTGAATGCTCCATCAACTGCCTTGTCGGAGGTCATGACAACCTTCGGGAGGACGAGGTCTGCACCCTTCTTGCCTGCCTTCACCTGGTCGATCACCTTGTCGAGCTCCACCTGGAGTTTGGTGAATGCGCCGGTGAGTGCAAGAACCTTCACGAGGTTGCCGTTGTAGTCAGCCATCTCGACGGGGTCAAGGAATTCACGGCGGGCACCGATCATTGCATCGGCCTTCATGATGATGTAGCCGAAGCTGCTTGCCTTCAGTGCATCAAACTGCTCTTTCTTGGTGGTGATGTCATCGGTGATGACAACAACGGGGATTCCTGCCTTTGCAAGCTCCTCACGTGCACCGGTTGGTCCGGGAAGAACACCATTTGGTGAGACAACGACACAGAAGTCCGGTCCCCATGCCTTCATGTTGGTGACGACACGGTCGATATCTTCAGGCTGAAGTTTGGTACCGGAGGTTGCCATGAAGGTCTGCATGTCTTCACGGTCTGCACGCTCGTCAAGGAGCAGCTCGGCCATGACACCGGAGGCGATATTGCCAAGTTTTGCTATGCCTACTTTTACTACCATAGAATTACACCTCTCAAAAAATTTGAGAACACTTCCTTTTTTGATAAAAAGGCATATAAACATTTTGAAACTGCTTTTAATGAATCACCTGTGAGGAAGTCAGTTAAGGTAAAATGTTTAAACTTGTGGCGCTATATAGTACATTAATGAAAGACGGCCTCCTTACCGAGCGGCAGAAAGAAGTACTCAGGTATAGAAAACAGGGAATGACCCAGCAGCAGATTGCAGATCTGATCAATACTTCAAAAGCAAATGTCTGCACAATCGAGAAGTCGGCAACAGAGAATATCAGGCGTGCACGTGAGACACTTGATTTTGTGAATACACTGGATGCCAGGGAGCTCTGCACCATAACAGCAGAAGAGGATCTCCTTGAAGCGATCAATACTATCTATGAAGAAGCCGAGAGATGTGGGATCAAGGTTCGGTACGACACGGTCACGCTCATCAACCGGGTAAAAGACGCAAACCCCAATAAGATACATGCCCGGTATGTTCAGGATACAATACAGGTATACATCAACGATAAAGGGGATCTCTTCTTTGAATGAACCTGCCCGGTTCATTCCCTATTCTTCATTATCTTTATAATCTCTTCCTGTCAATAGTATAGGGAGCCGGATCAGGCTGTCACAGAATGGACCGGGTACTATCACCGTATTCATCTGCGCGAAGAGATCATTCACCCTGCTGTCTTGATGGCAGGTTGATGAATGTTGCGAACAATTCGCAACGAGACGACCATAAGCAGGTCTGATTACACGCGCCGGGCCAACGCATCGTCGAGCCCATTTCCCGATCATCCGGGAAGCGCGGTATGGGTCAGGAACTCTTAGAGAGAAAAATAATCTGATAAAACGAGCAGAACAACTCAGTTCTGAGGAGAAATTGAGATCTCCGGAAAGAATATTCCGTAGATGGCATTTTTCATCCACACTCAATCGTCAGGTGCCAGATCTCTTCCCATACTGTTCCTACCAACGTATCCCGCTCATCTCTCCCCATCGGGATGATAGAGCGGTGAAGAATGGACTTTTGAAATGAAGTCCAGATAGATAGACTTGAAGGATTGAAGAATACATGCCGAAAACTCACAGGCCACGCTCAGGTTCACTTGCATTCAGCCCAAGGAAACGAGCAAAGAGTGAAGTTCCAAAGTACAAATCCTGGCCAGAATATTCCGGTTCACCGGTATTACAGGGATTTGCAGGGTATAAGGTTGGCATGACCCATGTCATCATGGTTGACGACCACAAGAGCAGCCCAAGCGAGGGGAAGGATATCATGACCCCTGTTACGGTGGTTGAGGTCCCGTCAATGAAGGTTGCCGCCATCCGCGCGTACCGCAAAGATACCTATGGAAAACATCCGATGACCGAGGTCTGGGCAGATTCGCTGAGCGAAACCCTCGCTGGCAGGATCACGATGCCGAAGAACCACGATCGCGAGGGAACACTCAACGCGATCAATGAAGCGGTTTCTGCCGATTCAGTCGTTGAGATTATGCTCCTGATGCACACCAACCCTGAGATCATCTCCGGTGTTCCGAAGAAGGTTCCGGATCTGATGGAGATCCGTGTTGCAGGTGGTACAATGGCAGAGCGTTTTGCCTATGCACAGTCTCTCCTTGGAACTGAAGTTGATTTTGCTTCAGTCCTGAATGAGGGGGCATATGCTGACATTACCGCCATCACGACAGGCAAAGGGACACAGGGAACTGTGAAACGCTGGGGTATCAGCCTCAGGAAGCGGAAACATTCCCGTGGCAAGAAGGAACGCCATATCGGTACGCTTGGTCCATGGACGCCCCACCATGTCCGCTGGCAGGTGCCAAACGTCGGTCAGATGGGATACCAGCAGAGGACAGAATATAACAAGCGGATCATCAAGATCGGCCAGGAAACAGAAGATATCAACCCCGAGGGCGGATTCCTTCACTATGGACTTGTCAGGAACAACTATGTCCTGATTAAAGGTTCAATCCCTGGTCCGGTAAAGCGGATCATCAGGTTCCGTCCAGCAATCCGTCTGGGTGAGCACCAGGTACGGGTTCCGGTTGTCGAATATGTCAGCCAGAAGAGTAAGCAGGGGTGAATAAGAGATGAAAGCAGCAGTAAAAACATTAGACGGCTCGCCCCTGAAGGAGATTGACCTTCCGGATGCTTTCAGCACACCGTACCGTCCTGATATCATCAAGCGGGCGGTTCTGGCACTTCAGAGCACCCGGTACCAGCCGCATGGCACCGATCCCTTTGCAGGAATGAGGACCTCTGCAGCAAGCTGGGGCTCAGGCAGGGGTGCATCGCAGATCCCGCGTATCAAAAACGGCTCACGTGCAGCGAAAGTTCCACAGGCACGCGGCGGCAGGGCATGCCATCCGCCGGTTACCGCGAAACACCTGGTCGAGAAGATCAATAAGAAAGAGAAGGCAATCGCCATCCGTTCAGCCATAGCAGCAACGGCAAACCCCGACCTTGTCAGGGCACGCGGACACCTCTTTGAGCAGGATGTTATCTCGGTCGTTGATGACTCTTTTGAGAAGATCGAGCGCACAGCCGAAGTCATCGCTGTCCTCGAATCACTTGGCCTGATGGGTGACGTGATCAGATCAAAGCTCAGCAGAAACAGAAAGCCGGGCCGCGGCAATCTTCGTGGAAGGGGAATGAAACAGAGGAAGAGCCTCTTAATCGTCACTTCAGAGACTCCTCTCCGTGCAGCAGCCAACCTTCCCGGTGTCGACTCGGTATCTGTTCATGAACTCAATGCCGAACTCCTTGCTCCGGGCACCCATGCAGGCCGCCTCACCGTCTGGACTGAATCGGCACTGAAGCAGCTATCGGAGGTGAACTGAGATGGTTCTGAATCATCCTTCTGTTACGGAAAAGGCAATGGCGATCCTCGAAAATGAGAATAAACTCGTCTTCATCGTCAGAAAAGAGGCCAACAAGGAGATGATCTCTCGTGACATCGAGAAGACATTTGGAAAGGCCGTCACCGAGGTTCGGACCCTGATGACGAATAAAGGAACCAAGAAGGCCATTGTGAGCTTTGAAGATGACAGAGCCGCAGAAGAAATCCTGAGCCGTCTTGGAATCGTGTAGGTGATTTGAGATGGGACATAGAATCAGCAGTCAGGCGCGTGGTAAGGGAGGCCCAACGTATCGCGCCCCATCACACAAGTACAAATCAGATCTCAAGCATCCCGGCACCGGCGATAAGACGGTTCGTGGAACGATCATCGATATCGAACACGATCCGGCACGCCATGCACCAATTGCCCGTGTTGCCCTTGAAGATGGCGAGAAGACGTATCTTCTTGTCACAGAAGGTATGGGAGTTGACGATGTCATTGAGATTGGATCCGATGCAGCAGTAAGAAACGGAAACACCCTCCTTCTCCGGGATATCCCGACAGGGGCTGCGGTCTGCAATGTCGAGGCACGTCCAAACGACGGCGGCAAGTTCGTCCGTTCAAGCGGTGTTCAGGCACAGGTCATCGGAAAATCCGAGGACCGGGTTGGTATCCGGATGCCAAGCGGGGCAATCAAATGGTTCAACAGCCACTGCCGTGCTACCATCGGCATTGTTGCAGGTGGCGGCAGAAGTGAGAAGCCCTATGTGAAGGCCGGAAAAGTCTTCCACAAAGTAAAAACCCAGGCAACCCGGTGGCCACGTGTTCGTGGTGTTGCAATGAACGTCATCGACCACCCATTTGGTGGCGGTGGGCACCAGCATCCCGGAAGGCCAAAGACCGTATCGCGTGGCACATCGCCAGGGCGGAAGGTCGGGCATGTTGCCGCACGGAGAACCGGATACAAGAGGTGATCGGATAATGGCAAAGAAACAAGTTAAGCGAATGCCGAGACGGCGTGAGGAGTTTACCTATCATGGGTATACAATTCCAGCCCTCCAGGAGATGTCGATCAATGATCTCATTCCGATCATGCCATGCCGCGCCCGAAGGAAGATGCAGCGTGGAATGACCCGGGATGAAGAGAACCTCCTTGAGAAGATCCGTTCCGGCGATGAGAAGATCAGGACACACAGCCGTGCGATGGTCATTCTCCCTGAAATGGTTGGAAAGACGATCGAGATTTACACTGGAAAAGAGTTTCAGCGGGTCGAAATCCCGGTTGAGGGTGTCTTCCATTATCTTGGAGAGTTTGCCCAGACCCGGCGGAAGATCTCACACGGAAGTGCCGGTATCGGTGCAACCCGGTCGAGTAAGTACGTTCCCCTGAAGTGATCTCTATGGCACGAACAGATTATATCATGAAGCTCGAAGGCGAGAATATCGCGCGAGCCAAAGCAAACGAGCTGAACTGCTCCCCAAAACACGCCATTGAGATTGCGAACTTCATCAGGCACAAGGATGTAGATTCGGCACTTGAGTACCTGCATCAGGTTGTCGCGAAGAAGAAAGCGATTCCCTTCAGGCGGTTTAAGCACAATGTCGCTCACCAGAAGAGCCTCACAGGCGTTGTCTGTCAGGGTCGCTTCCCCGTGAAGGCATCACACGAGTACATCCGCCTCCTTGAATCGGTGAAGAAGAATGCAGAATATGCCGGGCTCTCAACAGAAAACCTCGAGATCGTCCATGCCGCAGCAAACAGGGGTCGATCCATGAAAGCTATCTTCCCCCGTGCAATGGGGCGTGCGACTCCAAAAGCCCGTGAAACCGTCACTATCGAAGTGATTGTGAGGGAGGTTGAGGAATAATGTCAGGAGAAAAGAAGTTCATCTCAGAAGGCGTCCGGAAAGTCCGTGTTGAAGCGTTCTTACGGAAAGAGCTGAAGAGAGCAGGATACGGAGGCATGGATATCTTCAGGACTCCAATCGGAACCCAGGTTGCAATCTTTGCCGAGAAACCCGGTATTGTTATCGGGAAAGGTGGCAAGCTTGTCCGTCAGATCACCTCTGATCTCCAGACAATCTATGGCATTGAGTCTCCACAGGTGGAGGTTCAACAGGTCGAAAACCCCAACCTGAATGCGCAGATTCTCGCAGAAAGGCTCGCAAATGCTCTTGAACGCGGCTGGTACTTCAGGAAGGCCGGAACAAGCGTCATCCGCCGTGTGATGGAATCCGGTGCCCTTGGGTGTGAAGTGATCATCGCAGGAAAACTGACCGGATCACGTTCCCGTGTGCAGAAGTTTGTCGAAGGATACATCAAACACTCCGGCGAGCCTGCAATCAGCATCGTCGAGACCGGATATGCTGTGGCTATCAAAAAGCTTGGCACCATCGGTGTCCAGGTGAAACTCATTCCGCCAGGTGCACGTATTCCTGACCAGTTTGAAATTGTTCCACCCGCAGCTCCACCTGAGCCGCAGGAGATTATTGTTGAGGATGTCGGCGATATTGGTGACGATATCGATCGGGAACTCGAGTCAGTCTCCTTACCTGAAGACGTATATGAGAGGGAGGATCTCTGATGGCAATCTTCCGCGCTCGTGAAGTGGCAGAGTTTTCGGATGTCGAACTGATCGAACAGGAGAGCAAACTCAGAACCGAACTCATTCAGCAGTACGGTAAGGTCAGTGCTGGCGGTGCCCCGGATAACCCGGGCCAGATCCGCGAACTCCGAAGAACCATTGCCCGGATAAAAACCGAGCAGAATAAGAGAAGAAGAGTATGATCACGCCAGAAAACGTTCTTCGTCACGAGTTCATCGGACGGAACGTTCTGGTTGTGCATGCGACAAACCCTGCCCAGGAGGGAATATCGGGTATGATCGTCGATGAGACGAAGAACATGATTTCAATCCTGACACCCGTCGGATTAAAGCATGTTCCGAAGAAACATACTATATTCCGGGTTACCCTCCCGGACAGGGTGCAGGTGGAACTCTCCGGGTCGACGATTATCGGCCGGCCCGAGAAGCGGATCACCATGCGCATCAGAAAATGAGGGTTGTTAATGGCACGAAACATTGGGTTGAATGTTGCACTCCCGACACAGGAATGCAACGAAGATGATTGCCCGTTTCATGGCACTTTGCCGGTGCGCGGCCAGGTGATTACCGGCAAAGTCGTGAGCGAGAAGATGAAAGGGACTGTTGTGGTCGAGCGCGAATACCTGCACTTCATCAGGAAGTACGATCGGTATGAGAAGCGCTCTTCCAAGCTCCATGCCCACATCACCCCCTGCCTTCATGTGAAGGTTGGAGACGAGGTGAAGGTAGCGGAGTGCAGGCCTCTGAACAAGACGACGCATTTCGTCGTTGTTGAGGTGAAATCAGCATGAGGGCGCTCGGATCGAAAATACCCCGCGCACTCCAGACCGGGTCGCGAATGGTCTGCGCTGATAACACCGGTGCGCGTGTTGTTGAGGTTGTCTCGGTTGACAGATACCATGGTGTGCGAAGGCGTCAGCCCAAACTCGGGCTTGGTGATATTGCAACCGTCTCTGTCAAGAAAGGGACTCCTGACATGCGCAAAAAACTCGTCAAAGCAGTTGTAGTACGGCAGAAGAAAGAATTTAGAAGGCCAGGCGGCCTCCGTGTCTCATTCGAGGAGAACGCGATGGTTCTCATCAATGAAAATGGCGATCCCCGTGGTACCGAGATTAAAGGCCCGGTTGCACGTGAAGTTGCCGCACGGTTCCCAAAGATCGCGTCTATGGCGACGATCATCATCTGAGGTGCTTTATGGTGCGAATAGCAAGCAGTCAGCCAAGAAAACAGCGGAAGATCCGGTACAATGCACCGATTCACCTCCGTGGTTCGCTTCTCCATGCGATGCTCTCACCTGAGCTTCGTGAAAAGCATGGCCGCCGTCACTTCAGGGTTGTAACCGGAGATACCGTAAAGGTGCTTCGTGGTGAGCATGCCGGAAAAACCGGTGTTGTCGATGGAATCGATTTGAAGCGTTTAGCGATACAGGTTCATGGCGTTACCGTGAAGAAAGCGGATGGCACTGAAGTTGCCCGCCCGCTCGATCCCTCAAAGGTAATGATCACAAAACTTAACCTGAAAGATCCAAAGCGCACGGAACGTCTCGGGGTGAAGGAATAATGGCACATATGAAGCGTATAGTTGCTCCGGGTTCCTGGAGTATCGAAAGAAAAGTCAGTACTTACTCCCCGGCAACAGCCCCCGGACCTCATAATGCAGGTGCGCTCCCGATTGCCGTCTGGATGCGGGATCACATGAACCTTGCCAGAAACATGAAGGAGGTCAAACAGATCCTTCATGACCGCCAGGTTGTGGTGAATGGCAGGATCTGTACAGATCCGCATATTGGAATCGGAGTCTTTGATATCATCTCGTTCCCTGCAATCGGGAAGCATTACATCATGCTCCTTGACAAGCGTGGACGATTTGCAGCATCCGAGGTCGATGCAGAGGCAGCAAAGATCCGTCTCTCAAAGATCAGAAACAAGACCACCCTTCCAGGTGGAAAAGTCCAGTTAAACCTCCTCTTCGGAGCAAATCTTGTCGCTGACAACTCCTACCGGCCGAAGGATTCGGTTGTCCTGAAACTCGGCGTCGATTCCGATACCCGCTTTGAGATCACCGATCACTTCCCCTATGCAGTCGGAAATGTTGCAATGGTCGTTGGCGGCCAGCACTCCGGCAGGGTAGCCAGGATTCGTGAAATGATCCCGGTGCAGGGAAGTGTCCCAAACCGTGTCAGCCTTGAGGAACTCTCAACTGGTGAGGTATTCGAGACGATCGAGCCGTATATCTTTATGGTCGGGCGCGAGGAGCCATCACTTGGTATTTGGGGGATTACCGTATGACCGGGATGCAGGAGCTCTATGTCGATAAGATCGTTGTCCATATGAGTGTCGGCGAAGGCGGAGACAAGCTGATGAAGGCAGAGGCGCTCATGAAGGAGATCTGCGGCGGCGCAACATCCGTCCGGACCATCGCAAAACGAACAGTCCCTGCCTTTGGCCTTCGGAAAGGACAGTCAATGGGGTGCAAACTCACCCTGAGAGGGGATAAGGCTGAAGCGTTCCTGAAAACCTCGCTTGATATCATTGGAAATAAGATCGATGCGACCCGGTTCGATCAGAATGGAAACTTCGGTTTTGGGATCGAAGAACACACAGATTATCCGGGCCAGTCCTATGATCCGCAGATCGGTATCTATGGTATGGATATCAATGTCGTCATCGAGAAGAAAGGCGTCAGAATTGCGCGGCGGGCTGCACAGAAGATGAAGCTTCCGACAAAACAGCATGTGAAGAAAGAAGAAGCCATGTCGTTTATGAAGGAACGTTTCAATGTCGAGGTGGTAGAATAATGGCAGAGAAGACAAAGGCTCCTCAGAAGAAAGTCAGCTATGGGAGCAACAAATGCCAGATGTGCGGACGTAAGCAGGGTCTTGTGCGAAGATACAATATCATGTTCTGCCGCCAGTGCTTCCGCGAATGGGCTCCGACGATGGGCTTTAAGAAGATGAACTAGGTGGCCGGAGAATGACACAACAGAATATTATTGCCGATGCGATGAGCGCCATCAAGAATGCAGGCGATGCAGGCAGGCTTGAGGTAACGGTAGAACCCGCCTCCAGACTCTTTGGTGCGATGCTCGGTATCATGCAGGAGAACGGATACATCGCCGGCTTTGAATACATTGATGATGGCCGTGGAGGCCGTTTCTCAATCCAGCTGACAGGCCGGATCAATAAGTGCGGCGCAATATCGCCCCGCTTTGCAGTAAAGACGGAAGACATGGAATCGTGGGAGACACGGTACCTGCCTGCCAAAGGCTTTGGCCTCCTGATGCTGACCACCTCACAGGGTGTTCTGTCTCATGAACAGGCGAGAAAAGCCGGAATTGGCGGCCAGCTGATCGGGTATGTTTACTGAGGTGCACTGAAGATGGTACACACAGAAAATATTCTGATCCCCGACTCGGTTCAGGTCTCTATTGATGGCGATATGATCGTCGTCAAAGGTCCAAAGGGTGAGCTTCAGCGATCCTTCTACTATCCAAACATCTCCGTCTCTATTGAAGATGGAGCCGTTACGATCAGCACACCATCCAACCGGAAGACGGTATATGCGATGGTCGGGACATTTGCTTCCCACATCCGCAATATGTGCACCGGTGTAACTGAAGGGTATGAGCTCTCAATGAAGGTTGTCTACAGTCACTTCCCGATCCAGCTCAAACTTCACCCGGGAATCCTTGAGATAGGAAATTTCCTTGGTGAAAAGATGGTACGGAGCGCAAAGATTCCAGAAGGCGTCACCGTGAAGCTGGGTTCAGACGAAGTCTTCGTGACAGGGATTGACAAGGAGAAGGTGGGTAACACCGCAGCCAACATCGAGAAGGCAACAAAGATCAGGAAACGTGATCCGCGTGTCTTCCAGGATGGCATATACAGAGTGGAGAAGGCGTGATCCAGATGGTTGCTATTAAGAGGCTGATTCGTGATCGCCATGCAAAACGGGGAAATTTTCAACGCCAGTGTCTGCATGCAAAAGACAAGCTTGACGATGTCTGGCGCAGACCCCGCGGCGGTCAGAGCAAACAGCGAAAACAGAAGAAAGCAAAGGGCAGAATCCCGGCCCCGGGATTTGCAGGTCCGGTTGCTGTCCGTGGCTTCCACCCATGTGGGATGAAGGAAGCTCTCGTTATGACAGTTGCCACACTTGAGTCTCTTGACGCAGAAACCACTGCAATCCGGATTGGTGGAACAGTTGGGATGAAGAAGCGGATGGAGATTCAGGAGAGAGCACTCGCCGGCGGGTTCAAAGTCTTAAACCCGAAAGTAATTGCCGCAGAGGAGCCTGAGGTCGACGAGGATCTCGAGGACGAACAGGTCTCTGATGATGAGGTGACAGACGATGAGTGATCTGGCATCCCAGAGGCGGATTGCAGCTGCAATTCTTAAATGTGGTGAGAACCGTGTCTGGTTCAATCCCGATCAGATCGATGAGATAACCAATGCGGTATCGCGTGAGGATATCAGGAATCTCATCGGTGACGGTGCAATTACGGCTCATCAGAAGAAAGGTGTCAGCCGTGGACGAGCACGCCTCCGTATCATCAAGCGCGCCTATGGCCACTGCAAAGGGCATGGTCGCAGGAGAGGTGCACAGGGTGCCCGGACTCCATCAAAGCGGGTCTGGATCCAGAAGATCCGTGCCCAGCGCACGATGCTCCGTGAGATGCGTGACAACGGCACAATTGACCGCTCGGTATACCGGAAATTCTACAGGCGTGCAGCAGGTGGCCAGTTCAGGAATGTATCACACCTGAAACAGAACATTGAGCTGCACAAGGAGAAGGTGAACTGATATGGCGACAGGTGCGCGATATTTCGTCCCGTTCAGGAGACGGAAGGAAGGAAGAACCGATTACTATCAGCGGATGCGTCTTATCATCTCAAGAAGGCCACGGTTCGTTGTCAGGAAGACATCCCGCCAGATCATCGTTCAGCTTGTTGTAGCTGAGATGACCGGAGACCGGACACTTGTATCGGCAACCAGCGGCGAACTCTCGAAGTTCGGATATACCGGATACACCGGCAATACACCGGCTGCATACCTCACAGGCATGCTCTGTGCGGTCCGTGCCCAGAAAGCAGGGTATGAGGGCGGTATCCTCGATATTGGTTTGAATCGTGCAACAAAAGGTGCACGGGTCTTTGCTGCTCTGAAAGGAGCGGTTGAGGCCGGATTTGATATCCCACATGGTGAAGAGATCCTCCCGGATGAAGACCGTGTCAAGGGTGTTACAATCGCTGAATATGCCCCCGATCGGGCAGGCAATCTTGTTGCAAATGTGGAAGAAGTGGCGGATGCCATTATGAAGGAGCTTGAGTGACATGGCATTTGAACGTGAGGAATGGATCCCTGTCACCGGCCTTGGTACAGCAGTAGCTGCAGGCGAGTATGCATCTCTTGAAGATGTACTCAACAGTGGCCGCCCGATCAAGGAGGCAGGTATCGTGGACGCATTCATCCCTGATCTCAGTGATGAAGTGCTCTCCATCGATATGATGCAGAGGATGACTGACTCTGGCAGGCGGATTAAGTTCCGTGCAGTTGTTGTCGTCGGAAACCGTGACGGCTACATCGGCTTTGGCCAGGGCAAGGATGTCCAGGTCGGCACCGCCATCCGTAAGGCGATTGTTTCAGCAAAACTGAACATCATCAAAGTGCGGCGTGGCTGTGGAAGCTGGGAATGTGGATGCAGCAATCCGCACTCGATACCCATGCAGGTGGAAGGAAAGGCAGGGAGTGTCCGTGTCACCCTGAAGCCCGCACCACAGGGCATCGGCCTTGTGACCGGTGAGATAGGAAAGAAGGTGCTTGATCTTGCAGGCATGAAGGATGTCTGGGTGATGACAAAAGGAAACACCCGGACGACCCTCAACTATGCAAAGGCAACCTTTGAGGCATTGAAAGAGACGAATATGATTCGTATCGGGGGAGGTCGGCACTAATGTACGCAGTCGTGCAGGTGCGCGGCGTCGTCAATACCCGCCACGAGATCAAAGAGACGCTGAAGATGCTTCGTCTCCACCATATCAACCATTGTGTCCTCATCCCTGAGACTCCCGAGTACCTCGGGATGATCCGGAAAGTGAAGGACTTTGTTGCCTACGGAGAGGTTGATGCCGGGACGCTTGAGACGATTCTCAGGACACGCGGCCGCCTCCTTGGCAACAAACCTCTCACCGATGAGTACCTGAAGAGTGCATCAGAGTATGGAAGTGTCAGCGAACTCGCAGAAGACCTTGCAGAAGGTAAAGTGAAGCTGAAGGATATCCCCGAACTCAAACCGGTGCTCAGAATGCACCCCCCGAGAAAGGGATATAAGACCATCAAGCGGACCTTTAACCAGGGTGGAGCGCTTGGCTATTATGGAAGGGAGATTAACTCTCTCCTGTATAAGATGAGGTGAATTCGCGATGCCAGTCAATAAGCGATCTAAATATCGTGGTTCGAGAACCTGTGGCGGTGGAACGCATAAGAACCGCCGTGGAGCAGGAAACAGGGGTGGCCGTGGTGCAGCAGGATGGCGTGACCATAACTTCACCCGGTTCCACCTTCTTGGCAAGCGTGAAGGAAAACATGGTTTCATCTCACCAACATCAGTCGAGGTTTCTGTCCTTGATATCGGTGAGATCGATCAGATGATTCCCATGCTGGTTGTGCAGGGCATTGCCCGTGAGGAGAATGGATGCGTCACACTTGATGCAGCCAATCTCGGCATCGAGAAGATCCTTGGAGGTGGCCGGGTTCATCATAAGATGAATATTACGGCTATGGAATTCTCTGAGCGTGCGAAGGCAAAGATCGAAGAGCTCGGTGGCCAGGCATTGGCCATTTAATTTTTTTGGTGACCTATGGGAGAACTGCTGGATCGAATGGAGCCTCTGCTGGCAAGGATGCCTGCGGTGAGGGCACCGGAAGGGCATGTCCATTTTAAAAATAAGTTAATCTGGACACTTGCTATTCTGCTTCTGTATTTTGTTCTGACAAACATTCCTGTCTTTGGACTTGCACCTGACTCTGTGGATATCTTCCAGTTCTATCGTGCACTTCTTGCAGGTGAGAGCGGATCTATTCTTCATGTGGGTATTGGTCCGATTGTGACGGCATCTATTGTCCTTCAGCTTCTGAAAGGCGCAGATCTGATCCCCCTCGATACGTCCGATGCCCGTGGGCAGGTTATGTACATGGGGCTCCAGAAGCTTCTTATCCTTGTAATGATCGTCCTACAGGCAGCACCAAATCTTGTTGGTGGTTTCCTCCAGCCCGATCCAGCTATTGCAGCAGCATTCTTTGGAGGCAGTTTATCGGCAGTTTCATTCCTGATCTTCCTGCAGATCTGCCTTGGCGGTGTTCTGATCTTCTTTATGGATGAGGTTGTGACGAAATGGGGAATCGGATCAGGTGTTGGTCTCTTCATCGTCGCAAGTGTATCCCAGGGTATTATTAACGGGTTCTTTAACTGGACGCCGGTGACAGATCAGTATCCTGTAGGTTTCTTCCCGCGTCTCTTTGCTATTGTATTCGATGGCGGGAATTTCCTCCAGTACTTCACAACGGATATGATTGCGCTTCTTACAACCGTGATCATCTTCCTGGTGATTGTATATGTCGAATCGACACGGATTGAGATCCCCCTTGCCCATGCAAATGTCAGGGGTTCAAGAGCAAAATTCCCTGTCAAGCTCATTTACGCAAGTGTGCTCCCGATGATCCTTGTCCGTGTCCTTCAGGCGAATGTCCAGATGTTTGGGATGTTCCTCTCAAGCATGGGGATTACGATATTCGGGCGCTTTGACGGGACACAACCAGTTGATGGAATCATGTACTTCCTTGCACCGATCAACAGTCCCCAGGACTGGATGTGGTGGATGAGCGATCTCGGCCATGCTCCATGGGAAGTTATAGTACGCCTTGGCATAGATGTAACAATCATGGTTGTCGGCGGTGCAATCTTTGCCCTCTTCTGGGTGAAGACGGCAGGGCTTGATTCAAAGCATGTTGCACGGCAGATCCAGAACAGTGGTATGCATATCCCCGGATACCGCCGTAATCCCCAGGTGCTCGAACGGTACCTTGACCGCTATATTCCGCGTGTGACGGTCATAGGCGGTGTCTTTGTCGGTCTCCTTTCGGTTGCTGCAAACCTCTTCGGTGTCATCGGTGCCGTTGGAGGAACCGGTCTTTTGCTTGCGGTGAGTATCGTCTATCGTATGTACGAGCAGATTGCAAGCGAACAGATCATGGAGATGTATCCGTTCATGAGGCCGTTCTTTGGAAAGGAGTGAAAAAGATCATGGCAGGAAAGAAGATTATCATCACCGGGGTTCCCGGTGTCGGGAAGACAACAGTCATTAATCAGGCAATGGAGGCCCTCACCGCAGAAGGGATCTCCTACCAGAATATCAATTTTGGTTCCTTTATGTTCGAGGTCGCGCAGTCCGAGGGGCTCGCAGAAGATCGTGACCAGATGCGCAAACTCGATCGGATTGTCCAGAAACGCCTCCAGAAACTTGCAGCTGAGAAGATGGCAGCAATTGATGGGAATGTCATCATTGATACCCATGCATCCGTGAAGACCCCGGCAGGATACCTTGCCGGCCTTCCCGAATGGGTGCTCACCGCTCTCATGCCCGATACGATCGTGCTTGTTGAGACAGATGATGACCAGATCCTCCTCCGCCGTCTCTCTGATGCATCACGTGTCAGGGATATGGAAGGTGCTGGTTCGATCCGCGAGCATCAGCAGATGAACCGGTCATTTGCCACTGCATATGCAATGCTCACCGGATGCACGGTTGCGATAGTCACCAATGCCGATCATCTCCTTGAACAGAGTGTCAAGGCCCTTGTAGCAGTGCTGAAATAGTGGAAGTGAACGATGCTGAACCTGATGAAGAAGTACGGAACCTATATTGCCTTCATACTGGCCTTTGGCCTGATGATGGCATATGCAGTGGAGTGGATACGGGATGGTATAGCAGAGGTGATCGATACTGTACTCGGCCCTCTCACCGATACCTTTGGAATGCCGTTCTTTGCGGTTCTCCTCTTCCTCTCCTCGGCAACCGGTCTGTACTCTTCACTGATTCAGAAGTACACCATCGACTATGAGAAGATGCAGGAAGTGCAGGCGAAGATGAAAGAGTTCCAGATGAAGTTCCGTGAAGCCCAGCTTGCTGGTGATGAAAAAGCAATCAAGAAGCTTGAGGCAAAACGTGATGCCATGATGAAGGATCAGCTTGAGATGTCCCAGCAGCAGTTCAAGCCGATGGCATATATCATCCTCATCACGGTTCCTATCTTCTTCTGGCTCCTCTACCGGCTTCACGGAATGGATCTGGGTGCTGCACTTACAATGGATACCGCCATCGTTTTTCCGTTTATTGGTATCATCGGCTTAAATGAGATGGCTGTCTGGATCCTCCCTGCATGGATTCTCTGGTATATGATCTGCTCACTCACGGTCAGCCAGGTGATCAGGAAAGCCCTCAATATCGGGGGTATCTGATGAGAATCACCATCAGCGGCCTTCCCGGCAGTGGAACAACCTCTCTTGGAAAAGCACTTGCAAGGGATCTTGGTTTTACCTTCATCTCTGCGGGCGAAGTATTTCGTGCCTGTGCAGAAGAGCGGAATATGGATCTTGCGGAATTTGGGCGTCTTGCTGAGAGCGATCCTTCAATTGACCGGCTTATCGATGAACGGCAGAAAGAGATCGGGATGAGTTCAGATAATATCATTATAGAAGGGCGGCTTGCCGGAAGAATGGTGGAGAATGCCGATCTCAGGATCTGGCTGACCGCAAGCCCGGAATGCCGTTCGAAGAGGATCGCCGCTCGTGATATTCAGGATGGAGATACTGCAACAGCGGTGACAATCGAGCGGGAACGATCAGAAGCACAGCGGTACCATACCTACTATGGGATCGATATCCGGGATCTCTCCTGTTATGATATGGTACTCAATTCAGAGCGGTTTGGACGTGAATCTCTTGTTATCATCGTGAAGACGGCAATAAACGATCTCCAAAACCACTAATCAATAGTGACCTTCCTTCTGACACAACCTTTTTTACCTTCTGATCCCACTTGGTAGATGAGGGATTCCTGTTATGGATATAACCAAATTTGAGAAGTATCTGGCTCTTGTCACTGATCATCCTCTTGTACTGAGTCCGGCTGAGCGGGCAGGGATTATTCTGACACGAAAAGAGCACTGTATCTGTCCAGCCTGTCCGACATACCGTGAATGTGCTGAGAAGGCAGGCGATCGTGCATTCTGCACAATCGGGAAGAGCCGGGAGGGGTGCATCACTGATGAGAGCAGTGGATGTAGATGCCCTGACTGTTCCATCTACCGGGATGTCGGGTTTGAGAAGGAATTCTTCTGCACACGGGGAACAGAACAGCAGCAACGGATTCTCTCGGTTCTTGAGATGCGCGAAGAGGTCTATTGAGCCTCTTATCCACACCCTTCATCATTTTCATAGATTGAAAGGAGTTCCTGTGCCGTTCTCTTTGACAACCGCTGATTAACCAGATTAAGGAGTACTGAGAAGAAGTATGGTGAGATGCAGCTGACACTCTCACTTCCTGTTCGCATCTGTTCGATCAGGTACTCAAGCTCTTCATCGGTGAGCCGGTTTACACGGCTTTCAAAATCCTTCTCATCTGTTGAGTAGTGGTTGGCAACCGGTGGGATAATGGATTGGAACTCGGTTCTTGAACCATTGCAGATTAAGTCTTCACATTCTGGCGCAAGTTTTCTCAGTATCTCTATGTCATAGGGTGTCAGTTCACGCGGCATGGCAGATTCCACTCCTCCTCTCTTCTCTTTGTTCCTATCGGGTACTTTGATTTTATGTCCTCATCAGGTTGACGGAATTGTTCTGTACACTCTGTTTTTCATCTGCACCAGAATGGTGGTTCCCTCATAAAGTGCACCGTATTCGGGTGTCATCATCGCTCTTTGGAGGACTTGTTGAATAGATGGTTGATCGGTCTTCAGAGCCCGATCTGTTGCATCGGCAACCATCATGACGCCGGTGAATGCACGGGCAGTGATGTCATTGATCTCCTGTCCGGTCTGCCGCACCATCAGGCTGTTTACACTACGAATTACCTGAACCTCGCCGAGGCTCTCTCTTCTGAATATGGATCCGGCAATAATGCCTTCGGAGAAGAGAGCTCCTCTCCTGATGAATGATTCGGATTTCCAGGCATCCCCTAGTGTAAAGATAAGATCGGGTGTATATCCAACTCTCCATACATATCGCTGAATGTCAACTGCTTCCTCTGGCGTTTTTACTGAGACGAAGAGAGGTGTCTCCGGCGCAATGGCTATGATCGAATCTATTGCTGAGGATATCTCCTCCCTTTCGTTATAGGTTATGTCTGCTGGAATCTGGTATCCACGGGATTCTGCAATAGTGCGAACGATCATACCCTCCGGATCTTCGGCTGATCCTGAGAGGAGAGAAATTGAACGATCTGTTTCAGTCTCCCTCTCTCTGTCGAGGAGGTCAAAGCAGAGATTGATATATGCTTCAGTATCAATTCCGATCTCTCGTTTTTGATTGTTCATTCCACTGGAGATAGCAGTCTTTCCATCAGGAGTGATGAAGACAGATCCGATGATCTGCAAACCATCTGAAATATCCTCTCCATCATACACTGCCTCTACTCTTGCATCAAAGATGGAAGGGATTCCTGTTGTCCGTGCAAGCGGGAGTGCAATGTTTGTCTGTTCGTTGATAATACTGAGTGCCGGTTCCACCCCTTTCTTCACGTCTGAAACAAACCATGGATCTGCCTCACCGGTATTGATACGTATAAAAACAGTTCTTTTTGGTGCGGTGATCGTTCCAACCGTCACCATCTCTCCTCTCCGGATCTGCCGGATTTCATAGGGATAGTTTGCTTCTCGCCTCTCATTGAATGAAACGTTGCCAAGTGCCCCTTTGTATCTCCTGTTCCAGAACCATCCCATGATGCATTCTATTGTTCCTTCACAGGATGCGATGCCGGTTGAAAGGGTATATGCAGCATCATATGACTCAGCGATAGTTCCTGCAACCATCCGGATTGGCAGTTCGTCAACACCTGAAAAGACAGGGTGGGCTGGATCTGTTCCCGGTGCGATGACAAAGACACCGTCTGCGAGCTTTGGAGCCTCCTCCAGCAGCCTCACACCGGCGCGTTCCCAGATAAGAATAACGGGGTGTGCCCCCCTGCTCCGGATTGCAGATATGATCGCCGGAACCTGCGTCTCACCATAGATGATGAAGATCTCAGGGGGATTTACCCGGAGTGGGTACATCAGATCTGAATAATCTTTGTGCTCCTGTGTATACTCGATCAGCCGGAGATTCCGCAGGTTTGGAATGCTTCGTATCTGCTCTGCCCTCTCCCTTCCCTCCCCGGTATCGGGGTAAATAAAGGCGACATCAGAATAATTGGAGATGAATGGAGCGATTGAATCGATCTCTGTTGTTATTGGCGGTGAAAAGCTGATTACTGTTCTGCCTCTCTTCACTCCGGGTTGTAATGGGGCATTAATGGCAGCCATCGGGATGCCCCATTCCTCGGCATAGGGAGCTGTTGCCAGAACGCAGTCGCTTCCTGATATGATGAGTGCATGAATGGCAATTGTGTTCCTCCGCTCTCTGAGGATTGCCACTGCATGGTCCGGGTCACCGCGTGAATCCTCAATATGGAGGTTAATCGGCTGATCCCTCGGCTGGATTGTACCCCGGCTGATACCATACTGCTGCGCGGCACCCAGATCCATATCATCCCCGCTCAACGGCAGAATCGCGAGGATGTTCAGCGCCTGTGGTGCATGTCCCACCGACTCCACAGGATCTGTCTCTCCTGAAGGGATTCCGATAAAGGTCACCAGGATGTAGATGGCAAGGGCAATTGTGATTACGGTGATGAGGCGTTTCATCTCTCTTCACATCCAGGCGGGGGTGGCGTCATAGCCGGGATCTTTTATTACTCATCCTTGATCTACTCCGTTCTCTCAACCCTGTAACGCTTGGATTGCGCTGTTTCGTATGGTGAGCACCTCTTCTGCTGCCATCATCCCAGGTGCCCCTGAGGAATACAAGGGCTCTTCTCTTGTGGCGGCATTGGGTTGGATCACTGCCCGGTACCGCTCTGCAATTGATGAGGGTACAGCATCTCTCCAGATAAACAGGGTGCGATCAATGGCATCAATCTTTTCCTGTAATTGAGGTTCAAGTCCATCAGTTCCGATCCGGTTATTGAGCAGAATCTGGATCATCCGGTAATCTTCTCTTTCGGGGAGGTACCGGATGGCGGTGTTTATCGCCTCCACTGCGGCATCGTACTCTCCCTGCTGCGCGTTTGTCCGGGCAACCCCTGCCCACCCTCCGGGAAACTCCTGGTGAAGTGCGACTGCACGCATATATGCCTCCGCTGCCTTCTTTGGTTGCCCATGGGTTTCGTACCAGTATCCGATCTCAGAGAGGATACCGGCACGCGACTCTTTTGATGTCGTTATCCTGAGGGCTTTTCGAAAGATTGGTACTGCATCGGGGATGCCGCATTCTGAGAGCACTTTTGCCAGTATCCTGAGCAGCCGCGCTCTCTCTTCCTGTGGCACAGGCAGGTGCTGGATCTCTTCCATGATTGTTCTGATCCTTTCCGTGACTCTATCTCCTCTTATCCATTCAAGAAGGACAAGGATGGCATCATATGCCTCATCCTCCCTGCCAACCGGGATCATTCTGATAATATCCCTGATACTCTCTTTCCTGAGCACCCCGGATATGATCCGGGTTTCAAGGCGGTCATCCTTGTCTGAAGATAAATCTATAGGGGGTTTATCGGCATACCATGCAGCCCTCGCTCTCCAGAGGCGGGTTTCGGGGTTGTTCTGGATGGAGACCGAGGCGTTGAACCAGGTAAGGGCGTCATCGAACTGGAATGCGCCAAAAGCGAGTATACCCCGGAGAGCGGTATACTCTGCTTCTGCACCAGCTTCCAGATCTGCGAGGAGGGCAGAATCAAGTGTCCCATCTCCTCTCATCGCCCGGTTCAGGGTATCCAATCGTGCAAAGACTGCATCGCTGCATTCTTCCTCCCCGATCAGATCTTCAATAAGGGCATATTCGCGATCAAACCATCCCGATCGCCGGCATGATGTGGCTATCTGCATGAGAAGGTGAACACTCTCTTCCCTATCCCGGGCGATCGAGATGAGGCGATCGAAGATGGTATCCCCCTCTGCTGATAAGCCAAGCTTCTCGGCGGCTTCACAGAGGTAGATCAACTCGTCCTGAAATGATCCATTATCTCCTCCTCTTACACGGGCAGCTTCGAGTGCAGACTGGAACTCTGAGAATGCACGTTCATGCTCCCCGATGTTCCGGGATAGAAGTCCCATCTCCCGGTAACTGAGCTGTCTGATATCTGGTTTCTTTGCGTGACTGCATGCAAGGGAGTAGAGGCTCCGTGCAGCAACAATTTGATGTGTTGCTGCACAATACCGTGCTCCAAGAATCAATGCCTCTGCAGATGGCTCAAAGATCATCAGTGCAGAGATGAGCGCCTCCCATCCATCTTCCGGATATCGCCGGTTCAGAATGGAGAGCCTCTCTTCATAGGATAATGCGAGGAAGAAATGGCAGGCTATGGTAGTAATGGCATCTGTGAATTTTTCGGGGACCGATGAGTCTCCGGTCTCTATTGCGTTTATCTCTGTATCCACCTCCCCTCCGAAGGATGTGATGATTGCATGATCCATCGGGTGGAGGAGTTTTGGCCTTTCAGGAGGTGAGGTCTGGAGTGCTGTCTGGTACAGAATAGTCTGATACAACAATCCCGCTCTCTTCGTCTGCCAGTAGTGAAGCGGAAGGCCGGTCTCCTCTGCAAAGAGCATGCAGATGGCATCCGGGTTCTGCTCAATCATTCGTAGACGGAGAAGACCGTCTCCTGTGCTCTCTTCTGATCTCTGGAGGGCAAAGGTGATGATCCTGCGGAGCATCTCAGATAATGTTTCGTCTGAAGAGATTCTGATGCCAATACTCCATCGGAATGCAGGATCGGTCTCCACTCTCCTGAGAAAGATGGTCTGAAGCAGGATCTCCCCAAACAGTGACTCAGCCTCAGTCTGGTTTTTCGATCTAATCTCCTCTCGTATCACAGAATAATCCGGGAATACCTCTGCTATGCCTCCGGCCTGATCCATGGATCAGAGTTAGTTATACAGCTATATCACTCTCTCCATGAATTGGATGCTGATCTAAGAAGAAAGAACAATTGAATGATAATTTATTTGAAAAAAAGAACTGGATGGATCGAATTATCCATCCATATTTGTCTTCTGTTTATACGAGTTTCGTGATGGGATGGTTTGGATCCTGCACGTCTCCACCGAGTTCACGGCATGCCTCAGCAAGCACGATGTCGGTGAATGCGGCAGTGGTTGCCATCCCTTCACAATTCTCGATTGGTCCGAACATGATTAAATCGGCACCAAGCGTCATTGCCATGATGTTGCACCCGATATCAGGTGCCGCCCATGCGGTCTGCCTGATACCCTCGAATCCACCGAAGTGGTGATGTGCCATCTGCTCGAGGAGTACATCCTTACCTGCATACTGTTCGGCAAGGACACTCTTTCTCCAGCGCTTCAGCCAGGTCCATGACACAGTCATGTTATGGTATGCACCACCGGTTGGAAGACCGTGGATCGCCTTGCATGCAAGGATCTCACGGAATGAACCGCCTGAGCCGATACCGAGCGGGGTTGCGGCAGTATCGAGGATCGGGCGGGTGATACCAGCCTCTTCTGCGATCTGGAGCATTCCCTTCTCCTGACCGGCAACGCCACCTTCAACAAGCACCTTCTCACGTCCGGGAACTGATGGGTCACCGGGGTTGAAGGCGAGGACGATCGCGGAGTTGACATCGGATGCAGCAAGTGCGTCAATGTTCTCCTGCGGGATCGAACCATTGATCGAGTTATAGATTGCACGGTCCGCAAGACCGACCTCGGTTACATACTCACATGCATGTGCGAGTGCCGGTGCTGCGGAAGAGTCCATAAGGAATGGTGTTTTGTTGTCGATACTGTCAAACCAGCTGATGTAGCTCTCAAACGCTTCGCCGTATTCGGCGATAATCTGGATGAAGTATGGGTTGCCCGTAATATCGTACAACTCCATACAGCGGTTCCAGAGTGCTTCTGCCTTTGGTTTGTCAATCTTTCCTGTGTGATCGTCAAGCACGGTCTCGTGCTTGTTGTAAAAGATGGATGCGCCGAGTACCGTTGGGTATTCGCCTGGCTGTCCACCGATCTTGATTCCATTAAAGTCGAGAACGGTCTGTTCTTTCTCAAACCTGAACATAGTTGGAACACCTCACTTAGAGCATACTAATTTTCGGAAGGAGCATAAGCAGCATGATGAAGACGATAAGTCCTGCTACAAGGCCATAGAGGATGCCTATGTCACGTCCGATCTTCCTGCCCACCCTCTGGGCAATCTCTGCATCTGCAAATTCGATCTTCTTCTCAATTGTGTCAAGCCGTTTCTCAATCTCAAGGAACTGGGGATTGGCTCCGGCAACTGATGTCTCAAGACCGCCTCCGCCTGCCTCCTTGACCTCGACAACCATCGGGTCTGCGGCAAACGCTCCCGGGTCACGGGCCGTGAGTTCAGCGATCTTGGCTTTAATCTCGCCGACGTCCTCAGTCTCCATGATGTTGACGTATTCAACCTGTTCCTGGAACCGCTTGATAGCCGCATCATCGAGGTTCTCGATGAAGGGAATAGCTCCCTCAGCCCCGACGATCTTTCCGCCTGACACGCCTCCTTTGTGGAGCGCCTCAAGTGACTGGCCGCTTAAGTGCCCTTTCACTTCCGTTCCACATGCGAGGACGAACCTGATATTTGGGTTTGCAATGACATTTGCGATGATCTTCTCAAGCCCGAGGTTCTCGGTCTTGCATGATCCGCATAATGCAGCTCCGCTCGCGCAGATGCCCGCCTCATCGAGGTGAGATCCCATGGTGACAACAGCTACACAGCTGTTTGGGTCGCCTGAATGGAAGTCTCCCTTGACAGTGGGCCATCCGCTTGCCGGTGATTTCTTCTCTGCCATCTTTCTTCACCCCAG
>NPIG01000320.1_pt1 | contig 44202 bp, 41 predicted proteins | sample 8637441 | NCBI WGS metagenome assembly NPIG01 (sample SAMN07420675, study PRJNA396082) | bioreactor metagenome | isolation source: sample BR6 brine-fed electro-methanogenic bioreactor BR | place: Japan: Kochi | collected 2016-06-14
CCTATCCTTGACATTCAACCTATTAATTTAAATTAGTTCATTAAGAACAGCGATTAACTTGTCTCGGTTTACTTTAACTAATTAAAAGGAATGTATATGTGAAAATCTTCTAAAATCATTATCAAAATATATACCATTATAATATAAGATTAATGTTTACATTTACCACCAATAATATCTAATGTTAATTCAAAATGACAATAATATTTTTTTTCATACATTTCACTCATAGACTCACACTTTCTTTTTCACAAAAATTATAACACAAAGACTTTTAATATCAAATTTAAGTATCCTCTTTAAATAAAAAAACCTTATGATATAATGACATTGTTGGAGGTTTATTAATGGAAAAAGAAGATAAACGTTTACTTATATTTATCGTATGTCTTATGATATTAGGAGTCATCTACCTTTTAGTTGATTTTCGAGCCTTATTTAATCCTGAACTACCAGTCATGACTGGTATTAATTACACCGAATTAAATTATGATGACATCGATGGTGAAGCTGTATTAACGAATGAGTTTGGTGACGTTGTTGTTTATATGAATGATTATTTTGTATCTGAATCAATCACTGGAAATTTTGTTGTGGAAAGAAAAGAAAAATTCGGATTAATGTCACCAGATGGAGACGAATTGGTTCCTGTAGAATGTGACCAAATAATGTCTTTTGAGATGGGTGGTAAAATAAGCACTTATACTAGAAGAGGGACTAAATATAATATTCTAACCGAAGACTTTAAATTTATCGAGGATGAATACTACGATTCTATCAATATGAATTACCTTGTTGAAATGAACTATAGATATAATGATATGTCAGAAGCTTTAAAATCTGAGTATCAAGATTCAATATACTTTAGTTACATTGTATCTAAAGATGGTTATTTAGGAATTGTAGACTTGTATGGTAATGTTATTGCTAATACAGAATATGAAGAATTCGAAGTATATGATTACGATACAGATTTAATCATTGCTAAAAAAGATGGTGAATTAGGTTTAATAACTTTTGACAATACTATTGTATTAGATTTTGCTTATGATTTCATTTCTGATTATCTAATCAGAGTCAATCAAAATAAATACGGTGCTATAAATAATGAAGGGGAGAAAATTATTAACCCAATATATGCTCACATAGCTAGAATACATTTGTTAAATGATCCATATACATATTATGTTGTTAAGAATCAATCAGATTATTATGGTGTCATAGATCAATGGGGGATTGTTAGAGTCCCATTCATTTATGATGATATAAACTTTAGCGATGACTTAGAACATCTAGAAGTTACTAAAGATGGACGTGTAGGAACCATTACTGTCGATAATCAAATTAAGATACCTATTTACTATGAATATTTAGATAGATATAAGCACTTTAGTATTATGCGTTCTAATGGAAGTTTCGGTGTTGTTAACACGGATGGTTCATTGTTGATTATGGCTATGTATGATGAAATCAATGTAATCTATGATTCAGCATCTGATGTTTATAGATTAGATTTAGTTCTTAATGACAATCATACAGAATATATCATTGAGTGATGTAAAAAGTGAAGCTTTATTAAGTATGTCTGAAATGTTAAGATGTTAGTAGACACATAAAAAGTATGTGTTATACTAGCATCTTTTTTTGTATTTATGTTTCTAATAATTCGAACTCATAGCCAATATCATTGATGGCTTTTTTTATGGCTTCAATAGATAATTTTGTTTTTTTAATTTCAATTATTTTTGAATCTAAATCAATATCAAACTTCTTAATTTTCATAGCTTTTAATTGAGTAGATATCTTGTTTACACAATGCATGCAGCTCATATTTTCTACTTTAAATTTCATAATGTATTCCTTTCGTATGTTTAATCTTATGTCGTTTTAATCTAAGTGAGTTTAAGACAACCATAATACTACTAAATGCCATAGCCGCTCCAGCTAAAGCCATAGACAGATTACCCGTCGCTGCTAGCGGAATTGCGACTATATTATAGCTAAATGCCCATATAAAGTTTTGAATGATATTTTTCATTGTAGCTTTAGATAAATCAATCGCTTCTAAAACAAGTCCTAAATCATTATTCATCAGCGTTAAGTCACTTGCATTAATTGCGATATCAGTCCCTTGTGACATGGCAATACCTATATCTGCTTGTTTTAAAGCAGGTGAATCATTAATACCATCCCCAACAAAAGCAACGATTTCTCCTCTATCTTGAATTTCACTAATGATATCTTTCTTTTCTGTAGGCAATACTTCAGCGTAAACTTTATCAATCCCTACTTCTTTTCCGATTCGGTTTGCAACGTATGGATTATCTCCTGTAATTAAATAGGTTCTAATTCCTCGATCTTTTAATCTTTGAATGGTTGCTTTGGCAGTTGGTTTAATTTCATCTCTTAAGGCATAAATCGCCTTGATTTCACAGTTTACAATTAAAAAGTTAACTGTCTTCGCTTCTTTAATAAACTTGTTATATAGATCTTTAAACGATCCTAATGGTATTTCGAATTCATCAATAATTTTAGCTGATCCAATATAGATTCTTTGATTGTTGATAATGGCTTTAATTCCTTTTCCCTTAAATGTTTCAAAATTACTTATCTTCAACTCTTTTGCATTTTTTGATTTACAATACTGACTCACTGCTTTACTAATTGGATGTGTTGACTCTTTTTCAACTGAATATAAATAGTCTAAATAACCTAAATCTCCTTCATAATCAGTGACTTCAAAATGTCCATGAGTGAGAGTACCGGTTTTATCAAACCCAATAGATGATATCTTATTTGCTAATTCAAAAAACTCTCCACCCCTATATAATATTTGATTCTTAGCTGCTAAACCATTTGCGACTAAAATAGATGTCGGTGTTGCTAATCCTAAAGCACATGGACAACTAATCACTAAAATTGCTAAGGATGTCGTGAGTGAATATTGTAAAGGTTGAGATAATCCAAGATAATGAATTAAAAAATTGATAATCGCTATTGTTATAACACCTGGAACAAAATAGTTCGCTATCTTATCTGCAGTTCTTTGAACTTTTATTTTCCTTGAACTGGCTTCTTCTACCGATTCAATAATCTTAGATAAAACAGTGTCTGACCCAACCCTAATAGCTTCAACGATAAGTTTTTCTTGTAAGTTAATTGTTGAACCGATGGCTAAATCACCTATTGTTTTAAAGACAGGCATTGATTCACCAGAAATCATTGATTCGTCAATATGACTGGTTCCTCCAATTATTTTACCATCCACAGGTATTGATTCATTCGCTAAAACAATCACTTGATCTCCAACTTCGATGTCATCAATACTTACAAAGATTTCTTCACCATCTTCAACGATTCTAGCTTCTTTAACTCCTAAGTTAATCAGATCAATTAACGCATCTTCTGTTCTTTGTTTCACTAAATGTTCAATATAATTACCAATGAGTACCATGGTAATAATTAAAGCACTTACTTCAAAGTAATAAACAGGATGCATTAATGCTTCTATAAATAACTGATTGTATAAAAGGTACATACTATATAGATAAGCTGATGTTGTTCCTAAGACAACTAATAAATCCATTCCAGGGCTTTTTTTCTTTAAACTAATGATTGCCCCTTTGTAGAATCTTCTTCCTATACCAAACTGAATGATACCTGCAAGGATTAATTGGATTATTCCATCATAAAATACGCTAGGAACATATAAATCACTCACATGGCCAATCATTGCCCATAGTAGTGGAATTGATAAAATTATGGAAATAATCATTTCAATTCTTAATCGCTTTTTATATTTAGATGTATCTAATAAGTTATCTTCTAACACAGGAAAATAACCGACTTCTTCTATTTTTTTTGCTATTTTATCTAATGTATATTTAGTTTCATCATAAGTTAAGATCACTTTAGAAGCTGCGACATTTACTTTAGCTTCTATCGAATCCATATCTAAAAAAGTGTTTTCAATGGTCTTCGCACACATCGCGCAGGTCATACCATTAACTTTTAACGTTTTTCTAACCATATTAATCACCCCTTTTCAATTTGATTATAGCATAAGTGTTCTTAATAAATGGTTGATATGCATTGCTAAAAAAAGAAAAACTCAGTTTCCTGAGTTTAAAAAAACAAGTCGATCACTTGGTTATAAAAGAGACTTAACTTCTCGTCTCTTTTTCTCATATATAATGAGCCAAAATATATCCATTTAGCATTGATTTCTAAAGTTTCATCATCCATATGGTTTGTCTTTTTACTTTGTTTTAATAAAGAGACTAAAATCGGAATAATTCTATTTAGGATCGCATCAACGTTTTTAGATTTAAAAGAACTGATTAAGTATTCACCTATACCACCTCTATTTTTTATATCTTCATCAACAAGTCTAAACATTTTCATAACTTTTTGTTTTAACTCTAGAGGTTCTTTTAATAGGTCTGTTAATTTACGTTCTGTTTTTGTCCAACTATCTAAAAATACGTCTAATAACAAATCTTCTCTAGAAGGAAAGTAATTATAAATCGTCCCAAGTGCACAATGGGCTTCTTTAGACAATCTTCTTGTTGTTAGAGAATCTAAACCTTCATTTTTTATAATGTCTTCTGAAATTTCAATGATTGTTTCCTTAGATAATACTTTTTGTCTCATAATGCTTTCTCAACTTTCATAAGATAATCTAATCTATGTCTTGTAAAGAATGGAATGACTAAAGCAGCGGATAATAAGAGTGTTAACAAGTCAGCAATTGCTTGGGCTGATATAACACCAGAAACACCCCATAAATCAGGTAATATTAAAATTAATGGAATAAAGAATAACCCTTGTCTTGATACAGATAGAATCAAAGCTTCCAATCCTTTTCCTATTGCTTGATATAGAACGGCCACTGAATTAGAAACACCCATAAACAAAATAGCGAATGCATAGTATTTTAAGGCTGGTAATCCATATTCTATAACGGATTCACTCGAATGATATATGATGAAAATTAAATCTCCTGAAGCTAAGAATAACAGACATGATATGGCCATAACCATCATTGATATCTTTAATGCATATTTAAAAGAATCCATAACACGTTGTTTGTTTTTAGCTCCAAAGTTATACCCGGCAACAGGTTGGAATCCTTGACCAAATCCAAAGATAATATACATTGGAATCATGGTAACTCTTGATACAACACCAATAGCAGTTACTAAATCGGTAGAAACATCACTTGCTGCATTATTTAATATCCCTAATGATATACTAACGAGCATTTGTCTTAAGAATGTAGGGATACCTATTTTCAATATTTCTATATAGATGTCTTTGCTTGGTTTGAAATTTTTTGGATTTAATGAGATTAATGTTTTCTTTCTTATATACCAAGATATCAAAATCACTGTGGTTAGTATTTGCGATAACGTGGTTGCAATCGCTGCCCCACTAATTCCCCATCCAAATCCAAAGATGAAGATTGGGTCTAATATGATATTAAAAATTGACCCAGAAATCATACCTATCATAGAGTATTTTGCACTACCTTCACTTCTTAATAGATTATTCATAATCATATTAAGAATTGTAAATAAATACCCTAAGACAATATATATCCCATAATCTTTTGCTAATTCTAGTGTGTTTACATCAGCTCCAAAAAGATTTAGAATTGGTTCTAAAAATATGAAGTTAATTGTCGTTACGAATATTCCTAAAAATATTCCCGTAACAAAAGCAACGACAGAAACTTTATTCGCTTCGATTAAATCATTCTTACCTAATAACCTTGAGATATAACTTCCGCCACCCATACCCAAAGCTAAACCGATGGATGAAGCGACTAACATAATCGGTAAAACAACTTGTGTCGCAGCCATTTCATAATCACCGATCCAACTAACAAATATTGAATCGACGACATTGTATATCGCCATGACCATCATTCCGATGATAGCAGGTGTCGCCATATAGTTTATAGCTTTATTAACAGGTTCATCCTTTAACATTCGTAATCTTTTATCGTTCATATTTTCCTCCAGTAATTATTCTTATATATTATATATGAACGTTGTTCATTTTGCAATAGTTTTCAAATGTAAAGCCAACTAAATTAGTTGGCTTTAATATAATCTTCTATTAATTTTTTTGTTTGATTAAAACTTTCTCTGTCTTCATAGTTTGAGATCATAATATATTGATAATTTGATTGAGGGAAAAATGCGATAAAACTATTCACCCCAAATCCTCCTCCTGGATGATAATACCTTTGATAGTTATCTGTTTCAGATAGAATCATCCCATAACAGTATGAATTAAACTCATCTGCTTTTATGTGTTTTTGTAACATTAAATCATGAGTCTCTTTTTTAAGGATGTTTTTATTAAACAAAGCATTTAACCATTTTGATAAATCGTGAAGATTAGAGTATAAGCCTCCACCTCCACCAGCAATACGCATATCAAATGGTCTTGCATATTCGGACTCGGTTTTATACGGTATGGCCATATTCTCAACTTTTTTATATGGAGTCTCTAATCCTGTAGAGGTCATCCCTAACGGTTTAAAGAAATGATTGGCTAGATACGTTTCATAATTTAAATGACTCACTTTTTCTATAATATATTGTAAAACTATATATCCAGAAATTGAATAAAAAAACTTTTCACCAGGTTCAAACATTTCAGGGTCTGATTTAAATAGATTAATCAGTGATTCTATGAAGTTATCTTCATCGATTAAGGCATCGAAATCTAAATCTAAACTAAAGTTTGGAATACCGCTTGAATTAGATAATAAATGATGAATTGTTATCGTATCACCTTTTCTAAAACCATGCATGTATTGATCTAACGTATCTGTTAAGTTTAATTTTGATTCTTCATAAAGTTTTAATATGGCTAAAGCTGTAAATTGCTTGGTAACTGAAGCGATTCTAAAAATCGTATTGAGTTCATTGAGTTTCTTATTTTTTACATCTGCATATCCGTATGCTGATTGCTTAATAATTTTATTGTTTTTACTAATCGCAAAAACACCTTTATACCCTACAGCTCTGATGGCTTCTTCTAAGCTCATAGTATCCTCCTAAACGATGTCTTTATTTATTTTGTAGATTTCTATCATATGACCAATGTTTCCTTCTCCAGCATATTTTGTTAAATCAAAGAAATTTTCATAGATATCTATCCAGTAAAGTTTATGTGCTTCTTCAACGAGTGTAACCTCTTTTTTAAGTCTACCGATGAATACATCCATTGACATATCAAATGTATGCCACTTAAAATCAATAAATGGAATGAGCGTTATGTCATGCTTTGAAATATTTGTTTCTTCTAAGAGCTCTCGGTAGGCACTTTCAAGATGTGATTCGTTCTCTTCTATTTTTCCACCTGGTAAATTATATAAACCCATATATGGTTTCTTAGAACGATGACACATTAAAATTTTGGTTTTTTCTTGGTTTAAAACCATGATGAGATTGTATTTAATCATATTTTTTTCCTTTCCATATAGTGATAACAGGAAGTTTAGCTGGGACTAAACTTCCTGTTACTGTGAATCACTATAAGGCTTCCGAAATCGTCTTGCCTTGCATATGTAAAATTAGGTAATCAGGTCCACCGGCTTTAGAGTCTGTACCAGACATATTAAATCCACCAAATGGTTGATACCCAACAATAGCACCTGTACACTTACGGTTTAAATAAAGATTTCCAACATGGAAGTCTTGACGAGCTATTTCTAAATTAACTCTACTATTAGAAATTAAAGAACCTGTTAATCCATATTCTGTACTATTAATCACTTCTAATCCTTCTTCAAAGCTTGAGACTTTCGTAATTGAAAGGACTGGTCCAAAGATTTCTTCATTCATGATTCTAGCATCTTTAGGAACATCGATAAATACCGTTGGATCGATGAAATATCCTGTTTCATCTGAATAGTTTCCACCTGTTAATAGTTTTCCTTCTTTTTTTCCTATTTCTATATATTCCGTTACTTTTTTAAATGCAGCAGAATCATTAACAGGACCCATTTTATTAGAGAAGTTTTCAGTGTCACCCACTCTAATAGCTTCAGTCTTTTCTTTAATTAATTTTACGACTTTATCATACACATCACTATGAATAATAGCTCTTGAACATGCAGAACATTTTTGTCCAGAGAATCCAAATGCTGACGTTACAATGGCTTGAGCAGCCATATCACAGTCAATGTCTTTATCAACTAAGATACCGTCTTTACCACCCATTTCAGCAATGACTCTTTTTAGCCATATTTGACCTTCTTGTACTTTAGCTGCATTTTCATAGATATTGCAGCCAACAGCTTTAGACCCTGTAAATGATATAAATCTTGTTTTAGGATGTTTAACAATGAAATCACCAACAACTGATCCACGTCCAGGCATGAAATTAATAATTCCTGCAGGTAATCCAGCTTCTTCCATGATTTCAACGAATTTATATGCAATGACTTGTGTTGTTGATGCTGGTTTTAATAATACTGTATTACCAGCAACAACTGCAGCTGATGTCATTCCAGTTAAAATAGCTAATGGGAAGTTCCATGGTGTAATAATTGCACCAACACCTAAAGGAATGTAACGATATTCATTTCTTTCGATATCTCTTCTACTTAGAACAACATCATCAATTCTATCTAAGTTTAACATTTGACGTCCGTAGTATTCTAAAAAGTCAATAGCTTCTGCAGTATCAGCATCAGCTTCAACCCATGGTTTACCAGCTTCTAATGTCATTAAAGCTGATAGTTCATGTCTTCTTCTTTTCATGATGTTCGCGGCTTTGAATAGAACATCTGCTCTAACTTTAGGATCAACTTTACGCCAGTATTCAAATGTGTCTAGAGCAACATTCATTGCTAGTTTTGCTTCTTCTAGTGAGGCTTGACAAATTGTACCGATAACCTCTTTGTGATTAGATGGATTTAAAGAGTCTATCTTTTTATCTGTGAAGATTCTTTCTCCATTAATAATCAATGGATATTCTCTTCCTAGATAGGTTTTCACCACATCTAATCCAGCTTGATAAGCTTCTTGGTTCTCTAAATTATTGAAATTTGTTAATGGTTCTGTTCTGTAATTATAAATTGCCATACTTTCCTCCTTTGACTATACGACTGATTTTTCAAAATCAGTGAAATCACTATTTTTAAATCTTTCGATATTTAAATCTTTTGCATAACTTTCAAGGTCTTCACCTAAGATAATTTGACTTATCAATTCTCCTGTAATCGGTGCGAACATAAACCCATGTCCTGAATAACCACAGGTTATATAAAACCCAGGAAGTTCTTTGATATCTGAAATAATAGGTTGATGATCCGGTGAAAGATTGTAACTTCCACCCCATTGTCTAATCACTCTTAAATCGCCTACCTTAGGTAAGATTTCACAAACAGTTTTTGACATTTCATCTAGAAACTGCCATGTCGAAGAAATATCATGATTATGTAAGGCGTGAGGATTACTTCTTCCCATAAGAAAACTTCCGTGAGGGACTTGTTGGCAATAAATGTTTTTAGAAAAACTCATAACCATTGGTCCTTGCATTTTTTTTGTTGGTTCTGTCACTAATATTTCATGGTTTTCTGAATATACAGGAATATCTACACCAACTAAATCTCCTATTTCTTTAGCGAATCCGCCTGCTGCATTAATGACTTTGTCAGTAAGAAATTCATGTTGATCTGTAATGACTTTCTTTATTTGATTGTTTTCAACAATAATATCTTTAACTTCTTCATAGAAATAAAATTGAACACCTAATTTTTTAGCAGCTAAATAATATGCTTCACTCATTAAGAATGGATTTACATGGCCATCAGTTTTACAAAAACTAGCGCTTGTAAAAGCTTCTTTATTTAAATGTGGAACTATCTTTAAGGCTTCTTCTTTATTTAATCTAACAGAAGGTATGCCTATGTCATTTTGAAGCTTTACATTTTTATCAAAAACGTCATCTTCTTCTTTAGATGTAGAAAGAATTAAATACCCTTCTTGTTTGAATTCAATGTCTTTATCATAGCCTAAGTCAGCTTTTGCGTGCGTAAAGAAATCGATTGATTTCTTAGCTAAGATACAATTTAACTTAGTTCCCCATTGTTGTCTAACACCAGCACCACATCTTCCAGTAGAGCCACTCGTCAAATATGCTTTATCAATAACAACAATATCTTTCATTCCTTTTTTAGCTAGTGAATAAGCTGATGATAATCCACTTATTCCAGCACCTATAATAACAATACTTACATTATTCTTCATCAGCTTGCTCCGCGATGTCTTTGAGTTTAACACCTGTTGTTAAGGGTCTTGTTGTATGTGTTAAAACATCTTCTACTTTCTGATGTGTGTATATTGCTATTTCTCTTCTTACTAAATCTGAACATGTTTGTCCTTGGCATGGTCCCATACCAACTCTCGTGATTCTTTTGATTTCTTCAAACGTTGTATATCCTTGATCTAATAAATCATGGATATCTTGTAAGCTTACATCTTCACAACGACAGATGATAATGTCTTTTTTATTCATTTGGACACCTCACTGTTATAAAATCATATAAATATTCTTTAGGGACAGACACTGTTAAAACTGCTGTTCTATCCGTTGCTTTGTTTATTAAAATATGTGTAATTAATGCGTCACAGATTACGTCACCTGATCGATTAACACCTAACCAAACATCATTGACTTGAGGTAATGGATAGAGTTCGTAAGGTATTTTGAATATAGCAAGGTCATCTTTTATACTTGCAAGCATGATTGCGAGTCCAGGACAACTATAGACGCATTGTCCGCAACCGATGCATAAATCAAAATCTATTGTAGGGATTTGATTGATGTCATCACCTATTGTAATTGCATTGACAGGACAGCTTGTTGAACAAGGATTACAAGGAATTTCTTGGTAACATTCAATGATTGCTTTAGGTTTGATTAAGTATTTTTCATCTGGGAATTTAGTCTTCACCAATTCTTTAGATGCAAACCCAGTAGATTTAATCATGTGACTCACCAACCTTTTGAAGACCAATTCTTATTTTTTTTCCAGTTGGTCCTTGTCTTAAATTATGTAGTTGTTCTCTGTATTGTTTTAATAACTCATTAAATTTAGGGTGTACATACCCTAATTGCTTAGCTGCTATGAGTCCAGTGATATATCCTTCAACCATAGCACTCGAAGCTTCTTCAATTCCTGTAACATCTCCACAGGCATAAATTCCCTTGATTGACGTTTGATAATCTTGATTTACAATTGGAATTTTACCACCTAATTCTTTAATATATGCTAACTCAACCCCTATCATACTTAAGAGTTTATGTAATGGGGATAATCCCACAGAAATACATAGGGTATCACACTCTATTATTTCTTCAGTATTAGGGATTTTATTCCAAGAGTCATCTAGTTTTATTGTTTCTACTTTTTCTAAAGTTTCTTTACCAAATGCTCTATTAATCGTTGTTTTTGTATAAATTGGAACGCCTAGTCTTCTCAGTTTTGAAGCATGAACTAAGTATCCTCCAATATGATCGCTTGCCTCAACCAATGCTTTTACATGAACACCAGCTTGAATGAGTTGATAACTCACAATTAACCCAATGTTTCCAGAACCTACCATCACAACTGAATGTCCTGGTCTTACACCATAAAGATTCATCAGTGTTTGAACAGCACCTGCACCATAGATTCCAGGTAAATCATTGTTTTCAAAAGCAAGTACTTTTTCAGAAGCTCCTGTCGCCACAATGATTGATTGAGCTTTTATTTTAAAATATTTATTGTTTTGATAAACAGTAATAACTTTGTCTTGATATAATCCAACGACTGTCGCTTCTAACAAGAGATTTAATTGATCATCATATTGTTTGATTTCATCAATTAGAATTGTCGCAATATCTAAACCTCTTGTTTTTGCATATTGCGCTTTTGAACCGAAAAACTTATGAGTTTGCTTTCTAAGTTGTCCACCTAAGATATGATTTCTATCAATCAAAGTAACAGACAAACCAGATTCTAAAGCGACTTTAGCGGCAGTTAACCCAGATGGTCCCCCACCGATAATCACTAAGTCAGAGTTAATCATGAATAGTCACCTCATCTGTCTGAGATTCTACAACCATACCTTCTTCTAGCATTGTCATACATGTTTTAACATTTTCAACATTGTTGACAGTCATACTACAAGATCCACAATTGCCAATTGCACAGTAAAATCCACGAGGTCTCTTATTGACAATACTATCACTGTAATGCATTATACCATTAGCATGTAAAGCAGCTGCTATAGTATCCCCTTCAAATCCAATTAACGTCTTTCCATTGTAAGTAAAGTGAATTTCTTTCTTAGCATCGAAAGATAAAATCGGATGTTTCTCTATTCTCATCTCGTCACCACTCTCCAGAGTATATTTTAACATAAAGCGCTTACATTTTAAATAACTTTTTTGTGAATTTTGAATATAAAAATAGGAAATGGATTTAACCATTTCCTATATCTTAAATTTCTAATGATTCTTCTATCGTTTGCTATACTTATTTCAGTTAAAAAGATAGAGTGTCTAAAGTAATTTAGTCCAAATTTTATCGAGTATTTTGATAGCTTTTTCCATATCCTCTTTTTCTAAATGAGAATATCCAAGTATGATTAAAGGTTCTTTATCAATCGTTTCATTTAGTTTGTACTCTTGAATACTATAGACTCTAATCGAGTACCTTTTAGCTTCCTCTACTAATATATAAGCTTTTGTTTCTGTATGAATTTTTAATAGAAAGTGTAGTCCCGCTTCTTCGCCTATGATTTCTATTTTATCTGACAGTTTACTATGTTTAAATAAATCAATTAAATAGTCTCTTTTTGATTTATATATGTTTTTCATTCTATTGAGATGTTTTTCGTATTCATTTGAATTAATAAATCTAGATAATACAAGTTGTGTTAATACAGGAACTGTGCACGTGTAATATGAATAATTTTCATTAAACTTTTTTAGTAAGTTTTCTGGTAACACCATAAAACTTACTCTTAAGCTTCTTGATATCGATTTGGAAAATGAATTCATATAGATAACTTTATCATGAACGTCTAAACTTTTTAATGCAGGAACAGGTGACCCAAAAAAGCTAAATTCAGAATCATAATCATCTTCTATAATATATCTTTCCTTACTCTTATATGCCCAGTTTAAAGTTTCTATTCTTCTAGCAATTGGGGTTACGATTCCTAAAGGAAATTGATGACTGGGAGTCACATGTAATATATTTGATTTACCAACTTTATTTAAATTAATCCCTTGATCGTCTAATTCACATGAACAAACTCGAGCACCAAAGTCCTGATATAAATGATAGTTTTTAATATAGCCTGGTTCTTCTACACCAAAGATATTGTCTCTACCTAATAAGATAACTAACAAACTAATTAAATATTCTGACCCGCTGCCTACGATAATCTGTTCTGGATTAATCGAAATACCTCTGTACTCATAAAGCGTTGTCGCAATCGATTGTCTTAATTCTAGTAAACCCCTTGTAGGTGTTTCATTGATATAGGTTATATAGTCATCTAATAAAACCTCTTTTTCTAGTTTTAACCATTTATCATATGGAAAAGATTGTGAATCTATTTGATTAGTTTTAAAATCATACACATATGTTTCTTTGGGTTTAGATTCAAGTTTAGTTGATTTAACTTTATCCTTTTTAAGTAGCTTAATATACGGTAAAACATAAAACCCTGATTGTGGTTTTGATGTAATATATCCTTCTGCCATAAGTTGATTATATGCGTTTTCTATCGTCATCACACTAATCTTTAAATGGTTAGATAGTTTTCTTTTAGAAGGCAGTTTCTCATTCGCTTTTAAATCATCATTAATAATGGCTGTTTTTATATAGTCATATAACTGTGTATACAAAGGAACTTCACGACTTCTATCTAAAAATACAGTAAACATACATACCTCCAACTGACCTTATTAAATATATTGAAACTGGACATTTAAAACATACCAGTTTATTGTATAATAATACATAGTAATAGATATGTCAAGAAATTGGAGGAAAACATATGAAAAACGAAAGATATGAATTAAATAAAGAATTAGCACAAATGCTTAAAGGTGGAGTCATCATGGATGTAACAAACGCTGAACAAGCTAAAATCGCTGAAGCTGCTGGTGCTTGTGCTGTTATGGCTTTAGAAAGAATTCCAGCTGATATTAGAGCTGCTGGTGGAGTTTCTAGAATGTCTGATCCAAGACTAATCAAAGAAATTCAAAAAGCTGTATCCATCCCTGTAATGGCTAAAGTAAGAATTGGGCACTTTGTAGAAGCGCAAGTTCTAGAAGCTTTAGAAATTGATTATATTGATGAATCAGAAGTATTATCTCCCGCAGATGATATTTATCATATTGATAAAAACGAATTCAAAGTTCCTTTTGTATGTGGAGCTAAAAATTTAGGTGAAGCATTAAGAAGAATCTCTGAAGGTGCTTCTATGATAAGAACAAAAGGTGAACCAGGAACTGGAGACGTTATTCAAGCTGTTAAACATATGCGTTTAATTCAAGCTGAAATGAGACATGTTAAATCATTAAGAAAAGATGAACTACATCATAAAGCTAAAGAATTACAAGTTCCAGTTGACTTAATCGAATACGTACATGAACATGGTAAATTACCAGTCGTAAACTTCGCAGCTGGTGGTGTCGCTACCCCTGCAGATGCAGCATTAATGATGCAACTTGGAGCTGAAGGTGTATTTGTTGGATCAGGGATCTTTAAATCTGGAAACCCAGCAAAGAGAGCACAAGCCATTGTTAAAGCTGTAACAAACTATAATGATCCTAAAGTTTTAGCTGAAGTATCTGAAAACTTAGGTGAAGCAATGGTTGGTATTAATGAAGAAGAAATTGAAATCTTAATGAGAGAACGCGGAATCTAAACATGATAATTGGTGTTTTAGCATTACAAGGTGCATTCATTGAACATATACATATGTTAGAAAAACTTGGTGTTGAAACTTTTGAAATTAGACAAAAGAAAGATTTACTAAAACCGATGGATGGAATTATCTTACCCGGTGGAGAATCTACAACAATGTATAAACTAATCAATGACTTAGATATGTATGATCTCATCTTAGATTTAATTAAAAAAGGCACACCCACTTTTGGAACATGTGCCGGACTTCTATTATTAGCTAAAAAAGTAAATAATCATTCTACTTCTTACTTACAAACAATGGATATAGTGGCTAAGAAAAACGCTTATGGAAGACAACTTGGAAGCTTTAAAACTGTCAATCAATTTGCAGATATTAAAGATATGCCTTTGGTATTTATTAGAGCTCCATTTATTGAAAGTGTTGGAGAAAATGTTGAAGTATTATCAGTCGTTGACAACTTAATCGTCGCAGCGAAAGAAAACCAACAATTAGTGACTGCATTTCATCCAGAATTAACAAATGATTTAAGAATTCATGAGTACTTTATTAACATGGTTAAAGAATATAAGGAAAAGGCTTAATTTAAGCCTTTTTTATTTGCTTTATTTATGATAAAATATTTAGTATCACTAACTACTGGGAGGATTTATATGAAATTTGGAGAGATTATTTTAAAGATAAAACAGATGAATATGTTTGCTGGAGTCATGAAAAAAGATAACCCTAAGAAATTTTGGTTAATCATCTTTAGACTCATCGCTGGTGGATTGTTTTTCTTTTCACTATTCTTGCATTTTTACAACATTGGATTTTTTGGGGCTATAAACGCGTTTACATGGCCAGGGGTTGATTGGTTATATATCTTTGTTTTCTTTGGAATTATTGTTTTATATTACGTTTTAGAATTTACAAATGATAAATTTGCGAATGCAACATTTAAATTGCATACTATCTTAGCTATGATTCATTTCACATCAATGATCTATGTTGTCATCGATTCAAGTGCTACAATTAGACTTTGGGCTTTTGTACAACTCTTGTTCATTGCATTGATGTTTATCCTTGCATGGTTCCCAAATCTTATTATGAATCTATTCTTTAAAGTATTAGAAAAACCTAAAAAAGAAAAGAAACCTAAAAAAGATAAAAATGATAAACATAATGACGACGATATTCAAGATGCTGAATACGAAGAAATCATCGATCCTGTTGAAGAAAAATAAATTAAAGAGTAAATTAAAAGGGCTGTTTTCAGCCCTTTTTTCATACATATAATCTAACAACACGTTTAGATACATTACACAACAATTCATATGGAATTGTATTGAGTATCTTACACATTGATTCCAATGGTTTATTAAAACCAAATACTTCAACGATTTCTCCATCTTTAACAACTTGATCTTTTAAATCAATCATAATCGCATCCATACACACTCTACCTATCACAGGTAGTTTTTTATTTTTATAAACTAAATAGTCTTTATTAGATAGGTTTCTATTATAACCATCTGCGTATCCGATAGCTACAGTAGCTATATTCATTTTTTCTTTAGCTTTAAATGTTCGTCCATAACTTACTGTTATTCCTGGTTCTATCACTCTTGAACTCGTGATTGTACTAAACAGTTCCATTACAGGTTTTAGCGTATTGTTCTGTCTTGTATGTGGATATCCATACAATCCAATACCAAACCTTACCATATCTAAAGTCTTATCAGGATGACTGACGATAGCACCTGAGTTTGCGACATGCTTAATCCCTGTCGGAATGTTTTGTTTATTTAGATGATCAATTAATGATTTATATAAATTATATTGATGATTACAAAAATCTATATCTTCTTCATCACTATTTGCAAAATGAGTATAGATTCCTTCATATTTTAATGTTTCTAAATTTTGGATATGTTTGATATCTTCTATAACCTTAGGCAAATCAGATTCATTTTGCAAGTACAATCCAAACCTAGACATACCTGTATCAATATTAATATGAATTCTAATTGTTTTATCACATTGAGCTAATTCCTTTGCGTATGCATAAGAATAAACCGTTTGAATTAAGTCGTATTTTTCTAAATAACATGCATTTATCGTTTTTGTTCTTCCAAAGATTAAGATATCTGCGCTGATACCAGCTTCTCTTAATTCTATAGCTTCTTTTAAACACGCTACAGCAAATACCTCGCATCCATCACTTTGAAGTCTTCTCGCGCATTTTACGGCGCCATGTCCATAGGCATCAGCTTTTACAACACAGCAAACTAAAGCATTCCCAACTTTAGATTTAGCCTCTTTGTAATTATGAGATAAATGATCTAAATGAATCTTGGCAAAAGTTCTATCTATTTCCATAGATATCCTCCTATTTTTTTAAGACTTTAATTCCACCCATATATGGTTGTAATACTTCAGGTACTAATACAGATCCATCAGCTTGTTGGTTTTGTTCTAGGATAGCAGGTAATAATCTAGATGTTGCTAATCCTGAACCATTTAATGTATGTAAGAAATCAACTGAGTTATCGTCTTTACGATATCTCATTTTCCCACGTCTAGCTTGGAAAGCTTTTGAATTTGATACTGAAGATACTTCTTTATAAATACCAACACTTGGTAACCAAACTTCAATATCATATGTTTTTGCCATACCAAATGCAACATCTCCTGCAGCTAGTTTAGATACTTGATAGTGTAATCCTAGTTGTTTCATAAGATATTCTGCTTTATTCATTAACTCATCAAATGCTTTATCAGAGTCTTCTGGTTTTGTGAATTGAACCATTTCAACTTTGTTGAATTGGTACCCTCTAATCATACCTCTTTCTTCAGAGCGGTAACTTCCTGCTTCTCTTCGATAACATGGTGTATAAGCAAAGTATTTTTTAGGAAGTTCATCCGCTTTTAAGATTTCGTTTCGATGAACATTAATTAAAGCTGTTTCAGCTGTTGGTAGGATGAATTTTTTAGGTTCTTCATGTTCTAGCCAGAAAACTTCATCTTTGAATTTAGGAAACTGTCCAGCAGTTAAACCTGATTCATAGTTCAAGATATGTGGTAACATCATAAATTGATATCCATCTTTTTGATGGGTATCAATAAAGAAATTTAATAATGCCCATTCTAATCTCGCACCTAACCCTGAATAAATCCAAGTTCCTCTACCACTGATTTTAGCAGCTCGTTCATAGTCAACTAATCCTAGAGACGTCGCTAATTCAACGTGATCTTTGATTTCAAAATCAAATTCAGGTTTTTCTTTATTAACTCTAATAACTTCATTAAACTCTTTTCCACCACCCACTAAATCTTCATCAGGTATATTCGGTAATGAATATAAGAACTCTGTTATTTTTTCTTCTGTCGCTCTAAGCGTTTCTTCATCTTTATCAACAGCGTCTTTCAAAGACTCTATATCTTTAAAGAGTTCCGTTGTATCCTTTTTTTCTCTTTTGTATTGTCCTATTGATTTAGAAAGCTTGTTTCTTTTAGCTCTCACATCTTCAATTTTTTGTAATAAGTTATTTCTTAATTCTTTGAGATCTAAGTATTCAGTAAAGTCTACGTCAAACTCTCTTTTTAATAAAGCTTTCTTAACCGCTTCTGGGTTATTTAAAATCAGTTTCTCATCTAACATAAAATCATCTCCTTTTTATATAAAAAAAAGTCCCTTACTCAAAGTAAAGGACGAATTATCGTGGTACCACCTTAGTTCTGTAAAAACCAGCACTTAATCCCTTAACGCGGGGTACGGAAGTGATTAGCTTCACTCATTGGTAGATAGAATTAATTCCTTATCAGTTTACACCAACCACTGATTCTCTTTAGAAGTTCATTAATTCATTGTCCAAGTCATCGTATTTCATAAATTTATTATATTTTATAAGCTAATTAAAGTCAAGATAATCCTTTAATTCTGTGGGTTTTTACCAAGTTCTGTCGTGAATTCTTCTAATCCTGGTAAGACAGTTCCATAAAAGAATGCTTCATAAGCGATTTGGTGAATCTTTCCTTCAGCATAGATTGATTTATCAATACCTTCGATTGAATTACTTGTATATACATAGACATAGTATATCAATGAATCATCGGAATTATAACTAATTGGATAAACTGTGTCGGATGTAACATGTCCTACATAGTAACTAGATTCTATCACTGCAGACCCTTCTATATTTCCTACCAATCCTGAAGCGAAAGCATCAGGGTCTGTGGTTGTTAGATCTGTATACGCATATGATGTCAACATAAAATTGCTTATGTAATAACTATATCCTAAACTTGAATTGTCTGAATGTGCAATTAATCCTGCAGCACATTGTCCACCGGTAATATCTCCTTCAAAAGATACACTTTTATAAACAGTATTCGTTGAGTCAAGAACTAATCCTGCGGCTGTCGTTTCACCAACGACGGATGTGTTAGATACATGGACAGATTCAATATATGAATTTGAGACAGTTTTTGCTAATACAGCTGTTTCTGATCCTGTAAAACTTGAATCTTCAATAATTAATCCATGAATAAATGCATTGTCTAATGTGTCGAATAAAGCTTCAGCGTCGTTAACATTAGATATGGTATAACCAAATGGATTGATTAATACACCATTAAATTCTTCAATCATTTCATACTCATAGTTATCAGGGAATGTTATATCCGCATTTAGAAAGAAGAATGAATTGTTATTTCTTTCTAGAAGTGATTTAAATTGCACATAACTACTGATTGGTAACATCAAGTCACTTTCATAATCAACGACAACGAAATAACCTAAAACAAGATTTTGAAACGGAACTCCCTCTTTGTAAAGCGTTGCTTTGACTAAAGATTTTCCTGTATCTTCTCCTTTGATATCGCCATAGTATGTTTTACTTACAATACGATCATTTTCTATTTGATAAGCGATATGATCATAATCATAAGCGTTTTTTAAATAATCGTAGTCAATTTCAACGACTTCTCTTTTCTCAATAACATAGTAATCAAAGAGTTCGTAAGAGACATCTTCAACATAGCTGACATATTCATAACTCTGACATCCTGTTAAACTTAAAGTTATCATAATCAATAGCACTAAGCTAAGTATTTTTTTCATAATATCACCTTTTTCTAGAGTATTATAACATATTAAGTTCATATTAGAAAAAAATAGTCTATTAAATAGACTATCTTAATATATTTATAGCGTCTTTTATGGTTTTTTCGTGAGCTTCTTTACCATATTTATCGACTTGAGCTTTGTTTCTTGGGTGATGATTGATACAGCCAGCTCCGTTAATGCAACCGCCATTACATGCCATACCTTCAACGAAGTTACCAACATCAATACCACGAGAAATTTTTAGTAAAGTCATCTTTATTTCTGCTAAACCATCAGCTAAAGTAGGTCTTAAATCAAAATCAGTCACATTGTTTTCTTTGATTGCTTGTTTAACTGCGTCTGTTAAGCCACCACTTCTTGCGAAGATTCTTCCAAAATAAGAGGCATTGTCTAAAGGTAGTTCCTCTAGTTTTGTTAGATCTATGTTTTTACTATCTATTAATGATTGTAGTTCTTCAAATGTCATAACAATATCTACAGTTCCTAGTGCTCGATCTTTTTTAATTTCCATTTTCTTAGCTGTACAAGGTCCTATAAATACAACTTTGGCGTTTGGATCTTTTGATTTTATATATTTTCCTAAGTATGCCATTGGCGATAAGTTATGAGAAATATGTTGTGTGAGATCTGGATAGTTTTTCTCTACAAAATCAACGAATGCTGGACAACATGAACTTGTTAGAAATCCTTTTTCTAGCAATTCTTTTGTTTCTAAGTCTGCGACTGCATCTGCACCTAAGGCAACTTCTACCACTGAATGAAATCCTAGGTCTTTTAAGCCACTGACAACTTGACCTAAACTTGCATAGCTAAACTGACTTGAGATAGCCGGTGCTACAATCGCATAGACTTTATATTTCTGATTATTTTCTGATCGTTTAATTAGATCAATCACATCTAGGATATATGATTTATCTACAATTGCGCCAAATGGACATTGATAGACACATGCACCACATGATACACATTTGTTGTTATCGATAACCGCTTCATTGTCTAACCCCATTGAAATCGCACCTACTTGGCAGCTAACTTCACATGGTCTTTTGTTATGTCTAATCGCTGAATAAGGACATGCTTTTGCACATAACCCACATTCAATACATTTGTCTTTATCGATGTAAGCTCTTTGGTTTTGATCAAATCGAATGGCGTCTTTTGGACAAGCCGTTTCACATCGGTGTGCCATACAACCACGACAAGCATTTGTGACTTCATATCCACCAACAGGACATTCATCACAGGCAATTTTGATGACTTCGACAACATTGTCGTTTTTTAAATCTCCACCGATAGCGAGTTTGACTCTTTCATTCACAATAACTTGTTCTTTGTATACACAACAACTGTAATCAGGTTTATTCCCTGTTACAATTTTTTTAGGAATATCTATAATGTTTTCATAAAGCGTTCCATTCCATGATTCTTTGGCAACTTCTTTTAAAACTTTATATTTCATTTCTTGGACTTTTGTATCAAATTTTCTCATGTATTTTCTCCTAGAAGTAACTAATATTTATACGTTTACCCATCTGTTCTAGAGCTTTCGATAATTCAGTTACTAATTGCATTTTTATATTGAAATTAATTGGTAAATTGGGGTTTTGATGAGCAGGATTTATCGCTCTACCAACATAAAAATTAATATCAGTCGCATCTTCAAAGAGCATTTTAGCAATTAAAGATGCTCCATCTTTTTTATAACACCATTGTTCATAGGTTACATTATCAGTTAAATAGTCTTTGGCATATTCTAATACTTTATTGATTGTTATAACGCCTTCAGTAACCAAATCAACACCTTCAATATAAGCTGTTGGGGGAATCTCCGGATCACTTGATGTTAAATTAGGTAGAATCGTTTCATTTAGATATCTCGCAGCGATTTGAGAGGTTGTTCCTCCACAAACAATATGTTTTCCTGCTTTTGAGAAAAATAAAGACATCATTCTCATTGAGTCATCTCTATTTTCAGATGGTCCAATGACTAGGTTAACAGATTCTCTTTTTCGAATTTTAATGATACACGCTGTTGTATCATCACCTGGTTTACCTTCATAGAGGTCAAGGCATTTATCCAATAAAATTTTAGTTAAAGTTTTGGCAGTATACCCTACATGGGTAAATGTCTTCATAAACTCAATGATATTGTCTCTTTCCCAACCAAAGTTTAAGGTTTTACCGACACCTGCATGAATGCAACCATCACTCATAGCGATGAATTGATCATTTTCTCTAACAACTATTTTTGAGTAGAATACACGTTTGTCTTCTATAGCGAGTTCTGTTTTAAAGAACTCATAGTTTTCTCCGTCTCTTAATAAGATGACTGAAGGATTATCGTATTGAATGATTTCAACGTTATTGCTTGGATGAATGATAAATACGGTAAATGTTGAGTATGCAATCTCTCTTGTCTGACATACAGGCAATGTTTTTGTGATGGTTCTAACACAGTCTTCAATACTCATGCCTTCACTAATCATCGTTGATAAGATTTTTGAGGTTAGCGTTGATAGGATATTTGCTTTCACACCACTTCCTAATCCATCGGCTAAGACAACGATTTGACGATCATCTTCTGTGTTAATTAATTCTATATGATCTCCACATATGTATTCACCATGTTTGTTTAAACTTTGAAAGCCAATATCTGCACATAGTTTATTCATCGATAATTGACTCCTTTAGTTTTGACAGTGCTATTTTTGTTTCTGCAGCTGTTTCTCCTAGCAAACTAGCAATTTCTTGAACAATACGCATTTGCTTTTCTACGACTTTATCCGCAACTTCTATCGTTTGTTTTGACGTTCTTTCTTTATATTCTTTGCGGTTTTCTTCGTCTGTAATATCTCTCATGATGCACATGATAATTCGATAGTTTTTATCATGTACAACCGTTAATTCAACGTATTTTTGATAGTCAGGAAGATATTTTTTAATTCCATAAATATTCTTTCCTAAATCTCTCGCTTCTCTAAATGGTTTAGGGTCTAAGACTCTGATAATTTGACCACCTAAGATATCTAATTCATATCTTAAATTTAAGATTTTTCTGGCTGTTTTATTGATTTGTTGGACTTCTAAATCTTCATTAAGAATGATAATTCCTGTCGGTGTATTATTAAGAATGTTTTCATAGAACGATTCAGCTCTTTCTTTTAAGAAAGGTAAGCACATAGACATATCGGCTTTCCCTCTAAATACTGCGACGGCTTTTTCTCGACATGAGTTATATCCACAGCCACCACAGTTGAGTTCATCTTCTGGTTTGTTTTTACCCATTCTAATTAATATTTGTTTGATTTCTTCTTCTGAGGGATATGTTTCATCTTTAAGTGTTGAATTAAAGCTTTTTGCTAAGTCTTGTTGTTCAACATTAAAGTCTTTATGTCCGGCATAATGAATAACCTCAAAGAAATCTCTGATTGGTGAGGTTTTATGTTTTTGCATGACAGGTCCACTAATACAAGATCCTACGCACGCAGACATTTCAATAAATACATTCTTTAAGCCACCAGCTTCGATATCTTTTAGTGCGCTTATACAGTTTTCTACACCATCGATTGTAGTGTAGTTATAATCAGGATTTGTTTCATTTAAACTTTTAATAATCCCACCAGTAACTGGAAAGAATCGTGCTTTTGAATAGTCATTTCCTGTTTTTGATTCTACGAGTTCAATCTGTTTTTCTTCTAACATTTTAGAGAGCTCATCATACGTTAAAACAACGTCAATTGAATCTATTTGATCCGCTTCATGTTTTTTTGATATACAAGGACCAACAAAAACAACTTTCGCATGTGGATTTCTTTTTTTAATATCATCTCCATGTGCATGCATCGGTGTTTTAACTGGAGCCAAATAAGGTAATAAATTTGGAAAGTATTTTTCAATGAGTAAGTTCACTGAATGGCACGCTGATGTGATGAGAATATTTTGCTTACCTGAGTTAAGAATATTCGCATATTCATTCTTTACTAAAGTCGCACCTATCGCTGTTTCTTCAACGTGAGAAAAACCAAGTTTTTGTAATGCTAGATTCATTTGCTCAATGCCAATATTTTTATAGTTAGCCACAAATGATGGTGCTAAGCTTACGATCACTGGATCTTTTCCTGCCAGTAAAACTTTAACTTTTTCAACATCATCGATGATTTGCTTTGCGTTTTGTGGGCATGCTACATAACACTGTCCACATAGAATACAGTCATCTTGAATAATAGACGCTTGATTTCCAGAAAACTTAATCGATTTGACTGGACACGTTCTAATACATTTATAACAGTTTTTACAATTTGATTTGTTTAAGCTAATATACTCAGGCATAGCTTTACCTCCTAATTAAATTTTTTTAAGACTTCCGTTTCAAAAAAATCTCCTATAGAATCTGGTGATAATGAGAATGTTTCTCCATCTACAGTTACATTGACACCTTTTTGACAATTACCCATACAAAAAGTTCCACTTAAATCGACTTGTTCTTGTAGGTTATGTTTTGCAATTAATGCTTGTAAGTCTTCAACAACACTTCGACTTCCTTTTAAATGACAGCTACTTCCTATACATACAACTATTTTCATAATAACTCCTTTATTAAAGACATGTCTTTAGAAATTCTTTATATTGATCTTTCGCTTCGCAAAGTGCGCTCGCAGCGATTAATGGTACCCAGTCTAAAATGTTTTTTGGGTCTGTATTTGTAATTTCACAATACTTAACTAAGTATTTATTTGCTAGTTTGATATGTTCATCATACGTTAGAATTAAGTACGTATTCGCAACATCCGCTAATGGATTACCAAGCGTTGCATGAGACCAATCTAAGATATATGGTGAATGATCGTTTTTGATGATAATGTTTGATGGGACGAAATCACCATGACATATGACATATTGTTTTGGCATCGATTCTAATTTCAATCTTAAATCATAACGTCTCGTTGCGATGAGGTCTGATTGTTCAATTCTTCTTCTCAATTTATCAAACAAATCATTGAGCATCGGTGGTTTTGTGTTGTGCATTTTAATTTGTAAATGAATGAATAATTCTAAGAATTCATCTGTTTTACTTGGTTCTTCTTGCATCAGTCTTGATAATGTCACACCACGAATATACTCAGAAACAATTGCCCACTTCTCTTCAATTTTAGTCACTGAAATAATTTGAGGCACTGGTAAGTTAGTTTGTTCTACCCTCGCTTGATTTAACGCCTCGTTTAGAACCATCGCTTTGTTGTAATCTTGGTTGAATAGTTTAATAACCTGTTCACCATCTTTATAAATTGTTTTTTTAGTTCTAACTCCAATAATTTTTTCTAAGTTCATATAACCCTCTCTAAAGCTTTTTTTCTTCTCGATCTAACGTTTCTTTAATAAGAACTGCAAACGATGTTGCTAGATTCTCGTTTTGAATAATAATATGTTCTGGTAAATCTAATCTCACTGAAGTGAAATTCCAAATTCCTAAAATACCGCATTCGACAAGTTGGTTTGCAATATCTTGTGCAGCTTGATTTGGAACTGTTAAGATTGCAAATTTGATATGGTTTATGTCACAATAACTCTTTATCTTATCCATAGGTTCTACAAGTTCTTCTTCTGTATTAATATCAAAAGCTTGTACAATCTTTACACCAAATTCATTAAACTCTTTGTGTTCATATAATGCTTTCCCTAATCGACCAAACCCGATGACAATCGCTTTATTGGTATGGTCTAACCCTAAATACCTTCTCAAATCTTGAATTAAATCAATTCTCAAATAACCAATTTTCGGTCTTCCTTGACCACTAACAAGGGCTAAATCTTTTCTAACTTGAACTTCTCCTAAATTTAGATTTCTAGCAATAATCGTTGAAGAAATTGTTCCCGATTGGATTTTTGTTAGATAATCCAAATAGATAGGTAATCTTTCGTATACCTTTTTTGTTACTGCGTTTTGAATCATAAGTCGCCTCCGTTATAATATTATTTTATCATTTATATCATCTATTTTACCATATAAAAAAGGTATATCGATATAATTTTATCGATATACCTTAATTTTTTTAAAATTTATCGTGTTAAAACTTCTCTTTTAGCCTTAGTTAGCTCAGAAATGAAGATTAAGTCTAGCTTCGTAAATTTATAGTTTTTCTTAGAAATCAAAACATCTTTATAGATTTTTTCTTGACATGTGCAGTATTTATAGACAAGTTCATATTTATCTAACAAATGTTTAGGAATTTGTGTTCCCCATAAATATGTTGTATGAACCTGGTTCAATAAATTTAATTGACTCGCTCTTTCAAAGACAAATATTCTTCGATTTATATTTGAAGGTAATTCATCTTTTTTTATTTCATTCATTGTTAGTGTTGGAACATAAGGATCTGCATGTGCAATTTCTATGTATTTTTCTAAATCATCTTTTTCTAAACATTCTTTGTTAGCTAATGGATGATATTTTGACATAAGGATAATATATTTGTTTTCAGATATAAGTTCCCCTTTTAATCCTTTTTCAGCGAGTAAATCTCTAAAATAGTTTTCATATTTCTTTTGATATCTAATAATTCCTAATTTATAGTCTGATTGCAAAATATTTCTTATGGCTTTTAAAGAATTTGTTTCTTTGTAATAAATTTCAGCTTTTTTCTCTAAATTGATTTTTTTTACAAATTCCGAAAATGCTTGTCCTATATAGCTTACTCTAGGTACTGAAATCGAAAACTTTTGAAGGTTTTTATGGTCACTACTATAGATTTTTTGAACTTCATCAATTTCACTTAATATTTTTTTTGCATATTTTAAGAATTCTTCTCCTTTTTCAGTAAGTATCATCCCTTTTGATGTACGGTTAAAAATCACGATTCCCAACGAAGTTTCTAAGTCTTTTATCGCTCGTGATAAATTCGGTTGCGACATAAATAGATTTTCAGCCGCTTTATTGATTGATTTAGTTTTTTCAATTTCTACTGCATACCTAAGGTGCATTATATTCATAGACATCACCATATTCATTATAACACATTTTCATACATGACATAAAGATATGTCTTATTGGTTTTTGGATTGTTTAATTTTTTCGTATTTTTCCCAGTAATTAGACTCTAACTGAACAGATATACCTTTTTCTGTAAGAAAATTAAAAAAGGTATCTTCTAAGTCAGTATTTATCATAGCTCTTGAAAATACAATTGAAGTTCTGTCTTTATATGAATTCATCGCGACAGCTGTTTTTAAACCAGCGCCCATATAGAATGAGAAGCTTTCAATTTCGTCTTCTAATGATTTGGGTACTTTTAAGACACCAAAATTAGATAACGTTAATGTGATGGGTCTTCGACCGATCAGATTATATCCGATTTTAAACACAATCCATTTTAAAAACAAAGGAATAAATCTAATCAATAGTTTTTCTTGAATCAGATAAACTGTATCTAGTTTTTCCTGAATCTTTTCTGGTGTATATTCTAGTTTAAAATCTGATTTCACTTTTTTTATGATGTCATCAAAATTTAAGTCACCGGTTAATTGATAAGAAGTTAAAAAATACATTGAGAAATTACTTAAGGTTTTTGAATTGTATATGCCTCTTAAATTGACAGGCACACAAATATTGATTGGATATTTATTTAGTCGTTTTTTATCTCCGGTTTTTACCAGAGAATAAGTCAATAAACTAACCACAAATTGTGTAACTGTACAGTCATATGTTTTAGCAATAGATTTTAGTTCATCTGAATCAATATATGAATTAATGATTCCTGATCCATAGTTTTTAAATCTTTTTTGCTTTTTAAAATATGCTTTTGGCATATCAGGTGTTTTTATCTTGCCACCTGAATAATGAGCTTCATAAGCATCAATCTCTTCTATAGGGTCAGGAGGTGTTTCTAAAAGATAGATAGAATCATCAGGACTTAATGATTTTCCAGTGAGTTCCAAATATTTATATATAACTGATTTTAAGAAAATGACAGCGGCTCCACCATCGGTTAACACATGATTCATCTCTAATGAAATCCTTTTATGATAATAAAGGAATCTAAATAAATATCCATTAGAAAAATGTTCATCTATTTTACCACAAACCACACCGTTTTCTTCTTGTAAAATGATATCTCTTTTATTCTCTTCAAAATAATACCAAAATAATCCACGTTTTAGTTTCACAAAAAAATACGGGAATCTTCTTCTCGCCATTAAAACGGCTTCTTTTAGAATACCCGGATTGATTTCTTCTTTTAATGTTACGGATACTCTAAAGACATACGAGTATCGATCGGTCGTTAAAATAGGATAGATTTTAGCTGAATTATCTAGTTTATACCATCTTGATTGTTTTTTCATATGTTCACCTTGTTATATTATATCATTTTTATAGGTTATTTTTAAGAAAAAATAGGGAGAATCAATCTCCCTATCATACTTATTTAGTTGTTTTTTCCTTAAGTTCTTGATCTCTTATCTGACGTATTTTTTCTTTCATAGATTGATTGTATGAGATAAATGTTTTGTCAAAGCTATTGAAATAATAAATGATAAATACTTCTAGGATGATGTAAAGAGCAACTGAGAAGTATAATCCAACTTTCAAAATATTTAATAACTCATCTAAGCCAGCAACTTCCGTAGGTGTGTATCCCAATGCAGTCGCGTAATCAACAATACTTGAACTGATTCCATTATAGAAAATTAATACGATTAAATAAATAATAAAGGTGAATATGAACATAACAAATAAGTAATTCACAATATTCCTTGATGATGGAACATTTGATAGTGGAGCGTTAAAGGATGTTTTTAACTTTTGTAAGAAATCTTTAAAAATTGAAATCATATAGAACGCTATGATTAATCCTATTGCGAAGAAAACCATCGCAAAGAATAATCCAAAGCTTAATCTCGATAACATCAAGAAAAACATAACAACAGCTACTGCAGTAACAATAATCAATAGTATTTTCAATATTAAGAAATAAATACCTGCAAGATTCAATCCTTTAACCAACGTTTGATTTTGTTTTTTCACACTTCCAAAATAGATCATAAATAAAGATATAGGTACCAAAGCCGTGATAGCTATCGTCACTAAATCTTGTAAAATAGACGCAAACCTTAAACTCTGTGGGTTAATTTCAGATCCAACACTATAAAGTGTCACAAGGAAAGACAATACCATAACAATCAAAAATATTAAAGATTTGGTGCTTGAAAAGAACGTATATATTTCATGTCTTTTGTGTTCTAATAAATGTGATTTCGTTTCATTTAAATCTTTAAAGACCTCTATTTGACTTTGAAATGTATCGGTTGATTTATCCATTTGATTCCTCCTGTTTATACCATGCATATTCTAGCACTTTAAAAAATTAAAGTAAACACGATTGCAAAAAAAAAGGAGAGATTTAATCTCCCCAATCCATTTTAATATGATCGTTTTCTTCAGTTTTTTCTTTATACATATATTCTTTATGTTCATCAACTCTTTTTCTTAAAGTTACATTATATGATAAAACGTCTTGATTATAGCTTTTAAAGTAATAAATCATATATGCTTGAGACCCTAATCCTAATACAACTGAAATAACAACGTAAATAAATAAACTATTCAATTCTGCTTGGAGTTGAGCCATCATTGATGCTGTAAATTCAACATCTTCAAATATAATATTCAAATTATTAATAAAATAGTCTACACCTATAAAAAGACCGACATACATGATAACAAATAAAACCAACATAACGATTAAAAATTTAATGACTCTATTCGCAGGTGGAATTAATACATTAAATTTTTGTACAGCTCCTCTGAGCGTTTCTATGAATTCTTTAAATATAGCAACCATATAAAACTCAGCAACAATAATTCCTACAAGTAACAACATCAACAAGAATAACCATCCTGACATGAGGCGTATTGAAAACAAGAATAAGATTCCTAAAGCAACTGACGCTATGATTAATAAGACTCTTAAAATTAACATGTATGTACGGGCAATATTAAGTCCTAAAACAACATCAGTTCTAAAATGTGTTTTCGCACCTTGGTAAATCTTATTGACTGATATAGGTAAAAGTATCGCAAAGGCTAACAATGCTATATCATTAATATAATCAAACAATCCTGTATTAGCTCCAGTGAACCAATCAGAGAGTGTTTGATATAAAGAGTAAGCAAATGATATGACTAATACCCATAAGAATATTAAGGTTTTTTTACTCGAAAAAAACTTAAATAACACATCATTTTTCTCTTTTAAAATCTCTTTTTTACCATCTTTGTTTTCTTCTTCAAAAGACATTGGTTTTCTATTACGATATTGATTATCATAAATTTCATCAAATTTATCCATTTCATTCCTCCTATTATTCACACATGAACATTCTAACACTTAAATTTTTAAAAGTAAATATACTTTCCAAATTTTTAATAAAAAAAGGATATTCAAGTAAATATCCTCATTCTTTTAATTGTTTTTGTGATAATTGATCAATCTCTCGATCTTTTGCTGTAACTGAATTCGTTACGACAGTAATTAATCCTACTAAGATCACTAAGAAGTAACTACTAAATCTCCATAAAATCATACCCCAGAATAAAACACCACCTGAGAGAACACTAAAGATAACGGTAAATGATATTTCCATACCACCAGAATTTCCAGGTGTCGGTATAAAGGCTACAGCATTATAAACAAATACAGTTAAACAATACAGTTGAAGAAAATCTACATCTAACCCACTCGCTCTTACGACAAAGTATGGTGTCGCGAATAATGTGGATTGATAAAGTAAAGATATAATAAATGTCACCAATAAAAGTCTAGGACTTCTTGCGATAACTGAGAAACTATCTTTAAAGTTTCTAAAGAACTTAAGAACACTTTGCATTTTCTTATGTGGTTCTTTAATGAGTTTTAATCGATGTAAAAATTTTAAGAACTTATAAATCAAATTTCCTGAAAATTTAGGAATTAATGAAAACACAACGACAACAATTGGAATGAAGATTGCAAAGACACTTCCTACATAAGCAGCTATTTTCATTGGTTGACTTTCAACGTAATGGCCGCCAAATATAAACGCCAGAATAGCGATAAATGTGAACGCTATTTGCATCATTGAAAATCCAGCAATAGATAAGGATCCAGCCATTCCACTAGGGATTCCATGTTTATACATATGATAGATTTGAAATGCTTGTCCTCCACTACCAAGTGGTGTTACATTGTCATAGTATTTTCCGACAGTTGCCGTTGTAATCCCTAAACCTACACGGCGTTCACCTGTTACATGATAAATCATTAAAAAATACTTTAACCCTTCAAATAAAAGACCTAATAACGGTAATAAAATAGCAATGATTAAGAAAGGCCAGTGTATAAGCCACTGACTTAATATCTCACCAAATCTCATTTCAGTTGTATCTGAAGTGAATGTGGTTGTTGCTATATAGTATACTACGGCAACATTAAGTAGTATAAATAGTAATCTTAATAAGTTATTTCTCGCCTTTTTACTCATAGTGTCAATTAAATCTTAGAACTTTTTCCTCTCATTAAATTCATCTATTAAACTTAGATAATTTAAGTATGTTCTATAGACAACATTATCCCAAGTTTTATATATTTGTTCAGATGTGTTTTTACACACTTCTTGATACTTTTTCTCATCTTTAAATATTTTGATGATTTCATCTACATAAGCATCCACATCATTAATCGATGTATACCCATTGATATCTTTATCAATGGTATCAGCTGTAACTGCGCCTTCTAAGAATAAAGAAGGTGTCCCTTGACTAGCTGCTTCAATTTGAACTAAACTGCTTGAATCATATAAAGATGGGAATAAGAATAAATCAGCCAATTTATAATATTTAGAGATTTCAACTCTTCCCATAATCTTACCAGTAAATATAACTGAATCTTCAATCCCGTATTCCTTAACTTTAAGTTTCAAGTTCTCACTTTCTAAACCTGTTCCTACAAAAAGCATTTTGAATTTAAACCCTTTATCAGAAAGTTTTTTTAAAGATTCTGCTATAAAGTATATATTTTTAACAATATCTATTCTACCGACGAACAAGAAGACTCTTTCATCTGGTTTAATATTATACTTATCTCTTAATTCTTGGATTGCTTCTTCGTTCGTAAAAGGTTTCAAATCAGTTCCATTATTTCTAACTAAGATTTTAACTGTTGAACCATAGTCTTCATAGACATCAACAAGTTTTCTGTTGACTGCAAATGCTAGATCACATTTGTTAAATGTTTTCATAATAGATTTTAATAATAGATCTGCTAACCTAGCACTTTTCGTTCTAATAAAGAAATCTTGTTTATATTGTGAGTGATAAGTAGAAACAACTGGGATTTTATGTTTTTTAGCATATTTAACACCCATTTCTCCAATTGTAAAAGGAGAGTGAATATGAATGATATCAAATCTTGAATTTCTGATAACTTTTCTAAATTCTCGATCTATGAATGGCAATGATAATTCATAATCTGTAAATGGAAATTTAGTTTTATGACATCGAACAATTTTATATGGTCTTTCGATTTTAAAATTCTTTTCTTTTGGATTCGCTGTAAATACTGTAACATCATGGTATTGAGATAAAATTGTAGCATAATTATCTACTGCGATTACAACCCCATCAACCATTGGGAAAAATGCATCTACGAATATACCTATTGATAATTTTTTTCTATCCATTTCTTTCAACTCCTAATGTTCTATATATAAACGTCACTTAATCATTATATAATATTTACCTTAAAATATTAATCATTTTTCCAGAAAATTCCTTAAAATCTTCTTTCATTCTCAAAAATATACAAAATTTGTAAATTTATTCAATAAATCTTCCTGTTGTGTCATCTAAATCTAAAAAGGTTTCTTTTGATTTATTTAATTTACTTGTGAAAGCTTTAATGATAGACATTGTTTCATCATAACTTTCATCAGTAAAATCTAATCTAAATGTATTGATACCTATATGCTTTAAATCATCTATGTATTTTATTAAATTTAAAACTTTCGAATGCAAAATTCTTATATTACAAAATCCATCCCTTATGATTTTATACTCATTGTTTTGATCATCTCTTAAGTAATGATCTCTATTCATACATAAATTACAGTCAAGTTTATTTACACCATATGATTTTGTTATAGGACAATACTTAGATAACATTAAATCTGTTTTTCCATAAACAATTTGGGTCATATTTGGTAATTTATGATGCTTATTTTCAAAATTTGATAAGACTTTTTCTGTATTATAGAGTGTTGATTCATGTGACATCGTTATGTTTTTTACGCCTTGTTTTAAGAGTTCTTCTATCGTTAATGAATTAACAACATTCATGGTAGAATCTGCTATTTTATGAGAATCTAAATCTAACAAACCGATATCTCTAATAATCAGAGATTTAGCTGAAAATTTGTCTTTATCAAACCAAATTCTATTGGTTATTAGATGATCTTTTGGTAATAATCTTTCTGTTTGATAAATCGACTGTATCTGCATATCTTCACAAGCTTTTAGTTGTTCTTTGGTTTCTACTTTACACATGAGATTAATCTCGTTTAATCTATGAATCTCTAGATCGATTTTTAAATCATTAAGGATTTCACTTTGATTTTGATTTAAGATATTTGCTTCTAATTTGTCTAAAGTATCTCTTCTTAGATTATTTAGGACAATATTCGGAACAAAGCCTTTAGAATCTGTCTTAATTATAAAATCATCTAAGTCATAATGAGTGTTTCCAAGTTTATTGATTTGTGTGTATAGTTTTTCTTCAGTTACACCAGATTTTTTTGCTGGTTCTACGATGTAGTCGGATACGACTGTTACTTTCTTAGAATAGTTTGTGTAAAATGATAACTCTAGTGGATGTCCAACATAACATGTTAAATGTCCATGTAACTTGATTAATTTATAGGTTTCTTTTAAGTAATCTTGTGTTTGGTTTAAGATTTCTTTATCTTGAGTTTTTACGACTTTAGATCCTACATCTACTTTTTTAGGGAAGTCAATGATCACTGTTTCGCCTTTATAGGCTCTTGAAACTTTTTTGTCTTTTAACATGATTTTATTGACTTGGTCACCATAATCATATCTGTCACCTAAAATTCTTATACCATCACCTAAGTTGAGGACATCATCTAATCGAATAGAGGTTTTACCATATCTATAATTTACCACAGTTCCTATCTTAATCCCTATGTGATTCGGTCTGTATGAATTGTTTATATTAAATGGGTGTTCATTAAGAATATACCCTTTTGTATACTCTCTATTAAAGACTTTCTTTAAATCTTTTTCTATGTCTTTTGAATTAAAGTTCTTATTGTCTAAAGCCTCTCTATACGCTTTGACAGTCGTTACAACATATTCAGGGGATTTCATACGGCCTTCTATTTTTAAGCTTACAACACCAGAATCAATAATTTCTTGTAAATTATTTAAAGTCATTAGGTCTTTAGCTGAGAGTAAATAGGCTTTATCACTGATTTGTTGGATTCCTTTATGTAAAGAGTATCTCATTCGACAATTCTGAGCACATTCCCCTCGATTCCCTGATCTTTGTTCAGTCATTGATGAAAATAAACAATTTCCAGAATAAGCAACACAAAGAGCTCCATGGACAAAGACTTCTAAGTCGATATCCACATGATTTTTTATTTGTTTGATTGTATCAATGCTTGTTTCTCTGGCTAAAATGATACGTTTCACACCGATATTTTTCAAATATTGAGCTTGATGGATATTATACACATTCATTTGTGTCGAGGCATGAATTTCTGTATGTGGGTATCTTTTTACGAATTGATGAATTACACCTAAGTCTTGAACGATTAATGCATCGACGTTATGCGACACTAAAAAATCGGAATAATTAAATAATTCCTCTAATTCAGACTCAAAGATTAACGTGTTGATAGTAACAAACACCAAAACGTTTCTTAAATGAGCATATTGAATTAAATCAACGATTTCATGTCTGGAAAAATTATCTGCGTATTTCCTCGCTCCATAATCTTTACCAGCTAAATAGATAGCATTAGCTCCTGCGTTTATAGCGCCTATAAAGGCCTCTTTTGTTCCTGCAGGAGCTAATAGTTCAATTTGTTTTTTCATATTATCCTAAATTTCTCGCAACGATTAAGAAGCGATGTTCTATTGATTCAAAATATCCTTCTTTTTCAATCATGTCTTCTATATCTTTTAGTTGATTAAAACATTTCTCAACTGAAAAATCTGGAAATTCCCATTCAATGATTTTAGCCATAAAAATGACAGCTTCAATATTAAGATACTTCATTTTAACATCTATTTCTCTTTGAGTGATGATTTCAAATTTATCTTTAAAATTATCTAACTCTGTATGTAGCGTAAATGATTCATAATCGAAGACTCTCCATGGTGTGAGTAATAAAGACATTGGCTTATTATTATAAGATCCGACTTGTTGAGTAATGAATATTCCATTCGGTTTTAAAACTCTTTTTACTTCATCTATGTTATATGCTCCATGTCTATTGATGACAATATCAAAGCTATGATCATCAAAAGGTAGTTTTTCTTCACCTAAAGCTTTGACAACTGTTATACCTTTAGGTTTTAGTTTTTTTACACAAAATTCGTAATTTGGTTCATACCCTTCAGTAACTGTTGTTAAACGATATGGATGTTTAACTTTTTGAAGGACTTCTCCTCCTCCAGTTTCCATATCTAACAATTGCATATCTGGTTTTAAATGTTCTTTAACAATCTCTAGGTAATCCCAAGGTAGTTCTTCTTCATCGATTTTACCTTTCAAACTCGCAAAATTCCACCCAACCATCTTTGCTTTATCTTCATATTGTTTATATTTTAGTAATAAATCTTCCATAGATGCCTCTTTTCAAACAGTATTATAACATATAAGCTTAAAAGTAGAAAAGATTAATTCAAACGAATTAATCTTTTACATCAATATCTTTATAAAAATATTATGCCTTATATGGTATGTAATAACATATTAAAGTCTAATTATTTCTAACTATATAACAATTGATTTCTGACAGTTTCTCCTTGATTAAAAGTAAATTCTGAGCTTATATCCATAGGGATACTCGAGCTATTTGTTGTACCGTCTCCTAACTGATAAAAAGAATTATCTCCCCATGAAAAGATTCTCCCTTGAGATGTAATGGCAAATGTATAACTTGATCCCAAAGATATTTGTACAATTTTCTCATCCTGATTTAGATTAAGCATTGATGTTATATCTTGAGGTAAAGCAACTATTGAAGTCGTACCGTCACCAATTTCTCCAGACGTATTCATACCCCATGTAAACATTCGTCCTTCAGAAGTAATTAAGGCACAGTGTAATAATCCCATAGAAATTTGAACTACTATTTCATCATTGTTTAAATTAAATACTGATGTTACATCCGTTGGATAAAGCATTTCATATACTGAATCAACTGTTAACTGTCCATGATCGCCTCTCCCCCAAACAAATACTCGACCACTTGAAGTAAGTGCTGATGCCATTGAATTTCCGAATGATGATTGAATGATGATTTCATCAGTATTTAAATCAAAATTTGATGTGATATCTTTCGGTGTTGTACTACTTATCTTTGTCCCATCTCCAAGTTGCCCTACATTATTGACTCCCCAAGTGAATAGTCTTCCTAAAGATGAGATTGCGGATGAATTTCCTCCACCTACATTAATTTGAACAATTGTTTCATTTGTTTCTAAACCAAACTGATGTGTTATTTCAACAGGAGTTAACCTTACATCAGTTGTACCATCTCCCAATTGACCCGAAGAATTATCACCCCAAGCGAAGACCCTACCTAAAGTTGTTATGACATAAGAACGATTGGATAATCCAATTGCTGCTTGTATAACCTTTTCTCCAGGCAATAAATTTAGTTCAGATGTTATATCTATTGGTGTGTTTTTATTTAAAGTTGTTCCATCTCCTAGCTGACCATCTGAGTTTAGTCCCCAAGTAAAAACTCTACCATTTGATGTAATTGCCAATGAATGTTTACTACCTAAATATACATTAGATATAACTTCATTCATATTCAAATTGAACTCAGAGGTAATATCAACTGGATTAGAGACATTCAAAGTTGTTCCATTACCGATTTGACCATCATTATTTCTTCCCCAAAAAAACACTCGATGATCAGTAGTTATTAAAGCTGTATGATGTAGACCAGTGATAATTCCATAATTCAAAGAATAAGGCGCTTTAATCCATTTTGCATATAAAGTGATATTTTGTGATGGCATGGATACAAAAGTATATTCCGATAGGAAATTCAAACTAGAATACCAACCTGAAAAGAAATAACCTTCTTTCGTTGGTGAATCAGGTTGGTTAATTTCCAAACCTGATAATTTCGTAATTGGACTTACGTCTGTTCCACCATTAGAATCAAATATAATTGTATATTCTGTCGTATCCTCAATAAGTTGTGTCGATTGTACTTCTTCGGTTGTTAAACTTAAATTTGTCGTCGTTAATTCAGTTGATGAGTTTGAAGAATTCAAAATCAAAACCACACCTACAACCAACAATAATGTAATAAAAAATAATATAATCCAATGGTTTTTTTTCATTTCAGTACTCCTTTGTTTAGTTTAATCATTAAAAGTCATTATACATCAGAAAATTTTATAATTAAATAGGCTTTGCCAAAATAACTCTAAAAAAATAACTTACTCAAATGAGTAAGCTATTTCATTTCAATATGGTGCGGCTGATGAGATTTGAACTCACACACTCGGAAAGTACTACCCCCTCAAGGTAGCGCGTCTACCATTCCGCCACAGCCGCTTTATTTTCTAATCTTAGAAAATTGTTGGATTCCATTAGAAAATAATGGTGTATTTTCACCTTGAATTAATGGCAAAACGTAATCTAAAAATTCTTTAGTAACTCCGTTACCGTTTTTATTAATCATTGTCTTTGGCATTTTCTTTTCTGTGTTTGCACAAGCATTTAAACTATGTAATTTGTATTCAATAGTATAAGGCTCTTGAGAAACTCTTTCCATAACAACCATAAGTGCTGTTTTTTTAGCAACAGCTGCTTTGACAGCTTCTTTACCACATTGAATCGCTTCGTTAACATCAGTTAAGGATTGAATATGTGATGCTGCACGTTGTGTTGAACCAAATTCAACTGAACGTGAAGGTAACCCTAAATCAGCGGATACAGTTGTCGCTAATTTAGACGCAACTCCTCCTAATTGGAAATGCCCAAAAGCATCTTTTAATCCAGAACTTGAAGAAATGAAAATCCCTTCTTCATTTTGAATACCTTCTGAAACAGCCACTAAACATTGACGTTTCATTTTATATATTTCACTCACTTCTTTTTTAAACTTATCAATTGAGAAAGGTGATTCAGGTAAATAGATTAAATCAGGACCAAATCCACTGACATTTGCGATAGCTGCTGACGCTGTTAACCATCCTGCATGACGTCCCATAATCTCTACGATTGTGACTTTACCATTTGGATAAGCTAACATATCATAACTTGTTTCCATCATTGTATTTGCGATGAATTTAGCTGCGGATCCATATCCTGGTGTATGATCCGTAAAAGGTAAATCATTATCAATGGTTTTTGGAACACCAATAATATAACATTCATAATCGACTTGATTCATATAATCAGCGATTTTAGAACATGTATCCATTGAATCATTTCCACCGTTGTATAAGAAATATCTAATATTATATTTCTTAAATATATATAATAGTCTTAGATAATTTGTATCATCTTCTCTAAAATCTGATAATTTGTGTCTAACAGACCCAAACGCAGATCCTGGTGTATGTTTTAAAGCTTCAACATCTTCTTCTGATATATCTTTTAAAAAGATTAAATCTTCATTTAAAGCCCCTTGAATCCCATGTTGCATGAAGATTACTTCTTCAATATTTGGATTTTCTTTTGCTTCTTGGATCACACCATATGCAGATGCATTAATCACACTTGTTGGTCCACCAGATTGTCCATAGAGTAAGTTCCCTTTTAATTTAGCCATATTTCTTCAACTCCTATTTCTAAATATAATATCATATATGTTGTTAAATTTATTAATTTTAATTATTTTTTTTGTATTCCTTGCCATATGCATCTCTATCCATGATTTTGTAATCAATAAGACCTCTTCTTAGCGTCACAAAATCAGGATATATATTTTTCAGTATTCCATTTAATTCCTTTTCAGAATAGGCTCTATTTGGTTCTATTATTTCAGATATGATACATAATGTAATATACTGTTTCTTTTGTTTAGGTGGAAAAAGTTTTAACTTTAATGGTTCTATCGAATAAAAATAACCGTTGATAACCTTTTCCTTCTCTAAATCTGTGTATTCAAACATCATAACTATTTCCTCACTAACATATATTTTATCACAACTTTTCGGTATATAAATATTTCTTTTAATTTTTAAGTTAATATAGTATAATTTTTTCATAAAGAAAAGTTTTTTCAAAGGGAGATAGATAATGGAAAGAAATAAACAAAATACAACTCCTTTTTTTTCTGCTTTAAAGAAATATGGAGAAAAGAATGTTGCACCTTTTGACGTACCTGGACATAAACTAGGACACATTCCTAATGATTTATTAAAATACATGGGACCTAAAGTTTATAAATTAGACTCAAACGCACCAATCGGTTTAGATAATTTAAATAAGCCTACGGGTGTTATACAAGAATCAGAACAATTATTAGCTGAAGCTTGTCACGCCGACAAAGCTTACTTTATTACGAATGGAACGACCATTGGTATCTTAGCTATGATTATGGCAGCTTGCAAAGCTAATGAAAAAATAATATTACCTAGAAACGTTCATAAATCAGTGATTAATGGACTTATTTTATCAGGTGCAATTCCTGTTTTTGTTAAACCAAATATATATGAGTCAGTTGGAATTACTGGAGATGTTTCTTATGATCAAATGAAAAAAGTGATCGAAGAGAATCCTGATGCGAAAGCGATATTCCTCATTAATCCTTCATACTATGGTGTCGTTAGTGATTTAGAAAAGATTACAAACTTAGCCCATGAATACGATATGACTGTTATCGTAGATGAAGCCCATGGTGCACAGTATTACTTCTCTGATTTATTACCAAAATCAGCAATGGATGCTTCAAGTGATATGTCTGCGATATCCATGCATAAAACAGCTGGATCTTTTACACAAAGTTCTGCGATTCTTTGTAAAGGAAATCGTGTTGATCACAAAAGACTCCGAGCGAGCTTAAACATGTTACAATCAACATCACCTTCAAGTCTTTTAATGGCCAGTTTAGATGTTGCCAGAAAAACCATGTACTTCGAAGGAGAAAAAAGAATTAAAAAGTTACTAGAGCTTTCTAAAGATACAAGAGACCGTCTAAACAAAATTAAAGGTATCAAAGTTATAGATAAACCTTATATACTTGATCATGGTTCATTTGATTACGATGAAACAAAAATCTTAATTAAAGTATCCGATTTAGGTCTTAGTGGATTTGATGTCTATAACATTATAGGAACAAAACACAATGTTCAATTAGAATTAGCTGAATCACATATTGTCTTGTGTGTCTTAACCATTGGAAATACCAAACAACATCTTGATAAATTAGTCGATGGTTTTATGAAAATCAGTAAAGAATACTATAAACAAAAAGACAAACTACCTAAAATAGATTATAGTTACCAATATCCTGAAGCCTATGCACGACCAAGAGATGCATATCACGCACCTAAACTCATTGTCAAATTAGAAGATGCAATCGGTGAAGTGGCCGCTGAGCAAGTTATGATTTATCCACCAGGTATACCGATTTTAATTCCAGGTGAAATCATCACTAAAGAAGTTGTTGAAGATATCAAATATTATATGCAAAAAAGTAATGCATTACAAAGTGATTTAGATGGAAATCATATCAGTATTGTCGATAAAGACAACTGGAATAAATGGGAGGACTAATATGTCATTTAAAAAAGTAGATTTATCATTCCAAAGCTGTAAATCAAACTATAAAGACGCAGATGTCGTTTTATACTCATGTCCAATGGATACAACGACTTCTTATCGACCTGGAACTCGTTTTGCAGGAAATGCTATTCGTGTTGAGTCAATTGGAATCGAATGGTATTCTCCTTATATGGACATGGATTTAAAGGATTATAAAACATGTGATATTGGTGATTTAGATTTACCAATGGGTAAAGTTGAAGAATCATTAGATGAAATCTATCTCGCAACGAAAACCATACTCGCTGACAATAAAAAACCAATGATGGTTGGCGGAGAACACTTAGTAACGTTACCAGTCGTTAGAGCTTTATATGAAAAATATCCAGACTTAAGAATCATTCATTTAGACGCACATACAGATTTAAGAGATACTTTCTTAGGAAGAGAACTATCTCACGCGACAGTTCTTAGAAGATGCTACGATATCTTAGGTGATCATAAAATCTATCAATTTGGTATTCGTTCTGGTGATAAACATGAATTCGAATGGGCTAAAAAACATACCCATCTAAGAAAATTCGATTTATTTGGGTTAGATGAAATCATCGAAAAAATCAAAGATTATCCAGTCTATATAACCATTGATCTTGATGTGTTAGACCCATCCATATTCCCAGGTACTGGAACTCCTGAACCTGGCGGAATTACGTATAAAGAACTTTTAGGTGCTATCAACTCGTTTAAGGCTTTAAACAATATTGTTGGTGCTGACACAGTTGAACTATCTCCTATGTTAGATGCATCAAATGGGTCGACAGTCGTTGCCGGTAAAACATTAAGAGAAATGATTTTATTGCTTCATAAATAGAAGGTGTTTATATGGAATCTATTAGAGAATTATATAAAATAGGAAGAGGTCCTTCTTCTTCACACACCATTGGGCCTCAAAGAGTTTGTAAGGAAGTTCACAAAACCTATCACGCAGACAAGTATATTATTAAATTATATGGTTCTTTATCATTTACGGGAAGAGGCCATTTAACCGATAAAGTCATCAAAGAAACCTTGCCCAATTCAGATGTTGTATTTATGACAGATTTAAACTGTGAACATCCCAACACTATGGATGTTGAAATCTATCAATCAGATACATTAATTAAAACTGAAAGATACTATTCTATCGGTGGAGGATCCATCTTAAGAAAAGGCGATACTTTAAAAGAAAAACAAAACATATATCCTCACACTTCATTTGAGGAGATTAAACAATACTGTGAAGAACATAAACTAAGGCTATATGAGTATGTGTATAAATACGAAGATGATTCAATCAAAGACTTCTTATTAGAGATATGGAATGTCATGAAAGAATCCATTCATATAGGACTTCATTCTGAAGGTACACTTCCTGGCCCTTTAAATGTAAAAAGAAAAGCGAGAACTCTTTTATATAACAACTCACAAAAAAATTCCATTGAACTTAGACTTGTCAGTGCATATGCTTATGCAGTCTCAGAAGTTAATGCCAATGCAGGAACTGTCGTCACAGCGCCAACTTGTGGTGCAAGCGGTGTTTTACCTGCTGTCTTATATTATTTAAGAGATATTCATAAATATCCTGACATCAAAATTGTGGACGCTTTAGCGACTGCTGGTCTTATTGGTAACATCGTCAAACACAATGCTTCTATTTCAGGTGCTGAGGCAGGATGTCAAGCTGAAGTTGGAACTGCTTGTTCTATGGCAGCTGCTGCCCACTCAGAATTAACAAACGGAAACATAGACAATATTGAATATGCAGCTGAAATTGCCTTAGAACATCATCTAGGATTAACATGTGACCCTGTTTTAGGATACGTTCAAATACCATGTATTGAAAGAAATGCTGTTGCTGCTCATAGAGCAATCAATGCTTCAGAGTTAAGTTATCTTTTAATGGGTACGAGAAGAGTATCTTTTGATACAGTCGTCGAAACTATGAGACAAACTGGAGAAGATTTAAATCCTAACTACAGAGAAACTAGCCTAGGAGGCTTAGCTAAAAACTTTAAGTAAATGAATATAATAGCGCTACTTCTAGCGCTATTTTTTTATTAGTCTTCACAATTTTTTCACACAAATAAAATATTTAATAAATAATAGTTGACATACCAACTATTAAGGTGTATCATAGAGTCACAGTTGGCATACCAACTATAAAATCGAACAAAGGAGTAAAGTATGAATAATCTAAAAATAGAAGTATGGGATCAACTTCACAGAATCAATAATATAATGATGCCAGAACCACATAAAGGACATGAAAAACCATTAATAGGTAGAGGACAAGTAAAAATCCTAAAAGAAATTATGAAAGAAAGTAATCTATCACAAGATGACCTAGCAAAAAAAGCAAGAGTAGATAAAACAACAGTCGCTAAATCAGTCAAGAAAATGGAAGCTCAAGGATTAATCAAAAGAGAAAAATCAGCTGACGATCAAAGAAAATACAAACTATTCGCAACTAAAGAAGCAACACACATGATTGAAAGAATGGATCAACACTTAGAAAAGGCTGCATCTCATATGTTTGAAGGTATCTCTAAGTCAGAAATAGAAACCTTAGTTAAGGTGCTAGATAAACTTGAAGAAAATCTAAACAATCAAAGAGTTGAACGCGATAAACAAAGAGACATGGGATATAACCTAATAAGAAAACTAAAAGAATTAGGATTTATGGAAAAAACCAAACTACAAGCCGACCTTGGTCTTGCTAAAAAAGATTTTGAAGACTTATTACTTAGATTAGTAGAAAGACGAGTTATTAAAGAAGACGCTGGATTATTATATCTAAATGAAACTCATGAAGAAGCACACCTAAGACATAAAAAAGAAATGAACGACAGAAGAAATCCAAAACATGAAGACATATTTAGACTTCTATTTGAACACGATGGACTAACAGTCGAAGAATTAGCTGAAAAAGTTCACATGCCAGTTCATGAAGTAAAAGAAATACTACGCCCAGCATTGGATCACGGTAAAGTTGTGGAAAACGATGCCTTATTGACTATGAATGAATTCCCACACAGAAGACCGAAACCATTCTAAAAAAAAAGGTTGAATGTCAAGGATAGGG
>NPIG01000324.1_pt1 | contig 43969 bp, 35 predicted proteins | sample 8637441 | NCBI WGS metagenome assembly NPIG01 (sample SAMN07420675, study PRJNA396082) | bioreactor metagenome | isolation source: sample BR6 brine-fed electro-methanogenic bioreactor BR | place: Japan: Kochi | collected 2016-06-14
ATCTCTTCACCAGGCTCAGCAGCTGGTAGACCGTGTTGAAGGGCAGGAACTGGATGCCGGTGCTCTTGTAGAGTTCCTCGCGCGGCACGGTCTCGAAGGCGTAATCCATCATGCCGTCATTGCGCTTGTCGCGGTAGTGCACCGGGTTCGCCAGCACGGTGCCGTCGCGCGCGATGAGCCCGAAATCGACGCCCCAGGTGTCGCAGCCGATGCCGTCGAGTTCGGTGGTGTGTTCGCGCGCGCACTTGGCGAGGCCGGTGCACATCTCCTCGTAGATGCGGGCAAGGTCCCATTGGCGGGTGCCGAGCATCACCAGGCCTTCGGTGCGGAACCGGTGTATCTCCTCCAGCGCGATACGGTTGTCCTCGAGTGTGCCGAGCACGGCACGTCCGCTTTCGGCGCCCAGGTCAAATGCGAGAAAACGATAGCTCTTCTTCATGGCGGCCCTTCTCCTTCCGAACCCGTTGCATTGTTGCACCGCAGGAAACGATAGCAATTGCGGCGGGCCCGTGCAAAGCGCGCCGTGGACGCGCACCACCCCGGCGGGTACAATGCAGGAAGGCCAAACGGGAGGAGACCTGCCATGAGAGCCATAGCGGGATTGTTTGCGGCGGCGCTGTTGTGCGTCGGGGCCGCGGGAAGCGCGGCGGTCTATGAAGGGCAGTACTACCGCGGCGAAGGGGATGCGGATTATCTCGAACTGCTCGATACCGCCCGGCGCATGTTCGCGCCCGACCCCGAGTTCCAGAATGTTTCCATGCTGTACATGCCGGCCTGGAACGGGTTTGTCGAGGGGCCCACGTGGGACGCCTGGTGGATTCAGAACAGCTACGGGCCGACCTACTGCGCACTGCCGTTCTACACCGAACCGTACATCACCTTTCTCATGAACGCGCACGACCTGTGGTTCGACCAGATGGGCNNACGACTGGGTGGCGCCGGACGGCGCGCTCTGCGATGCAGCGCGGCCCGGGTGGATTGTCTACAAGCAGGGCGACGGCCGCATCGACATTCACGACTGGGGCATGGAATTCACGGCGGCCGGGCTGCTGATGCAGGCGGAACTGCTGCTCATCGGCCGTGACCCCGCGCACATCGCCCGCTACCTGCCCAAGCTCGAGCGCTGCGCCGCGTTCATCGAGAGCCGCCGCGACCCCAACACCAACCTGTTCCTGGCGGGTCCTGCCGGGAATCTGCTCGCGCCCAGTTACGCCGGCTGGCACAAGCCCGACGGGTCCTACGGCATGGCCTATCTCACCGGCTTGTCCATCACCTACATCGCCGCGCTCGACCGGCTTATCGAAGTCGAGAAACTGGCGGGCCACGAAGAGAAAGCCGAGACATACCGCAAGCAGCGCGACGCCGCGAAGACCGGGCTCGAGGCGGTCACCACGCCCGAGGGCTATTTCGTGAAATCGATGGACCCCGACGGCACGCTGCACGGCGTGTACGGCGCGGAGAAGCACGGCTACTTCGAGGCATCGCCCAACCACGACGCCATCGCGTTCCGCGTCGCGGACGACACACAGGCGCGCCGCATCTACGACAAGATCGCCGCGATTCCGCTGCTGCGCCGGCATGTGTTCATCATTGCGAACCAGCCCGGCCTCGACGACATGTATGTCTCCGACGAAAGCTGGCTCTGGCAACACGGCACCTGGGTGAACGGCGGGCACTGGTCCACTTGCGAGGCGCGCATGATGCTCGGCTACTACCGGCTCGGCGAATACGCGGACGCGCGCAGGTCCATGGAGCAACTGCTCAGTTTCGCGCGCCGTTTTCGCATGGACAACCCGCTTGTCGAGTTCGGCAGCAAAGTCTACCAGCCGAAAGAGCCGGTCAACCTGTGCTACGACTCCTTCGGCCCGCCCGCAGCGTTCGTGCGCGGGCTTTTTGAGTATCTCTACGGCGCGCAGGCGCTCACGCTGAAGCCGCACATTCCGCCGGAGATCACCCGGCTCGAGCAGCGTTTCCCGATTCGATTCGGCGAGAAACGCCTCTATCTCGCGTCAAAGGGCAGCGGACCTGTGACCGGTGCGCGCATCAACGGCAAGGACTGGGCGCAGTTCGATGCGGAATCGGTGGTGTTGCCCTTCGACGCATTGCCCAAGGTGGCCTGCGTGGAGGTGTTGCTGGGCGATGCCCGGGCCTCCGAGCCCGCGTTCACGCCCGGGCAACTTGAGGTGGAGAAAACCGTATCCGGCCCCGTGGCGGGTGTTTTGCCCGACGGCGCGGCGGCGCGGTTGCGGCGCTTTGTCGCCGCCCAGGAGGAAGCCGGTTGCGGCGGCGCCTACGAGACAGCCCATGCCCGGCTCGTGCTCGACGCGGCGCGCGCGGCCGCCGAACACAAACGCCTGCGTGACGCGGGAGAAGCGCCCGAACTCGCCGAGGAGTCCGCGAGGGCCGCTATCGCGCAATACGAAAACGCCGCGCTGCGCCTGTGGCAGGGCTTGGAGAAGACTCTGGACGGCTACAGCGAAGCCGAGGAGCCAATGCGCAAAGCGGCCTTCAGCGCGTGGAAGAAGTCACGCGATTGAAAGGAGGACAGTGTAAATGGCGGGTCCCACTACGCTTCACCCACCCTGCAGGTCTACACACTCCTTTGTGAACTTGGTGGCCAGGTTTTCTTCCTGACGCCAGAGGAGGAATGACACAATGCAGCACAAGCACACCACGAACCGGCGCGGATTCCTCGCCGCGGGCGCCGCGGGCGCGCTGGCTGCATCCATGACTGCGGGCGCGCAGCGTGGGGGAGAGGCCCCCGAAAGACGGGCGAACGTCCTCTGGCTCATGGGCGACCAGTTGCGCGCGCAGGCGCTCGGGCACATGGGCGACCCGAACGTGTCGACGCCGAACCTCGACCGGCTCGCGGGCGCCGGCACGACCGCGGTTTCGGGCTGTCCGCTGTGCACGCCTTTCCGCGGGTCCATGCTTACCAGCCGCTACCCGCACGCGTGCTGTCCCGGCCACGACCGCGCCATGCCTGACGCCCTGCCCACCGTGGCGAACGCCTTCAATGAGGCCGGCTATGACACCGCGTTCTTCGGCAAATGGCACGTGGACGGGCGCAGGAACATCGGCGACGCGGGCCGGAGTGGCAAGCAGTTCGTGCGGCCGGAACGCCGCGGCGGCTTCCACACCTGGCTCGGCTATGAGAACAACAACGCGCAATGGGACTGCTGGCTGCACGGGCACGAGGCAAGCGGCGAGGAAATTGGGCTGTTCAAGCTGCCGAAATACGAAACCGACGCCATGACTGACCTTTTCGTCGAGTATCTGGAGGGCCGGGCGCGGGATGCCGCGGCGCCGTTCTTCGCGGTCATGTCGGTGCAGCCGCCGCACTCGCCCTACAAGGCGCCCGAGGAATACATGGCGCGCCACACTCCGGAGGATGTCGTACTGCGCCCCAACGTGCCGGATATCGACGAGGTGAAAAAGTGGGCGCGCCGCGACCTCGCCGGGTACTACGCCATGATCGAGAACCTCGACGTCAATGTGGGCCGCGTGCTGGCCGCCCTCGAAAAGGCCGGCATGCTCGACGACACCTACATCGTGTTCTTCTCCGACCACGGCGACATGCACGGCTCGCACGGGCGCATCCTCAAGTGCGTGCCGTGGGAGGAGTCCATGCGCATTCCGTTCATCGTGTCGCGCGGCGGCCGGCCCTGCCGCGGTCCCGGCGACGCGCCTCGCCACACGCTCATCAACCACGTGGACATCGCGCCGACCTCGCTCGGACTCTGCGGCATCACGCCCCCGGACTGGATGCACGGCCGCAGCTTCGCGGGCGAATTCGGCGTGGGGACCGCCGCGTCCGCACCGCCGGATTCCGCGTTCATGCAACTGGTCGACCCCGGCTACAAGTACGGCTTCGCCGTGGACCGCGAACGCCCCTGGCGCGGCGTGGTTACCGCCGACGGCTGGAAATACGCCGCGCTGGAAGGCCAGCCCTGGGTGATGTACCACCTCGAGGAAGACCCCTGCGAATTGGACAACCTCGCCCTCGACGGCCGCTACCGCGCCAAGCGAAAAGAACTCCAGGACCGCCTCGCCCAATGGATTGATGAAACCGGCGACAGCTTTACTTTGCCTGAGTTGTGGGTGTGAAGCTGGAGGGTGCATTCCTTCAGAACCAGTGTTTCACGCACCCAAGTGTCTTCTACGTGTGCGGGCCTGGCGAAGCGCTTTTCTTCTGCGGTATTGCCTGCACCCGCCGTATCCCGTCACCCCTGCGCGAAGGGTCTGTTGATTTACCCAACACAACCTGGCCGGTGGGAGCACGCACCCGTCATTGCGAGCCCATGACCCCTGGGGGCCAGGGGCGATTCGCAGAAGAAAGCACAATGTCGTCATTGCGAGGAGGGCGTTAGCCCGACGAAGCAATCTAAGTCATTATCCTGCATGAGATTGCTTCCCCGCCTCCGGCGGATAAACCTTCGCCCGCAATGACGGGTGGGGGATGCCTTCTTGGCAGACCACCACGCTGATTCGCAATGATGACGAAAATGTATGTTCTATCTTTTGCGCGCAGACTAAATCGACAGGCCCGCGAAGCAGGGGGCCAGGACGCGCCCACGGGATTGCGGCCGCTCGCGGTTACAGCGCCGCCTGACCGCGTGTTCCCGCCCGGCGTTCTTCCTTTACTGCGCCTGTGAACCCCGGATGAACGCCCCCGCATCGGGGCCCTGCATGAACAGCAGGTCGAGAATCGTCACCTGCGGGTCGTAGGGCGGGTAGAGTTGCGCGTACTCGGGGTACTCATAAGCGATGTATTCGAGCGCGATGCCGGCAGCGTCGAACTTCTCGGGTTCGAGATAATCCGCGGCGGAGGGCCCGCTGAGATACGACGTCGCGCCAAGCTGGCGGAGCACGCTCAGCACCCGGTCGGTCTTCGCGCCTTCCGCGCGGAGTTGGGAAGAGCGCAGAAACCGGGTGTTCGAGATGCCGAGTTCCCCCGCAAGATGTACCGTCAAGTCGATGATGAAATCGGCGAGCAGCGCATCCCGCCGCGCAAAGAAAGGCTGCAATCCGGGTGCGTACCGCTCAAAAAACGGCGCTTTGCCGTAGTTCTGCTCAATGCCGCGCCAATGCTTCTCGGCCCAGCGCGTGTTCCAGTTGATTCGCACCTGGTTGATGGGGATGCCGCGCTCGACCACGCCTCTGGTGTGCACGGGGATTGTGAGCCATTGCGCGCCCTGGGGCGTCTTGATGCGGTTGCGGTTGCGCCAGCCGTGCTTGTCGTATTGCACGTCGTCGTAGAACACAAAGGTGTCCGCCCGCTGAATCTGGTCGAAATACCCGCGCCAGGGGATGTAGCAGGGCTGCAGGATGACGCACTTCATTCCGCCGCGTCTCCCGGGTCGTGCACAGTCTCGCGCACCGCATAGGGCGGGCGGTTCATGAGGCGGAAGTGCATGCGCGCGAGGTATTCGCCGATGATGCCGAGCGTGAACAACTGCACGCCCGAGAAGATGACGATGGTGCAGGCCAGGAATGTAAAGCCCTGCACCGGCCCGCCCGTTGCGGCGTACCGCCACAGCACGTAGAGCAGGAGCACGCCGCCGAAAAGGCAGAACAGGAAGCCGAGCAGGCTGGCGAGTTGCAGCGGCACCGTGCTGTAGCCGGTGATCAGGTCCATCAGGTGTGTGAAGAGCTTGCGGAAGTTGTAGTTCGACGCACCGGCCGCGCGTTCTTCATGTCGCACGCGCACGTGCCCGAAGTTGGCGGTGCCCCACGACAGCAGCACGTCAATCGAGATGAACGTGCCGTTGTAGCCGTCGAAGGCGTGCCGGATGGGCGTCCGGAACGCGCGAAACGAGCTTTCGTAGCGCGCCGTCTCCACGCCCATGGCGTGCCGCAGGAAATACTTGGAGAGCACGCTGGTGGCGTCGCGATACAGGCCGTGCTGCTCTTCCTGTGCCGGTCCGTAGACCACGTCGAAGCCCTCCTCGAGTTTCCGCAGCAACTTGGGGATCTCTTCGGGCGGGTTCTGCAGGTCGTCGTCCATCGTCACGATGACCTCGTGGCGCGCCGCGCGAATGCCGCAGAGCAGCGCGCAGTGCTGGCCGTAGTTGCGCATGAGGTTGATGCCGCGCACCCACGCCCGTGCGCCGGCCGTCGCCTGAATCGCGGCCCAACTGCCGTCGCGGCTGCCGTCGTTCACCAGCACCACTTCAAAGGCTTCGGCTTCCGCGCGCAGTACCGGCTCCAGCCGTTCAATGAGCATGGGCACGCATTCGGCGCTGTTGTAGACCGGCACAACGACAGAAAGGTTCATGGCGTGCTTTCCCCCGTTTCCACCTTCGAGCCAAGGTCGAAGTCTTGCCCGTTCCCCAGCAGGAGCCCGCGCCCCGCAAACAGCGCTTCGACCCGGGCGTCCTCGTCCGCGAAGGCCTCGGCGGCCAGGGCGCGGTTTTCCGGCGTCTGCGTGCCGGGCGGCGGCGGCGCGGAATCGGCGGCCGCGGACTTGTCCAGGCCGCCGCGCAGCCGCTGGATCACCCGTCGCGGCAGCGTGATTTCGAGGGCCTTGATCAGCAATTCATTGCGCAGCGCCACCGTGAGCGGCTTGAAACCGCGCCGGTTCCCCGCGTTGATGAGCACATCGTCGAAGTTGTCCGCGGTGAAATGGGGGTGCAGCCCGAGGAAGCGCTCGATGGCGCGCAGCACGGCCAGCCGGTCGTTCTTGAAGAAATCGTAGTGGAACAGCAGCAGCCGTTCGCCGAAGGCCGCGCAGCATTGTTCGAGCATCCGTGTGAGGATGCCGCCGCGCAGGCGCACCGGCAGGGGGCGCCCGGCCACGTCGAAGGTGTACTCCTCGATGAACTGCGCAAACGGCGGCACGCCGTAGGCCTGGGTCACCGTTTGCGTGTAGAGCGACAGCGCGACCTGGCTCGGTTTCCGCACCCCCGCGATGACGGGCGCCCGCGGACTGAATTCGTGTATGCGCCGCACACTGGCCTCGTCGAGCCAGTAGTAGGGGCTGATGTCACCGCCCATCTGCCCCGGCCGCATCTCGGCGTAGAGCCGCTTGAACCAGTCAAGACCCTTGCCGTGGTTCACGCAGAAGTAGTTGGACTCCTTGCGGAACGCGAGGTAGAGCCCGGGGTGCCGCTGCAGATTGTGGTAGAGAAAAGTGGTGCCGCTTCGCGGCATGCCGGGCACGATAAACAGGCTGTCACGCAGGTCGGACATTCAGGCGTTCCCCTCGCAATCGCCGCAAAACGGCGGCGCACGATTGATACCACGGCATCGCGCGCCGATGCAACGCGGCAGGCGCTCACCCCATCCCGAACAGGGCGATGCCGAGGAAGATCAGCGCCACGCCCGCCGCATGCTCGAGGCGCAGCCGCTCGCCGAGTATCCACGCGCTGCCCAGCAATACCAGCACGTAGGTGAACCCGGTGAACGGATAGGCCAGGCTCAGGGGCACGCGGGCCAGCGCGACGAAGTAGAAGACCGGCGCCGCCAGCACGGCCACCGCGCCCGCCAGCAATGGCCAGCGCCACAAGCTGCGGAAAAATGCGCGCGGCCCGGCGCCGTACTCGACCCCCGTCGCGCCCAGCTTGACCAGAATCTGGCCCGCCGCCGTGAGCAGCACCATTGCCGCAAGGCACAAGTAGCTAATCATGGGCCTTCTCCCGGTTGCGCTGCTCCGCCAGCGCCACCAGGCTCACCCCGCCTATGATGCACACACAGCCCAGCGCCTTCGGCCACGTCAGCGGTTCGCCGAAGACCAGCCACGACGCGAGCAGCACGAAGATGAACGTGCTGCTGATCATGGGGTACGCGAAGGACAGCCGCACGGTCTTGAGGATGAAGACCCACACGAATCCGCGCAGGATCAGCATGGCGTAGCCGAGCGCGAGCAGCAGGTTGAACGCCCTGCCGGTTTCCAGCGCCTGCAAGGCGCCCGCCTTCGAGCAGGTCTGTCCGAACGTGACCAGCAGGATCGGTATGATGATGAGCCACTCGCGCCGCATCCGGCCTCCTTCCTTCCGGGGCACAGTTTAACGGCGGCGGGGCTGAGGTGCAATGCGCGTCCGCGCCGGTGGTTGTGGGGGTGGAGTCCGGCCGATATACTGGGCATTCAAGAGGCTCTGGACCAAACAGCGGAGAAGAACGACATGATGACACGGATTGCGCTTGGAATCGTGCTGCTGGCCGCCACGGCGTGCAGCGCCGATGTGTGGGACGACGCGCTCGGCAATGCCGAGATGAACCGGCAGGCCATGCTGACATCCTGGCGCTACATGCAGGGCTGGCTTCAGTTCGCCGACCCGGAATCGGGCCTGTTGCCGCGCAATCTCTGGCAGGACCACTACTGGAACGCCAAAGACTGCGCCGCGGACAACTACCCCTTCATGGTGCTCACGGCGTTCTTTACCGACCGCGCGCTCTTCGAGGGGCGTATGCCCGAGATGCTCGCGACCGAACAGCGGCTGTGCAACCGCGTCGGCAACCTGCCCGACGACTACGTGTTCGCCACCGACCGCTTCCGCACGGACGAACCGAAGATGTCCGACCTCATCTTCGGCGCGAGCGAGTACGTCAAGGACGGCTTGCTGCCCATGACCGAATGGCTCGGTCCCACACCGTGGGCTGACCGCATGCTTGAACTCCTCGACGCCGTGTGGGAGCACGCCGAAATCGAGACGGAAGTGGGGATGCTGCCGAGCACGTCCCACGAGGTGGCGGGCGAAATGATGCAGAGCCTGTCGCGCATGCACTGGATGACCGGCCGCGAGGAATACAAGCAGGAGGCCTACAAACTGGCGGCCTATTTCTTCGAACATCATTCACCCATCGACGAGGACCGCCTGTCGCTCGACGACCACGGCTGCGAGGTCATCGGCGGGCTTTCGGAGGTCTACTTCCTCGCCGCGCACAAGGACCCGGAAAAACGGAGCCAGTGGCGAGAGCCCATGCACCGCATTCTCGACCGCGTGCTCGAGGCCGGCGGCGATGAAAACGGCATGCTCTACATGGCCTTCAACCCGCGCAACGGCAAGACCATCAAGGAAGAGCGCACCGACAACTGGGGATACAATTACAACGCGTTCGCAACTGTGGGCACGCTGGACGAGGTCGAGCGTTTCCACGACGCCATCCGGCACGTGCTCGGCAATCTGGACAAATACATGGACTATCCCTGGGAGGGGGCGCGTCCCGACGGGCTGGCGGATTCGCTCGAAGGCGGGCTGAACCTCTACAACCGCTACCCGGCGCCGGCGGCGGCGGCCTGGTGCGACCACACGGCGCGCGCGCTCATGGCGCTGCAACTCGACACGGGCATCTTCGAGGGCTGGTACGGCGACGGCAACTCGGCGCGCACGCTCATCATGTACGCGCTGTGGAAATCACGGGGCGCCTATGCCGAGCCGTGGCGCGCCGACGTGCGCGTGGGCGCCGCGCAGGATAAGGACGGATTCACCTGCATCACCGTGGACACGCGCTGGGCCTATGCCGGCATGCTGCGTTTCGACGTGCCGCGCCACAGCGAATACCTGCGCATGCCCGCCGATTACGCGCGGCTCAACCAGTTCCCCGAATGGTTCACCGCGGCCGAGGGTGCGGCGTACCTTGTCGATACGGGCGACGGTCCCCAGGAAATGCCCGGCAGCGCCCTGCGCAACGGCATCCCCGTGGTGACGGCGGAGAACAAGCCGTTCCGGGTGCGCGTGAAGAAGCTTCAGTAGAGCTTCTTCACGAGCCAGGCGAGGTTCTCGGCGAAACCGGTGATGGTTTCGAGGGCTTCCTTGTCGCTGTTGACGTCGCCGGGCTCCAGGCCAAAGCCGATGTTCCAGTACGTTGAACCCGGCACCACCATGCCGTTGATGAAGTACCAGAACAGCATCTGCGCGTAGGTGAAATTGTGCCCGGCGCGCCGCGCCACGGCCACCGGGCCGCCCAGCTTGCGCTTGAACAGTTCGCCGTTTGCGCGGGACACATAGCCCGCGCGGTCGAGCAGGGCCATCAGTTTCGGCGAGGCGGAGCCGTAGTGCGTGGGCGAACCCACCACGATGATTTCGGCGGCGGTCATCTTCTCGAAGACCTCGTGAAAATCGTCCTCATCGATGACGCAGCGCTGATCCCTGTTCTGGAAACATTCCTTGCAGGCGGTGCACATCTCGATGCGCCGTTCCGAAAGCCGAATCAGCTCCGTCTCGATGCCCGCATCCGCCAGCACCGCAAGACACCGCTCCAGCAGAATCTCCGTGTTGCCCTTGTCCCGCGGACTTCCGCAAATCGCCACTGCTTTCATGAAATCACCCTCTCTTTTGGATTGCGCGCTTGTCCTGGTTGCGCGGCTGTATTTATACCATTGCCGGACAGGAAGATCGAAAGGGCATGTGACCTGGTCGCGCCGGTCGCGTTTGCCTTCCGGTGGCCTTTTGTATGCAAATTGTATATGCTGGCGCAAAGAGGCCGTTTCCGCGGAGGATTCCATGCTGCCCCTCTACGACATTGCAAGCATTGCCGAAGGCCGCGGCCGCCGCGCGTCCAGTTGGGACCGCAGCGGCGGGAACGATCAGTGTGTGCGCATTGACCCCGGGACCACGCAGGTGCTCGCGGATATCCCGGGCGCCGGAGTGGTCACACGGGTGTATGTGACCCTGATCGCGCCCAATCCGCTCGACTACCGCGACGCGGTGCTGCGCATGTTCTGGGACGGTGCGAAGCACCCGAGCGTCGAGGCGCCGCTGGGCGATTTCTTCTGCATCGGCCACTGCATGCCGCGCCGGTTCCAGTCTCTGATGATGGCGGTGAACCCGGGGGGCGGCGCGGCGGGGGTGAACAACGGCCTGTGCTGCCATTTCCCCATGCCCTTTGCGGCGGGGGCGCGCATCGAAATCGAGAACCAGGGCCCGCGCGTGCTCGGCGGCATGGTGGGCCGCCTCTGGTACCACATCGACTACCGGGAACTCGATAGCCTGCCACCGGACATGGGCCGCTTTCACGCTTTCTGGCGGCGCGAGAATCCCACACCCGCCTGGGAAGCCCCGCCCCTTTCGAAACGCCAGAGCTTCCCGCGCATCAACCTGAGTGACGCCCACAACTACGTCATTCTGGAGGCGCGCGGCCGGGGCCATCTGGCGGGCCTGTTTCTTGAGATAGACAACGTCTCGGGCGGCTGGTACGGCGAGGGCGCGGACATGATATTCATCGACGACGAGCCGTGGCCGCCGTCGCTGCACGGCACCGGCACCGAAGAGATATTCGGGGGCGGCGCGTGCCCGGATGTGGAATACGCGGGGCCGCACAGCGGCTTCCTGCTGGTCGAGAACCGCGACGGCTTGCCCTTCGCCGGCAAGAACGCCATGTACCGCTGGTATCTCAACGACCGGGTGCAGTTCGAGCGGAGTATCCGCATGAGCATCGAGCACGGCCACGGCAATGACCTCGAAAACGACTACGCGAGTGTGGCCTACTGGTATCAGCATGCACTGCATGCGCCGCTGCCCGCCCTGCCGCCGCGTGCGGCGCGCCGGCCGCGCAACCCGGAATCATATTTTCGCGCGGCGGACCTCTACGGACGGGTGTCGAGCGGCCATGTGGCGATGGTGCAGGACCCGTTCATCTTCGACGGCGCGCAGGTGCCGCCCTGGAACGCTGAAATGCGGCAGGCCGCCGACCGCGGTGGCGCGGAGTTGATGGGCGGTAATGCTGACGCAGCGGTTGATTCCCTGAAGAAGGCCGTGGCGATGCTCGAAGAGAACGGCTTCGACACAACACCCTGGCGCGACCCGCAGTGCGGCGACGCCTGACCGACAAGGAGACGAGATGATGCGCTTACGCCAACTGTTTTTTGCGCTTGCCCTGACCTTGCTTACGGCCCTCGGCGTGTGTGCCGCGCCGCAGCACATCATGCTGCCCATGTCCGACGGCACGAGACTCGCCACGGACATCCACCTGCCCGACGGCGACGGCCCGTGGCCGGTCATCATGCTGCGCAGCACCTACGGGCGCGTGGGCGGCGGTGTCGACGGCCTGCTCAAGCGCGGGTACGCGGCTGTGGTGCAGGATGTGCGCGGCATGGGCGACAGCGAAGGTGACAAGCACGTGTTCTACGCCAGCGGCTGGCGGCCGGACCAGCACGACGGGGCGGACACGGTGGCATGGATTCATGGGCAGGACTGGTGCAACGGCAAGGTGGGCACCATGGGCGGGTCGGCCCTCGGTATCACGCAGATGCTCCTCGCCCCCGCGACGGACCAGGTGCACGCGCAGTTCATCGAAGTGGCGCCGGCAAGCTTCTACCACGAGGGCATCTACCACGGCGGCGTGTGGCGCAAGAGCCTCGGCGAAGGTTGGCTGACCATGATCGGCCAGCCCCATGTCATCGACATCTGGAAAGGCCATCCCTGCTACGACGAGTTCTGGCAGTACATGAACGTCACCGCCAAGGCGGCGGACATCACCGCGCCGGGGCTCTTTGTCGGGGGCTGGTACGACATCTTCCAGCAGGGCACCATCGACGCGTTTGTGTCCCGCGAGGAGCGCGGCGGGGAAGGGGCGAAGGGCAGGAACTACCTCATTATGAAATGGTCGGCCCACGGCCCCGACGTCACCGAGGACTATGCCTTCAACGAAAACCGCTTCGACCTGCGCGTGTCGCATCTGCGCGAGGCGTTCTTTGACGCTTATCTGAAAGGCGATGCCGATGCGCTGGCGGCGTTCGCCAAGGTCAACTACTACGTGCTCGGCGCGGACACCAACGACGCGCCCGGCAACGAATGGCGCACCGCCGACGCGTGGCCGCCCTGCGCGACCGTGGCCACATCGTTCTACCTGCACGCGGATGGAGGCCTGTCGGAAGAGCAGCCGGCGGAGGCGGACGCGTCGCGTTCGTTCATCTATGACCCGAGCGACCCCTATCCCACCCACGGCGGCGCCAACCTGTTGTTACCCGCAGGTCCCTTCGACCAGCGCAAGCACAGCGAACGCCGTACAGACCTGCTGAAACTGGCGAGCGCGCCGCTCGACGCGCCACTCGAAATCACGGGGCGGGTGAAAGCGCGGCTCTTCGTTTCGACCGACGCGCCGGATACCGATTTCACCGTGAAGCTGCTGGATGTGTTTCCGGACGGGCGCCAGATCAACATCCTCGACGCCATTCAGCGCGTGAAGCTGCGAAAGAGTTATGAGAAGCCGGAGCCGCTGCTCGACAGCCCGGACACAATCGTTGAAGTCGAGGTGGATCTGTGGAGCACGAGTTGGATACTGAATACGGGGCACCGCGTGGGCGTGCACGTGTCGAGCAGCAATTATCCGCGTTTCGAACCCAACCCCAACACCGGCGCCGACCACCCGAAGAAGGGCGAAGAAAAACGGGTCGCGCACAACGTCGTGCACATGGACCGTGCGCATCCCAGTGCCCTTCTCCTGCCCGTGCGCCCGGGTGGTCAGGGAAACGGCCGCGCGAGCCTGTGAAACATCCTTAGCTTCGAATGCCGATGCCGCTGCGGAAACATGCGTTTCAACCGATAACCCCCCAGACATCCACATGCCGGTCGGTAACGGTTTCCATGTGGAGTCCATGCACGGCCGCCGCGCGCAGCTGCTCCCGGATTTCGTCCGGGGTAAACGCCGCCAGAAATGAGCGGTAGAACTCTTCTTTCAGAAGTTCGGAGGCGCCGCCCGCGTGCATCTCCACGAGTTCCCTGGCCGCCTGCGGGCTCTCCGGCCGGTACAAGTCACATAAGAACACAAACCCGCCCGGTTTGATGACGCGCTTCACCTCACGCCAGAACGGGACCGGGTCGGGAAGATGGTGGAGAATGCTGTTCGAAAAGACCACGTCGAAACCGGCGGTTGCGAAAGGAGAGGATTTTCCGTCGCACAAGGTCCAGTGAATCCGCCTGGCCTGCTTGCGGCCTTCGCGCTGCGCGTGCCGCAGCATGGCTTCCGATGCGTCCGCGCCGACCACGCGCCATTCGGGGCGGGCCCTGGAAAGGCGCAGTGGAATATCGCCCGGGCCGCAGCCGAAATCCACGCACCACGCTGTTTCGATGGCGGGCGCATGACGCAGCAAGCGGTCCACAAAGGCCTGATTCACATCCGAGAAATCGGTCTCCGCGTACGCGTCGGCTTCTAAGTCATCATCCATGTATTCGGGTTCGGGAATGCGTTTCATGGGGTGGAGTAGAGCACGAACCGCGTGGGTTCTGTCAAGTGGCCGCAACTGCAGAATCATCTCAAGTTGACAAGCATTCCGGGACCGTGGAATACTCACCTTTGTTCTTCTATAAGTTTTTTTGGGATGATTTGTGGGCCGGCCGTACCAACGGCTTGACCACATTAGAATGGTTCTCGCCGTTTGGGGCGAGAAAAACGATGCATCGCCCTGATACAGCAGGAGTGAGGGGGCACACATTCCTGCCGCGAAACAACATGAGACAGATTTTGGGTGGGCGCGGAATCGGAGAAACGAGAGACAGGAGAAGTGTCATGCCGAATTTCACCAAGCTCTTTCAGGACGAAGTGCGGCGCTTGGCCCGCAAGGAGACGAAGGACAGCTACGCCGAGTTGAAGCGGGAAAACATAGAGCTTCGCCGTACGCTGTCGGCAGTCAAGAAACGCCTGGACCGGCTGGAGCGCGAGAAGAAGAAGCTGGGCAAGGAGATCGCCCAGGTGCTGCCCGAAGTGCAGGAAGAACCGGAACACACCAGCCCCGCGGAACGCGCCCGGTTTTCTTCAACCACCATTCGCAACCTGCGTCAGCGCCTGCGCCTTACCCAGGCCGAGCTGGCGCAGTTGGTCGGCGTGACCGGGCAGTCTGTCTATCAGTGGGAGCGCAAGGACGGTCAGCTGCAGTTGCGCAAGGCCACGCGCGAAGCGCTGTACGAGTTGCGCGACCTCGGTGTGCGCGAAGCGCACCGCCGGCTTGAGGAAGAGTAGTAGCCGCATCCGGAAAGGGCCGGCAGTATGCTGACCGACAATATTCTCGACCTGATCGGGAACACCCCGCTGATTCGCCTGAAGGGCGAGCGCGTCTTCGCGAAGGGGGAGTTTCTCAACCCCGGCGGAAGCATCAAGGATCGTGTCGCACTCGCGATGCTCGAGGGCGCCGAGCGTGACGGCCGGCTGCGCGTCGATTCGGTTATCGTTGAGCCGACTTCCGGCAACACCGGCATCGGCATTGCACTGGTCGGTCGGCTCAAGGGCTATCCGGTGCGCATTGTGATGCCGGAGAATATGAGCGAGGAGCGCAAGAAACTCATTCTTGCGCTCGGTGCGGAACTCGTGCTGACGCCCGCGGAAGGCAGTATTGCCGGCGCGGTGGAGGAAGTCCGCAGGATGCAGGCGGCCGACCCGCGCGTGTTCGTGCCGCAACAGTTTGAGAATCCCGACAACCCGCGCGTGCACTACGAGCAAACGGCCGTCGAACTGTGGCGGCAGATGACGGGCGAGGTGGACTGTTTTGTGGCGGGCGTGGGCAGTGGCGGCACGCTGCAGGGTGTGGGCAGGTTCCTCAAGGAGCACAAGCCGGATGTGCGGTTGATTGCCGTCGAGCCCAAGAACGTTTCCGCGCTTCTGGGGCATGAACCGGGCCTGCATCAGATACAGGGCATCGGTGACGGGTTCATTCCCGACATTCTCGACGTGTCCATGGTGGACGATGTCATCGAGGTTACCGACGAGGACGCCATCGCCACGACGCGCCAACTCGGCCGTGACCATGGGCTGCTTGTCGGCATCTCTTCCGGCGCCAACATCTGGGCCGCGCGAAAGATTGCCGAGCGCATGCCGGGCAACATCGCGACGATTCTGCCAGACCGCGCGGAGCGCTATTTCAGCACTTCGCTGATGTGAAGCTGCGCTGGCGCGTTGCGCCAGCAGGCCCGGCGGAGTACAATACCGGTTCAGGCGTTGTCACGCCCGCAACGCGACGGTACGCAGCATGAAATCTTCTTGCACAAAGCCAAGGCCGCACCTGGTCCGGCGTCTGACTTGGACGCGGGCCGTGGGCGCCGTCATGTTTGCCTATGTTGTCATCGCCGCGTTGCATGGCCTCGCCCCGCAGTTGTGGGAGCGTTCCTTTGGCGGCGAGGAGTACCGCGGTCCCTTCCGGCTGCTCATCTTCACGCCCACCTTCGCGGTGCTGTGTCTCATACTGGTGCTCGCGGCCATATTCGGGCCCGCGAACGAGGTCAAGCCGGAAGAGTTCTGCACTCTGCGCTTCAAGTGCCTGCGCTCCGCGTGGTCTTTGCGCGGCCCGCCTCCCGGATGAAGTACGCGCCAGTTGTATCTCCGCAGTGCCGCCGTCAGGTCCGCTATTCCCGGGCATGACTGGCGTGCTTCCCCCTTTTTCACGATACAGAAGGAATACTTCATCCATGAAACGCAACGGATTCACCTTGATTGAACTGCTGGTCGTCATCGCCATTATCGGCATTCTGGCGGCCATACTGCTCCCGGCCCTGGCCCGGGCGCGCGAGTCGGCGCGCAGGGCCTCCTGCCAGAACAACCTCAAACAATGGGGCGTCATTCTCAAGATGTACGCCAACGAGTCGAAGGGAGAGACCTACCCGAATTTTCAGGGCAGCTTCAAGACGGTCTACGACTGTGAGACCCTCACGCCCACGGGGAACCAGGCCTTGATCCTTGGCCCCAACCCGGAAATAGACTCGGTCTATCCCGAATACCTCACCGACCCCTCCCTGTTCGTTTGCCCGTCCAATTCGCACACGACGGTCGAGCGAATGAAGAACGGGCAGGGCGAATGGACCGCGCCCTATGCCTGTGATGACGGCACGGGCGGGGTCGATCCGGAGCAGGGCATCCGGTTGACCCATTCCAGCTACATGTATTTCGGCTGGGTCTTTGACCGCATCGGTGACGATGACACGGCGACCAGCCTCTTCGCACTGGGCAGGCCGGACCTTCAGGGCCCGATACAGCTGGTGCTGGGCCTCGCCAATCCGCTGCTGGAACTGGTGCGCCCCCCGCACAATCTCGAGGCGGTGCATGACGACATTGACGGCCTGAACGGCGCCGGTAATGGCGGCGGTGACACGGTCTATCGTCTGCGCGAGGGGATTGAACGGTTTCTGATTACCGACATCAACAACCCCGCCCAGTCGGCCCAGGCCCAGAGCACCGTGTGGCTCATGTCCGACTTCGTGGTGACGCAGGCATCCTACTTCAACCACGTGCCGGGCGGCGCGAACGTTCTCTACCTGGACGGGCACGTCGGTTTCTTGAAGTATCCCGGCGACGCGCCGGTCAATGTGATGACCGCGCAAACGCTGCAGGCGGTGATGGAGAACTACATGGACTGGTAAATGCGGCCCGATGGCCGCATTCCGGAGGTGGCCGGTCAGGCTGTTCAGCTTTCCGCAAGTTGATTGAGCCGGCCGGCCACCGCCCGGGCTTCCGCCATGATGTCTGCAATAATCTGCCGGCAGGACGCGATGGAATCGATGCGGCCGACGTTCTGGCCGCAGGCGATGGTGCCCGCGTCCACATCGCCGCTCAAGTACGCGTCACGGCCGATTCTGCCCGCGATTACGGGGAGCAGTTCGTCCAGCGTCGCGCCATCAGCTTCCATTTTCGCGACCGTGCGTGCCGCTTCGTTGTTGATGATGCGCGCCGCGTTGCGGATGGACCGCTCCACCACCAGCGTGTCCGTCTCCTGCGCCCCCACCATCCAGCGCTTGAAATTCGCGTGCATGGGGCTCTCTTCGGAGGCCATAAACCGGGTGCCCATGAGCACGGCGTCCGCGCCGAGCGCGAGCGCCGCCACCAGTCCGCGGCCATCGCAGAAACCGCCCGCAGCGACAACGGGCACATTCAGCGCGTCCGCCGCCTTCGGCACGAGAATGAGACTGGGCACGTCGTCCAGTCCGGGATGGCCGCCGCATTCGAAACCGACGATGATGACCGCGTCGGCGCCGATGGTTTCCGCCTTCTTCGCGAAGCGCACCGCGGGCACTTTGTGAAAAAGTCTGACGCCGGCCGACTTCAGCTTCGGCACGTAGGGTTCGGGATTGCGGCCCGCGGTTTCAATGGCCGGTATGCCTTCCTCGCACACCACGTCGATGAAGCGGTCCGTCATGTCGCCGGGCATCAGCACGGGCAGCATGGAGACGTTGACGCCGAAAGGCTTGTCGGTCATGTCGCGCGTCTTCCGGATTTCTTCGCGCAGCTCCGCCGGATTCGCGAACGAGATGGCGGTAATGAAACCGAAGCCCCCCGCGTTGGCGACGGCGGAAACCAGTTCGGCGCGGGCGAGCCACTGCATGCCCCCCTGCAGAATCGGGTATTCGATGCCCAGCATTTCGGTAACACGGGTCTTGAACATGACGAAACCTCCCTCTATTTTCGGGGGAGTATAGCATGTTACGCTTCATGATGCGCCGGCTTTCGGGCGCCAAGTGAAAACGCGTCCGGCCCGGACGAATCCAAAGGACCTTGCCATGAAAACTTCAGATATGGAGACCTTTCGCGCCCGCCTGGGCGAAGTGCTCGACGTGCGCCTTGCCTCGGCGCTGCTGCACTGGGACATGGAAGTCTGCATGCCGCCCAAGGGCGCGCTGGCGCGCGGAGAACAGTTGGCCACGCTCTCGGCATTGGCGCACCGCCTGTTCACCGCCGACGACTTCGGCGCCCTGCTCTACCGGCTTCGCGATGCGCAGGAACGGCTTGGCCCCGATGAAGCCAGGCTGGTGGAGGAAACCCTCTACGACTACGAGCGCGCGCGGAAGCTGCCCGAAAAATTCGTGCAGCGGCTGGCCGAGGAGGAGAGCAAGGCCTATCACGTTTGGGTAAAAGCGCGCGAGGCATCCGATTTCGCCATGTTTCAACCCAACCTGGAAACGCTGGTCGGGCTCGCGCGGCAGCGCGCGGATTATCTCGGCTACGAGGGCTCGCCGTACAACGCCCTGCTCGAGGACTACGAGCGCGGCATGACCGCGGAAAGGCTGACGGCGACCTTTGGCGAACTGCTGCCGCGCCAGCGCGCGCTGGTTGAGCGTATCGCGGGGGCGCCGCAGCAGGGCGGGCTTGAATGGCTCGACGCGGAATGGGACTTNNTGCCCAGTGGCGCATGACGCTCGAAGTGCTCAAGGACATGGGCTATGACTTCGAGGCGGGCCGGCAGGACAGGTCCGTGCACCCCTTCACCACGAACTTCGACATGGGCGACGTGCGCATCACAACCCGCGTAAACGCCCGTGAACTGTTCTCCTGCCTGACCGGCTCGGTGCACGAGGGTGGGCACGCCCTCTATGAGCAGGGATTTCGCGAGGAGGACCGCCGCACCACGCTCGCCGCGGCCCCGTCGCTGGGCATTCACGAATCCCAGTCGCGCATGTGGGAAAACATGATTGGCCGCAGTCTGCCGTTCTGGGAGCACTACACGCCCGCGTTGCGCCGGTTCTTCCCCGGCCGGCTCGACGACGTGAGCGCGGAGCAGGTGTTTCGCGCCATCAACCAGGTGCAGCCTTCGCTCATTCGCGTTGAGGCCGATGAGTGCACCTACAATCTGCATATCATATTGCGCTTCGAACTCGAGGTGGCTCTCATCGAGGGTGACTTGCGTGTGGACGAGATTCCCGGCGCTTGGAACGAGAAGGTGAAGCGCTACCTGGGACTCGATGTGCCCGACGACGCGGGCGGCTGCCTGCAGGACATTCACTGGTCACACGGAGGGTTCGGCTATTTCCCGACGTACGCGCTGGGGAATCTCTACGCCGCGCAACTCTTCGAGCAGATTGTGGTGGATGTGCCGGACCTGTGAGACCACGTGCGGGCCGGCGAGTTCGCGCCCCTCCTGGACTGGCTGCGCGCGCGCGTGCACACCGTCGGTCGCCGCAAGACCGCCGTGGAGATAGTCCGCGACGCCACCGGGCGCGAACCGGACGCGGAGGCCTTTCTGCGCTACATCGAGGACAAGTACGGCGCCCTCTACGGCCTCGCATAAGCGGCAGCAAAAGGAGGGGGCCGCCGGTCACGGCCGGCGGCCCCGTCATACACTGCGTCTCGTCAGATTGCCGGTCTAACGCCGCTTGCGGCGAATTGCAATTCCGCTGACCGCGCCCATGGCGCCCAGCAGGGCGGCGAGGCCCGCGATGCCGGCGGCCGGTACCTGTTGCACCGTGCCGTCGGAGAGCGGGTCGGTCACCGCGGCCACATAATCGGCGCGCGCGTTGCCCGCCGCAATCACGTTGGCGTATTCGTCGCCGTTGATGACACCGTCACCGTCGAGGTCGCCCTGCGGCGCGAAGGGCTCGCCCGCCGCCTTCGCCACGCCATAGATTTCATAGGTGCCCGCAAGCGTCAAACCGCCCGAAAGAATGGCGCGCATCTCGCTGCTCACACCGAGCAGCACGGCCATCGCCTCGTCGCTGCCGGCGAAGATGCTCGAGGCGGCTTCTCCGCCATAGGTGGCCAGGTTCGCAAGGTACTTGCAGGCCACGGAATTCTGCAGTCCGGGGTCCATGGCGCCGTTGCAGAGCACGGCTTCGACCACGGCGACCTCCCAACTGTCCGGGATGCCCGTGCCGTCGAAGTCCGCCGTATCCCAGTCGAGCGCGAACGCGCCGTAGATGGCCATGCCGGAGGCGTCGAAGTCCGGGCAGGGCCCGATGTCGCACTGGAAGTCCGGGTCGCAGGCGTTCCCCACGCCATCGCCGTCGTCATCCGCCTGGTCCGTATTGGGGGTGTCCGGACAGTTGTCGCAGGCGTCGCCCACGGTGTCGCTGTCCGCGTCTTCCTGTCCGGCGTTGGCCACGTCCGGGCAGTTGTCGCACGCGTCACCGACAAGGTCGAGGTCCGCGTCATCCTGCGTGGGATTCGGCGTCGTGATGCAGTTGTCGATGTCGTCCGCCACCCCGTCTTCATCGGTGTCGGCCACGCCGCCCTGATTCACATCCGCCACGCCGTCACCGTCTACGGTGACCGTGAGCAATTCCGGCCATGGGCCGCGGATGCTCCAGCCCGGATAGTCGAGGCCGGCGTCCACCCCGTAGATGTCCAGGACCGTCTTCGGGATGGGATTTGTAAGCCCGGCAGCCGTGTTCACCGGGAAGAGGGTCCACGAACCACCGTTGACGGCATACTCCAGTTGCACATTGCCGGCGGCATCCCGGGTCACCAGCACTTCGAATGCGTCACCCGCATTGAGGGCAATGGCCGTGCTCAAGCCCACCAGGCCGTCATTATCACTGGAGAGTTCCCACTGGCCGTTGGTGCTGCTCCAGCGCACGCCGACCACGNNGCCCGTTGCCGTCACCCGCGCCGCCGCCGTTGGCGTCGAACGAGTCCGTGTCGATGCCCAGAAAGAACCGATAGTTCTGGGTCTGGGTTCCATCGTCACAGTCGTCCACTGAGGCCGTCGGGCCCGCCGGGATGACGCAGCCGCCCTGCACCGTGTAACCGGCCGAACCGTTGGCCACGGTGAGATACGTCGCGCCGTCGTTGAGTGTGAAGCCGCCTTTGACCCGGCCCGCATTGGTGGAGATGTTCCACGTGCCGTCCCCGTTGCTTACCCACTGCATGAGTTCACATGGGTCCGAGTAACTGGTGTCATAGGCCAGGGGAACACCTGTCTCGCCGGCCGCGCCCGAATAGGTCGCCGTACCCGCCCAGCACGTGCCGGCTACCAGCGCCGCACACGCAGAAAGGAAAAACCACCGCTTCATAATCCTGTCTCCTTTGCCTGTTTCCTACCCCAAAACCAAAAGATTTCTGTGCCGCATGACACTGCACCCAGCGGCAGGCTCTTGCCTGGCGCTGTCCGTTCTTGTGCTTATTCCATCCGTGGACACTTCAACTTCTCGCCTGTTCCCCGGCTGAGACGCCGTTCACGTCTCCGGTCGGCAGGCGTTTCCGGGGCGCGTGCTGCCCCGCTGATGCCTTTCCCCGCAGCGGCCAGCATAACATATAGTATACAAAACGACAAGTATGCATATTGTTTACAATCGATACGCCCTGTCCACCGCGGCCCCGGTGCTTCCAGAAGAAGCGGAGCGCTGTCGCAGACAAGAAACGACTGGGCATCTGCACATCACACCTGCGCACACACAGTTTGGGAGCAAGGACAATGCCAAATGTGGTGCATTTTGTATTTTCCTCAGAATGGCGCGGGTTAACTGCCATGCTTTGAAGTGCTTGGTTCATCCACGCCAGCCTCCACCCCTTGGCGGGGCGAAGATGGGTGCGTACAAGGTGTGCACAATGGTTTACACAAGTGTAACGTTGCACATTACACTTGAAAGACCGGAATCTTGGGATTGGAATTGGCCTGTGAAACCGATACCATAGGGACACTTTCAACGGTCAGGAGGTTCGACCATGCGCAGCGAATCGCGGGAGTTCTTGATTGAGCTATTGCACACGGCGAGTCCGTCCGGGTACGAGGCGCCCATCCAACGGGTGTGCGCCGCGTATGCGGCGTCCTTCGTGGACGAAATCTACAAGGACGTGCACGGCAATCAGTTCCATGTCTTGAACAAAGAAGCACCGCTCCGCGTGATGCTTGCCAGCCACGTGGACGAAATCGGCCTGATGGTGAACACCATCAACGACCAGGGGTTTCTGGGGTTTGTTCCCATAGGCGGAGTCGACGGCGCCGTGCTCGCCGGGCAGCGGGTAATCGTGCACAGTGAGGGGGGAGAAGTCTTCGGGGTGCTGGGGCGCAAGGCCATTCACCTCACGCCGCAGAAGGAGCGGAACAAGCCGCTCGAATTGCACCAGATGTGGGTGGATATCGGCGCCAAGTCGAAAGAAGAGGCGGAGTCGCTGGTGGCGATAGGCGACCCCATCACCATAGACGTCGGCTACCGCGAGTTGCGCAATGACTGCGCCGTTGCGCGGGGCTTTGACGACCGCATCGGCGCGTTTGTCTGCCTGGAAGCCATGCGGCTGTTGCGGCGCCGCAAACTCGAGGTGGCGGTGTACTGCGTGACCACGGTGCAGGAGGAAATCGGGTTGCGCGGCGCTGTCACCGGCACCTACGGCTGCCAGCCGCATGCCGGCATCGCGGTGGACGTGGGCTGGGCGACGGATCACCCGCTGGGCGAGCCGGAGCGCTACGGGCGCGCCGCCATCGGAGAGGGGCCGATCATTTCGCGCGGGCCCAACATCAATCCCGTGGTGCGCGAGGGCCTGCTGCGCGCCGCCACGGCCAGGAAGATTCCGATTCAGCACTTTGCCGCGCCGAAAAGCACCGGAACGGATGCGAACGCCATGCAGTTGAGCCGGCACGGCGTGGCCACGGCGGTGGTGGGCATTCCGAACCGGTACATGCACACGCCGGTCGAACTCATTTCCCTGAAGGATGCGGAACGCGCCGCGCAATTGCTGGCGGCATGGGTGGCCGGGCTGGACAAGGACACCAGCTTTATTCCATAGTCGCACCTGCGGACTTTTCACACGGGAGCGAAGCGGAGGGGTTCATGGACGACCCGTTGGCCGTACAAGGCGTGTGTCTCGGGCTCTTGATGCTCTCCGCCTATTTCTGCGGCCGGTTGACCCACAAGCTGCGGCTCGGGCAGATGATCGGGCAACTTATCGGCGGCGTGCTGGTCGGCCCTTATTTCCTCGAGACGGTCGGGGTGCTCGAGAAACTGCACATGCACGGCTACCACGCCGCGTTCGATTCCTTCCATTTCGTTATCTTCACCTTCCTCGGCGTGATAGCCTTCGCGCTGGGCGAGGAGTTGCACATCGACCGGCTGCGCCGCGTGGGCGGCAAGTCGGCGCTCATCTCCCTGATACAGGCGCTGCTCACGTGGGTGGTCCTCACGGGCATCTTCTTCGCCTTTGGTCTCGATTGGCCCATTGCGCTGGTGATCGGCTCGATTGGCGTGGCCACGGCCCCGGCCATCACGTTCGTGCTTCTCAACACGCTTGAGATAGAGGGCCGTTTCCGCAACATGGTCGCGAATATCCTGGTGCTCGACGATGTGCTCGAAGTCATTCTCTTCTCCATTTTTGTTCAGATAGCAAACAACTACTACCATGGTGAAGCGGTACACATTGCCGATATCTTCGGCAATCTTGGCGAGGAGTTCGGCCTGGCCCTGCTGCTCGGCGGCGGACTCTTCGTGTTCCTGCGCATGGTCGTGCGGCGCACGCAGGCGCACGAGGTCAGCACAGCCACACTGGGGCCCGGTTTCGTGTCGCGGTTGCTGTCGGCGCACCCGACCCCTTCGGTCGAGGTGCTGGTCATCGTTTTCGGCTCGGTGGCGATTGTGTCGGGCCTCGGCCTCGGCCTGCACCTGCCCTTCCTCGTGATCGGGGTTTTCGCCGGCGTGCTCATTGCGAACCTGCACACCCACGTGCTTTTCGATTCGCTGAAAATCGACAACGTGATGCCACTGCTCAACCTGGTCTTCTTCGCGATGATCGGCGCGAACATCCGGCTGGACGTCTTCGGCGGCGGCCATCTTTGGCTGATCGTCGCCTACGTGGTCGGCCGCGGCGGCGCGAAGCTGGTGGGCACCTGGGCAGGCTGCAAGCTGACCGGGCAGGACCCGAAGGTGACGGCGGCGCTGCCGTTCCTGATGCTGCCGCAGGCGGGCGTGGCGGCGGTCGAGGCTGTGTATGTGGTGCGGCTGCTCGGCGAGCGCGGCCAGATTGTCGCCGACGTGGTGCTCCCCGCCCTGGTCTGCTTCGAGATCGCGGGCGTCTTCCTGTCCGAGCGCACCCTCATCAAATGGCGCCAATGGACGATGGGCGAGGGGGAGGTGCTGCCGAAGCGGCAGAAGGTATTGCGCGAATCCTTCGCTGAAGAGGCTCCGGTCGTGGACGACTTCGCGGATTTTGTGCCGGCCGGTTTCGAGGGCGCGCCTCTGGCCGCGGCCTCATTGCGTCAGGCCATCGAGATGCTTGCCGCCCGGCTCGAGCATTCCGGCCTGGTGCCCGACGCGGACACCGTCGTCGACAGGACGATGGCCCGCGAGCGCATTGCCGCAACGGTGATCGGCTCGGGGGTGGCGCTGCCGCACTGCAAGGTCATCGGCCAGGAAGGCACGATTTGCGCCATCGGCGTGCTCGACAAGCCGCTTGACCACCCGAAACCGCCCGATGATGTGCCCATCAATCTCATTGTGTTGCTCGTGTCGCCGGTGCACCGGCCCGAGGACCATCTTCGCGCCCTGGCCATGACGGCCCGGGTCTTCGCGAATGACGCGTTTCGCACGCAGTACATTGACGCGGTGCGTTCGGGCCATGCGGGACATGTGCTGCGGCCGGACCCGAATCAGGGCAGCCGGACACCGTGAACCCCGCATACAACGCCGCAACACACGGAGAATACGAAGATACGGAAACACACGGCTCGAAAAGGCCCTCGGGATGCGGAAGGCCCCCCGGTCCGGGCGGTCCGGTTCGCCCGGGAGTCCTTGCGCGTGCGCAGGTTGACAATGGCGAGAATCTGTGCATACTGGAACAGAGTGTGGTAGGTTTTCTTTTTGCAATATTCGCTGAAATCCGATAAGGTAATGGGAAGCAAAGGCCTGGGGAGCATAGGCGCCGTTGGCCAGAAAGGGGGCGGCCGGCTCACCTGCGCGAGCCTTTGCGGACGGCCTAAATGGTTCTCATGAAAGGGATGAGTGAACTGACAAGAGAATTGGCACCGTTGACACATTAGTGTGTGTTAGTGTATGTCTTTACTTACAAAGGCGAAAGCATGGCTTCGCCGGAGACTGCGGTTCCGGAAAGCCGTGTATTGCGGTGAACCGGAATGGCGAAGCCGGCGCCTGCACGAGAAAGGCAGACCGGCGCCTGAGTCGGAAGGAAATTGGGGTACACCCAGTGAGGGTGTAATAACCGGAGGCTACCAGATGAAAGTGCAATCGAGTGTGTTTGGAAGTCGCAGGAGGACAGCGGGCCTGTGCCTGGCCGCAGTCTTTCTGCTCGTCTCGGCCGGCGCGTCGGCCCAGACGCTAACGCTCAGCCGCGACGTCACCGGACTGGATGGCGACGGCTGGCTCATCCCAGGAACGACCAGTCTGGATGTCCAGCTCACCCTTACGGTGACGGGCGACCCGAGCGCGATAACAGCGCTGGCGATTGAAGAAACGCTTCCCGCGGGATGGACTTTCGGCAGCGCCTCGGGCGCGAACGTGCCGAACCTGGTCCCCAGCGGCGGGGCATCCGGCCTGCTGGAATTCGTCTGGTTCAGCATTCCGTCTTTCGCGGACAGCACCGCCAGCTTCACCTATTCGGTGACCCTGCCGGACACGGAAACCGGCCCGGTGGATATCTCCGGCCAGGGGATCTATCGCACGGATGGTCCGGAACTGACGACCGACCCGGCAGTAACCACCATTCAGGTTGAGCCCACGAGCATTGCGCTCGACCAAGTGCTCAGCGGTGACGGGTTGGCCGGCGCGAGCAACCAGTTTTACGTGCAGGGCAATCAGATCACCATCGACTTCACGATGACCAAGTCCGGCACCGAGGCGCTCACCGCGCTGGCGGTCGCCACGGACCTGCCCACGGACTGGACCTATGAGTCCATCTCCGGCGCGAACCAGCCCAACCTGGCCCCGAGCCAAGGCGCGACGGGCACACTCGAGTTCGTGTGGTTTTCCATCCCCACTTTCCCGGCCAGCTTCTCCATTGTGATTAATGTGCCGGGCGACGCCGCGGGCGAGGCCATCATTTCGAGCGAAGCCATCTACCGCACCGGCGGGCCCGAGTTGCGCTCCGACGCGCAGGTGGCGACGCTGAATGAACTGCCCTGCCTGAGCATCGCGCGCGCGGTGCCGGGCAACGCGTATGCGGCCGGCCAGAACCTCGAGATTACAGTCTCGATGGAATCGACCTGCTCCGGCATCACCGCGCTTGCCATCGAAGAAACCCTGCCCGCCGGCTGGGAATTCGTCAGCCTAGGCGGCACAAACCAGCCGAACCTCGGACCCACGGCCGGCGACACCGGCACGTTCCAGTTCGTGTGGTTCAGCATTCCTGCGTTCCCGGCCAGCTTCACCTACACGGTGGCGGTGCCTGGCGACGAAGAAGGCGATCAGGATATCAGCGGCCAGGCGATTTACCGCACGGCCGGTCCCGAACTCCGCAGCGAGATCGTGGTGAGCACGCTTTCGGGCGAAGACCTGACCGCGCCGGTCATCACGCTGCTTGGCGACAACCCGTTGACGGTCGAGTGCGGCGACGCCTTTGCCGACCCGGGCGCCACGGCGCTTGACGACCGCGACGGCGACGTGACCGCCGACATCGCGGTGACGGGCAGCGTCGACGCGACGGCCCCGGACACCTACACGCTGACCTACACCGTCAGCGATGCGGCCGGCAACGAGGCGACCCTGGACCGCACGGTCAATGTGGTCGACACGACCGCGCCGGTCATCACGCTAAATGGCGCGGCCAACGTGACGCTCAATGTCGGTGACACCTACACCGAGCAGGGCGCCAGCGCGACCGACGTGTGCGACGGAGACGTGTCCGTGGCCGTGGGCGGCGACACGGTGAACACCGCCGTGCCGGGCACCTATGTTGTCCAGTACAACGCCACTGACGGCGCAGGCAATGCGGCCGAGACCGTGACCCGCACCGTCAGTGTGGTCGACAATGTGGACCCGGTGGTGACCATCCTTGGCGCCGACCCCCTGACGGTGGAATGCGGCGACACGTTGGATGACCCGGGGGCGGAAGCCACCGACAACGTCGACGGCGACCTCACCGCCGACATCTTTGTGACGGGCACCGTGGACACGGGCACGCCGGGCGACTACACGCTCACCTACTCGGTGCAGGATGCCGCGGGCAACAGCGCCAGCGACACGCGTGTCGTCAGCGTCGTTGACACGACGGCGCCTGTGCTCACGCTCAACGGCGCCGCCACGGTCACAGTGGAATGCGGCGGCGAATACGTTGACGCCGGCGCCCTCGCCGCGGATGAATGCGCGGGCGACCTCAGCGCCGCGATTGTGGCCGACGGCACGGTCGATACGGACACGCCCGGCAGCTACACCATCACCTATGACGTGTCGGACAGCGCGGGCAACGCGGCGGACACCGTGGAGCGCACCGTGGTGGTCGAAGACACGCTTGACCCGGTGGTCTCGCTGCTTGGCCAGGCCACGGTGACGGTGGAATGCGGCGACGCGTTCACCGACCCGGGCGCTACCGCGACCGACGCCTGCGAAGGCGACCTCTCCGCCGCTATCGCTGTGGGCGGAGACGCTGTGGACAGCACTTCGCCGGGCACCTATGAAATCACCTACACGGTCGACGATTCGGCCGGCAATCAGGGCACGGCCGTTCGCACGGTCAACGTTGTTGACACCGTTGCCCCGGTCGTCTCGGTGAATGGCGATGTCAGCATCACCGTGAACTGCGGCGACACGTACACTGACGCGGGCGCGACAGCGGCCGATGCCTGTGACGGCGAAGTCGCCGTCGCCACCGGCGGCGATGTCGTCGACACCAGCACGCCTGGCACCTACGTCGTCACCTATACGGCTGAAGACGCGGCCGGCAATCAGAATACCGCCACCCGTACGGTCGAAGTGGTCGGCCCGTGTGAAGGTGAAGGCGAGGGTGAAGGCGAAGGCGAAGGCGAGATTCCGTATTGCGACCTCGCCACGCTTGAGCTGCTGGCCCCGACGGGCGATGTTGTCGTGCCGCAGGGTGCGGTGAACGTCAGCCTGAACATGCTGTCGCAAGTCTCGTTCGAGCCGGCCGTGGGTTGCACCATCGGCACCATTGAGGTGGCTTACCTCATTGATGGCGCCGTGGTGGCGACCTCGACCGACCTGGAGAACGACTTCCCGGCGGCCGTATCGCTGGTGCTTGGAGAGTACGAGCTGACGGCCACCGCCACCGTGCTCGAAACCGGCCAGAGCATCTCGCTCACGGGCGGCGCGATTACCATCGAAATCCGCGCCGTGACCGATGATGACAACGACGGCTGGGTGCCCCCGGATGAACTCAATCCGGGCGACGAGTACCGCGGCGAAGGCCCCGGTGTGAACTGCCCGCGCGGTGTGGGCATGCTCGCCTGGGCCGGCCCGTGCGAAGGCGACCCGGTCACCCCGGTGGTCTTCACGGTGGCGCGTCCGGATGACCCGACGCAGGCCGTGACCGTTACCGTTCCGCGCAACATCATCGCCTGCGGCGAGGTGGGCGTGCTTGCGGTAGCCATCGCGTGCGACCTGGAGAGCCTGTACGGCACCACGGAAGCCAGCCCGCTGCTGCCCGCTCCGGACATGATCGTGGCCGGTGGCGTGCCGGTTGAGGTGAGCATCCTGGTGAACTCCGGGAAACAGGGCGGCTATGCCGAGATCGACAACTCGCTTGTCGCGGCGAATCCGGTGACCCTGTCGCTGAACGGTCTCAATCTCGACACCGGGATGGAGAACACCTTCTACGCCCACGCGACCACGGCCGACGCCTCGGGCGATGACCTGGATGTGTCGGGCGCCGAAGGTTCGTGGAGCGCCGAGAACATCATCAATGTGGACGCCAGCACGACCACGCTCAGCGCGCAGACCACGTCGCTGTCCGCGTTCCTGCCGGTCGAAGAGCCGCCCATGGGGCCGACGCTCTCGATCAGCCCGAACCCGGCTTATGACGTGATCGCCGGTATCGTGGAAGTGGGCGAAAGCGTTGACGTGACGCTCACCGCGACCAATATTGGCAGCGGCACCATCGACGGTGCGGCCACGCTTGCCGGCAGCGGCATGTTCAGCATCGTCGGCGACGGCACCTACAGCATCGGCGCCAATCAGAGCGCCACGGTCACGGTCCGGTTCAGCCCGACATCGGCGGCCAACGGCTTCGAAGACTTCGAGGCGACCGTGAGCTTCGCCGGCGCGGACAACAGCCCGGTAGTCGTGACGGTCAAGGGCACGGGCACCGTGTTCGGCAAGCGCTACAGCTTCTTCGGCTGCGCGCCCAGTTCCGCCACTGGCGGCACGCCCTTTGCCGACCTGCTTGTCGTCCTGCTGGCCGGTGCGGCCTTGATGGCCCTGACACGCTGGTATCGCCGCAGCCAGAGCTAAGGCGAACCTGAAATAGCAGCCTGTAGTTCCGAGCCCTGCGGGGAAATCCCCGCAGGGCTCTTCTCACTCGTGGCGACCGGACCCAAGAAGGGCGAAGAGATGAAGGACAAGGAGGGCGCGAACCGCCAGCCCCTGTATTCCGAGCGGATTGTCGAGGCAGTGCGAATGGCGCATGAACTTCACGGCAACCAGACGCGCAAAGGCGGAGAGATTCCCTACATCACGCACCTGTTCGGCGTGGCCGCGCTTGTGGGCGAGCACGGGGGAGACGAAGACCAGTTCATCGCCGGAATCCTGCATGACGCCAGCGAGGACCAGGGCGGCCTGGCGGCGCTGGCCCGCATTCAAGAGGCCTTCGGCGCGCGGGTCGCGTCGCTGGTCGAGGGCGCGTCCGACACGCACGAGACACCCAAGCCCCCCTGGAAAGAGCGCAAAGAGGCGCACATCGATAAGACCCGCGAGGCGGCGCCGGAACTCAAGCTGATCCTCGCCGCAGACAAGCTGCACAACATGCGCTCCATCCGGGTCGACCTGCACCGCATAGGCCCGGAAACCTGGAAGAAGTTCAAGGGAGACCGGGAAGGCACCTTGTGGTATTACCGGGGCATGCTCGACGCGCTGCGCTGCGGCTGGGACCATCCCATCCTCGCGGAACTGGAAGACACCTACGCCGAGGTGACGGGACTGGCCCGCCAGGCGCAGTAGCCTCGCTCAGCCGGTTCCGGGCGCGCCCGCGCGCCGCAGCCGTTCAATGTGCCCGAGCAACTGCCGCGCGCGCGCCGAGCCGGTGTGGTATTGACGCAGGTGCGCGTGGCCATGGGCGGCTATGACCGGAATCTGCCGGGGATGCTGCAGGAATTCAGACAGGCATTCCAGCAGTTCCGGCAGGGTGTCGAAGAACAGCGCGGACTCACCGTCCTTGAAGTTGTGCGGAATGCAGGTGGGCGGCCGCTCCGCAAGCAGCATTGCGCCGTGCGCGGGCACCTCCCAGTAGCGCACGGTGTCGAAGCCGAATCCGAACAGGCTCAATCCCATGTGGGCGTCAAGCAGCGCGGCGCGGTAGTCCGCCGGAGCGTACTTTTCGGTGAACTGTGTGTTCAGTATCGACTCCAGGGACTCGAGGTACAGCCGGCGCTGGCCGTAATAGCGGTTCCCCGCCCAGAACAGCGCCGTGGTGCGCCTGGTCGGCATCTGCGCGGGAATACGGTTGTCAGGATAGCTCAGCGGCAGTGGAATAACCGGGACCGGCGCGTCGTAGCGCACCCCTGCCAGCAGTTCGCGCTTGAAGTACGCGCCGGGTTGGCGGCCCCCCATGTGACGCACCGCGAGCGGGAGGTTATTCGAGGCGTCGTCCCATGCGTCCAGCACAAACACCGGCACCCGCGCACCGGCCGCCAGAATTCGCGCCAGCGCTTCCCCCGGAACCGTTTGCAGCATGTCCGCATAGAGGATAATGTCAAAGGCGCCCTGCTCGAGTTTTGCGCACACCGCTTCCAGTTCGAGGTCTGCACCGGGATGGTTGAAGGTGGTGGGATAACCGTCCGCCTTCTCCGCATCCGCGCCATGCAGTAGGGGCTTGTAGGGGTATTCGCTCACGTTCTGCGCGCCAAGCACGGTGCACAGGCCGTCAAAGAGCACGTCCGCGCCCGGGTCGTACCCCGGAATCAGCAGCATCAGCACCCGGGGGGGGCGCGGGGGCACAGAGTACCGCACCGCGTCAGCAGGGTCCGACCTGGAAATCGCAACCGGCTCCGCGCGGCAGGCCGCCAGCAAGGCATCGCGTTGCGCCTGCGGCGACACATGCCCGGTGTTCTCGAGCAGGCGCGCGGACATGTCCGGTCTTCCGAGCAGGCGCCAGAAGCGCGCCTGGGCCAGCCGGGCGTCGAGATGGAGCGGGTCAATATAGACGGCATGAAAGAACGCCTTCTGAGCGCGGAAAAACAGAGCCAGCCTGAGACCGGGGTCCTGTTCCGCCTCTGCCTGCGCCAGAAAGCCGCGCTGAACCGCTGCCGCCGCCGCCGCGCGTGCGCGCGGGTCGACGGGATAGCCCGCGGGCAGTCGTTCGAGCACATCGAATCCCCACGCGGGGCGCCCGGCGGCCGAGAGCGCGGTGGCGTGCCGTGCCGGGTCGTAGTCCCGGTGCGCCAACCCGAGCGGGGGCGATTCCTCCCCGCCCGGTCCGGGAGGGAGCCCGTAGAGCTTGAGACCGCAATTCCCCGCTTGTGCTTCCGCCCAGGAAACCAGTGGGCCCGCGACATAGAGCACGCCACTGGCATGGAGCCGGTCCACTGACTGCGCGAGCGGCCAGGCCGTGCTCGCCAGCAGAATACAGTCAAAGGGGCCCTCCGGCAGCGGGGTCAAGTCCTCCCGGCCGTTGCCAGGAGGCGCAACGCACCGAACCTCACGGCCCTCCGGCGCCACGGCGCCGAAGGCGCCCACGCACAGCACCCGGCGCGCGTATGGCGGTATCAGGGCGACAAGGCGGGTCAGCGCATCTTGGCTCAGGGCGGTCATGCTGCGGCGGTATTACTGCATGCGCCCGGCGAGTCGGCCAAGCCGCTTCTCACATTGAATCGCCGCCCGCACCGTGTGATAGTTGATCTTCCAGGCATGGCCCATATAGTCCCACAGGCGCTTGTTGTTCTCGTCGAACAGGGGATACCATTCGCCGACCTCGTGGTTGATGACGTGGTCCATGACGAAGCGGTGCACGTTCTCATAGGCAGGCCAGTAGGTTTCGGCGTCAAAGAGCAGGCAGGCGTCCAGCAGGCCTATCAGCGTCTCCGCCTGCTGCCAGAATTCCTTGTTTCCCTCGCGGGGCGGGCCGCCGTCATGCGGGCCTTCACAATACACCCCGCCGCGCTCCCAGTCGATGCCGTGCCTGCGGCAGTGCTCATACATCTTTTCCATCGCGGGCTTGTAGTCCTCGACATTGAGCCCGAGAATGTCGAGCGAGTGCTTCAGCAGCCAGGCGAACTCGACATTGTGGCCGAAACTCGTGTTGTTGAGCGGCCGGCCTTCGTCCTCCTCCGCATCCCGGTCCGAACCCCACACGTTCTTGAACAGGATTGCCCGAAGCGGAGTCCAGTCGAAGGCGAACTGCGCGATGCCCGTGCCGTATTCGGGATGAACCATATGTTTGAAGAGCAGGTCGATGACGCCGCGGGCCGCTTCTTTGTGCCGGGCTTCCCCCGTGGCTTCATAGAGATTGGTGAAGGCTTCCATCAGGTGCATGTGCACGTCGAAGGATTTGCGGTCGCCTCCGTAGACGCCCGGCGCCTTCGGGCTCCAGTCCGCCTCGAAGAACTCGCCGTAGCCGCCGTGCTCGCGGTCCGCGGCCAGCGCGTTGATCGTCTTGAACGTCTCCTCCGCCATCTCGAGCGCGCGCCGGTCGCCCGACGCCATGGCGTACTCGCTCAGCGAATAGATGGCGAAAGAGTGGCCGTACATGATTTTGCTGCGGTCGATGGGTTCCCCATCGCGCTCGGCCGTCCAGAACCAGCCCGTGTTCTCGTCGTCCCAGAAATGCCTGAGCAGGAATTCGACGCCATCGGCCGCGCGCTCCAGAAAGGCCCCGTCCCTGTCCAATTCCGCGCGGTGCACCGAACTGTCCGAGAAGATCATGCGCGTCTGGCAGACCAGCGTTTTGAAGGTCTCGCCGGTGGGGTTGCCTTGCGCATCGAGATAGGTGAGATATCCGCCGTGTTCCGCGTCCCCGCCGCGGGTTTTCCAGAACGGCAGCAACTCTTCAAACAGGTGGTGGCGCATTTCTTTCAGCGCGGATTCAACACGTTCACGCATGGTCACAAGCTCTCCCTTGGTTGCGTGTGGCGATTGCCGGCCGGCACACTCCGCCGCCGCAACGCGGCAGGGCGGTTCAGCCGGGCCTGCTGGAAGGTTCAGTCTAGCGTGTGCGCGCCCGGCCCGCAAGCGCGGGGCGCAGCGGCGGCCCCCATTCGGGGCCGCCTCAGTCCCCCGGCAGTTCGAACAGCATCAGCCGCTCGTGAAAGGACTCGGTCGGGCGGCCCGAGGCAAGCGCCATGCCCACCTCATCCATCACGTGGGAAGGCGAGTCGCCCGTGGCCCACGCCGGAAGCTGTGAGTTGTTTTCGAGTATCCCCGCCTCGTGGAAGCCCATGCGGTTGTAGGCGCGCTGGGGCAGGTGACCTGACCACACGGCAAAACTGTACATGCCGTCTGGCGCGCCCGGCGCCAGCACGGCGGCCATGCCCTGTTCCCGCGCCCACGCAACGGAGGCCCGGCACAGCGCGGTGCCGATGCCGCGGCCGAGATACTGCGGGTCCGGGTCGTCGTCGACAAGCGCCTTTTCGAGCGTGCGGCCCACATGGAAACAGGCATGGCACCACACCGGCCCCTCCGGCAGTCCCTGCACGTGCGCTTCGACCTCGTGTGACCACCAGCGGTTCCAGTCCGGCCAGCACGGGTTCGAGCCGCCCGGAAGCTCGATGCGGTACCCGTGCAACTGGGCGACGCACCGGTCGCCGTCCCAAGCGCTCAGGCCGATGGTGCCCTGCCGCGCGAACAACTCGTCGATGTGCGAACGGTCAGGCCAGCAGCGCAGCACAATCCTGTCGAGGTCCGCCGGTTCCACGGGACGCAACTCAACGACCGACTCATCCGCGAGCGTGTGCTCCATCAGCATCTACTGTACTCCCCCAGGCGCGGCCCGGCGCGCCCGGCATTCAGTCAGCCCTCTCTTCTCCGGCGCTTTCGTCAGCCCCTTCGCGGCCGTCCGCTTCCATTTCCGGCGTGGCGCCAACCAACCGGTCCCAGTATGCAAATACGATCCATAGCAGGAATGGCAAGGTCAAGTAAAACTGCATGACCGCCGTCGGCACCTCGCTCGCGCTTTTCAACGCCTCCTGGAAACGCATCAGCACCACGATGAACAGCACGTGGCCCACCATGAGGATGCCGCAGCCGTAGAGCAGAATGCGCAAGCGGCGCACAAGGCGCAACCCCTTTGTCGCCAGCACCAGCGCCACATAGGGCGGCAGATTGGTCACCAGCAGGCCTACGGACAACGCGCGCTCGAGCGCACCCACGTGAAAGGCAAGGCGGGTTTCCGTGTTCAGCACGCCTTCCGCCACGACATAGCCCGCGGTGATGTCCATGCCCAGCGCGTAACGGAGAATTCCTCCGGACAGCTGCACCAGCACGTATGCATAGGCCGGAAGCAGCATCCACCAGCCGATGACAAGCGCCACCACGAAGACCAGGAAGCGCAGTGAGAAAAGCAGCACGTTCTTAATGCGGTTGTCGCTGGACATCACGGCCTCCTTCGCAGCCGCACAATGTATTCCACCCACACCAGCCACACCGCCACCACGAACACAATGTAGATGGCCTGCCACACGAAATGGTGCGCGAAATTGAACCACTCGCCGCCGCGGTCAAGCGCGCCGATAACTGCCAGGCACGACAGGCGCAGGACGTTGACCGCGTACATGACCGGCACACCCAGCACGATACCAAGCAGCCGCTTCCACCACAAGGTCGGGAAGGCGAGCACGGCCGCGAAAAAGATGGCCATCACCTCGATGGCGCCGCACTCCGGCACCACCACGAAGATGAAGAAAGAGCCGCGCCGTTCGGCATAGTCCGCGCCGGCCTCCGCCATCTCCTTCAATTGCAGCCGCATCTGCTCCAGCCGCGCGGCCAACTCCGCCACGCGCTGCTCGCGGGCCTGCGCGTCGAGCGTTTCGTCGTCGCGCGCCGCCGTCAGCTCCTTCTCCACCGCCTCGATGCGGTGCGACAGACCGGGCTTCCAGACGAAAGACACCCGCGGTCCCGTGGCGGAACCCGGGTCGCGCAAGCGTGTCTTCAGCGCCCGGTGCCGCCAGCGTTCCCAGCGCGTCAGCGGTTCCGTTGACGCCGCCGCGACATCTTCCGGGGTGGGGTCCGGGTCGCCGCGCTCCCATGCGGCGATTTCCGCGCGGAGCTGCGCCGGTTCCCCCTCGGCATAGCGCGGCTCCTCAATCTCGCCGCTGTGCCCGATAACGTCCAGCGTCCACGCAGTGTGAGAGGCTACCTGGAACAAATACCAGTCATTGGCTTTCGTGGGAATCGCGTATCGATAGCCGGTCAGCAGCGCCAGCACGCACACCACGAATATGGTGATGAACCGCGCCGTGCGCCAGCGCGTCTGCCGCCGCTGCGCGCGTTCCGACTGGCTCTCTTTCGCTGAGGACATGGCCACCGCGTCTTGCAACCCCCTATTCAGCCGGTGCAAACCCGGCACACGCAGGAAGATACGCGAGCATAGCAAGTTTTCCAACCCCGGAGCAAAAGGGGCCGGCGACGGTCACAGCAAAACATTGACCTCGCCCGGGCGCTTCGCTACTTTGTAGCCGGGCACTGTTGTTCAACCAAGGGAGAGAAGCCATGCGTGCGGTTCAATGGGCGATTGTCGCGATGGGGCTGGCGGCTGCGGCGGCAGCGCAGGAGGCGCAACTGCTGTGGCAGGTGCATGTGCCGTGCACCGGCATGGACGGGTCGGTGTTTCTGTTCGACGGCGGCGGCAACGAACTGTGGCGCATGCGCCAGGACGATATCATCAGCATTGCGCCCACCGCGGCGGACGTGGCGGCGTCGCCGGGTCCCGAGGCGCTGGTCCTCACGAACACGGGCAAGATTTTCTGCCTCGCGGGCGGCACCGGCAATGTGCTCTGGCAATACGACCTGCCGGGAAGCGTCAACTGGGGCGGTTCGGCCATCGCGGCGGCCGACCTGGACGGCGATGGGCGTGCCGAGGCGGTGGCGGCGGATTCGCGCGGCACGCTGGTCTGTCTGGATGGAAAGGGCGCCGCGAAATGGGTCTGGGAATCACCGGCCACGCTGAACGCGCCGCCCGCAATCGCCGACCTCAATGGCGATGGCGCACCGGAAGTGCTCGCGGGCGGTCCGGACGCGCCCGTCTACTGCCTGTCCGGCAAGGGCGAACTGCTCTGGCAGACGGAGACGGCGGGCGGCCAGGGCACGGGTCCCGTGGTGGCCGACCTGAATGCGGACGGCGCGCCGGAAATCCTGGTGGGTATCGACAAAGACCTGGCCTGCCTGGACAGCACGGGCCGGGAGCGGTGGCGCGTTGCCATGGACCAGCCCGTGGACAACGGTATTGCCGTGGCCGACGCGGACGGGGACGGCGTCCCGGAGGTCTATGCCGCGGACACGGCCGGCCTGCTGGTCTCGGTCACCCCGGCCGGCGAAGTGCGCTGGCGCGCGGACGTGGAAGAGCGCGCGCGGCGCTCTCCCGCCCTGGCGGACGTCGACGGGGACGGCACGGTTGAGATTCTCGTGGCGGGATACAGCGCTGCCGTGCACGTCTTCGAGCCCGGCGGCGCGCTCCAGGAGCGCATCGACCTTGGCGGCATGTGCAATGCCACGGCCACGGTGGCGGACCTGGGAGACGGGCGGCTGACCGTCGTTGTGCCGCTGGTCAACGCGGTGCTCGCGGCGTATCAATGGCCCGGTGGCGGGGGCGGCCAAGTGCTGTGGCCCGCGTATCGCCATGACCACCTGCGCACGGGCGCGGTCCGGCGCGCAGTGGAAACGCCCGCAGGGGCGCGCATTACCGAGTTCGACGCCGGTGCGGGCCATGTCGGCTCGAACACCTTCTCCGTGCTTGTCGAGAACCCGAAGCGCCAGCCGCTGGAGGTCCACATGACGGTGGCTTTCGACGGCGCCCGCGAGACCCGCAAGACCGTCGAAGTGGATACTGAAGCCGCCCCGGTCAATCTGCCGTATGTCATATCGGGGGGCGCGCCGGTGCATCTTGAGTTTGCCTGCACGGTGCTCGAAAACGGGGCCAAAGTCGCAGAGCGGCAGCAGCAGCGCTACATTGTGCCGTTCGCCTTGGAGATGCGCGCGCTCGCCGACCGGTTGGCGGCGTTGGACGCGCTTGCGAAAAGCGCGCCCGAGGGAGACCGGCTCGGGCGTGAGGCCGATGTGTTGCGCGCCGCGCTGCCGGGTCTGCGCGAGCGCATCGCGCTGGCCGGCACCATGAACGGACTCGAACGCCGACGCCTGCGCGACGACGTGACGAAACTGCTGGAGGAGTCTGAGCGTAAGGCCGCCCTCGCCCGCCTGGCGGTGGAGCGGGGGAGCACGCTGGCGGTGTTCGCGGCGAACCCCTGGGCGCCCTTCGGCGGGGTAGACGAGATTGTTGAGAGCCGCCTGGCCGGACCGCCCCTGCGCGTGTCGGCCTTCGCCGGCGAAACCGAATCCGCCGCGGCGAATGTGTTCAACCTGGCCAGCCGGATGGCGGTGGTCCGCGTCGAGCCGGGGGCTTTCGAGGGGCCGGAAGGCGCGGCGCCCGTGCCGGCGGAGAAGGTGCTGACAGTGCGCGAGGCGGTGCCGGTGCCCAGCCAGATGCAGGTCTACGCGCACGACGCCCTGCCCGCGCTGAACCAGGGACAGACCCTGTTCATCGGCGGACAAGACGGGCGGCAATTGTGGTTCACTATCGACACCGCCGCCCTGTCGCCGGGTGTCTGGCACGGCACGGTGCGGCTGCGTGCCCTCGATTTCGAGAACACCGAACTCGCAGTGCCCATTGAGGTGACGGTGTGGGACACGGCGTTGCCGGAAGAACAGCCGCTGCGGCTGTGCCACTGGGGCTATGTACATACGTCCATTCTCAAGGACCACCCCGATGCCGCACTCAAGGACCAGGTCGAGCACGGCACCAACGTCTTTGTAAGCCTTTTCAAGCCGCTGGCCCGGTATGATGAACACGGCAACCTGGCCGGCGAGTTGGACTTCAGCGAGCACGATGCCTACCTGGAGAAGCATGCGCCCCACGGGCTGATTCTGTTCTACACCTATCAGCGCGGCATCGACGGGCCCGCGGAAGAACTTTCCGACGCGTGGAAGAAGGCGCACGTGGCCTACCTGCGCCGGTGGTTCGCGCACCTCAAGGACATGGGCATCGGCTACGACCGGTTCGCCCTGTATCCGGTGGACGAACCGGGCCTGCGCGAAGGGCTTGTGGAGCACATCATCGAATTGTCGAAGCTCATCCGCGAGGCCGACCCGAATGTTCTCATCTACGCCGACCCCGTCGGCGGCGCGAGCATGGACGAGCTTGAACGCATGGCCCCGTACATCGACATCTGGTGTCCGCACCGGAACGGCATCGTGCTCGAGCCACAGTCCGGCAAACTCGACTTCATTCTCTCGGAAGACGAAACCACCTATACCTACGAGTGCCAGGACCGCGCCAAGAACCGTTCACCGCTGGCCTACTACCGCGCGCAGGCGTGGCTGGCGTGGGCGCGCGGGCTCGACGGCATCGGGTTCTGGAGCTACTGCACGTCGCGTTACGACCCGTGGTACTTCAGCGGCCAGAGCGAGTACCTGCTCATCTACCAGGGCGATGGCGTGGTGCCGAGCAAGCGCTGGGAGGCGGTGCGCGATGGGGTTGAGGACTACACCATGCTTGACCTGCTCCGGGAGCGCGCCGATGCGGCGGACAACGCCGGGCGCGCTGCCGAAGCAGTCGCCGCGGCCCGGCAACTGCTTGACGCGCGCGCCGAAGACATCGCCCGGTACTGTGGCATCGACGAAGACGGTGACCTGCCCGGTGTTGACGGGCTCCCCGGCGCTCGCGAGGTAGCCGACCGGCGCTGGCGTGCTATACAGGACGCGCGCACGGAAACGGCGCGTCTGCTCAACGCCTTGAAATAGAAGCAGGCCGCCCGGCCCCCCGGAAACACGGGGCGCCGGGCGGTTTCCCTATCAGACGGTGGCGGCGGCGGGGTCCGGTGCACAGGCCGCGTGCGCGGAAACGCCGGCCCGGCCCTCAAGAAACACCGCCATGTCATGGACCAGCACACGGAACGTCTCGGAGCCGGCGCCGCCCGCCGTATCGGTGATGTTCACGTGCGTCGCCCCGGCATCCACAGCGATCTCGGCGCACTGGCGCACGAAAATGGGGTCGGCGTTCGCCACGCTTTCGAGGGTGAAGTGCACCTGGGCCGCGGACCGGCGCGCGCACGCTACCGCGGTCTCGATGGCGCGGATGACCCGAGAGCGCGCAAAACCCAGACCGCGTTCCCGTTGGACCGCCGACACGTCGAGCACCAGGCGCATCACGTTGCAGCCGCGAACGGCCCGCGCGACGGTCACGACCGCTTCCACATCACCCGGCGGCGGCGCGGGAATTCCCGTTTCCACGGTGTCCACCCCGAAGGCTTCAAGCGCCTTCACCGTTCGCACCTTGTCCTCTACGTCAATACAACCCCCCGGCGTCTGGCCGCCATCGCGGAGGGTCGTGTCACATATGCGCACATACGGTTCCATTTCTGTTCTCCATTGGTTTTACCTGTGTTCCGGTCACTTCGAGGCGGCATGGAGAACCAGCGCTCGGATTTCAGGCCGGATAGCCCCAAATCCATGACACATCACCTCCTTTCACGAAGGCGCTTTCCGCGCCGGTTCGGCCATGGCGAAACAACGCCGCGGCCTGCAAAAAAAACAAAAACGCCGCGAACCCTGGTGGGCTGCGGCCTCTATCGAATCCCTGTCTGGGGTCTTCGTCTAAAAAATTCGAGGCACAACGCGCCCACCGTCCTTCTGCCCTGGCAGAAGGAGTGGGAGTAGCAGGCGTGTGCTGTGCTTCGAATTCATGATCTCTTACGTCTCCTGACGTGCAACTCTACCACATCCATGCTGGAGGCGCAACATTCGCGGGGGCAGACTGTATTCCCGGAACGGCCGTTCGGCCCTTCACTGTTCCTCCCCGCGACGGTGCTCTCCTCTTGCGTTCGAGTCCTGCGCGGCAAGACCGGGGTACAGGCGTTCGCGGCAGTCCGGACAAATGCTGTGGGTGAAAACGGCGTCCGACCGGTCCTTGAGGTAGACTTCGACCGAACTCCAGTATCCCTGGTCGTCGCGGATATTCTTGCAACTCGAACAAATCGGCAGCAAACCGCTCAGCGTCTTCACCTTGTCCAGCGCTTCGCGCAACTCCCGGGTGCGCTCGGCCACCTTTACTTCCAGCAGGCGTTGCTGCTCGCGCACCCGGCCCTTCACGCGCGCGGTGAGCTCGAAGAACCAGGCCAGCGCTGCCAGCAGCAGCATGCTGCCCATCCACTGCGTGCCGAATCCGGTTGGGTCGAGCGCATAGGCGCGGGCTGTGACCAGTGTCATGCCGCCGAAATACAACACGCACCAGGAAACCAGAAACCGTATCGCCGAGGGCGCTCCGCGGCGGGCGGCCCAGATGCCCATGACGGTCGCAAGCACCCCGGTCGCGATGGCCATGAACAGCGCCGCGTATATCCGGAAAATGGAGTCGGTGGCCAGGCTGTAGAGCACACCCAGAAGGCAGACCCCGGCGAAGGCCGTGGCCACGCGCGCCAGACCCGGCGTGTATCTGTGCGCTTCAAGCAGGGTGTTCGCGAGGACCATGAACGTCCCGCACACAAGAAACACCAGCAGCGTGGGGGAGCGGTCGGCCAGCAGGCCGGCGTTGGGCCACAGCAGAATGGAGCCGGTGGCGGTGAATGCCAGATACAGCAGCAGGCACGCGTAGAGGAACACCGCCAGGTAGAGATAGCCCCGCTCGCGAATCGAGATGAAGATGACGGTGTGAAATAAGGCCAGCATCAGGAGCGCCCCCACCATCACCAGCTCCGTGGTGTACGCCGTCATGGCATGGTTGAAGAACGCTGACTCCTCCCACAGCCAGAGTTGGAGCCGCATCTCCCCGGTGTTCCGCACGCGCACATAAAAGGTCCGCGTGCTTTCAGGGGGGATGACGGCCTTGGCGGACGGCATCACGAACTGGATTTCACGCTTGTCGAAGGGGTAAGCCGTGCCGGCGTGCTTCACCTTGAAGCCGTCATTGGGCGCGGGCACATAGAATTCGACCTTCGGCATCCGTGGATTGTTCAGTTCAAGCACGAATTGCCGGGCATTTGCCCGGTTTTCGACCGTGAACCGGCACCACACCGCGGCCTTGCGCGGGCCGAGCCCGAGGAATGCGCCGCGGTTGCGCTGAAACTCGCCCGCCTCCGCGCGGGCGCGGGCCGCCTCGAAAGGCATCGTCTCGGAGGCGTCCAGATACCACTCCAGCATGGGGGAAACGTTGAGGCGGCTCATGCCCCGGTTGAATTGTGCCACAGGGGCGGGCTCCGCATGCGCGCCGGCGCATGCGCAAAGACAGAGCAGCATCGTCAGTATGGAGCGAAAATACGGGCCAACAGGGGCACGTCTTCCGCACGCTCGCCTCTCAAAGACACATTTCATCCTGTGCGAAGCCCCAAAAGCATTGAATCACCAAGACCGCACCCCGCCCAAGATGGTGCTTCTGCCAGCCGTCACGTGTCTCCACGTTGACACCAATGCGCTGAAAAGTCAACTCGAGGCCCTTGTGGCGCCGGCATGTCCTCCCGGCCCGCACCGTGCGCGCACACGGCCTGGCTTTGTCCCGGATATTTCCCACGCTCGCAAGGGCCGTGTAAGGAATGCGAATCAGCCTATGCATTTGGACCAAGCTACCCGGGGGGCTCAACAACAGCCGGTGCAAAATCCTCCGTCACCTCGAATGCGGAGGTCACTTTGCCGTAGCATACTTCACCTTGCGCGTCGCCACCGGAGAAATGTGCGGGCTGGCCGTCTCAGCGCATACCCTGTGGGGAAACTCATCGACCTGCGTAAAAAAAAGGACTCAGGACCATGACTTGTCTGCGCGTTTCCGTTGCCTTGTTGTTCGCAGCCGTGGCAGTCGCACAGGGCTCGGCTCCGTTCCCGCTTTGGACTCCGGAACAACCGGTTCCCGCCGCGGAAGCCCTGCCTCAGGTCCAAGACGCGCGGTTCTCGGTTATTCAGCCGCATGCCCCGGGCACGGACGGCTACCCGTGGCTCCACGGCGTGGCGCTCGCCTGGCACAAGGGCCGCCTCTACGCCTCCTTCGGACGCAACCAGGGCGCCGAGAACACCGCAGGCGAGATTGCCCAGGGGCGCGTGAGCTGCGACGGCGGCAAGACCTGGGGCCCGTTGTTCACCATCGACACCGGCGAAGAACCGGAGCTGGCCGTCAGCCACGGCGTGTTTCTGGTGCATGGCAGTGTGCTGTGGGCATTCCACGGCGCCTTCTACGGGAAGATGGGGCACGTGCACACGCGCGCCTACCAGTACGACGAGGCCATTGGTGCGTGGCGCAAGCACGGCGTGGTTGTCGAGGACGGCTTCTGGCCCATGCAGGAGCCGCGGCTTATGGCCGACGGCAATTACATCATGGCGGGCGTGCGCGTGGGCAACGGCTATGGCGGCGCCGACGACCCCGCCGCGGTCGCCATCAGCGTGGGGAACGACCTCACCCAATGGGAACGGGTCGAGATTCCCAAGCCCGCCGAACTGGAGATGTGGGGCGAGTCCAGCGTGCTGCTGGACGGCGCGCGCATCCTGAATATCGCGCGCTGGCGCGAACCCGTGGCGCTGGCCGCCGTCAGCGAAGACTATGGCCGCACCTGGACCACCATGCGCCGGACCAATCTTCCCATGGCCGCGTCCAAACCCTATACCGGCACGCTGTCCACCGGGCGGCGCTACCTCGTCTGCACCACCACCGCCGACTCCGGGAACCGGCGCGCCCCGTTGACCATTGCCCTGTCCGGTGGAAACGAACCTGTGTTCAGCCGGATTTGGCGGATTCGCGGCGCGGTGCACGATGGCCCCGGTGAATCCGGCGAGCACTGTGCGTTCTCCTATCCCTACGCCCTCGAACACGACGGCCGGCTCTATGTCGGCTACTCCAACGACGGCGGCCGCGGCCGAAACCTGAACAGCGCCGAACTTGCCGTCATACCCGTCGCAGCGCTGACGGGCGGCTGAGAGACGGGCCTATTGGGTTGGGAAAGAGGCGCGCCCAGGGGCACAGAGCGCACAGAGGAAGCCGGGAGGAGAGGGCTTACAGGTTTGTGGGATTGACAACGCGGCAGCCTCCTCGTTCCCACGCGCCGCGTGGG
>NPIG01000325.1_pt1 | contig 43963 bp, 41 predicted proteins | sample 8637441 | NCBI WGS metagenome assembly NPIG01 (sample SAMN07420675, study PRJNA396082) | bioreactor metagenome | isolation source: sample BR6 brine-fed electro-methanogenic bioreactor BR | place: Japan: Kochi | collected 2016-06-14
AGAAGCTTCTGATCAAACCGTCACCGCTGAAGGTACGGGATTTTCTGAAAGGTATCAAGGAGTTCATCAAGCGCTGCGTGGCGCTGCCCACCGATATCTTCATCCGCCGGCTCAACAGCAAGCTGCGGGGCTGGGCGCAGAGCTATCGGCAGGTAGTGGCGAAAGAGGTCTTTGCCCGGGTGGATCAATGCGTTTATCGCTATCTGCGAAAATGGATGCGTCATCGTCACCGCAACAAGTCCGATGGCTGGCTGAAGAGGCATTACTTCACCCGCCAGGGCACCCGTTCGGTGTTCTACGCGATGAGCACCAACAGCCGCGGCGAGAAACAGAGGCTGTTCCTGTTCAAGGCCGCAGATCTGCCGATCAAGAGGCACGAGAAGGTATCAGGGGCAGCGACCCCGTACGATCCGGCCTGGTCGGACTATTTTAAGCGCCGGGCCATAAAACGAGCGGCCCAGCGCGAAGCCGACCGCCGGTTCCTGTCGTCCTGCACCTTCACGCGTCAATTGGAAAGGGCCGCGTCATAGGGACGCCGCCCGTTGTTGGCAACACCACTGCCGGGCCGCCGAAGCGGCTTTAGCGAGGGCTTGAGCCGTGTGCGGTGAAAGTCGCACGCACGGTTCTTAGAGAGCCCGGGGCTGGCAACAGCCCTCGGGCTACTCGGCTGTGCAAAAAAATAAAAAAGAAGAATAGCCCATGAAAAATACATTCCTTCTTATTGATTACGAAAATATTCAAAAAGTAGACCTGTCTGGGTTAAAGGGCGATTTTAAAATTAAAATATTTGTAGGCTTCTCTCAGAAGAACATTCCATTTGAATTAGTCCAGCAGGCGCAAAACCTTGGAGACAAACTGGAGTGGGTGAAAATTGATGGGAACGGAAATAACGCTCTTGATTTTCATGTAGCGTTTTATATCGGAAAACTTTTCCAGGAACAAAACAAGTCAAGCTTTATCATTTTGTCAAAAGACAAAGGTTTCGACCCACTAGTTAAACACATAAATAGGTTGAATGGTATTTGCATCAGAATTAATAGCATTCTTGAAATATCAGAAAAAACAGAAAATCATCCCAGTGAAAAGAGTCTAACAAGAGTAATTGAACTACTATCAAAAGTTGAAAAAAACAAAAGGCCGAGAAAAAGAAGCACCCTAAAACAACATATTTCTTCATTGTTTCAAAAGAAACTAGGCGATCAAGAAATTGAAGAAATATTGGACCGCTTATTTATTCAAAATATGGTCTCAGAAATAAACAAAAAATTGACTTATGACTTCTGATTTTTAAAAACAAATTTAAAAAAGCACATAACCTATAAGGATTGACACGACCTGAAAGGTCGTCTCAATCCATTGTTCAAGAAACCCGGCAATTTGGGCACGGATCTTTGAAATAAGGGTATTGCTTCTTTAGGCTGTGGCGGATTATGGCTCAGGGAGGGGAAAATCTGGCGTCAGCGAGGCTGGATTTTATTGGCGTCGGCCCTTTTTCGGTGAGGTACGAGGTCTCATGACGTCCCTTTGGCGGTTCTGGGCGGCGGAATCTGGTCCGATTTGGGGCTGTTGGGCAGGCCTCACCCGTCCCGCCCCGGATTGGTGAGCGGCCGGGCTCCTTCCACCCTCATCGGCGCGACGCTGCGGCAAGGCGCTGCGGCTTATCCCGATGGCCCTCCGAGGTCACGGCGGCGGCGGTGGGGCAGGATCGAGTACCTCCAGGTCAGCTCCTGCCCGCAGTGTCGGCACGTCATCGCCGGTGGGGGGACCGGCTCCACCTCCGCTGTGGTGAGCGCGAAACCGAAGGCTAACTCGATCTTGGCGCGCACCTCCTCCAGGGGAATCCGGGAGGCGGGACTCAAGAGCCCGTAGTAGCGCACCTTCATAAAGCCCGTGGGCAGCACGTGCTGAAGAAAACGGCGGATGAACTCCAGGGCATCGAGCGCCAGGGTGCGCAGGCGGTTGCTCCCCGTCTTCTTGTAGCGGAAGAAGACCTTGCCGTCTTCGACCTTGACGATGCGGCTGTTGGAGATCGCCACCCGAAAGACGTAGGGCGTGAGGTACTTGATCGAGGCCTCGGCGCCGCCAACGGCCTGGGAGTTGACGTTCCAGTCGGTGCTCCAGAGCTCCCGGGGAATCTGCCCGAGCAGCCCCGCTTTGGCCATGCGCTCGCGAAAGACGGCGCGATAACCATGTTCACCTTGCCGTCCAGGTCGGGGACACGCCGCTGTCGAAGATCATGCAAAATTTCGGTTTTCGCTACACTCAGCACATCAATCGCCAGCAGAAAAGAATCGGCCACCTCTTCCAGGGCCGTTTCAAAGCGCTTTTGATTAATAAAGAGAGTTATCTCCTCGAACTGGTTTGCTATACACCTCAACCCCTTGCGTGCCTTACGTGCCGGGATGGTGAAACATCCTGACGATTATCCCTGGTCGAGTCACGGCTGCTATCTGGGGCGCAAGCAAACCGCCTGGCTGGCAACCGATTGGGTTCTTGGACAGTCCGCCGCGACCAGGGAAAAGGGGCGCGAGATCCACGCGGAGCGCCTGCGGGACATGCTGCCGCAGGCCTGCCTGAGACTGCTTACCTTTTGCTTTTTTCGCAACCCTGAACCCATTCCATGTAGGTAATCACAGAAATGGAGAACGCTTAAGCAAAGAATCGATTGACATATTTCGTTTTCCGTAATACTCTTTGGCTATGATAAAGAGCTTCGCGAACCGAGACACTGAACAGCTTTTCCAGGATAACCCGGTTCGCAAGTTTAAAAGTTTTGAGCGGGTCGCTCGGCGCAAGCTTTTGATGCTGCACCGAGCAAAAGACCTGCAGGACCTTCGCGTACCACCAGGCAATCGCCTGGAGGCCCTGCGAGGAGACAGGGAAGGTCACTACAGTATCCGCATCAACGACCAATGGCGGGTATGCTTTCGATGGGACGGCGGCGACGCATACAGCGTTGAAATCGTCGACTATCACTGAAAAACAAAGGAAAACGTCATGGCAAAGCTAACGCTTATCCATCCCGGCGAGATTCTTTTTGAGGAATTCATGAAGCCTCTCGACGTCAGCCAGAACCGGCTGTCGCGAGACATCAATGTCCCCTTGAACAGGGTCAACGATCTCGTACATGGTCGTCGCGGTATCACCGCGAATACGGCGTTGCGCCTGGCGAAATTTTTTGGCACGTCTCCGGATTTCTGGATGGGCTTGCAAGCCGAATATGATATTCGCAAAGCCGAGCGGGAGTTTTGGCCGAAGGAAAAAGATAAGGTGCGAACCATTGAGGCTGCATAACAAACTAAAAACGGCAGGCGGGCAGTTATGTTGGGTGAGAAAAGCATGTGGGAGAGCGACCCCTATGCCGGGGCCCCAATCCAGAATGATGCACGCACAAGAGAGTGGCGCAAGCACGCCAGGAATTGCAGGAAATGGCTCAGAAAGCCATCGCGCAAAGAGATGCCGCACGAAATGAGTGCGATGAAGCTTATGATCAGAGAGACGCTTGGAAAGAAGCTTGCGTAGAAGTCGTCAAGTCTCGTGCTCCCGACATGACTAAAGAAGAGTTGCTGGCGATTTACGACGAGAAAAAAGTTCAGGTAAAAAACGGCAAAAAATAAAAAATAGCGGGGGCCCCTCGCTACTTTTTTATTTCGAAGCTCGAGGTTTCGCACTACGAACCCCAAATGGCTTCATGCCATCCCTCAGCATCGTTTCCCACCGCCAACACGTCGTTCATGGCTGCATCCCCCACGAGTCGTCGTTGTCTTCACACGGCAGGTCTTCGAGTCTCTGTTGCACTTTCTGTTCAGGTCCACCTTAAAGTAGCCATGGGCCAACGCATTGCGCATCTCTGTATGCATGTTTGCAAGCCTGACCCCACAAAATGTGACCCCACAAAATCCACTCAGAAACATAATATCGAAAAGCCTCATGGGCAAAGCAGAAACAAGATCTATGAAAAAAATAATCTGGCTCGTCATCTTTTTCATCGTTTTCGCGTGGTCAGCCGTCGGCCCCAAGAGTTACTTTACCTGGTTTCTCGAGGTGCTCCCCGCGGTCGTCGCCCTGGTCATCCTGGCCTGCACCCGAAAATCCTTTCCGCTGACGCCTCTTGCCTATGGGCTGATTCTCGTCCATGCCATCGTCTTGATGGTGGGCGGGCACTATACCTACGCCGAGGTTCCTTGGGGCGATCTGATCGGAACCGGCAGAAACAATTACGACAAACTCGGCCACTTTGCCCAGGGGTTCATTCCGGCCCTGATCGCCCGGGAGATTCTGATCCGAAAAAGCGTCGTTCGGTCGAGAAAATGGCTCAACTTCTTCGTCGTCACCTCCTGCCTCGCCATAAGCGCCTTTTACGAATTGGTGGAATGGTGGGTGGCAGAGTTAACCGGCGAATCGGCCGAAGCCTTTCTTGGGACGCAAGGCTACCTGTGGGACACGCAATCGGACATGGCCTTCGCCCTTTGGGGAGCAATCCTGTCTCTGGTCCTTTTGTCAAAGATCCACGACCGGCAACTGACCAAGGCCGCCCGATTTGCCACTCAGCGCGCGCGATTCCCCTGACATTTCCTCGTCTTTTACCGGTTCCGGTCGGCAATGTCGTTTATGACCTCCTCGACTCCCGCCACGCTTCGGGCGATTTCCTCGGCATGATCGGCTGTTGCTTCTTTGTCGACAACGCCGCCGAGTTGACCGACCCCAGGGTAGGTTTCCACCTCGATCTGTAATCGGGCTCATATCTGCTTTGGCAGTAGCGCAGCCGCCGGCTTCGGCGCTTTTCTTCCCCGCCTCACTCCGGCGGTTTTTGCGGATTCGGCGGACCGCGGAAGGTCCAGTAGAGAAGGAAGAGGCTTGGCGCCAGCAGCGCCACCCCGAAGGGAAGGACCGCGAAGAAAACGCGAAGGGTCGCCTCGGGCGCGGCCGCGGCCTCGAAGGAGAGCTCGCCCAGCACCAGGTCGGGATACATGGCCGCCCCGTAGCCGAGCAGAATCAGGGCGACCGTCGTCGCGGCGGCGATCTGCGCCAAAAGGTAGCGCCTTCTCCAGAGCAGAGCCTGGGTGGCCAAGCCGCAGGTGAGCGCCAGGGCGATGCAGGCGAGCGAACGGGGGAGAAAGAGCTTTTCGGCGAAGCGGGCCGCGCTCATGAATGCCACCGGGATTTCCACCAGCACCAGGGCGCCCAGAATCCCTCCCGCGATCATGCCCCTGAGGCGAAAGTCCTCCTGCAGAGCGCCCTCCGTCCTCACCGTCATGTAGATCGGTGTCAGGAAGGCGCAGACGGCGACTCCCACCAGGCCGCCGACCACCGTGAACGGCGTGATCCAGGCCCAGGGCGCCGAGACCACTTCGCCGGCGACGATGCGGATGCGCTCCGATGCCGCCGCCGTGACCGTCATCCCCAGGGCAAAGGGGGTCAGGAGGCTTGATACCGCGAAGGTGCGGGCGATGGGCGGCACCTCGCGGCCCGTCTGTCGGCCGAAATGGCGAAAGGCGAAAGCGGCGCCGCGAAAATTGATGCCGACCAGGGCGATGACGAGGGGGCCCAGCAGGGCGATGAAGAGGTAGGAGAACCCTTTCGGGAAGACCATGAACAGAACCACCACGACGAAGATGAGCCAGACGTGGTTGGTCTCCCAGACCGGCCCGATGGCATGAAAAAGGCCCTCGCGCTGCTCTTTCTTGCGGGGACCGGAAGCGAAGGCCGTCCAGATTCCCCCGCCGAAATCGGCCCCGCCGAAAGCGGCGTACATGATCATGCCGAGCAGCAGCACCGCGGCGCCCATGTCGCTCAGGGTGATCATGGCGTCTCTCCCCGATTCGCTTGCGGCATCTTCTCCGATGAGCGCAGCAGCATCCGCAGCAGGCCCACCGTGAGCACCGCGTAGACCAGGATAAACGTCAGAAATACGGCCCCCAACCCGGGGTTCGGGGTGACGCCCGCTTCAACCCGCATCACGCCGTGGATGATCCACGGCTGGCGCCCGAACTCGGTGACCAGCCAGCCGCTCTCCAGCGCGATCATGCCGAAAGGCGCAACCAGAACCAGGGCACCCAGAAGGCTGCGGGGGATGGACTCCCTGCCTTTTCGCCAGAGGTGCCACCAGAACCACGCCGCGCCGCCGGCCATGACGAAGAAAGCGGCGACCATCAGATTGAAAAAAGGATGGACCAGGCGCGGGTCGGGGATCTCGTCGGGGGGGAAGGCATCGAGCCCGGTCACCACCGCGTCGACATCCCCGAACGCCAGGAAGCTCAGCATGCCGGGAATTTCGATCGCATAGGCGATGCTCTTGCTCTCCGGGTCGGGCCACCCGCCAATGACGAGCGGGGCGCGGGAGCGGCTTTCGAAGAGACCTTCCGCGGCGGCCAGCTTGGCTTTCTCGTGGGTTGCCAGAAAGACCGCGGCGTGGTGGCCGGTGACCAGCATGAGGGGAAGGCTGAGACTGGCGACCGCCAGGGCCAGCACCAGGGCCTTTTTGCCGTAGGTGGGCGCCCGCCCGCGCAGCAGGGAGAGCGCGTAGATTCCGGCCACGGCGAACCCGGTGGCGGTGTAGGCCGCGAGGGTGCCGTGAAGCGCCTGGTGCAACCAGGCCGGGTTCGCCATCGCCTGCAGGGGATCGACATCGACCAGGGCGCCTCCCTCCAGGCGAAAGCCGGCGGGAGTGTTCATCCAGGCGTTGGCGCTGATCACGAAGACCGCCGAAGCGGCCGCGGCCAGGGTCAGGGGGATGGTGCAGAGAAAGAGGGTGCGGTGCGAGAGGCGGGCGCCGCCGTAGGCGTAGAGACCGAGAAAAATCGCCTCGAGAAAAAACGCATATCCTTCAAGCCAGAAGGGCAGACCGATGAGGGGTCCGCTGCGCTCCATGAAGCGAGGCCAGAGAAAACCGAGCTCGAAGGAAAGAATCGTCCCCGAAACCGCGCCGATGGCGAACAGGAGCCCGACGGGCCGGATCCAGCCGCGCGCCATCTGCCGATACTGTTCATCGCCGGTGCGCAGGGAGATTCCCTCGGCCAGCATGAGCATGAGGGGCAGCCCGATGCCGATGGTGGCATAGATGATATGGAAACCAAGGGAAACCCCCATCAGGGCGCGGGCGGCAAAGAGATCATCCATGTTCTTGTCCCTTTAGTCGGCTGAATGATTTGAAACTTTAACATCCTTGCCGACCAAAACCAGCCCGGCAGGCAAAATGGGCCTGGGCCCGGGCGGGAATTCGGGTGATGGGCTCAAGGCTGTATGGGTCGACGTTGGTCCCCGCGCCTTCGTCTACGCTCCCGCCTGGCTTGACATCCTCATGATGTCTGTTTCAATGACCGAATCGGAACCGTTGCAGATGAGGAGGAATCCGGCCGTGTCCCCCGAAGAGATCAAGGAGAAAATGCTGCGGGGGCTCAAGGAGAGCGGCAGCAAGCTGACACCGCAGCGCCGGGCGGTGGTGGAGGTCTTCGCCCGCGATGCCACCCATCCGAGCGCCCAGGATGTCTTCCTGCAGGCGCGCCGGCTGGCCCCGGGGCTGAGCCTGTCGACGGTTTATTACACCATCAAGCTGCTGAAGAAGCTCGGGCTGCTCAAGGAGCTCGATTTCTATGACATGGAAAACCGTTACGAGGGAAACACCTCTCACCATCTCAACCTGGTGTGCCTGCACTGCCATCGCATCGAAGACTATGCCGCCGCCCTTCCCATGGGGCCCGAACGCATCGCGGACGAAACCGGGTTTCGCCCCACCAGCGCCCGTCTGGAGTATTACGGCCTGTGCCGCAAATGCGCGAAGGTGAAAGCAGAGAAATAAAAAAATTTATTCTGCAAATCGGAATAATTCCAATTTGCGGCTGACGAAATTTCTTATGAGACCAGGTTTGCACGGGGAGGAAAAAATGTTCGCTGAAACGCTCGCGGCCAGAGTCGCGGTCAGAGGTGGCATTCTCGGCGGGCTGCTGGTGGGTTTCATGCTCCTGGCGCCGACCACGGTTGCGGCCCGGGACTGGGGGCCGATGAAGGTCTTCGGGCCCCCGGACCAGGCGGCGGCGGTCAAAGAATGCGCCCGGATATTCGGGCGCGACTACGACCCCGGGGTCGTCGTGTTCGCCGGACCGAAGGAGGACTGGCTGCGGCAGGCGAAAGTCTCGGCGGACGTGATTTTCGGCGGCGCCGGGTTTTCCCTCGATGAATTCGCCGCCGCCCATTCCTGTCTGGTCGATGCGGCCAGCCGCGCCGAATTCGCCGGCGGATGGCCGGTTTATGCCACCCATTTCGTCAAGCACAAGGAGGCCGCGCGCCGCTTTATCGAATTTCTGCAGTCGCCGGCCTGCCGCCCCCAGGGAAGCCAGGCCGGGCAGAGATAGCGCAGGGAAAGGAGGTGGGCTTTTTTGCGGTTCTTCCTGAGATGAGGGTATTTCTTTCCAACCGACAACAGGGAGGTGAACCAAGATGAGACGCTTGCATATTCTCACCGTGGCGCTGGCGCTGATGGGGCTGAGCCTGACCCTGACCCCGCCGGGAGCCGCCGCGGGCCCGCCGCTGGGGCTGCCCGAGGTGCCGGTGCCCGCCGACAACCCGCAGACCCCGCAGAAGATCGCTCTTGGCGAGAAGCTTTATCACGACACCCGCTTCAGCGCCACCGGCGCGGTCGGCTGCGTGACCTGCCACGACCCGCAGATGGCCTTTGCCGACCGCAAGACGGTTGCCGAAGGGGTCGAGGGGAAGAAGGGCACCCGCAACTCCCCCACGGTAATCAACGCCGCCTACTACGAGACCCAGTTCTGGGACGGCCGGGTGCCGAGCCTCGAGGAGCAGGCCAAGCAGCCGTTGACCAATCCGGTGGAGCACGGCCTGGAGAGCTTCGCGCCGATCCTCGAAACCATCCGCAACGATCCCGATTATCCCAAGCAGTTCGAGCAGGTCTTCGGGGTGAAGCCCGCCGCGATCACCATCGACCACGTGGTGAAGGCGATCGCCAGCTTCGAGCGCACGGTGGTCGCGGGCGATTCGCCCTTCGACCGCTACGAGTACGGCGGCGACCAGAGCGCCATGAGCGAGGCGGCGATCCGCGGCCTCGCCCTCTACCGCGGCAAGGCGCGTTGCCAGGACTGCCACACCATCGGCCAGACCAGCGCCACCTTCACCGACAACGACTTCCACAATCTGGGCGTCGCCTTCAAGAACATCGAAGACCGCATGATGGAGGTCGCCAACAAGTTCCGCCAGGCCAAGATGGAAGGCAAGAGCGTCGACGAGACGGTGCTCACCGACCGCGACATGTCCGAGCTCGGCCGCTTCGCCGTAACCCTGCGCCCCTCGGACATCGGCCGCTTCAAGACCGTGACCCTGCGCAACATCGCGGTCACCGCCCCCTACATGCACGACGGCAGCCAGAAGACGCTGCTGGAGGTGATCGAGTTCTACGACAAGGGCGGCGAGGACAACCCGTTTCTCGACGGCGGCATTCGCCCCCTTAACCTCACCGAGCAGGAGAAAAAGGACTTGGTCGAATTTCTCGAGCACCTGACCAGCCCGCAGTTCGCGCAAACCCCGCAACCCAAGGAGTAGGATATGACGATGATCGATCGCAGGATGTTTCTCAAGGGGCTGGGGGCGGCCACCGTCGCGGCCGCGGCGCCCTACAGCCTGGTCAAAATCGCCTGGGGGCAGAAGGCCGGCGAGTCCTTCACCTTCGCCTACATCTCCGACGCCCACATCAACCACATCAAGGGGACCGAGTTCACCCGCAACTTCGACAAGGGGCTCGAGCGGGCGGTGGCCGAGGTCAACTTCCTCTATCCCCAGCCCGACTTCGTCGTCTTCGGCGGCGACCTCGCCCAGCTCGGCAAGAAGGAGGAGCTCGACCACGGCCTCGAGATCATGTCCAAGGTCCAGGCGCCGGTGAAATGGGTGATCGGCGAGCACGACTACTATCTCGACCTCGGCAAGTACTGGCAGGAGAAGATCTCACCCCTCTATTACAGCTTCGACCACAAGGGCGTTCATTTCGTCGTGCTCAACTCGATTCTCACCGACGACCACTGGACCCACGAGCGCTGGTCGAGCCCGGCGGAGCGCATGGGGCAGATGGCGCGCCTCGACAACCCGCAAGGCTCGCCCTTCATGGTCAAGGACGAGCAGCGCGCCTGGCTGAAGAAGGATCTGGAGAAGCTCGACAGGAAGACGCCGCTCGTGGTGCTGTCGCACTCGCCCCTGTACAAGGTGTTCAAGCACTGGAACTTCTGGACCGACGACGCCGAGGAGGTGCAGGCCATCCTCAAGCCCTTCGATCAGGTGCAGGTTTTCCACGGCCACGTCCACCAGGTGCTCTACAACCAGATCGGCAACATCTCCTTCGCCGCCTTCATGGCCACCGCCTGGCCCTGGCCCTACCCGGTGAGCTACGTTCAGGAGCCGAACCAGGTGCCGGAGATGACCGTGTTCATGAACCGCGCCGACCCGCACAGCGAGCGCGACGGCACCGGCTACGGCACCATCGCCATGGGCGAGCCGAAGGTGAAGCACTACGAGCTGTGGGAGAACCAGCCGCGCGACCTCAGATACGACAAGCAGGCGGGGCACCCGGTCGATACCCGGTTCCAGGGCCCGGACAAGCGCATCCCGCCGCAGAAACACTATTGATGCCAGCGAGGAGGACTTAAGATCATGACCATCATCCGTACCCTGACAATCGCCGCCCTGGTGCTGGGGCTGGCCGCCGTCGCCGGCGCCGATCCCTTCACCGGGCAGGACCTGGAAAAATGGTTCGGCGAATACAAGAGCGTGGTCGCCAAGGGGGAGAAGCTCTTTCACGACAACACCCTCGGCAGCAACGCCGTCTCCTGCGACATGTGTCACCCGCACGCCGCCAACACCCACCCCGAGACCTATCCCAAGTTCCAGAAGCAGATCGGCAAGGTGGTGGAGCTGCGCGACATGGTCAACTGGTGCATCGAGAACCCGCTGGAGGGCAAGCCGCTCAAGGCCGACGACGAGCGCATGATTCAGCTCGAGGCCTACATGGCCTGGGAGCGGCGCGGCGTGGCGCTCGATCCCGGCAAGCACTGATCCGGAGATATCTGGAAAATTGCAGGTCAAAAAACGAGAGGGGCGGCCGTTGCCGCCCCTCTCGTTTTTGGTTGTGCCAAAGTTCGCCCGGGTGCTAAGGCCGCAGCGGCCAGACCAGCGGCACCATGACCATGATGATGACGAAGACGACGAGGGTCAGGGGCAGGCCGACGTAGATATAGTCGCGAAAGCGATAGCCGCCCGGACCCATGACCAGGATGTTGGCCGGGTGGGCGATGGGAGTGAGGAAGCTGGCGGAGGAGGCCATGGCGATCGCCATCAGCAGCGAATGGGGGGAGAGCCCGGCGGCGGCCGCGGTGCTCAGGGCGATGGGCGCCATCAGCAGGACCAGGGCCGCGGTGGGGATGATGCAGGTGGCGGCGAAGGTGAGCAGCACCAGCCCCGCCAGCAGCGCCAGCGGGCCGTAACTGCCGGCGAGGGTCGCGACCCGCGCGGCCACCTCGGCGGCGATGCCGCTGCGCTCGAGGGCCGAACCCAACGGCAGCAGCCCGGCGATCAGGAAGACCGCCCGCCATTCGATGGCGCGATAGGCTTCCTCCATGGTGAGGCAGCGGGTCACGATCATGGCGGCGGCGCCGATGATGACCGCCAGGTGGATCGGGACCAGGCCGATGAGGACCGGGGTCAGGGTGGCCGCCATCACCAGGCTCGCCAGGCCGGCTTTTTCGCTCCTGCGCGGTTCCTGCATGGCGCCGCTCAGCACGATCAGATCCGGATTGCCGGCCAGCGCCCGCAGGCGGTCGCGGGGCCCGAAAAGGAGCAGGGCGTCGCCGAACTGGAGCTCGAAGTCGCGCAGGAGCGTCCGGTAGGCCCGCCCCGCCCGCCAGATCGCCAGGATTCCGAGCCCGTACTTGTCGCGGAACTGCAGCTGCCGCAGGGTTTTGCCGACCAGCTCGGAGCGCGGCGCGAGCACCGCTTCGGCCAGCGCGACCTGCCCGGAACCGAGCAGGTCGGTGGGGGCGGCATCGGGATCGACCATCAGGTCGGCCAGACCGTAGAGCCCGATCAGCGAAGCGCCGGCATCGATGGCGAAGACCCGGTCGCCGGCGCTCAGGTCGCTGCCGCGCCCCGCTTCGGCCGCGGCGTCCGGTCGCCAGATGGAGAGCACCTTGACGCCGAGCAACTCCTCCAGCCGCGAGATCTCGAGGGAGATGTCCGTCAGGTCGGTATCCTCCACCAGGTGCAGGCTGACCAGGCGTTCATTGAGTCGGTACCCGGCCTGCAACCGGCGGGTGTCCTGCGTCGGGCTCAGCGCGTAGCCGGCGCTTTCCGGCGCCAGGGTGGCGATGGCCCGGGCGTCGCCGGCGAGCAGGAGACGGTCTGCGGTCTTGAGGGTCGTATCCGGCGCCGGGGCGTAGCGCAGATCGTCCCCCCGGCGCAGGGCGAGAACCTGCAGCTCGCCGCCGGGGGCGGCCTCGGCAAGAGGCCGCCCGACCGACTGGGAGCCCTCGGGCACAGAGATCTCGGCCAGGGCCAGGCCCTTGTCGGCAAACCACTCCAGATCGATGCTTTTTTCCGCCACGATCAGGTTGACCAGGGCCTGGATGTCGTAGAAACGCTCGAGGCGTCCCTGCACGAAGAGCCGGTCGCCGGCCCGCAGGGCGAAGTCGGACGAAGGCGCGACGATGGTCTGGTCGTCGCGGATGACGGCCACGACGTAGAGACCGGTCGCCGCGCCGAGCCGGCTGTCGGCGAGGGTCAATCCCACCAGGGGATTGCCGAAGGGCAGGGAGAGGACGAAGGTGCGCTCCTTCAGGTGGTACTGGCCCGGCAGATCGTCGGCCGAGCGGGCGGCGGCCGCGGCGACGTCGCGCCGGGGCAGCAGCAGGCGGCCGGCGAAGACCATGAAGGCGGTGCCGGCCGCCAGGATCACCGCGCCGACCGGGGTGAAGTCGAACAGGCCGAAGGAGCGCAGGCCCGCCTCCTTGAGGGCGTTGCTGACCAGGATGTTGGGGGGCGTGCCGATCATCGTGGTGAGCCCGCCGAGCAGCGAGCCGTAGGCGAGGGGCAGAAGCAGCCGCGACGGCGCGATGTGGTTGGCCCGGGCCAGGTCCATGGTGACCGGCAGCAACATGGCGGCGACGGCGACATTGTTCATCACCGCCGACATCAACCCTGCGCCCAGCATCAGAACGGTCGTCAGACCGATCTCGCTGCGACCGGCCATGCGCTGAAGGCCGCGGCCGATGCGGTCGGCCACCCCGGTGCGTTCGAGGGCGCCGCTGAGCATGAAGACCGCCCAGATGGTGATGACCGCCGGGCTGCTGAACCCGGCCAGGGCCTCCTCCGCAGGGACCAGGCCGGTCAGGGCGAGGATGCCCATGGTGAGCAGGGCCGTCGCCTCGAGGGGAATCCATTCGCTGACGAGCAGCACCACCACGGCCGCAAGGAGGAGGTAGAGGATCAGGTGGTCAGGCGTCATGGTCGGACTCCCGCGGGGCGAAAGGAATTCGGAGAGCTGACACAGATGCTCCGGATTGTTCCATCTTGCTGAAATTATAACGGACGAGAACGTGTTCGCGAGGATCTGGCGGGAGATGTGGCAAGGGCGGCGGTGGAGGGAAATTTAATCGCGGCCGCAGAGACGGTAATAGACATGCGGTCGTCGCCAGCGCACCAACGTCGCGCACAGCGGAGCGAACCAGTGATACGACGGAACGCGCCGGACTTTGAAGCCAAGGTCTTCCTTGAGGTAGCACAGGCTGTGATTTTCCCGGGCGTGGAGTCCATGGACCAGTTCTTTGATCCCGGTCGTCTGCTTGCAAACCTGCCCCAGCTCATAGGTGAGACCGCTGGCGAGATTCATTTTGAGAAAATCGGAGTGGATCTGGATTTCTTCGAGGTAAGCCGTTTCTCCGATCGCGCCGCCCACCACGAAGCCACCCAGGCGGCCCTCCCGGAAGCCGCCGAGGACGACAAATTTCCATTGGAAAAATCGATCGATCAAATCCAGGTATTCCCTGCGGCCGGGCAGTTTGCCGTAGCGGTGCCGGGCATGGTCCGACTGGACGATACCGTAGGCTTCGCGATGCAGAAGATCCGGCTCTGTGATTTCAGTGATTTCAAACGAGTTCCAGCATTTGCGCACAGCGGCACGGCGGGTCTTCTTGAGGCGGTCAAGATCGTAGGCGGCCAAGTCGGTGAGGACGTGAACGGGAAGAGCGCCGGTGGCAAGGGGGGCATCCTCGTTGCAGAGAGTCGAGCGAAAACCCCAGCACATGGGGTTGGGCCTGGTGGCCTCCCGGCGGGTCAGGCGCGCCAGGTAATGGATGGGTTGGTAAAACCCGAGCGTCTGGCTTTTCCAGTGCCGACCCCGGTGTTGAATGACCCGCTGCCCCCCGGCCCGCAGGAAATCGGCGTAGGACGATTCCGTGAGGGGGATGAGAGAAGGAGTGTTGTCCATGCTTTTTCCGCCCTTGAGATACACCGGTATTAAAATGATTCATTCTGACATTTCCTTTATTCTAAATTTCTCTTTTCGCGGTGCAAGTCAATAAATCAAGAAACTATTTTAATGGGAAAAATAAAAAAAGCCCGCCACGACTGGAACCGTGGTGGGCTTTTCGAAGGGGCTGTCGCGGGAATCCCGACAGAGCGGGTCGGGATTCCCGCGAGGGAGGAGGGCCGACCCGACCCGGGCTCAGCAGATGCGCGGCAACTGCTCGCCGGCGAGCATCTCGATGGCGCGCAGGCCGCCGATAGCGGTGCGCATGGAGACCTTGCCGGCGGAGGTGCCGCTGACCTCGCCGATGAGGGTCGCCCCTTTGCCGGCGGGATGGCGGCGCATCGTGGCCAGCGCCGCCTCGGCCCGCTCGGGGGCGACGATGGCGAGGAGCTTGCCCTCGTTGGCGACGAACAGGGGGTCGAGGCCGAGAATGGCGCAGGCGCCCTTGACCGCTGCGGTCACGGGGAGGTTCTTCTCCTCCAGGGTGATGGCGACGCCGGACTGCAGGGCGATTTCCTTGAGGGTGGTGGCCGCTCCGCCCCGGGTCGGGTCGCGCAGCACGTGCAGGGCCGGGCCCAGGGTCTGCACCAGGTCGTCCACCATGCCGTTGAGCGCGGTCGAGTCGCTTTTGATGTCCGACTGCAGGTCGAGCCCCTCGCGGCTGGCGAGCACCGCCATGCCGTGGTCGCCCAGCGTCCCGTTGACCAGCACCTGGTCGCCGACCCGGGCGCCGCTGCCGAGAATCTCGAGGTCGTGCTCGAACACCCCGATGCCGGCGGTGTTGATGAAGATCTTGTCGGCCTTGCCCCGGGGCACGACCTTGGTGTCGCCGGTGACGATCTGAACGCCCGCCGCCGTCGCCGCCCGTTTCATGCTGTCGAGAATCCGGATCAGGTCGGCCACCGCCAGCCCCTCTTCGAGAATCAGCCCGACGCTGAGGTAGAGGGGCGCGGCGCCGCACATGGCGAGGTCGTTCACCGTGCCGTTGACCGCCAGATCGCCGATGTTGCCGCCGGGAAAGAAGATCGGGTCGACCACGTAGGAGTCGGTGGTGAAGGCCAGGCGCCGGCCCGCGGCGGCGAGCACCGCGGCATCGTTCTGGTCTTTCTGGGCGACGCCGGAGAGGCGCGGGATGATGACTTCGTCGAGCAACTGGTGGCTGAGTTTGCCGCCGCTGCCGTGGCCGAGGAGGATGATGTCGGATTTCACTGCTGGAAACTCCCGGAGGAAAATTCTGAACCACAGAGAGCACAGAGGACACGGAGAAAAAATCTTTAAAAAGAATTTACTCTAAAGACTTTTCTCAGATTCCCTCTGTGTTCTCTGTGACCTCTGTGGTGAAAAAACAGGTTTTTCAAGTGCCGTACTTATACTCCGCCGCACAGGTCCCCTCGCTCGACACCATGCAGGCGCCGACCGGGTCTTCCGGGGTGCAGACGGTGCGGAACAGGGGGCAGCCCTTGGGCTGAACCTTGCCCTTGAGGATCTCACCGCACAGGCAGCCCTTGTGCTCCACCGGCACCTCCACCTCCACCGCGATCTGCTGCGCGGCGTCGAAGGCGGCGTATTCGTTGCGGAAGCACAGGCCGCTGCCGGGGATCATCCCGATGCCGCGCCACGGGGTGTCGCAGGGTTCGAACACCTGGTCGAGGACGGCGCGCGCCCGGGGGTTGCCGTCGGGGCGCACGATGCGGGTGTACTGGGTTTCGACCCGCGGCTCGCCCGCGACCACCTGGCGGGCCAGCATCGCGATGCCCTGCAGCATGTCGAGGGGCTCGAAGCCGGTGAGGACGCAGGGCACCTGCTGTTGTTCGACCAGCGGTTGGTAGGCCTGGGGGCCGATGATGGCGCTGACGTGGGCCGGGCACAGATAGCCGCTGACCTGCAGTTCGGGGTCGGAGGCGAGCACCGCCATGGGAATGGGTATCGTCTTGTGGGCGCCGAGCACGAAGTAGTTGGCGAGGTTGGCGCGCTGGGCGGCGATCACCGCGCCGGCGATGGTGGGGGCGGTGGTTTCGAAGCCGACGCCGAGAAAGACCACCTTCTTCTCCGGGGTCTTCTGCGCCAGGGCCACCGCATCCAGCGGCGAATAGACGATGCGCACGTCGGCGCCGCGGGCCTGCTCGACCTGCAGGCTGCTGCTCGAACCGGGCACCCGCACCATGTCGCCGAAGGTGGTGATGATGACCTCGGGCAGGCGCGAGAGCGCCACCGCGTGATCGACGTAGTCGACCGGGGTGACGCACACCGGGCAGCCGGGGCCCGAGATCAGGCGGATCTGCGGCGGCAGCAGGCTGCGGATGCCGTGCTGGTAGATCGCCATGGTGTGGGTGCCGCACACCTCCATGAGGGTCATGGTGCCGTCAAAGCCGGCGACTGCGGCGTGAATCTGCTCGACCAGCTTGCGGGCGACGGCGCTGTCGCGAAAGGCGTCGAGGTACTTCATTCGACCCCTCCGCCGGCGGCCAGAATCTGGCGGAAGAGGGCGATGGTCGCTTCCGCGTCGGCCTCATCGAGCTTGCTGATGGCGAAGCCGGCGTGAATCAGCACGAAATCGCCCACCTCCACCGGGTCGGCGAGCAGCATCAGGCACGCTTCGCGCCTGACGCCGTCGATCTCGCACATGGCCATGTCGCCGTCGATGGTCCGGATCTGCATGGGAATGCCAAGGCACATCTTATTAAACCTCCAATATCTCTCGCCCGCTCGCTTTGCTCGCTAGAGCCGCAGAGATCGCTGAGATCGCTGAGATCGCTGAGAACCCCCCAAAGCCTTAAAGACCTTGTTTTTGAATCAAAGAATTTGATTTTACTTTGCGTCCTCTGCGCCTCTGCAAGAGACGCCTTTAAGATTTTTCCCTCTTCACCCCAGCCGCCAGCCAGTCATACCACGCCTGCATCCCCGCGCCGCTCTTGCACGAGAGCTCGAGAATCTCAATGTCGGGCTTGACCTCGCGGGCGTAGGCCTTGCACTTTTCCACGTCGAAGTCGAGGTAGGGGAGCAGGTCGATCTTGTTGATGATCATCAGATCGGCGGCGTGAAACATGTTGGGGTACTTGATCGGCTTGTCTTCGCCCTCGGTCACCGAGAGGACCGCCACCTTGTGGTCTTCGCCGAGGTCGAAGGACGCCGGGCAGACCAGGTTGCCGACGTTTTCGATCATCAGGATGTCGGTGGCGTCGAGGTCGAATTCCTCGATGCCGTGGCCGACCATGTGGGCGTCGAGGTGGCAGCCGGCGCCGGTGTTGATCTGCTTGACCGGCACCCCGGTGGCGGCGATGCGGTCGGCGTCCCGGGCGGTCTGCTGATCGCCCTCGAGCACGGCGAAAGCGGTCCGGCCCGCCAGGTCGCGCAGGGTGCGCTCGAGAATCGAGGTCTTGCCCGACCCCGGCGAGCTCACCAGGTTGAGCACGAACAGCTGCTTGGCGCCGAACAGCGCCCGGTTGTTGCCGGCCAGCCGGTTGTTCTTGGCGAGGATGTCCTCCTCGATGCGGATGGTGCGCGATTTTCCGGCGGGCGGGTGGTCGTGGTCATGATCGTGCGCGTGGTCATGATCGTGGCCGTGGGAATGGCCGTGGTTATGGTGATGATGGTGATGATGGTGGTCGGTGGGGCCGCAGCCGCAGTCGATGCACATGGTCAGTCAACCTCCATTTCGAGGATGCGCAGCTCTTCCCCCTGCACCGTCTTCAGGGCGAAGGCGTCGCAGTGGGGGCAGGCGAAGGTGAAACGGTCGATTTCGGTCTCCCGGCCGCATTCGCCGCAGCGCCCGCGCCCGGCAACCCGCTCGATGACCAGCGTGGCGCCTTCGAGCAGGGTGCCCTGGCTGCAGGCCTCGAAGGCGAACTCCACCGCCTCGGGAATCACCCCCGAGAGGGCGCCGATCTGCACGCTGAGCGAGGTGACCCGCTTCGCGCCCTGGGCGGTTGCGTGCTGCGCGGCCACATCGACGATGTTCTGGGTGATGCCGAGTTCGTGCACGGGGCCGATCTTTCAGGAATAATTATTGGATCGTTTTAAAACTTTGTTCCATTGCGGACAAAATGATACATGGGGCCAAATATAGGTCGTTCGTCGCAAAAAAAGCAACCCCCTGGCCCGGCGCGATGTCGTATACGCGTGCCTGCGCAGGTTTGGGGAGTTGGGTCTGGCGGAAAAAGATTGCCGCAGTTCCGGAATTTTTGCTAGCCTGTGCCGTTGTGAGGCCTTGCCCATGGTCCCGCGCGAGACATTTTGTCCATTAACGTCCATCCCCATCCTTGTGCCCAGGGTTCCTCGATTTCTGAGTTCGTTCTATGGAAAAAGGCAAAATTCTCATCTGCGACGACGAGGTCGAAATTCAGGCCTTTCTGCAGAAGCTGCTCGCGGCCCGGGGCCACAGCGTCGAGTGCTTCGGCAGCGGGGCCGCCCTGCTCAAGGCCCTCGAGGAGATGGACGGCGCGCTCCCCGACCTGGTGATGGTCGATGCCAAGATGCCCGGCCTCGACGGTCTCGAGGTGCTGCGCCGCATCCGGGCCGCCTACGGCGATCTGACCGTGGTCCTGATGAGCGCCTTCGCCACGGTGCGCAACGCGGTCGAGGCGATGAAGCTCGGGGCTTACGATTACCTGATCAAGCCGTTTTTTTCCGAGGAGGTTTACGACCTGGTCGACAAGGTGGTCGAGCGCAACCGTCTGGTGACCGAGAACCGCTCGCTCAAGGCCGAAATCCGGCGCCGCTTCGACCCGGAGCAGGTCATTTTCAAGAGCCAGGCCTTCGGCCAGGTCTTCAGCCTGGCGAAAAAGGTCGCCCCCAGCGACGCCAGCGTGCTGATTCTCGGCGAGAGCGGCACCGGCAAAGAGCTGATCGCCTCCACCATCCACTACGGCAGCCATCGCCGCGAGCAACGCTTTCTCACCATCAACTGCGCGGCGATCACCGAAACCCTGCTCGAAAGCCAGCTCTTCGGCCACGTCAAGGGGGCCTTTACCGGCGCGGTCGCCAACCATCGCGGCCTGGTCGAGGAGGCCAACAAGGGCACCCTGTTTCTCGATGAAATCGGCGATCTCGGCCAGGGGCTCCAGGCCAAGCTGCTGCGCCTGCTGCAGGAGAAGGAGTTCATGCCGGTGGGCGCGACCAAGGTGCGCCATGCCGATGTGCGCTTCGTCGCCGCCACCAACAAAGACCTGGAAAACGAGGTCGCCCGCGGCACTTTTCGCGAAGACCTCTTCTATCGCCTCAACGTGGTTTCCCTGAGCATCCCCCCCCTGCGCGAGCGGCGCGATGACATCGCGCTGCTCGCCGAGCATTTCGTCCACAAGTATTCCGCCAACCCCGGGCAGAAGCTCACCCCCGAGGCGGTTGCGCTACTGCGCCAGTACGGCTGGCCGGGCAACGTGCGCGAACTGGAGAACACCATCGAGATGGCGGCGATCCTGGCCGAGGGGCAGGATGTCGGCCCCGAATTCCTGCCGGCCAAGATCTCCACCGTCCCTCGCGAAGAGTTCGCGCTGCCGGAAGGGCCGGTGTCTCTCGAAGACGTGGAGCGCATGTACATCGAGCAGGTCTACCGCCAGACCAATGGCCACAAGGTCAACTCGTCCGAGATCCTCGGCATTTCCCGCAAAACCCTCGACCGCAAGCTGCGCCAGTACGGCATCGAACTGAATGGCTAGTGCCCCGTGCGGTCAATCCTGTCTTTGACACGATCAACCGCACGGGACACTGGGTCCCCATCCCTCCCGATCCTTTCCTGAACATCCTCTCGCCCTCGGCGGTCTTGCTGTTTTCCTGGTTTCAAAAGCTCTAACGGAGACGGGGAGGGCGGAGAGCATTCTTTTTCTTGTTCTTTTCTCTCCGCGCCGGTTTTCCTCTGCGACTCTCCGTTAAGTCTTTGGCTTTTTGGACAAAAGGAAACATCGAGGTGCATTTTGTCCAAACCGTGCCCTTCCGACCTGTCCTTTCTTGTATACGAAATCCCCTCTAAAAACTTGTTTTAATTCGGCTTTTCATGAAACGACACAGCCGCTGGCACACTGTTTGCCACTTGTTAGCGCCGGTCCGACCCGTCGTGTTTCCGGGCGTCTTGTCCGTCGCCGATGGACAAAACGTCCCGAATAGCCACGTATCACTTTATTTCAGGAGAGAGGAATATGGGAAAAATCGTCATCGATCCGTTGACCCGAATCGAAGGCCACCTCAAGATCGAGGCGGTCGTCGATAACGGAGTCGTCAAGGAAGCGAAAAGTTCGGGCATGATGTATCGCGGGCTGGAAAACGTCCTGATCGGGCGCGACCCCCGCGACGCTGGGCGCATCATGCAGCGCATCTGCGGGGTCTGCCCCACCTCTCACGGGCTGACGGCGGTCTTTGCGCTCGATGAGGTCTACGGCGTCAACGGCAGCATCCCGGTCAACGGCCGCGTGGCGCGCAACCTGATCCAGGGCGCCAATTTCGTCCAGTCGCACATCCTGCATTTCTACCAGCTCGCCGCTCTCGATTACGTCGATGTCACCGCCGTGGCCGATTACAGCGGCTCCGACCCGACCTTGAAGAAGGTCAGGGAATTCATCGCCCGCGGCCATCTCGGCCCCTTCCTGCCCCGCTACGAGGGCGATTACCGCCTCTCCAAGGACGAAAACCGCACGGCCGTCACCCACTACGTCGAGGCCCTCAACCTGCGCCGCCTGGCCCACGAGGCCACCGCGGTGTTCGGCGGCAAGATGCCGCACAACATGTCGATCGTTCCCGGCGGCGTCACCGCCCAGGCCAGCGTCGACAAGATCGCCAACTTCATGTGGAAGATCGAGCAGTTGCTCGAATTCATCGACACCCGCTACCTGCCCGACGTGCTGATGGTGGCCAATCGCTATTCCGACTATTTCGGCATCGGCGGCGGCACCACCAACATGATGTCCTTCGGCGTGTTCGACATGGACAGCAAGTCCGATCTCACCCAGCGCCACCGCTGGATTCCCCAGGGCATCGTCAAGGCCGACCTCAAGCTGCAGTCTCTCGACCCCGGCAAGATCACCGAAGAGGTGGAAAACAGCTGGTACCGGGAGACCGGCGCGGTGCACCCCTTCGACGGCGCCACCATGGCCGACCGCGACAAGGCCGGCGCCTACAGCTGGTGCAAATCGCCGCGCTACGCCGGCGAGGTCATGGAAGTGGGTCCGCTGGCTCGCATGCTCGCCAGCTACGCCGCCGGCGATCGCGAAGTCAAGGGCATGGTCAACGGCGTGCTCGGCAAATTCAACGCCGGCCCCGACGCCCTGTACTCGGTGCTCGGCCGTCACGCGGCGCGCGCCATCGAGTGCAAGCTGGTGGCCGAGAAGCTCAAGCAATGGGTGCTCGAGCTGCAGCCCGGCCAGCCGTCCTGCGCCGATTACCAGCTCGACGTCACCAACCGCGGCATGGGCCTGCACGAAGCGCCCCGCGGCGCCCTGGGGCACTGGGTCGACGTCGAAGGGGGCAAGACCAGGAACTACCAGGCCGTGGTCCCCACCACCTGGAATGCCGGCCCGATGGACGGCAAGGGCGTCCCCGGGCCGATGGAGCAGGCGCTCATCGGCACCAAGGTCAGAGACGAGAACAATCCCTTCGAGCTGGTGCGCATCGTGCGTTCCTACGATCCCTGCCTGTCCTGCGCGGTCCACGTGGTGTCGCCCAAAGGCCGCGATCTCGGCCGCTTCGTGGTCGGCGCCGAATGATTGCCGTCCGGCTGACCGCGCCCCGCGCCCCCGTGCTGGTGATGGCGATCGGCAACATTCTGCGCCGGGACGACGGCTTCGCCGACGCCGTGTTCAAGGCCCTGGAGCGGGAAGCTCTGCCCGCATGGGTGGAGCTGTTCGACGCCGGCACCTCGATCATCGAACTGATGGACATCTTGCACGAGCGCGACAAGCTCATCGTCATCGATGCCATCGACGGCGGCCAGGCGCCGGGCACCCTCTACCGGTTCAGCCCGGAGGAGGTCGAATCGGAGGCGGTGGCGCTGCACGACATCCACCAGGTCGGTCTGCTGGAAACGCTGCGGCTCGGCGAACTGGTCGAGTGCCGGCCCCGGGAAGCGGTGGTGATCGGGGTTCAGCCGAAAGAGCTGAGCCTCGGTATCGGGCTCAGTCCCGAAGTGCGCGCCGCGGTGCCGCAGGCGGTCAAACTGGTCAAAAAGGAAATCGGTCTGTAGGGACAGACCCCCGTGTCTGCCCGGGCGGATCATCAATCCGCCCCCACAACCAGTTTTTAAATTATCCACAGGAGAGACCAATCATGGCTATTTCGCGACGCAGATTTTTGAAGTTTTCCGCCGGCACCGCCGCGGCATTGGGGGTCAACGTGTTCGACAACCCGATGCTGAAGAAGGCCTTCGCCAGCGCGATCAAAGAAACCCCGGTGATCTGGTTCGCCTCGGGCGCCTGTTCGGGGTGTTCCGTATCCCTGCTCAACGCCCTGTCGCCGCGCATCCAGGATGTGCTGCTCGACCAGGTGGTGCCCGGTCATCACATCAACCTCGCCTACCATCCCACCGTGATGGCCGCCGCCGGCGATCAGGCGATGGGGGCCATGTACGAGGCCGAGCAGAAAGCGTTCGTGCTGGTGGTGGAAGGTTCGGTGATCACCGCCGATCCCCGCATGTGCGAAGTCGGCGAGAGCCACGGCCACGGCATCGAGGGAACCACCCACATCGAGCGTCTCGGCAAAAAAGCCCAGGCGGTGATCGCCGTCGGCTCCTGCGCCTCCTTCGGCGGGGTGCCCAAGGCCAACATGAATCCCAGCGGCTCCATGGGCGTGGCCGAATTCTTCAAGAAAAAAGGGATCTCCACCCCGGTCATCAACCTGCCCGGTTGCGCCGTGCATCCCGACTGGTTCGTCTCGACCCTGGCCACCTACCTGCTGGCCGGTCCCGAAGCGATCGCAGTCGATGCCCACGGCCGCCCGAAGATGATCTACGGCAAGTTGATCCACGACAACTGCCCGCTGCGCGGCCATTTCGACGCCGGCCGCTTCGCCCAGAAGTTCGGCGACGAAGGCTGCGTCTACAAGCTCGGCTGCAAGGGGCCGATCACCCACGCCAACTGTCCGGAGAAGCCCTTCAACTCGGGGACCAACTGGTGCATCGGCAACAACCACCCCTGCAACGGCTGCGCCGAGCCCGACTACCCCTTCGACGACAGCATGTGGGCGACGGTGCCGATCAAGGACGCCACGCCTCCCGCCACCTATCCGCCGATCTTCACCGACCGGACCCAATCCGTCGACTGGACCCCTGGCTACACCGCCCTGGCCGGCATCGCCGCCGGCGCCGTCGGGATGAAGGTTCTCAAAAAAGGACCGGAAAAAAACGGTAAGGACCAGGACGGAAAGGAGTGACCCATGAAGATCAATCGGAGAAAGTTTCTCAAGCTCTCTGCGGTGGCCGGGGGCACGGCCGCCTGCAGCGCAGCTTCTCCGGCGGCGGCCTCGAAGGGGCCGCGGGAGGCCGATCCCAACTGGAACGGCATGCTCAACGACTCGACGCGCTGCATCGGCTGCAAGGCCTGTCAGGCGGCCTGTAAAAAGGAGAACAAGCTCGATCGCGAGGCGACCCTGGGCGAAGCCAAGGCCCTCGGCCACGAGGTTTACGATTCGCCCCGCGGCCTGTCCGACGACACCTATACCGTGATCAAGCTGCACAAAGACGAGACCACCGGCGAGTCGACCTTCGTCAAGCAGCAGTGCATGCACTGCGTCGAGCCCGCCTGCGCCTCGGCCTGCATCGTCGGCGCCCTGAAGAAGCAGCCCGACGGCTCGGTCAAGTACGATGGCGACATGTGCATGGGGTGCCGCTACTGCATGGTGGCCTGCCCCTTCAGCGTGCCCCAGTTCGAGTGGGATCGGGCGATTCCCTCGATCACCAAATGCACCCTGTGCAGCGAGACCCGCCTGAAAAAGGGCGAGCCCACCGCCTGCTCCAGCGCCTGTCCGGCCGGGGCGATCACCTTCGGCAAGCGCACCGACCTGCTGCGCATCGCCAAGGAGCGCATCGCCGCCGAACCCGAGAAGTATTTCGAAAACGTCTACGGCGAATACGAGGTCGGCGGCACCGGCGTCTTCTATTTGACCAAGAAACCGGTCAGTTACGCCGCCCTCGGCCTGCCCGATTTCGGCTACCGCCCGGTCTCAGGCCTCACCGAGAGCATCCAGCACCGCATCTTCCAGTATTTCATCCCCCCGATCGCGGTGTACGGCATTCTCGGCAGCATCATGATCTATAACCAGCGCAAGAAGAAAAAAGCCGGCATCGAAGGAGGCGAAGATGAGTATTAAGGCTGCGCCCTTGCACCAGAAGTTTTTTACCCCGAATGTCTATCTCCTGCTCTTTTTCATGGCGTCCGGGGCGCTGTTTGCCTACTTCCGCTTTTTCGAGGGTTTCGGCTCGGTCACCAACCTCAACCCGGCCTATCCCTTCGGCGTCTGGATCGCCTTCGACGTCGCCTGCGGCGTGGCGCTGGCGGCGGGCGGCTTCACCACCGCGGCCATCGTCGAGATCTTCGGCCGCGAGCAGTACCATGCCCTGGTGCGCCCGGCGATCCTCACCGCCTTCATCGGCTACTTCCTGGTCGGCCTCGCGGTCTTCTTTGACCTCGGCAAGTACTACAACATCTGGCACGCCCTGGTGTACTGGAACGGGACCTCGGTGCTGTTCGAGGTGGCCTGGTGCGTCATGCTCTATCTCACCGTGCTGGGGATCGAAAACGTGCCCAACGTGGTCGAGCAGTACAAGGACAACGTCAACCTGCCGGGACCGCTGGCGCGCCTCAACGGGGCCGTCAACTGGGTTCTGCACCGCGCCGAGTGGTTCTGCAACCGCACCATCGGCTTCTTCGTCATCGCCGGGGTGGTGCTCTCCTTCGGCCACCAGTCGTCCCTCGGCACCATGATGCTGATCGCCCCCTACAAGCTGCACGAGCTCTGGTACACGCCGATGTCGCCGCTGCTCTTTCTGACCTCGGCGGTCAGCGTCGGCATTCCCATGGTCATCTTCGAGGGGACGCTCGCCACCAAGTTCTTCAACCGCAAGCCCGAGACCGAGCTGCTGTCGCGCTTCGCCCGCTACATCCCGCTCTTTCTCGGCACCTACCTGCTGCTGCGGGTGGGGGACCTGGCCTACCGCGGCGTGCTGGCCAGCGCTTTCGACGGCAGCCTCGAGGGCAACGCCTTCCTGGTCGAGTTCGCCCTGTTCGCCGTGCCCTACTTTCTGCTCAAGCAGAGAAAAGTGCGCAAGAACGGGACGCTGCTCTTTCTCTGCGCCCTGTCGGTGATTCTCGCGGTGGTCGTCAACCGCTTCAACGTCTTTCTGATCGGCATGGACATGGGCCCCGAGTGGAGCTATTTCCCCTCGGTCGGCGAGTTCGGGGTGACCTTCGCCTTCCTCGCCCTTGGCGTCCTGCTCTACAAGATCGGCGTCAACTATCTTCCGATTCTCGAGGAGCAGCATTAAACCCCCCGTTTAAAGCTGCTGTTTCGCAGAAACCCCGTTTCATGTCTGTTGGGGGTCGGCTTCGCCAGCCGGCCCCCCTTTTTTGTTTTTCCGAGAACCGAAAATCGAATGAGCGGGGCGTTTTTGACGGGGTGCTGCTCTGTTGTTGCGAGGGGAAGACGACGAGGCGAGGGGTAAAAATAAGCCAATACTCATCTTTCGGCCGATAGTTTGCAGGGGGCAATTCCGGAGCTTGCGCGGAGCAGGCGAGTCGCAGGTCAAAATTTCGACGCGCGCAGCCCCGGACCACGATCGGTAACATGAACACCGCACGAGACGGTCTCAGCCCCCGGCAGAGCCATTTGACCGGAAAAGGTGATGGGGCGCAGGGGGTCTCGGTTATGTAATTTTTCTCATGGTTAAAAAAATCTTTACCTTTCCGCCGTCTTTGTTTACATTTAAAAATAATAATTTTTAATAGCTAATTTATATTACATGTACTTTGATGCAAAATCCCTTGCAAAGGATGTCGCGCCGATGATCTTCAATTTCAAAAGCATTCAAGCCAAAGTCAGCGGGTTTCTCGTGCTGGTGCTGGCCCTGGCCTTTGGCATCAGCACCGCCGTCAACTCCTGGCAGAGTTCGCAGCTGCTGCACGAAAGTCACGCCGAGTCGCTCGATGCCCTGCGCGAGGCGGCTCACGATCAGGCCCGCAGCGTCTTTGCCAGCCTCGAGATCGGCACCGGCGGCTCGCTCGAACGGGGTGAGATGGATGTCTTCGCCGAGCTGCTCGAAGGGCTGGGCAAGGTGCCAGCGGTACTCGAAGTCGGCCTCACCGACCCTGCGGGGAAGGTGACCTATTCGAGTCAGAAGGCCGGCGTGGGCCAGAAAACCGCCTTTGCCGCTGCGGGCAGCGGTGGTGAGAAAAAGGCGTTGGTGGAACAGGAGGCGGGCGACACGGTGCTTCTGTCGCGGACGCATCTGATGGAGCAGCGCTGCCTCGAATGTCACGAGGACGCCCGGGTGGGGAGCGTTGCCGGCATTCTCTTCGTGCGCTACAGCCTCGACAAGTTACGCGCGACCGAAAAACAGATGGCCGCGGTTCTCGCCAAAGCCCACCGGGAAAGCATCATGACCGGTGTGACGACCGGCGTCGGCGGTTTGCTGCTGGCCGCCGTCGGAGTCTGGCTGCTCCTCGGCCGCATGGTGCGCAAGCCCCTGGTCCGGCTGGTGGCGATCATGAAGGAACTCGGCCTTGGCCATCTCGGTAAACGGCTCAATATCAACAAGCAGGACGAGATCGGAGAGATGGCCCGGGCCATCGACGGCTTCGCCGACACTCTCGAACGGGATATCGTGGCCAATCTGGAGAAACTCGCCGCCGGCGATCTCGATTTCTCGGTGACGCCGCGCGACGAACGCGATGTTATTCGCCATGCGCTGAAAAAAGTGGGCGACGACCTCAACGGTCTGCTGGGGCAGGTGCGCGGCTCCGGCGACAAGATCGCCAACGGCGCCACCCAGGTGGCCGATTCGAGCCAGTCGCTCTCCCAGGGGGCGACCGAGCAGGCGAGCTCCCTGCAGGAGATCTCTGCATCGATCAACCAGATGGCGGCCCAGACCGCGCAGTCGGCGGAGAATTCAAAACAGGCCAACTCTCTCTCCAACGCGGCGCGCAGCGCCGCCACCCGCGGTCAGCAGCACATGCAGTCGATGGTGCAGGCGATGGGCGAGATCAACTCGGCCGGCGTCGATATCTCGAAGATCATCAAGGTCATCGACGAGATCGCCTTCCAGACCAACCTGCTTGCCCTCAACGCCGCGGTCGAGGCGGCCCGCGCCGGCCAGCACGGCAAGGGCTTCGCGGTCGTTGCCGAAGAGGTGCGCAACCTCGCCGCCCGCAGCGCCAAGGCGGCCAAGGAGACCGCCGAGCTGATCGAGGTGTCGGTGGGCAAGGCGGCCAACGGCGTCGAAATCGCCGACCAGACCGCCACCGCCCTCGACGAGATCGTGGGCGGCATCACCAAGGTTTCCGACCTGATCGGCGAGATCACCGCCGCCGCCACCGAGCAGGCCGAGGGGATCGGTCAGGTCAACCAGGGGCTGAGCCAGATCGACCAGGTCACCCAGCAGAATACCGCCAACGCCGAAGAGTCGGCGGCCGCCGCCGAAGATCTGTCGGGTCAGGTGGGGCAGTTGCGTCAGATGCTGCAGCGCTTCAAGCTGCGCGGGCAAGCAACCCCGGGAGCGGCTCCCCGGGTGTCCCCGGCCCCGAAACCTCCGGCGGCGCCGGAGGTATCCGGCCAGGGGTGGGGCTTCGAGCCGGCGCCGAAAAAGGCCGCCGCGGGCGGCACCGACGAGATGTTCATCGCCCTCGACGACAACGAATTCGGCAAGTATTGAAGTAAGGGAAGGTGGAGTTTTATGAAAATCCGCGGGCAATTTCTCTTTCCGGTCGTGCTGACACTTTCGGTCGCCTGTGTTGCCGGCTATTTTTTGTTGAACATGGTGCTGCAACAACTGGTAGCTGCCCAGGTGGCGCGCGGGGAAGACTTGCTTGAGCGGTCCATGCGCCTTTCCGCGGAGGCCAAAATCGATGAAATTTATCGGACTCTCGAGAGTCTGGGGGCCAGGGCTTTGGCCCAGGCTGCCCCTTTCACCAGCATGCCCGAGGTGGTGGCCGCCTACGAACTCGCCCATTCGGGCAACCTCGACGATGAAAATTCGCCGGAAAGCCAGCGCGCGCGCGAGCAGTTGCGCAAAGTCTTCGCACCTGTGATCGCGGGTTACCGGGCGGCGGGGCAGGGCGATTTTCAACTCCATTTCCATCTGCCCAACGGTCGCAGTCTGGTGCGGTTGTGGCGGCAGGGCTGGCAGGCCAATCGCAACGGCGTTAAGGTCGATGTCTCCGACGACATTTCATCCTTTCGCAAAACCGTGGTGCAGATCAATCAGGGTGATCATCGGCCAATCAGCGGCATCGAAATCGGGCGCGGCGGGTTTGTTGTGCGGGGCCTGGCGCCGATTGCCGCGCCCGATGGCCGCCATCTTGGGTCCAATGAGTTTCTTCTGCCGCTGCATTCGCTGCTCGAGGACGTGCGTACCGCAGCCGACCAGCATTTTTCTCTCTATATGAACAGCAACCTGTTGACGGTCGCTACCAAGATGAAAGATGCCGCCAAATTTCCCGTAGTCGGCGGCGAGTTCGTGCTTGCCGGAGCCACCGATGCGGGACTGACCGATCCGTTGATCCAGGCCGAGCTGTTGCGCCAGGGGCGCCAGAACCCGACTTTCGCCCGCTCCGGCTCGTATTTTTTGGCCGCATTCCCCGTGTATGATTTTTCCCGCCAGGTCGCCGGCGTCATGGTGATGGTGCAAGACATTTCCGACTGGCAGGCCAAAGTGGCAGCGATCAAGGCGATGGGAGAAGAGACCATCGGCGACCTGAGATGGCAGATTGGTGTCGGCGTGGCGATCATGCTGCTGGGTATCGCCATGGTGCTGTTTGTGGTGACGCGCAGGGTGACCCGCCCCCTGGAGTTGACCGCGGAAATGATTGCAGAGTTGAACGAAGGGCATCTCGATCGCCGGCTCAATATGAAGCAACAGGACGAGATCGGCAGTATGGCGCGGGCGATGGACGCCCTCGCGGAGTCGCTGCAGGTCGAGGTGGTCGGGTCGCTGGAGAAGATGGCCCGGGGCGACCTCGACTTTTCCGCCGTGCCGCATGATAGCCGCGACGTTCTGCGCTCGGCACTGAACAAGGTCGGCGATGGTCTCAACGATCTGGTGCGCCAGATCCAGATCTCCGGCAACCAGATTTCATCCGGCGCCGCCCAGGTGTCGGACTCCAGCCAGTCCCTCTCCCAGGGGGCGACGGAGCAGGCGAGCAGCCTCGAGCAGATCTCAGCCTCGATCAATCAGATGACCGCGCAGATCAGACACACTTCGGACAATGCCGGCCAGGCCGACAACCTGGCGGGGGAAGCGCGCCGGGCCGCCGCCGGGGGCCAGGCGCAGATGCAGGAGATGGTGGCGGCGATGGGCGAGATCAATACCGCCGGTCACGACATCAGCAAAATCATCAAGACCATCGACGAGATCGCCTTCCAGACCAATCTGCTCGCGCTCAACGCCGCGGTCGAGGCTGCCCGCGCCGGCCAGCACGGCAAGGGCTTCGCGGTGGTCGCCGAAGAGGTGCGCAATCTGGCCGCCCGCAGCGCCAAGGCGGCGGCCGAGACTTCAGAGTTGATCGAGCAGACCGTCGCCAAGACCGACAACGGCGCCCAGATCGCCGAGCGCACCGCCCAGGCCCTCGATGTCATCGTCGCCGGCATCGGCAAAGTCAGCGACCTGATCGGCGAGATCAACGCCGCCACCAGCGAGCAGAACGAAGGCATCACCCAGGTCAATCAGGGCTTGGGCCAGATCGACCAGGTGACCCAGCAGAACACCGCCAACGCCGAAGAATCGGCCGCCGCGGCGGAAGAGCTGGCGAGCCAGTCGGCGCAGCTCAAGCAGATGCTGGGGCGCTTCCGCCTCAAGGGCGGGGCGGGGACCAGGGGGGAAGTCAAACCCACCGTGCTGCCCCGGCCTCCGGCCGCCATAAATGAGGGCGAGACCGGCTGGGAGAAGGGCTCTGCGGCTGCCTTCGACGGGCATACGAAGTTCATCGCTCTCGACGACGAGGAGTTCGGCAGATATTGATTGACATCCTGAAAGGGCAGGATCGAAGGGCAGACTCGGGCCCGCTGTTTCGGCAGCGGGCCCCTTCTTTTTTCGGCCGGGTCGTCACAGCCCCTCGCTGCACTCGCGGCGGTTGGGCGAGAAGTGGATGGCGACCACCCGCACCGCCATCAGGGTGGCCACCAGGGCGATCACCATGTAGAGCCGCTCCGTGTCCATGTCCTTGTACCAGAAGGCGAGGATTTCGGTGAGGACCGAGACCAGCACCGTGTCGATGATGTAGGTGACCTTGACCCGCCCCTCGGCGTAGTAGGCCATGGCGGTGCGGAAGACCTCGAGCATCGCCAGCACCGTGAGCGCATCGACCAGAATCAGCTTGAAGGCGTGATGCAGGTCGCCCCCGAAGAGCACTTCGTGAAAGGCGCGCCACAGGTCGAGCATCCCCTTGACCGTACCGGCGCAGATGGCGCCGAGCAGCGCCAGCAGCAGAAAACAGAGCAGCGCCTTGAGCGACTGTTCGAAAAACTGGGTGGGGAAATCGCGCAGGTAATCTCGTCTGATCATTGTGGTATTCTCCTTTGGGATGTTTGGGCGAAAAAGATTTTTTCTCGGAGCGCCGCAGAGCAGACCGGAAGGCGGAGATGGGTGAAACAGGAAGCCCACCCTGGTTTCGGCGGGATGATCGAAGGCGCCCGTTAGCGCACGATGCGTTGACGGTTAATTTTATATTATTTGAGTCGGGAGACGGTGATGACGAGACGGATTGCGATTGTCACGGGTGGCGCCCAGGGGATCGGGCGTGCCATTGCCGAAGAATTTCTGCGGTCGGAAATGCGGGTGGCCGTCGTCGACTGCGACCGCATGGCACTCGAGCAGGCGGAGGCGGACTTGGCCGCGTTGGGGGAGGTCAGCGCTCACCGGATCGATGTCGCCGACCCGGCGGCGGTCGAAAATCTGGTCGGGGAGGTGGTCGCCGCCTGGGGCGGAATCGACGTGCTGGTCAACAACGCTGGCATCATGATCCGCAAGCCGCCGGAAGAGCTTGCCGTCGACGAATGGAGCCGGGTGCTCGCGGTCAACCTCAACGGCCCCTTTCTCTGCAGCCGCGCCGCGGCAGCGCATCTGCGCAAGCGGCGCGGGGCGATCGTCAACATCGCCTCGACCCGGGCGCTGATGTCCGAAGCTCACACCGAGGCCTACGCCGCCAGCAAGGGCGGGCTGGTCGCCCTCACCCACGCGCTGGCACTGAGCTTGGGGCCCGAGGTCCGGGTCAATGCCATCAGCCCGGGCTGGATCGACGTCAGCGGCTTGGGAAAAGAGGGCGCGGCCGGGCAGGAATCCCTGAGCGCCGAAGACCACGCTCAGCATCCCGCGGGGCGGGTCGGAACCCCCGGCGATATCGCCAGGGCGGCCCTGTTTCTCGCCGACCCGGCCAACGGCTTCGTCACCGGGCAGAATTTCGTGATCGACGGCGGGATGACGCGCAAGATGATTTACGTTTGAAAATTCGACCCTTGGGCGGCTCTCATCGAAATCTAACAATTATGGGTTAGATACCAGGGCGTTAACACGTCTCTAACACCATTACGAGGGATCCGGAGCGCATGAGCAAAGAGAACATCCTGGTCATCGAGGATGAAGAAGACATTCTCGCCCTGGTGCACTACAACCTGGCGAAAGAGGGCTACACGGTGACCCCGGTCACCTCGGGCGAAGACGGGCTCAAGGCGGCGGCCGGGCAGTTGCCCGACCTGATTCTGCTCGACCTGATGCTGCCGGGGATCGACGGGCTCGAGGTCTGCCGGCGGCTGAAGAAAAATCCCGATACGGCGGCGGTTCCCGTCGTCATGGTGACCGCCAAGGGCGAGGAGGCCGACGTGGTGGCCGGGCTCGAGCTCGGCGCCGACGACTACGTGGCCAAGCCTTTCTCCACCAAGGTGCTGCTGGCGCGCATCAAGAACGTGCTGCGCCGGCGCGAGCGTGAGCCCCAGTTGCCGGAGCAGGACGACTCCATCGCCATTCACGGCATCACCATTCATCCCGGCCGCAACCAGGTGCTGGTCGACGGCCGGCCGGTCGATCTGACTTTCACCGAATTCCGGGTGCTGCACTTTCTCGCCAGTCGCCCCGGCTGGGTCTTCACCCGCTACCAGATCGTCAACGCGGTGCGCGGCGACGACTACGCCGTCACCGACCGGGCGGTCGATGTGCAGATCGTTGGCCTGCGCAAGAAGCTCGGCGCGTGCGGCAAGTTCATCGAGACCGTGCGCGGTGTCGGCTATCGCTTCAAAGATCAGAACTAGGCCTTGCTCATGGCTCGCGTCCCGACCACACCCCGAGCGCTGCGCGCGCGGCGCAAGAAACTGATCTGGCAGGTCTTCCCCGCTTTTCTCCTGATTATTCTCATCTCCCTCGGCGCCGTCGGCTGGTTTGTGTCGCGTACCCTCAAGGAGTTTTATTTCGAGCAGACGGTGAGCAACCTGCGCGCCCGCGGCTATCTGCTCGAGGATGCCATCGCCCCTTTGCTGCAGCGCGACCGGGTGGCCGAAATCCAGTCGCTGGTCTCCCGCCTCGGGCGCGAAACCGACACCCGCATCACCATCACCCGCGACGACGGGTTGGTGCTGGGCGACTCGGACGAAGACCCGGCGCACATGGACAATCACGGCAACCGTCCCGAAATCCGGGAAGCCCTGGCCGGCCGGGTCGGTCATTCCATCCGCTACAGCCATACCCTGCTGCAGACCATGGTCTACGTGGCGGTGCCGGTTCAGCGCAACGGCAGCGTCATCGGGTGCGTGCGCATGTCGCTTTCGGCCCGTTCCATCGAGGAGACCTTGCGCGACATTTATCTGCGGCTGGCCGGCGGCGGGCTCGCCGTGGCTCTGCTCGCCGCCCTGATCAGCCTCGGGATTTCGCGCCGCATCAGCCGGCCGTTGGTGGACATGAAGCGTGGCGCCGAGCGCTTCGCCCAGGGCGAGCTCGACCGGCGTCTGCCGGTTTCCGACTCGGAGGAGATCGGCGGGCTGGCCGAGGCCCTCAATCAGATGGCGGCGCAGCTCGACGACCGCATTCAGACGGTGCTGCGTCAGCGCAACGAGCAGGAGGCGGTGCTGGGGAGCATGGTCGAGGGGGTGCTGGCGGTCGATACCGACGAGCGCCTCATCCGCATCAATGCCGCCGCCGCCGAACTGCTCGGAACCGATCCGCGCCTCGCCGAGGGGCGGGTGATCCACGAGGTGGTGCGCAAGGCCGATCTGCAGCGTTTCGTCGCCCGGGCCCTGGCCAGCGCCCAGCCGGTGGAGGGCGATATCGTGCTGCACGGCAGCGCCGGCGATCTTTTTCTGCAGGCCCACGGTTCGCGGCTGCGCGACAGCCAGGGGCGCAATATCGGCGCCCTGGTGGTGCTCAACGACGTGACCCGGCTGCGGCGGTTGGAGAACCTCCGTCGCGATTTCGTCGCCAACGTCTCCCACGAGCTCAAGACCCCGATCACCGCCATCAAGGGGTTCGTCGAAACCCTGCTCGACGGCGCCCTCGACCACAAGGAAGATGCCCGGCGCTTTCTCGAGATCATCATCCGCCAGTCGGAACGGCTGCATGCCATCATCGAAGATCTGCTGGCGCTCTCGCGCATCGAGCAGGAGAGCGAAAAGGGCGGCATCGAGTTGCGCGAGGGGCGCCTCAAGGCGGTGCTGCTGTCGGCGATTCAGGCCTGCGAGCCGGCGGCCGCCGCCAAGGCGATCACGGTTCGGCTGGCCTGCGACGACACCCTGGCGGCGCCGATCAACGCGCCGCTGCTCGAGCAGGCGCTGGTCAATCTGGTGGACAATGCCATCAAGTACAGTCCCGGCGAAAAAGAGGTGCTGGTCGAAGGCCGGGCCGAAGGGGGCAGGGTCGTTCTCCGGGTGCGGGATCGGGGCTGCGGCATTTCCCGCGAACATCTGCCCCGCCTGTTCGAGCGCTTCTACCGGGTCGACAAGGCCCGCAGCCGCAAACAGGGGGGCACCGGTCTGGGGCTGGCCATCGTCAAGCACATCGTTCAGGCCCACGGCGGCCAGGTGACGGTCGAGAGCGCTCCGGGTGCGGGGAGCACGTTCACTCTGCGCCTGCCCCGCAAGCGCGGGGAGTGGTAGGGCGCGCCTCGTCTTTGCGAACTTCTCACCGGCCCCTAACACGGCCCTAATATCATTGCTTATAATGCGTTAGCCATAAGGGCGGACGGATTTGTCGAAGACGGGTTTTTCATTGTGACCGCCCACCGCTTCAATTTTTCCTACAAGGAGATGGCTTCATGCACAGCACACTGAAGAACATGGTCAAGGGCGCCGCCGGCGCCGCTCTGGTTCTCGCCGCAACGCTCGGCCTCAACGGGCAGGCGGCCGCCGCCAATCTCGAAGTCGACCCCGCTCTGCCGGTCTACGGCAAGGTGCAGGGCGTCTCGGGCAACCTCAACAGCGTCGGCTCCGACACCCTGAACAACCTGATGACCTTCTGGGCCGAGAGCTTCCGCAAGAATTATCCCAACGTCAACATCCAGATCGAAGGCAAGGGCTCGAGCACCGCGCCCCCCGCCCTGATCGAGGGGACCAGCCAGCTTGGTCCCATGTCCCGTCCGATGAAGAAGGAAGAGCTGGAAAAATTCGAGGAGAAATACGGCTTCAAGCCCACCGCCGTCGGCGTGGCCCTCGACTCGCTGGCGGTCTTCGTCAACAAGGACAACCCCGTCGACAAGCTCTCCCTGCCCGAAGTCGACGCCATCTTCTCCAAAAACCGCAAGGGCGGCTACCCCAACGACATCGTCACCTGGGGGCAGGTGGGCGTCTCGGGCGACCTGGCGGGCATGCCGATCAGCATCTACGGCCGCAACAGCGCTTCGGGCACCTACGGCTATTTCAAGAAGCACGCGCTGTTCAAGGGCGACTACAAAGACATCGTGAAAGAGCAGCCCGGCTCCGCTTCGGTGGTGCTCTCGATTACCGAGGACAAGGCCGGCATCGGCTACTCGGGGATCGGCTACAAGACGTCCGGCGTGAAAGCCATCGCCCTCTCCAAGAAAGAAGGCGAGAGCGCCTACGAGCCGAGCTACGACAACGTGCTCGCAGGCAAATACCCCCTCGGCCGCATGCTCTACGTCTACGTGGTCAACAAGCCGGGCGAGCCGATGCCGGCCCTGACCAGGGAATTTCTGAAGTTCGTCCTCTCCAGGGAAGGTCAGGAAATCGTGGTCAAGGACGGCTACCTGCCCCTGCCCGCCAAGGTGGCCCAGCAGCAGCTTGAACTTCTCGACTGAGCGGGCTAGCTTTCCACGGCTGAAAAAACCAACCTGATGCGCCAGGGTCCTGCTCCGCAAGTCCGCCTTCCGGAGCAGGACCCGCACGCTTTGTAAGGGCCCGATTCCATCACAGGAAACGACTGCATGGACCAGAATCTGCTGAAACGCATCAAACGCAGGGACCGCCTGGCGCGCTGGATCATTACCGCCGGCGGTTTTTCCGTGATTTTCAGCGTCATCTTCATCCTGCTTCTCATCGCCAAGGTTGCCATCCCCCTGTTTCAGAAGCCCGCGGCGGAAATCTTCGCCAAGTACCCGGTGAACCGGGAGGCCTCCGCCGGGGGGCCGGTCCTCGCCGCCGGCGTCGACGAGTACCTGGAAAACGCCTTCGTCATCGATGGCGGCGGGCAGATCCGGATCTTCGACAATACCTCCGGCGAGCTGCGCGCCGAACTCTCCCTGGCGGCACCGGCCGGGGCCGGCGCCCGCATCGTCAAGATCGAGCGCGGCGGCGACGGCGCGACCTTTTCCCTGCTGTGGAGCGACGGCTCGCTCACCCTCGATGCGTTGGAATTCGCCACCCGCTTCGACGCGCAGGGCAATCGCTCGCTGGAACATCGGTTGGAGCGGCTGGCCGAATTCGCTCCCGAAGCGTTCACGCCGGTGCGCTCCCTGGCCCGCAGCGGCGGCGAGGAGAGTGCGGTGCGGGTCAGCCTGAGCGACGATCATCGCCTGCGGGTCACCCGGCAGGTGACCGAGCGCGACCTCTTCGGCAATGCGTCGAGCGAAACGCTGACGACCCTGCTCGACGATGCCGGCGACGAACGGATCACCGCCCTGACCCTCGACAGCGACGGCTCCGATCTGTTCGCCGGGACCGATCGGGGGACCTTGCTCCACTGGAACCTGGCCGATCCCGGGGACGTGCGCCTCGCCGAGCGGGTCAAGGCCTTTGCCGACGGGCGCGCCATCACCGCCCTGGCGATGATTTACGGCGATATCTCCCTGGCGGTGGGCGATGCCAAGGGGGGCGTGTCGACCTGGTTCGGAGTGCGGGTCGAAGGGGGCAACGCCCGCCAGTTGACCCGGATTCACGTTTTGAAGAGCCATCCTGCGCCGGTGGTGGAGATCGTGCCGTCGCGCCGCGACAAGTCGCTGATCAGCATCGACCAGGCGGGCGACGCCCATTTCGATCACATGACCAGCGAACGCCACCTGATGACCTTTTCCGGTCTGCATCCGCTGACCCTGGTCGGAATCTCGGCGCGCAACAACGGGGTGGTCGCCGTCGACAACAGCGGCCAGGCGATCGTGTGGAAGGTCGACAATCCCCATCCCGAGGTCAGTCTCAAGACCCTGTTCGGCAAGGTCTGGTACGAAAGTTACGACGAGCCGCAATATGTCTGGCAGTCGTCGGCCGGCACCGACGACTTCGAACCGAAAATGAGTCTCACTCCCCTGATCTTCGGCACCATCAAGGGGACGGTCTACGCCATGTTCTTCGCCGTGCCGCTGGCGCTGCTCGGCGCCATCTACACCAGCAATTTCGCCCGTCCGCGCTTTCGCGAACTGATCAAGCCGACGGTCGAGGTGATGGCGGCGATCCCGTCGGTCATCCTCGGTTTTCTCGCCGCCCTGTGGTTCGCGCCGATTCTCGAGCGCAGCATCGTGAGCTTTTTTCTCAGCGCGGCGCTGATTCCGACATTTATCCTGGCGGCGGTCTTCGTCTGGCAGGCCCTGCGCAAGATCACGGTTTTACAGCGGGTCGAGCGCGGCTATGAATTTCTCACCCTGGTGCCGGTGCTGATTCTCGGCGTCGCCGCCGCCTTCGCCTTCGGGCCGCTGCTCGAAACGATGCTGTTCGGAGGCGATTTCACCCTGTGGATGTTCCAGGAGACCGGGACGCGCTACGACCCGCGCAACTGCATCGTGATCGCCTTCGCCCTCGGCTTCGCCGTCATTCCCATCATCTTCACCATCTCCGAGGACAGCCTCTCCAACGTCCCCGGAAGTCTGCGGGCGGCGTCGCTGGCGATGGGGGCGAGCCGCTGGCAGACCGCCTGGCGGGTGGTGCTGCCTTCGGCCAGCCCGGGCATCTTCGCCGGCACCATGATCGGCCTGGGGCGCGCCATCGGCGAGACCATGATCGTGCTGATGGCCACCGGCAATACCGCGATCATGGACTGGAGCATGTTCAACGGCATGCGCCCGCTGTCGTCGAACATCGCGGTGGAGATTCCCGAGGCGCCGGTGGCCGGCACCCTTTACCGGGTGCTCTTCTTTTCGGCGGTGCTGCTCTTTCTCATGACCTTTGTGCTCAATACCGTGGCCGAAATCGTGCGCCAGCGACTGCGCAAGAAATACGGGCGGTTCTAGACGGCGGAAATGACAGTGAAGACGATGCAGAGCAAATCCATGAAAAAATTCTGGCGCATCGGCGAGCCCTGGGTGTGGTTCACCGGGGCGGCGCTGAGCCTGACCCTGCTGATCTCGGCGGTTCTGATCGTGGTGGTCATGGTCAACGGTCTCGGCGTCTTCTGGCCCGGCGAGGTGACCCTGCTCGAACTCGAGGACGGCAACCGGGTGATCGGCGAGATTCGCCAGCGCGAACCCCTGCCCTCCGGGCAAGGCGAGCGCCTTCAGCTGCAGACCGGCAATCGCGATCTCTACGGGCTCGACTTTCGCTGGCTCGACCTCGACCGGGTCGACCGGATGAGCACCCCAGACGACCTGGTGGTGATGGAGCGTTCGGAATACGGCAATTTCTACGGTTATCTGCGCGCGGTGGACGCGCCGGGGGTCGATCCGGTCGGGGAAATGGCGCCGGTCGATTATTTCCGGCGGGTGCAGGCGGCGATTTCCGACCGGCGCGCCGGACTCGAAGACCTCGACGAGCGGCTCTCCGAGTTGAGCTATCGCATGGATCAGCTGCGCCTCGAAAAGCTCGAACTCGAATACCAGGGCAAGAGCGCGCAGAGCCCCGAGATCGTCGATCTGAAGCGCCGCAGCACCATCCTGCGCGAAGATTTCGAGCAACTGCTGGCCCGGCAGAACCGCCAGGTGGCGGACCTGCGCCAATACCGCGCCACCTTCGCCGACGCGTCGGGAACGCAGAAGGTGATCCCGGTGGTCGACGTGGTGCGGCTCTACCAGCCCAACGCCATGTCCCTCGGCAGCAAGGTCGTTTTTTATCTGAGCAAGATCAAGGAGCTGCTCTTCGAGGATCCGCGCGAGTCGAATACCGAAGGGGGACTGTTCCCGGCCATTTTCGGTACCGTGATGCTGATCTTCGTCATGAGCCTGTTCTCTTTCCCCATGGGGGTGGTCGCCGCCGTCTATCTGCGCGAATACGCCAGGGAAGGGGTGATCGTGCGCCTGGTGCGCATCGCGGTCAACAACCTGGCCGGCATCCCCTCCATCGTCTACGGCATCTTCGGCCTCGGCTTTTTCGTCTACGGCGTCGGCGGCGCCATCGACCAGGTCTTCTTTCCCGAACGCCTGCCGACGCCGACCTACGGCACCGGCGGCATTCTGTGGGCGAGCCTGACCCTGGCGCTGCTCACCGTGCCGGTGGTGATCGTCTCCACCGACGAGGCCCTGGGGGCGATTCCCGCCGGGGTGCGCGAGGGGTCGCTGGCCCTGGGCGCCACCAAGTTCCAGACCCTGATGCGGATTCTGTTGCCGATGGCCTCCCCCGGCATCATGACCGGGTTGATCCTGGCCATGGCTCGCGCCGCGGGCGAGGTGGCGCCGCTGATGATCACCGGGGTGGTCAAGCTGGCGCCGGCGCTGCCCCTCGACGGCAACTTTCCCTTTCTCCATCTCGACCGCAAGTTCATGCACCTCGGTTTTCACATCTACGACATCGGCTTCCAGTCGCCCAACGTCGAGGCCGCCAAGCCGATGGTGTTCGTGACCACGCTGCTGCTGGTCCTGATCGTGCTGCTGATGAGCAGCGTCGCCATTCACCTGCGCAACAAAATGAAAAAACGCTATACCTATAGCACCTTCTAGCCCGCACCGGGCTCGTGCCGGTTCTCAGAGGACGCGAATGACAGCGAAAACAACCGAAATCCAGATCACCGATCCCGTCATCGAGGTGGAGAAGCTTCACTTTTACTACGGAACCTCAGAAGCTCTGCACGACATCAATCTCAGGTTTCCCCGCAAGCAGGTCACCGCCCTGATCGGCCCCTCGGGGTGCGGCAAGTCGACCTTTCTGCGCTGCCTCAACCGCATGAACGACCTGATCGACGGCGCCAACGTCGTCGGCAGCATGCGGCTCAACGGCATGGAGATCAACACCCCCAACCTCGACGTCATCGAACTGCGGCGCCGGGTGGGGATGGTCTTTCAGAAATCGAACCCCTTTCCCAAGTCGATTTTCGAGAACACGGTCTACGGCCTGCGCATCGCCGGGGTGAAAAACAAGGCGATTCTCGAGGAAACCTGCGAAAAGGCCCTGCAGGGGGCGGCGCTGTGGGACGAGGTCAAAGACCGCCTGCACCAGTCGGCCCTGGGGCTTTCCGGCGGGCAGATGCAGCGGTTGTGCATCGCGCGGGCGATCGCGGTCAACCCCGAGGTGATTCTGATGGATGAGCCGTGCAGCGCCCTCGACCCCAAATCGACCGCCCGGGTCGAGGAGCTCATCGGCGAGTTGCGCGAGAACTACACCATCATCATCGTGACGCACAACATGCAGCAGGCCGCCCGCGTCTCCGACTACACCGCCTTTTTCTTCGAGGGGCTGCTGGTCGAGTTCGGTCTGACCAAGCAGCTCTTCATCAAACCCAGGAACAAGCAGACCGAGGATTACATCACCGGTCGTTTCGGGTAAACTACACTATTCGAAGCTCCCATTTTCAGACCGCCAGGGGACAAGGATCATGACACTACATATGCAACGGGAAATGGAACGCCTGAAAAAAAATATCCTCAGCTTGAGCGCCATCGTCGAGGAGAGCGTGCAGAAGGCGGTGCTCGCGGTGGAAAACCGCGACCGGGATCTGGCCCAGAAGGTGATCGACAACGACGATCAGATCGACGACCTCGAGGTCGATCTCGAAGAAGAATGCCTCAAAATCCTCGCCCTGCACCAGCCGGTGGCCAACGACCTGCGTTTTATCGTTTCAGTGCTCAAGATCAACAACGACCTCGAGCGCATCGGGGATCTCGCCAGCAACATCGCCGAGCGGGTCCTGGCCCTGGCCGACGAGGAGGAGATTCCGGCGCCCTTCGATTTCTCCACCATGGCCGACCGGGTGGAGGAGATGCTCAAGAAAAGCCTCGACGCCCTGATCAACTACGATCTGCGGCTGGCGGCCCAGGTCTGCCGCATGGACGACGTGGTCGACAAGCAGCACGCCGGCACCTTCACCGGCGTCAAGGAGGAAATCCGCAAGCACCCCGAGCGCCTCGATACCCTGCTGCACTACCTCACCATCTCGCGCCACATGGAGCGCATCGCCGATCTCGCCACCAACCTGGCCGAAGACGTGATCTACATGATCGAAGGCGACATCGTGCGTCACACCGCCCTGACCCGCTGAGGACAACGGCCAGCCGCTTTTTGTGCGCTTCGCTGCTTTGAAATCCCCCTTTTTCAAAGGGGGACTGCCTGTGGCTGAGAATTAGACGTGGTCGGATAAAAAAAGGCCGCCGAAGGCGACCTTGAATTGAAAAGGGGGATTGGGTTAGTGGATTATTATTGTTATTTGATGCTTTCGATGGTTCCCTTATACCCGTTTACCGTGACAACTATGGTCTTGTAAATCAGATAGCTGGTGACTTCGACTTTATACTTGGGCGCGACGATGACATCGGCGCCTGATTTGGATACCGCATCGTAGGCAGCGGCGGCCTTGACTTTGGAAACCGGATCGACCAGACCGAGGGCGTTCTGCTGCACACCGTAATCCACGCCGTCGACGAATTTGTTGCCACCGCCGAGGGTAAACAGGCCGAAGAGGATACTCTGAGAAGATTCGCCGGAAATCTTTTCGCCAACTTTCAGGTCGGCTTTGACAGGCGCTTCGACCCGCACTTGCACGGGCGCCGAAATCTGGCTCATGTTGAGGCTGGAGCAGCCTGAAACAAAAGATACCAGCGCGATGAGACAAACAGCAAAAAGCAGGTTTTTCATAATTTTGATGGACCCTCCAGATTTTTTGTTTTCACTAAAAAACACTCAAAATCCCCCTTCTCAAGCTTGAAAACTGAAATTCGCAAAAAAGAAGACAGAAATTTACTGCCCTTTGACTTAAGTGTCAATGATTTTCAACGCTTGAACGATTTTTCCCCGCTTTTGCCGCTGCTTCTGTCCAGGCTTGGCATTGCTCAGGGCGGGGGCGGATTTTCATCGAGGGGCCACGTGGGGTGGTTGCGTCATCATTCCAGTGAATAATGGCCAGCCTGCCATGCGCGGCCAGGATTCGGCTGGCCTCATTCAACAACAGTTCGGGGTGTTCACAATGGAGGATATTGAAAAGCATGGCATAATCGACACTGCCGTCAGCCAGGCCCGTCCCTTCTTTGACGAAGTCACACAACAGGGTCTGAACATTATTGAGACCAGCCTGCTGCGCCTTCCTCATCGTAACGGCCACCATCTCTGCTTCGATGTCGATGGCGTAGACGGTACCCGAGATGATCTGTGCTGCAGGAATGGAAAAGGTCCCATGGCCGCAACCAAATTCGACCAGATCACCGGCATCCGGGGTCAGACCGAGCTTTGCAAAGATCTTCTCAGGGTTGAAAAACTCGGCCCACATCTCCTCTTCGGGCATGCCGCTTTCCCTGGTTTTCATCGGCGCTCACCCTGCTCAAGAGCGTCTTGCAGCGCCCCGAGACAACATGCAATCACCTTGTGGTTGATATCGTCCGGCCCTTTGTGGAAATCGTTGTCGCCGGTGGCCATGGTGTTGGTCACATGTAGCAATGAGGCAATTTCAACCTTTTTGACCTGAGCCAGTGCCATCAAAGCCGCAGCCTCCATCTCAACGGTCTGTACTCCACTGGCACGATGTTGCTCGATCTGTGATGCGGTTTCCCGGTAGGGAGCGTCCGTGGTCCAGGTCGTTCCACGGTAGACCGGTAAACCACAGCTTTCCGCATGGCGGGCCAGGATCGCCGGCAAATGACCACCTGCGTCAACCCAGGGTGCCGGAGGGAGGTAATGATAAGAGGTCCCTTCATCACGAATCGCCCGGTCGGGAACCATCATGTAGGGTGGTGACACCTGCTTGCCAATCGATCCTGCGGAGCTGTAACCGATCAGATGGCAGCAACCAGCGGCGATCAATTGCTCACTGATCAGCACCGCAAAAGAGGCGCCGACCGTTCCACCGATCAAGCCCATTTCAAATCCATCCCGCTCAATCACCAGCAGCGAGGTATGGAAGCAGGGCCAATCCGGTGCGGTTTGCGCTCCAAAGTGTTCCTGCGCCACCGCCACCAACTCACCATCAAAGTCGAGCAGGCAGCAGGCCGGTAGTTTGCTGCGCCTGCCGCCTTTCATAATGGATGCCTGGGCGAGCAGATTCTCGGGCAGAAAAACCGATTGCTCCTCCGTCGGATGGGTAAGTAGCGGGAGTTTTTGCTCGTCTTTCTTTGGCATATTATTCTTTCACCGAGGCACGCAATCTGCCTGACATTTTAATGGGTCCAGTCGATAACCTGAATATCAGCACCGATTGATTTTTTGATCGCTTGACGCATCATCTTAAAGTGCGGACAAGGCATGCCGACCGGATTGCCCTTGCTGATACAGGAGGCAAAAACGACCGCCTGCGCCCCTCTGTCGACCAAGGTTTTGGCGCGAGCGACGGCTCGTTTGCCGGGACAACCACCACAGGAAACAAAACCGATGATCTCAACCGGACCCGTTTCCTCAAAAGCCTGCTTGCCTTCTTTGGCCACCTTGAAATCAGTGGTTCCCGGACAATAATCTTCGGTTTGTTGACAGCGGATGATACCGACTTTCACTATTAAGCTCCTCACTATATGGGATGTTTATTTTCTTGCCTCCTCCGCAGAATCTGTG
>NPIG01000326.1_pt1 | contig 43627 bp, 47 predicted proteins | sample 8637441 | NCBI WGS metagenome assembly NPIG01 (sample SAMN07420675, study PRJNA396082) | bioreactor metagenome | isolation source: sample BR6 brine-fed electro-methanogenic bioreactor BR | place: Japan: Kochi | collected 2016-06-14
CATGAATGCCGGGGTCTCCTCGACCTTTTAGATGAAATAAGAGGAAAGGTTAAAAGAGGCGACTCATCACCACCCTTCACCATCATTTCTCCCCAACACCACACACAATCGCTGCATGGTCATGATGATACGGCTCAAGCCAGCAGGTGTTCAGAATAGAAAGCCCTGCACCTTCCAAACGCTCGATCGTCTCGGCAAAGACCTCTTCCGGTGTCCTCCTGATATCAACAGACCGCGTCTTCAGCATCAGAATAGCTGCCATTCCGCCATCGATCCCGGTCCCCTTTTTCAGAAACGGCAGGTGCTTGATCAGAATTCCCGCCTGATCGGGTTGGGCAACATCCTGGTACAGCAAATCTACTTCTTCCAGGAACGGCGCATACCGGTCCGGGCGGGTCGCATCGCCTGCGATCGGAACGATATTCTTCCGCTTCTCTGCAACCACCAGCAGATCCCGCAGAGGACGTGGAGCAAACTCAACCGCATACACGCAATCCACATAATCGGCTACATGAGAAACAGTGGTCCCGTTTGCAGCACCAAGATAGAGGACTTTCATATCGGCCGCAAGATCCAGAGACTCATCCAGCATACAGAGGGCGGCAAGCTTTGAGCGATAGGGATCCCAGACCCGGTACCCTTTCACCATCCGTTCATTATAGACCCCGCCGGAGCCACTCGATACAAGTTGTCCATCAATTCGAATCATTCGGATCCACCTCCCGTGATTCCATCGATCAATGCCTGCGCCGACGAGAGGAAGCCGGGATCCGCCTCGCCACGATAGAAGTCGATTCTGGCCGCAATCGCAAGCTTTGCAGCAAGCACCCGGGCCACCCTCCCCCGGATCTCGCGTGGGGCATTATGCACCCGGCGGTGCTGGAAGATGATCCCGTGTTTTGGGGAGGGCGAGTTCCCCCGGATATGCGAGAAGAGGGCGGCCTCAGCACCGATCACCTGGACAGAACTGCCGGGCATCCGGGCAAGCTTCTCAAGCCCCCCGGCACGGGCCATGACTCGTGCCGCAACAAGGCCGCCGACAAGCTCGCTCGTGTTTGGGATCACCTGTGCCGCGAGCCGCGAGACATCAGCGGCAAGTGATGTCCGGGCGGCGATCAACCCTTCAAGCTCATCGGCCATCCCCCGGAGCGGACGAGATCTGCTCCGCCTGATCTTCGGAAGAACCCGCTTCACCGAACCCTGCCTCCCTTTCTGCGAGAACGCCGGGTTCGTCACCTGGTACCATTCGACCAGCCGCTCGGAGAGGAGATTGATCACCTCATCCATCTGGTCGAGCATCCGGACCATCTGGAGGAGTTCTGCATCCTTCCCTGATGCCGCCGCCTCGATCACCCCCTGTACCTGGAGAATGGTGACCTCCCGGAGTTGCCTGATATATGCAGCCCGATCAGGGAAGATCCCGCTTCCTTCAATCAGAGCGGGCGTAAGAGGACGGAATACCTGCATATTGGTCTTTAATGACTCCACCCTCGCCAGCAGCTCTGCCGGTGACCCGCGGGAAGGAACAAAACCCCCCCCATCATCTACGCTCCCGCACCAGTACTCCGTCATTGCAGAAGAGATGATACCTCAGCACCTATATATCCGGCGACCGAATCTTCAATCATGTTCATCGAGGCGGCACTCTTTGTAGTCGGCATCATACTCCTTGTGAAGGGTGCGGACCTCTTTGTCGGCGGGGGGAGCGGGCTCGCCTCACGGTTTGGAATCACGCCGTCACTCATCGGTTTCACTGTTGTCGCATTCGGAACCTCGCTGCCTGAGTTCGTCGTCAGCATGAATGCCGGACTGACCGGGAACCCCGAGATCGCAATCGGAAACATCATCGGGAGCAATATAGCCAATATCGCGCTTGTACTGGCGATCTGCGGGTTGCTCAATCCCCATGCACTCAACAGGCACGATCCGGGAAACAGCGGGGTGAAGAGGCAGGCTCTGCTGATGCTTGCCGCAACCACCCTCTTTGTTGCCTTTGCATGGTCCGGGACCCTCTCCGCACCAGCAGGAGCCATATTCCTGATCGCATTTGTCTTTATCCTCAGAACACTCTGGAGGGAGGGGAGGATAGAGGGGGAACCACCCATTTTGGCAAAAGGCAACCTCGATTATATCCTGACAGCAGGAGGGATCATCGCAGTCATCATCGGCGCACAGCTGGTTGTCACCTCCGCAGTCGGAATTGCAACCGCCCTTGGGATCTCTGCTTTTGTGATCGGGATGACCATCGTCGCCATCGGCACCTCGCTCCCCGAACTTGCCACCTCAGCTGCGGCAATTCTGAAAGGCGAGCCCGGGATCTCGGTGGGCAACCTGCTTGGGAGCAACATCTTCAACCTCCTCTTCGTGATGGGGATCATCGCCCTGATTGTTCCCATCCCGATCGCAGAAACAGGCGATCTCCTGATAATGGCATTCTTTTCGCTCGCCGCAATCCCCCTCATCTATGCAGGCGAGCGGGCAACCCGCCTCATATCGGCTGTTGTCCTCATCGGGTACTTCGCCTACATCGGAATACTGGCAGGTCTTCTCTAAAAGAGCGGAATCCCAAGAACCGACCTGACGATGATCGGGACCATGATCGCCCCCATGCAGAAGACCCGCTGCACCGAGACCATCGGCGGCACCGTCCCGATTGCGGTTGCAAGTGCGAGGATCAGGAGCCCAAACGGCCCCGTCACAAGAGCGGTCAATGCCACAAGGAAGATGACCACAGAAAGATTCAGGCGCCTGACATTCAGGGCTGCCAGGTACCGGGAGCCTTTTGAGAAGAGAATTGTCAGCGGATACGCCGCCACCGCAGCGATACAGGCCGCAAGCATAATCCCGGCAAGCGGCGGGAGCTCATCTGTTGCGATTGCCGCCATTGCACCGTTCCGTGCCCGCGAAAGAGCATAGAGGGCAGCGATACCGAGAAACGCATTCGCCGTATTCGCCGCACCTGTTGCAAGGATATATCCCCTCCCATTCCGTGTATATGAGATGAATGAGGCAATTACCGCGTTTGCGGTTGCATTTGAGAAACCCGGCATCCACCCGACGACTGCACCGGCAACCGAACCAGCAGCAGCAGCCCCGGCGATCTCCCGCCGCTCCATCCGGATCCCCCGGTATATCTGCTCGGGGATTGTGCCTGTCGCTCCTTTCAGAAGAATCGGTAATCCAAAGAGGCCGGTCAAAAGCGGGAGGAGGAGCGGGCTCCCGCCGGGGAGCACCTGCCAGGAGAGGTATGAATAGGCAAGCGTGAATGAACCGAGGATCCCCGATGCGATGAAGACAACAGCCGCCCATTCAGGCGCCTCAGACCTGACCACCAGCGCCCCGGCGACCGTCAGCAGGAGCAGGCCGATCCACCAGTCAAGGTACGGCTGGAGCGGGGGGAGGAGAGAGAAGAAGAGGGGGAAGAGCAGCAGCCCGAATGCAGCACCCGCAGCAGATCCAAGTGCCGATATCCGGACCGCCTCCTCACCAAGCCCTTTCATGCAGAGATCATGTGCAGGCAGAACTGAAATCGCAGTATCGGGATCGGGCACCCCGAGGAAGGTGGAGGGTACGGCATCAAGGAAGGTATGCGTGATCAGGGTTGCTGTGACAGATGCCGCAAAAACGGCAGGGCCAAAGAGGAGAAGGAGGGCCGGATGCACCCCGAGCAGGATACCCGCCATGGTGTTTGAATGGATCCCGGGAGTACACCCGCTGATGGTCCCGAGTACCACACCGATTACCGCTCCGATCAGGATCCCATCCATCATGTGAAGATGAATATTGATTTTTAGAAGACAAGAATATCATGCATCCGTCCCTATAGAGATCAATGATCATTGCGATAACCAGGCTTCCGGAGAAGGCAGGCAGGGATCGGGCTACCTGTGAGCAATTCGGCCATTCCTGTCGGATTGTCTCACCTCTGGCAGCAGATGTCTATGACAACCAGATCCAGGCATTTGTGCTGGAGGCAAACCGTGGCGCCTTTGACTGCATCTTCTTCACCAGCGCGCTGCCTGCCGAGCGGATTGCCCCGCTGCTCGAAACAGATGCCCGGATCATCGCAATCGGACCCCAGACTGCCCGGATGCTGGAGAAGGAAGGGCTGAAGGTCGAAACGCTCCCCACATATTATTCACGGGATTTTGTGCCCTACCTTGGCGACTGGATTGAGGGGAAGGCGATCGGCATTCCCCGTGCCGATGTCCCAAACCCCACCCTCATTCAGGGGATTGAAGATGCCGGGGGTCTGGCATATGAGTACCGGTGCTATGGGCTTGTTCCGACGCAGACACCACTTGACACAGAAGGAGCAGACGCGATCCTCTTCACAAGCGCAAACTCGTTTCTGATGGCTGTCTGGGAGAAGGATACAGATATCATCCCGATTGCAATCGGGGATATCACCGCTGATGCGATGCGGAAAGGGGGAGTGGAGCCGGAGGTTATCGGAGACGGATCCCTTGCCGGAACCCTTGAAGCACTGAATACCTACCTGAACGGGAAGAGATCATGAGCGGAGACAAACAGACCACCATACAGTCAGGAATAATCATCATCGATAAGCCGCCGGGCCCCACCAGCCACGAGGTCGCCGCCTGGGTGCGGGATATCCTCGGTGTCAGCACCGGGCAGGGGGGCACCCTTGACCCGATGGTCTCCGGCATCCTGATCGTGATGCTTGGAAAGGCTGCAAAGATCGCAGAACACCTTCTTGCCCATGATAAGGAGTATATCTGCCTCCTGAAACTGCATGGTGATGTAGCCGAAGACGAGATCAGGGAGGTGGTCAGCAGCTTCTGCGGCAGGGTCTACCAGCGCCCCCCACGCCGGAGTGCGGTGAAGCGGGCGCTCCGTATCAGGACACTCCATGAGATCGAGGTGCTGGATATCGAAGGGCGGCTTGTCCTCTTCCGGGTGCGGTGCGAAGCGGGCACCTACATCAGGACACTCTGCGTCCATATCGGCCTTGCACTCGGAGTGCGCGGGCAGATGGTCGAGCTCCGGCGCACCCTCTCGGGAGGATTCGGAGAGGCGGATGCATATACCCTCCATGAACTTGCAGACGCAAAAGCCGCAGCAGATGAGGGGGATCCAGAACCGCTGAGGCAGATGATCCTCCCGGTGGAGCGGGCAGTTGCCGATCTCCCGTCGATTACCGTCAGGAGTTCTGCCGTCGATGCGATATGCAGAGGTGCACAGCTTGCAGGCGCCGGGGTTCTCTCCTGCACAACATTTGCAAAAGGCGATACGGTCGCGCTGATGACCGAGGCAGGCGAATGTATCGGCCTTGGTACCGCCCGTATCCCGTCAGAAAAATGCGTGCCGGGGAAAAAAGGCTTTGTTGCACGCCCAAAATCGATCCTGATGGAGCCCGGAAGGTACCCCCGTGGCTGGAAGAAGAAGAGCAGGATTAAGTAATACCCGGAACAATTAGTTTACTGCATCTTTTGCTGAGGTAGTCTAGCGGAAAGGCGCGAGGCTGGAAACCTCGTGAGGCGTTTGTCTCTCGGGAGTTCAAATCTCCCCCTCAGCGTTTTGAAATCACTTTTCTGTACAACCTGATCATTCATCCATTATTCACGATCCCCCGCCCTTTCTCACCCCGATATACTGTTTCTCTAACTCAAGGTATGATACCTTAGGAGAGGAGGAAGACTGCTACGTCAAGTTAGATTGACTTACATGGCTAAGTGGCATGTAAGTCATGCCTGGTTGCGTTAGAGAGAGTCGTAGTCGTCTAAGTCAACATAGGTTGACTTACAAGACACTTTATAGCATTACACAGTCAACTACCACATATGGGAAAATATTCCGATAATCGGGCAGGGGTTTTCGTCCGCCAGAAAGGCGGATATGAAGCCTTTATCCCCCATCCTTTACCACCCGTGGATCTGGTTTTCGATGAGGGACTTCTCTATCTGTTATCGAAAGCCGACGGAGCTCTGGCCCGCCTTGACGGAGTCACCCAGGTACTCCCAAACCCCGATCTCTTCGTGGCGATGTACATCAAGAAAGAGGCATTGTTAAGTTCCCAGATCGAGGGAACGCAGGCATCACTTCAGGGAGTTCTTGAATTCGAAGCCCATATGCGGCCAAAAGACGACATCAACGAGATACAGGAAGTATTGAATTACATAAAAGCACTTCATCATGGTATAGAGAAACTGGAGTTCTCGCCACTCACTCTGGATCTGATCAATGAGATTCATCGCTTTTTAATTCACGGAACACGGGGATCGCATAAACTTCCGGGTCAGCTAAGGCATGTTCAGAACTGGATCGGTCTGACGGGAGGGACGATTCAGGATGCGGTATTTGTTCCTCCTCCACCAGAGCAGGTCCCGGAATTAATGCAGGACCTTGAACGTTTTATCCAGAACGATGATAAAACGCCGAGGCTGATCAAGGCCGCTCTCATTCACGCCCAATTGGAAACAATCCATCCATATCTGGATGGTAACGGAAGAATGGGGCGTTTGATGATCACGTTTTACCTCTGCTCAAAAGGTGTTCTGGCAAGGCCATTGTTGTATCTTAGTTATTACCTGAAGAGATATCGGGAGGAGTACTATACACTCCTTAATGGTATCCGGTATCAGGGGAATTGGGAAGCATGGCTGGCTTTCTTCCTTCAGGGAGTCATTGACGTATCTAATAACTCTATAGAAACAGCAAAGAAAATTATCCAGCTCAAGGAGACGCTGATTGAAAGGTTGCTGGAGAACAATATCGGCGGTGTGCATGCGGTAAAGCTGATCGATACACTCTTTGATCGCCCGATCATCACGATCGGGCAGGTGACAGAGGAGTTACGAATAAGCCGCCAGTCTGCAACCAATCTCGTGGGAAGATTTGAGAAAATTGGAATATTGGAAGAGATTACCGGGAAAGAACGATATAAGCAGTATATGTTTGTGGACTATGTCAGGATAATCGAGGAGGGAACACAGATATAACTCTATTCTGGACAACAAGATCCTGCCCGCAGATATGAATCCGGATCGGAACATTTTCAGGCAGAATCCTGAGAGAAGGTCTTTGAATATCTAAAAATGATATGTGATCGGGAACACAATTATCACATTTACATCACATTTTCTGGAGAGAAATGTGAGCGAATTGTGAAATAATCATTTGAGGAGGTATTTCTACTATCTCTCATACAACGCCCGCTCGCATTCCTCCCCAAAAACTTAAAACCTCACCCTGACTCCCCACAGGAGTGATTCATTTTGTTCTCCCCGCCACCATCCCCTTCACCCGCTCCCCCTTCTCAGTCAGCCGGTAGATGATCCAGGTACCGGACTGCCCCCCCGCGATCAGCCCTGCCTTCTTCAGGATGGAGAGATGATACGAGAGGCGGGAGTCAGAGATTTCGAGAACAGAGCGGATCACACAGACACAGAGTGGCTGTACCGCAAGCAGGGTGAGGATCTTCAGCCTGAAGGGATCAGCCAGCACACGAAAGAGAGAGGCAGTAGCCAGAGTTTCATCATCCGAGGGTAGATGAGAAACAAGCCCCTCAATGCCCCCTGATGCATTAAGAGAAGCTTCGACATCCGGTGGAAGGAGAATGCATCCTCCAGCCTGACTTATCACCCCGCAATACTCTTCCGGATTCTCGACCATACTTCAAATGAATATGAAACACCACCAGATAAGTATTTCGAGCTGGGATGAAAGAAAGGAACGCTGATGCCAACCCAGCTATTTCAACATATGTTGAAATGAAAGCATTTTTATCTCCCGACGACCGATATGATTTCAAGAGGTTTTGAAATAAAGATGCCGCTGGTCCACCCCGGACAGGATGCGGCAAACCAAACCTCCCGGAGAAAGACGCACCATGCAGAATGCGAATAACGTATTCAGGGGAAGATCATGATTGACCTCCTCATCGGCTCCCTTATGATGGGATGGACGACACTCGCAGAATACCTCGCCGAGCATGTCGTCACCTGCCTCATCCCGGCGTTCTTCATCGCAGGAGGAATTGCCGCCTTCATAAAAAAGGATGCGATCATGAAGTACTTCAGCCCGGATGCGCCGAAAACGGTCGCGTACGGGATCGCATCAGTTTCAGGTACCGTCCTTGCTGTCTGCTCCTGCACCATCCTCCCTATGTTCGCAGGCCTCTTCAAGCGGGGTAGCGGGATTGGGCCTGCCATTACCTTCGTTTATGCAGGGCCGGCGATCAACATCCTGGCAATTGTGTACACCGCAAAAGTGCTCGGCTTTGATCTCGGCCTTGCACGGGCCATCTTTGCGATCATTCTTGCTATTGCAATCGGCCTGATCATGGCAGCGCTCTTCAGATCAGATGATGACGCAACGAGGAAGAAGATGGCGGCGATGCCACCAGCACCTGCATCTGATGAGGAACGGCCTCAGTGGATCGTCCCGCTCTTCTTCATCCTCTTAATCGGCATCCTGATCACAGGTACAGCACAGATCGACTGGATGATCAAGTTCCCGATAATCTATGCCCTCACCCTCGGGGTGGCATATCTTCTGATATACTTCTTCCAGAGAGATGAGGTGACCGGGTGGGGATGGGAGACATGGGATCTCACAAAGAAGATCTTTCCGATCCTCCTCATCGGCACATTTGCCCTCGGGATGCTCGCCTTCTTCCTCCCCCCGGAGACTTTTGCCCCGTTCTTCGGGACAAACACACTTCAGTCGAACCTGCTTGCCTCATTCGTCGGCACCATCCTCTATATGCCGACACTCCTTGAGGTTCCGGTGATCGGAACGACATTCGGATACACATCAGGAGTGATGGCCGGGGGCCCGGCACTCGCCCTCCTCCTCTCGGGACCGACCGTGAGCCTGCCTTCGCTCCTTGTCATCTCACGGGTAATGGGGATGAAGAAGACGATCGTCTATGCGGTTATCGTGATCATCTTCTCAGCCCTTGCAGGGTTTGGCTATGGGCTTATTATGGGGTGAAGATGACGACCAATACAGAAGAAACGAATTCAAAATACAATAAATGGTGATAATAATGAAGATAGAAGTCCTTGGAACCGGATGCATGAAATGCAGACGCCTTGCAAAGAATGTCGAAAAAGCGGTCTCTGAACTCGGAATATCGGCCGATATTGTGAAGGTGGAAGATATCACCGCCATCATGGAGCGGGATGTGATGCTGACACCCGCACTTATCGTCGATGGAGAGCTGAAGGTCTCGGGCAGGGTTGCAGATGTGGCTGAATTAAAAGAACTCCTCGAGGGAGAGAGATAGGAATCAGATCAGGTTGAATCAATATGACAGAAACGAGAAAGCTGAGTGTCTTTGAGAAGTACCTCACCCTCTGGGTGGGGCTCTGTATCATCGGCGGAATTGCCCTTGGGAGGCTGGCACCAGGAGTTGCCATCACCCTCGATTCTTTCTCCGTATACCAGATCTCAATCCCAATTGCAATCGCTCTCTTCTTCATGATGTACCCAATCATGGTGAAGATCGATTTTGGCGAGGTCATGAAGGCGGCAAAGACACCCAAACCTGTCGCCCTTACCCTCTTTGTCAACTGGGCGATCAAGCCCTTCACCATGTTTGCGATTGCCACCTTCTTCCTCGGGTACCTCTTCGTCGACTTCCTGCCGGGAACCGAGATCCTCCTTGATGGAAGTGAAGTCTATCTCTACCAGAGCTATATCGCAGGGTGTATCCTCCTTGGAATTGCTCCCTGCACGGCAATGGTGCTGATGTGGGGCCATCTTGCAAAAGGGAACCAGGGGCTCACGCTCGTGATGGTGGCAATTAATTCGCTCCTGATGCTCTTCCTCTATGCACCGCTCGGCGGTTTCCTCCTCGGGGTTGCCGCAATGCCGATTCCCTGGGAGACGATCCTCCTCTCGGTTGCCGTCTATGTCGCCCTCCCCCTTGCTGCCGGATACCTGACACGCCGGTGGATCCTGCAGGTGAAAGGAAAAGCATGGTTTGAGACGAAGTTCCTCCATTATTTGACACCCGTCTCGATCATCGCCCTCCTTGGAACGCTCGTCCTTCTCTTCAGCTTCAAAGGAGATGTCATCGTTCAGAACCCATTGACGATCCTCTGGATCGCAATCCCGCTGACGATACAGACGATACTGATCTTTGTCATCACCTACTTCTTCCTCGCCCGGTCCCTGAAACTCCCCTACGAAGATGCAGCACCCGCCGGCCTGATAGGGGCATCAAACCACTTTGAGGTGGCAATAGCAACCGCAGTCATCCTCTTTGGGCTCTCCTCGGGTGCGGCACTGGCAACTGTTGTCGGGGTACTGATCGAGGTGCCGCTGATGCTGATGCTGGTGAAGATATGCTTACGAACACAGGGATTATTCAGGAGTGATACAGAATGAAGAAAATACTCTTTGTCTGTACCCATAACGCTGGCCGTTCCCAGATGGCTGAAGGATATGTAAACGCAACGTATGGCGACCGCTACTTAGCATACTCTGCCGGATCAGAGCCCGCAAGCCGGGTGAACCCGCTCGTCATCAGGGCGATGCAGGAGATCGGAATCGACATCTCAGGTGCAAAGCCGAAGCTGATCGATGAGTTCGATGGTATTGAGATGGATCTGCTCGTCACCCTCTGCGACTCCGGCACCTGCCCGCTCTTTCCATGGACAAAGGAGACGATTCACCAGGCTTTCCCCGATCCAAAGGGGATCACCGGGACTGAGGAAGAACGCCTCGCTGCCATACGGGCGATCAGGGATGCAATCACCGGCTGGATCGATCAAAACCTTGGATTGGCATAGGAATGGCGTATACCATCATCACCTGCTCCGGGATCTCAAATACCGGGAAACTCACCACCCGGACAGCCACTCTCCTCACCCAGCGATGCGCAGGCGATATAGACTGCTGTATCCCGGCAACACGGGAGAGAGAGGTAATCGATGAGGCACTCCGGGATGCAGAGGAGATACTTGTCCTTGACGGATGCAGCGACTGCTGTGCACTGAAGAAGATCCAGTATTCCGGGCGAATACCGGATCACCATATCATCGCAACCGAATGCGGGATTGTAAAAAATGGGATGGAAGAGCCGCAGTTCAAAGAGATAGAAGATCTCACTGCGGTTCTTCTGAATAGAATACGGTCAAAAAGGGGATGACCCATCCACCTCTTTACAGCAGATCTACTTCACAATCATTACCGGGCAGGCGGCATGCTGTGCCACCTTCTGGCTGACACTCCCAAGGACAGCCCCTTTTAGTGAGCCAAGTCCCCGGCTCCCCATGATGATCAGGCCGGCTTTTGTCTTCTCTGCGATCTTGATGATCTCTAGTGCCGGGGCACCCATACTCACCTCAAGGGTATAGGCAGTTCCGGAGTTTTTGATAGAGTCGAGCGTCTGCCCGGCAACCGCATGAGCATCCTCGATGAGAAGGGTATGGACATCAAAATCCGCCTTCATGATGCGTGACTGCGATGGTGGATTGGGCGAGGCATAGACAACCACCAGTGAAGCACCGTCGATTTCCCTGACAAGCCCACAGGCAGACTCGGCTGCACGCCTCGCATTCTCTGAACCATCTATTGCAAGCAGTATTGTTTTAAACATAATTCCTCCGAGCCAGTATTATGCAGGCCATAATGTGCAGAATATCAGAACTCCGTGTGGTACCTCAAGGAACGCGAGTCCATAAAACCATGTCGGAGCACCTTCCTTTCCGGATGCAGGATACCTTAAAGTGGAGAGATAACCATATAAGTTGAACTCTCTCTCAATGAAGAGATACACACGACATGTCAGAAAATACTGATCAGAAACAAGAGGATATCCCGTGGATTTAAACAATACTCTTTCTTTTAACGCGCTGAAAAAAACATGGCTCTCGAATATCCGGGGCGATACGCTTGCCGGTATGACAGTTGCACTGGCCCTCATTCCCGAGGCGATCGCCTTCTCCATCATCGCCGGTGTCGACCCGATGGTCGGTCTGTACGCTTCATTCTGTATTGCCGTTGTCATCGCCTTTGCAGGCGGAAGGCCCGGGATGATCTCAGGAGCAACCGGCGCAATGGCACTTGTCATGGTGATTCTTGTCCGGGATTACGGGCTCGAATATCTCCTTGCTGCCACCATCCTGACCGGGATAGTACAACTGGCACTGGGGTTCCTCAATATCGGGCGGCTTGTGAAGTTCATCCCCTATTCTGTCGTCCTCGGGTTCATCAATGCACTTGCCATCCTCATCTTCATCTCCCAGATCCCGTTCCTCATCGGGGTATCCCTTGCAGTCTACATCCTCGTTGCAATCACAATAGCAATCATCCTCATCCTTCCAAGGATCACCAAAGCTGTTCCTCCGGCACTTGTTGCAATCATCGTCGCCACTGTGATTGCAGTTGTATTTAAGCTTGAGGTCCTCACTGTCGGCGGGATGGGCGAGATCACCCGATCGCTGCCGATCTTCCACCTGCCAGACATTCCGCTCACCCTTGAGACGCTCCTGATCATCCTCCCCTACTCAATAACCCTCGTCATCGTCGGGCTGCTCGAATCCCTCCTCACCGCCTCGATCGTCGATGAGATGACCGACACCCAAAGTGATAAAGATCAAGAAGTTCGCGGACAGGGGCTTGCAAACTGTGTTGCCGGTTTCTTCGGAGGGATGGCAGGATGCGCGATGATCGGACAATCGATCATCAATATCAAGTCAGGTGGATCCGGCAGGCTCTCATCGCTTGTGGCAGGCCTATTCCTGATAATCCTGATCATCGTCTTTGGGGATATCGTCTCGATCATTCCGATGGCAGGTCTCGTTGGCGTCATGATCGTCGTTGCCATCGGAACGTTCGAATGGGATTCGATCAAAACCATCCATAAGATACCGCGTGGCGATGCCGCCGTCATGATCGTCACTGTCGCCATCGTCGTCTATACCCATGATCTGGCAAAAGGAGTCATTGCCGGGGTCATTCTTGCCCTTCTCATCTTCGGATGGAAGATCTCGGTCATCTCGGCAACCTCGACCATCAGGAAGGATGGCGTGAAGGTGTACCTGATGAAAGGCCAGCTCTTCTTCGGTACCATGTCGGCGTTTATGGATCTCTTCGACTATACAAACGACCCGGAGAGAATTGAGATAGACTTCTCAAACTCCCATATCTGGGATCAGTCCGGGGTTGAAGCGATCACGCGGGTGATCCACCGGTACCAGCAGCAGGGAAAATCGGTCTATGTGATCGGCCTGAACCCGGAGAGCCAGGAGACACTCGATCGCGGTTTCTCCTGACTGGGATGCGGACTGACCTCCCCACCCGCCATCAGGGAAACATTGCTGCCACACAAAACAGAACAGGTATAATGGCCGGGATACGCATCGCCGGCTGGGAGAGCAGGCTTTTAGCCTGGATCATCGATAGTGCCGGTGACGCAGCGGGCATCCCAAAAACAGCCCTTTCAGCATCTGGAAAGGCATTCCTCCTCCCCCTCGACTGCCTGATCGGGTGGCTTGCAATGGAGAAGACCGGGCTTTGGCTCTTCAACCGCCTCCCGGATACGATCGTGAACAGATACGATTAGACGCCGCCGGATGGTGTCACCTATATCCACGAAGACGACTGATTCAAGTGGTTTTAGGAGAAAAAGAATCAGCATGCAGGGGAGAACAATCACTTACTCAAAGAACGTCTTCCTTCCGCTGACATCAGTCTGCCATAACCGCTGCGGGTACTGTTCTTTCAGAACGCCTGTTGGAGACGGCTGCCTGATGGCTCCGGAAGAGGTCCGTGAGATACTCCGTCTGGGCGCAGCAGCAGGCTGTACCGAGGCTCTCTTCACCTTCGGCGAGCGGCCGGGAGAGGAGGAAGGATTCGATCGCTACCTGAACGAGATTGGCTATGCCGACATCCTCGACTACTGCTTTGACCTCTGCAGGGAGGCAATCGCTCTTGGCCTTCTCCCCCACACAAACGCAGGCATCATGACCGCTGACGAGCTTGCCCGCTTCAGGTCCGTGAATGCAAGCATGGGACTGATGCTTGAGACAACAGCAGGAATACCTGCGCATACCAATTCACCGGGAAAAGATCCTGCTGTGAGAATCCGGATGCTCGAGGATGCAGGACGGCTGAAGATCCCCTTCACAACAGGGCTTCTGGTTGGGATCGGAGAGACTGCAACAGATCGAAGAGAATCTCTTGAAACAATAGCTGCAATCCACCGGAGGTATAGCCATATCCAGGAAGTGATCATACAGAACTTCTGCCCAAAACCCGGCACCCCGATGGGGGAAGACGGAACAGTCACAAAGAAGGAATTTGCAGAGACGATTCAGATGGCGCGCGCGATCCTTCCTGAAGATGTTGCGGTCCAGATACCTCCAAACCTTGCCGATGCCCGGTATTTCCTGAAATGCGGAGTAAATGACCTCGGCGGCGTCTCGCCGGTCACCGTCGATTACATCAATCCGGAACACCCATGGCCGGAGATCGAGCGGCTGAAAGAGATCACAGCCGGATATATGCTCCGGGAGCGGCTCTGCATCTATCCCCGGTACATTGAAAGTGGGTGGTTCGATCCAACACTCGCACCACTTATCATGCAGCTTGACAAACAGGTACAGGAGAAGAACCTATGACCCAGGGCGAAGTTCTCTACAGTGGAAAGGCAAAGACCATCTTCCTCTCGGAAAAGCCAGACGAATTGATCGTTTCATTTCGTGACGATATCACGGCATTTGACGGCGCCAAGAAGGATCAGCTGGAAGGCAAGGGCGCCTCGAACGCCGGTGTTTCGGCATTCCTCTTCGGGATCCTTGAAGAAGCCGGAATCCCAACTCATTTCATCCGGATGGAAGATCCAATAACGATGCGGGTCCGGAAACTTAACATGATCCCACTTGAGGTGATCGTCAGGAACCGTGCCGCCGGATCAATTGTCAGGAACTATCCATTCACTGAGGGGCAGTACTTTGACCCGCCTGTCATCGTCACTGACTATAAGGATGATACACGGCATGATCCGATGATTAACGACGATATCATCGTTGCACTTGGCCTCCTCACCCATGAGGAGATTGCCGCTGTGAAGGCATCCGCACTGAAGGTCAATCTGGTGTTGAAGGCATTCTTTGATGGAATCGGCCTTGATCTCGTCGATTTCAAGATCGAGTACGGCAGGTATGGCAACACCATCCTGCTTGGGGACGAGATCAGCATGGATTCGATGAGGCTCTGGGAGAAAGGCACGATGAAGTCCATGGACAAGGATGTCTACAGGTTTGAGAAAGGAGATGTCATGGAGGCATACCGCGCCGTATCGGCCAGGATAACCGGGAGGAAGGGGCTATGAAATACGAGGTTGTCATTACAATCAGCTTGAAGGAAGGGATGTTGAACCCCGAGGCAGAAGCCATCCAGCGTGCAATTGCGCACCTTGGATTTGGAGTAGAACACCTCCAGAAGAGAGACCAGTACAGGATCACCCTTGATGCCGTTGATAAGCAGGATGCCGAAAAGATTGCCGGATCCATCTGTGAACGGCTCCTCGCAAACCCGGTGATCCACACATACACAATCGAGGTTATCTGATGCGGGCGGCGGTCATCCAGTTCGGGGGGAGCAACTGTGACCGTGACGTCGTGCATGTGATCAAAGAGGTCTGTGGTGCCGACGCCGATCTGGTCTGGTATAAGGACGGGTTGAATAGAGCTTACGACGCCATAGTCCTCCCGGGAGGTTTCAGTTATGGCGACTATCTCCGTGCAGGTGCAATCGCAGCCAGGACACCGATCATGGCCGATATCATCAGGGCGGCAGATAAAGGATGCCTCGTCCTTGGGATCTGCAACGGAGCGCAGATCGCAGCTGAAAGCGGTCTTATCCCCGGCATCTTCACCATCAATGCCTATCCGAAGTTCCTCTGCAAACCGGCATATCTCAGGGTAGAGAATACCACCTCCCCATTCACCCGCCTCTATTCCGAAGGCGAGGTGGTGAGGATCCCGATTGCCCACAAGGAAGGCCGCTACATCATCCCGGCAGGGGAACTGGAACGGCTTGAACAGGAGAGGAGAATCGCATTCCGGTTCTGCGACGAGGCAGGAAACGTCACCATATCTGCAAACCCAAATGGCGCAACCGGCAATATCACCGGCGTCCTCTCGAAGAAGGAGAATGTCCTTGTGATGATGCCGCATCCCGAGCGGGCAGCTGAAGAGATCCTGGGATCAGCTGATGGGAAGAAGATCTTCGATTCGATGATTGCTTATGTGGAAGAGTCCTAGGAGATCGTAAGCATGGATGAACTTGAGGCTGCCCGGCTGATCCGGGACTGGGTAAAACGATATGCGGCAGAGAATAATCTGAAACTCAATTCCGATCCCAAACAGCTTGACGCGGTCATCCGGGGGCTTGCCCGCAGGATGGTCAGGAATGGCGAGCGGTACTGCCCATGCAGGATCATGAGCGGAGATCCCGATGTTGATAAACAGATCATCTGCCCCTGTATCTACCATAAAGACGAGATTGAGAGGGACGGGCACTGCCACTGCAACCTCTTCTTCAGGGAATGACACTCACCTCTCCCTTCACCACAATGAGTATTTTCTGAGAAGATGCCTGCCCTGGCGACTGATGAAACTTCCTTCAACCCGTTGATCATCTCCGCCTGAGCTCTGCACGCCGTGCAACACGGATTGTATGAGTGATTGCATAGATTCCAACAATGACCGCCGCACCATAGCCGAGCATGGCAATGTACTGGCCATAGGGGATCGGAGACCCCGAGGCAAGCATAAGCAGCGATGAACCGATCACTACCGAAGAGGTGATCAGGCCCACCATGATCCGGTCAGTTGACCTATCCAGCGTCTCCTGGAGCCTCCGGACATCATGGGCAACCACATCTATCCTGACCTTCCCCTCACTCACCTTCTTCAGGGCTGAGGAGACCTGATCGGGGATCCGGAGAAGTGTACGAATCGATCCAATACCGGTTGAAATCTCTTTTTTAAGAGCATCATAGGAGAAATACTGCTCTTTCACCAGCTCATCCAGGTAGGGTCGGATCCGCTCGGTAAAACAGAACGATGGATCGAGCGCAAGTGCAATCCCACCAACCATCCCGATCACTTTCAGAAGCCGCATAAGTTCTCCGGGAACCTGAAGTTGGTATTTTCTCATGATCTCTGAGAGCTCAATCGCCATCTTTGAGAAGTCATACTGCTGAACCTCATAATCCGAGTAATCGATGAGCAGGATGTAGAGATCGTCACGGAAAAGCTCCATATCTTCATCCAAAATCCGCACACCAAGATCGGTAAACGCAGAGATGCATGCCTCAACATCAGTTTCTGCGATTCCGGCAAGAAGCCTGATGAATGTTTCACGCCGCTGTGGCCTGAGTACCATGCAGATCCCAAAATCAAGGAATGCGAGATCACCATTCTCCATGACAAGCAGGTTGCCGGGGTGGGGATCTCCATGGAAGAAACCATCAATCATGATCTGTTTAATATATGCCGCAAAGCCACGTTCTGCAATGACCACCGGATCATGACCCATATCCCTGATGGACTCAACATCATCGATCCGGACACCCTCGATATAATCCATCGTAAGTACCCGCCGTGAACTGGCATTCCAGTGGATACGAGGGACTCTGATACCCTCTAATTCAGCCATATTTCTCCGGATACGTTCGGCATTCTTTCCATCACGGGTGAAATCCAGCTCTTTTCGGATCTGGCCTGCAAATTCACGGACAAGACCGGTCGGATTAAACAGACGATAATCCGGCGATATCACCTCAATCCTCTCAGCGAGAGAGGAGAGGATGAGGAGATCAGTCTCGATCACCTCGTCGATTTTGGGACGTTGGATCTTCACTGCAACCTGTGTTCCATCGGCCAGCACCCCACGGTGCACCTGTGAGAGCGAAGCGGCGGCAATCGGGTAGGGTGCAAGGTTGAGAAAGATCTCTCTCCAACCGGGAAGAGACTCATCAAGAAGAGGTTCAATCTCATGAAACAAAAGGGGAGGCACCTGATCCTGGAGTTTACTGAGTTCATCTATCAGATCAGGTGGGAAGAGTTCACGCCGGGTGCTCATGATCTGGCCGAATTTTATGAATGTCGGGCCAAGCTCCTCAAATGCGAGGCGGATCCGTACATAGACCGAGAGTGATGCCGAATCCTCACCCGTACCGATCCTAAGGCCACGTCCGGGAAGACCGGGGAAGAGTTCATCAACAACAATCCCAAACCCGTGCTTCACCAGAATATCAGCAATCTGGGCATACCGTTTCATCCCCGCAAGCATTGCAATCAACATTGGATTGCTCTTCCGGATAAAAGGTGTTATGGAGGGGATCAGGCTGGAGCAACCGGGGATCTGGGGAGAGCCAGAGAGAGGAGGGCGGCCAGGATCAATGGAACTACAAGGGCAAAGAGTGCCGTATAGAGATCTGTCATATCAGCTGCGATACCAATGACTGCCACACCGAGCCCTCCTGCCCCGATTGAAAAGCCGAGGAGGAGACCGGATGCCAGGCCGACTCTTCCGGGAAGATACTCCTGTGCCATCGTCACGGTCACCGAGAAGGTCGACCAGGCCAGGTAGCCTATGAGGAGCATCAACAGAAGCGCCACCCATCCTGATGTGGTGAAGAAGAGGATATACGGGACGATACATGCAAAGAGGCCGACGATCGTCACTTCCTTCTTACCATACCGATCAGAGAGGAAACCCCCGCTCACCTGGCCGACAACTCCTGCAAGGAGCATCAGGGTGAGCATCGTGTTTGCCAGGATGATTGAAATTCCAGATGAGGCGATCAGGTATGCCGGGAAGAATGCAACAGACGACATGATCACCCATGACCGGAGAGCGGCGATGGTGACGATCAGGCTGACTGGTCCAAGAGGGATCTTCTTCTGTGTGACCGGGACAGTTCTGGCTTTCTTCTCCTTTTCAACTCCTCTTGTCAGGTAATAGAGGAACGCAGCGGTCAGCAGACCGGGGATTGCAATCAGGGTGAGTGCAGTCATCCCTCCAAACCCGATAAGGATACCGACGATTACAGGCCCTATCGCAAAGCCGAGGTTTCCGCCGGTGACAAAGATCGAGGTGAGAGAACCCCGGTTTCTGTCTGTTGTTTCACCATGCACCCGGAGGAGGGCGGAAGGGTGGAAGAGGGCATGGGAGATCCCGGCTGCTGCTGCAAAGATGATGAGGAGATAGTAGTCCTGTACTACCCCATAGAGACCGATACAGATTGAGCTCGTCAGGATACAGAGCCAGATCGGAGCGGACCACCCGCTCCGGTCTGAGAGCCAGCCGACGAACGGCTGGAAGAGTGATGAGGTGATCTGGAAGACACTGACGAGAAGGCCCGCCAGGAAATACCCTATCCCGGGATAGAGGATCAACAGAGGAATAATTGCCGGAATCACCGGACTATAGAGATCAATGACAATATGGCCGAAGGTATACCCGGCAATGGGACGGGGGATTTTTATCATTTATATGCGCCTCAGACAGACAATTTCAACGGGGATCTCGTGAAGATCCCGGGAATGGAAGGAGAAAGTCCTTTTTATTGGAAACAACGCTGATACCGCTCCGACGATCTCGGCCCTGCCCCTGATATACGAAGCGAGAAACGGCATCGTGCCCGCATTAAAGATTCCATAGGTGACAGGTGCGATCCTGAGTGCGGCATCGATGAACGGCCTGTCCGCATGCTCGCTCTGTGCACCAAACGGCGGATTCATCACCACGGTATCAAAGGATTCTCTCATAGATCTGATGTCATCTGCGATAAACCTGCAGTCTGCAGAGAGTTTCTCTGCATTCTCACGGGCAATAGCAACGAGGCGTGCATCCCCTTCCACACCGACCACTTCATCTGCACCGAGGAGTGCCGCACCGATCGAGAGGATGCCGGTTCCGGAACCGAGATCACAGACAGAACATCCCTTGATATCTCCTGCCAGATACGCATCAAAGAGGAGGCGGGCCGCAAGGGGTGCGGGAGTCATGTACTGCTCTTTTGCCGGATCGGGGTTTGGGATGCCGGAGACCCGTTCCAGTTTTATCTCGAGTGTTCTGAGTTTCATGACCGGATCTCATCTATTTCATAGTCATCCCACTCCCGCCTGCCACAGAGGATCTCAAATTCCGGCGGTGAGAGGACCGGTACCGGGAAACGGACCTGATCATCAAGGGCGAGGCGGGGGCAGGCGGTATTGACATAACAGGGGAACCCGAGATTTTGGAGCTGATCAGCGGTTACTTCGCGGAGAAGGACAATCTCCGCACGTGGGTGTAGCGAGAGGAGCTCTTCTGCCAGTTTCATCCGGTTCTGCCCGCATTTCTGCGAGACGATGATCCCAAATCTATCCGCTGATCGTGCCTTCTCAATAACGGCAAACCGTCTCCTGAGGGTGCGATCGGTCCAAACGACACCTGCTTCTCCGGTATAAGGGTCAAGGGATATGACAGGGACTTTGGTTGCGATGCCTGATCCGATCGCGTGGAAGACGCCTGTTCCAAGATAGAGGAGGCAGTCTGCTTCTGCCTCCCGTGCTGCCGTATAGGTGCAGCCGAGAACCTGCCCGGGAAGCGGAGTCCGGGGTGAGGCGGGCGAGATCACTGGCATGAACCCATGCTTTTTGAGTTCTTCTGCAAGCAGGGGAAGGGAGTTCGCATGCTGTGCGGTTGAGATGAGACCTATTTTCTTCCCTGTCAGCAGGGGAAGCATGGAATCAAGCGGGGGGATCTCTTCTGGTTGGAGGATCGGCTCGACAAGCACCTGTGGGTGATCCAGGAGAGGCGTATGCCCGAAGTGGATGAGAATGTCGGCATACTCAAGTATATCAAGGGCGAGATCGCATGCCCCGTAACAGGGATCTCCTGAGATGATCACCGAATACCCCTCTGCACGGAGGGCTTCGGCAAGGATAGGGAGCTCCCTCTTCAGACCTTCAGGGGCCTGGAGGGCGATTTTCCTGACAGAAAGGGATCGTACCCGTTCAATGATATCAGAAATAGGAATCAAGGACATGTACGCCGTCTTTATCAACGTCAATGGTGACCAGGGATTTGTATGGCCGCCCGATATCCGGGTTGCCGCGATTGATCACAAAACAGAGATCAGCCACTTCGGCACCTGTTGATTCAATTGCTGGAAGAAGTGCCCGTATCGTGCCGCCGGTGCTGATCACATCGTCGATGAATGCGATCCGGTCGCCTTCAAAGACACTGTTCAAATAGAGCGTTCCTTTCGAGTACCCGGTCGTCTGGCCGATCACCACCTCGCCGGGGAGCTTGTATTCACGTTTCCTGACGATGGTGTAGGGGATATCGGTCATCAGGGAGAGGACGGTTCCGATATGGATACCCATCGCCTCGCTGACGACGAGCTTATTGACATTTTTCAGATCAAGCGCCTTGAAGAGGGCACATGCCACATCCCTGAGCAGATTTGGTTCAACGAGCGGAACACCATCGGTTATCGGGTGAATAAAATAGCTGTACTCACCCCGCTGTACGATCGGACAGGTTTCCAGAGATCTCTTGAGTACTTCAAGCATGAGATTCACCAATTGTATCTAAAAATGATTCCACAACATCCCGTGTCACATGAGGCATCAGCACCGTGCGCATATGGCCCCAGCGTGTCCGGGATACCCGCCAGCCAGCAGGCGTGAGGGGGCAGTCAAAGGTGGCGACATTCACATCCGGTGTAACGGCACGCAGATACCCATATGCCTCCATCCCTTCGATGAGGCGGCGGGTATTCTCCATGCACCCCTTCACGAGTGCAGAGAGCCCTTCACGGCCAAGATACCGGAGGACAGCATACGCACTTGCCACAGGCGCACCGGGGCGCGTTCCCGCCAGCGTGCATTCCTTCTTCACCGTCAGGTACGGGGTATCGACATTCAGGCATCCAAACGCCTCCGGGTTCCGGAGGAGGAGTGCCCCGCAGGGGATGGTGCTCATACCCATCTTATGCGGATCAACCGAGATGCTCGAGACCGATGGAACCAGGAAGTCCCATGGTGCAAGACCTGAGAGGAAGGGTGCAACGAGACCCCCGAATGCGGCATCAACATGGAAGAAGATCCCGTTCTCGGCTGCCACCGATCCGATCTCTTTGACCGGATCGATCATCCCGTATTCGGTGGTGCCGACGACCGAGACGATTGCGACCGTATTGGTATCAACTGCTTCATTGACGGAGACGGGATCCATCCGGTAGTTGCTGTCAAGCGGAACCGAACGCATCTCAAGCCCGAGCATATCACATGCCTTATCAAAGGAGAAGTGTGCGGATGCAGGGATGATGACATTGGGTTTTTCAACAGGTTTCTGTTTCTTTGCAATCCTGAGTGCCTGGATATTCGACTCGGTTCCACCTGACGTGGCATATCCGCCTGCGCCGCTATGGTGGAGGAGATCGCCAAGTATCCTGATCAGTTCATCCTCAAGCCCCATTGTTCCGGGGAAGAGACCCGGATCTCCAAGATTCGTCTCGATGAACTGCATATGTGCACGGATTGCTACCGGATGAGGTGTTGTGCACATGGATGAGAGAATCCGGGCGTACGAGAGATCCTCTTCCCTGAGAGAAGAGAGATAGGAGAAGAGTTCCTCCTCAGAAGAACCGTTCTCCTTCATTTTCACCCTTTGAGAACGCCATATCCAGAAGCATCCGCTTTTCGGTCCGGGCTGCTGCCTCACGGATCGCCTGTACTGCATCGATATTCGCAGATACACTCCGGATTCCGTGTTCGACAAGCCAGGCAACCATCTTCGGATCGGATCCTGCCTGCCCGCAGATGGAGCATTCGACACCTGCCGCACGGCACCTTCGTATTGCATAGTCGATCAGCCTGAGGACTGCCGGGTGCGTCGGTTCGTACATTGACGCAACATGTTCGTTGTTCCGGTCAACCGCAAGCGTGTACTGGACGAGATCGTTTGTTCCAAATGAGGCGAATTTGATGCCGGCCTGAATGAATTCGTCGATCATGATGGCAGATGATGGAACCTCGACCATGATACCGAGGGTAACAGAATCAACAGGAACGCCCCATCCACGGAGGAGCTCTTTTGCCTGGATAAACTCCCGCGGGTGGTTGACAAGCGGGAACATCAGGCCGAGATTCTCATACCCGGACTTCCAGAGCCGCTTGAATGCCTCGATCTGAAGCCTAAACTGTTCAGGCGCTCCGAGATCACGGCGGATTCCGCGCCATCCGAGCATCGGGTTGTGCTCGAACGGCTCATCCTCTCCGCCTTCCATATTGCGGAACTCATCAGTCGGTGCATCCAGTGTCCTGACCCAGACGGGTTTTCCGGGGAATGCATCGAGGATGGTCCTGATACCATCATAGAGTTCTGCGATAAATTCCTCTTCCTTATTATTGGCGATGAACCACTGGGGAGTCCGGTTTAAGCCAAGGATCAGGTGTTCGATCCTGAGGAGCCCGACACCATCTGCGCCGGTGGCAGCTGCCCGCTGTGCCGCCTCGGGGAGCGAGACATTCACCTTGACAAGTGTTGCCGTGACGATCGGAGCTGATCCTCCTTGCAGAACAGTAGGGGTTTCGTCCCGGGCTTTTTGGACTTCGCCTTCATAGACGATACCCTTGTCACCATCGATTGTGACGATCTGGCCGTCTTTCAGTGTTGAAGTGGCCTTCTTGGTTCCGACAACAGCCGGTGTTCCCAGTTCACGGGAGACAATCGCCGCATGGCAGGTCATTCCGCCTTCATCGGTGATGATCCCCTTCACCCGCCGCATGGCAGGCACCATATCGGGGTTCGTCATCTTTGCAACGAGAATATCGCCTTCCTTCACCGATCCCGAATCCTTCACGCTCTGAATGATGGCAACCCTGCCGGTTGCAATACCAGGGGATGCACCCTGCCCCTCAATGAGGATCTTCCCTGAACCTGTGGAGGCATCAGCCTTCTTCTGCGAGGACGAAGCGGGTTTGATCGTCGTGATCGGGCGTGACTGAAGGATATAGACGTCATCACCGACAATGCCCCATTCAATATCCTGCGGGGTGCCATAATGATCCTCGGAGAGTTTGCCGAGGGCGGCAAGACGTCCTATCTCCTCCTCAGAGAGGACACGGGCATTCTTCCTCTTCTCAGAGACGGGAACCTCTTTTGTCCCCTTCTTTCCATCCGGTATAATCTCCGTCTCCTTGCTGGCGATGATCGTATCAACGACCTTCTGCTTTGACTGGTCAAAGACATAGTTGTCAGGTGATACGGAGCCGGATACAACCGCCTCGCCAAGCCCCCATGACCCTTCGATGATGGTGAGAGATTCACCAGTCACCGGATGGGAGGTGAAGAGCACACCAGCTTTTTCAGAGAAGATAAGTTCCTGGACAACAACTGCGATATTGACGCTTCTGTCGTCAAAGCCCTGCTTGGAACGGTAGTATACTGCCCGTGCCCCATAGAGCGATGCCCAGCATTTCTGGACCGCTTCGATCACATCATCTTCACCGAGGATATTGAGGAATGTCTCCTGCTGCCCGGCAAAGCTTGCATCAGGGAGATCTTCTGCGGTTGCGCTTGAACGGACCGCGACAACAGTATCGTCACCCATACGGGAATACGCAGATCTGATCTCCTCAGCCATATACACGGGAATAGGAACGGATAGAATAAGATCCTGCGCCTTTCCGGCAGCCGACTCCAATGCGTTGTTATTATCCACATCAAGTCCTTCGAGGATCGAGTAGAGCGATTCTTCAAGCCCGGTTTCGACAAGGAACCGGCGGAAAGCCTGTGCAGTTACGACAAATGCCTGTGGTACAGGAAGACCGATTGAGAACATTTCGCCAAGCGATGCCCCTTTGCCACCTACCGATGGCAGATCGTTCTTTCTGATCTCCTCAAGCCAGAGAATGTTCGGCGCGTCCTTCATAGCATCTCAGGTATGAATCGACCCGAAGATACATAAAAGAGGGTGAAGGCATGCACTCACAATCCCTGTGAGAACAATCATCATTACCTGTGAGACATATAAACGTACCCGGGTTTCTCATGAACTATAACGTCCTTGTCAGTGATCCGCTGGCTGAAGAGGGTATTGAAATACTGAAAAATTTCTGTAACGTCGATGAAAAGATCGGGCTCTCCGAGGACGAGCTGGTTAGCATAATCGGCAACTATGACGCACTTATCGTCAGATCAGGAACCGAGGTCACCGCACGGGTCATCGAAGCCGCAACAAAGATGAAGTATATCGGCCGTGCCGGTGCCGGAGTCGACAATATCGATACCGATGCCGCAACCCGGAAAGGTATCATCGTCGCAAATGCTCCTGAAGGAAACACCCTCGCCGCAACAGAACACACAATGGCGATGATGCTCTCGCTTGCCCGGAGGATTCCATCTGCAAACGCCTCTCTCAAAAAGGGAGAGTGGAAGCGGTCGAAGTTTATTGGTGTCGAGATGAACGAGAAGACGCTCGGTGTCGTTGGGTTCGGCCGTATCGGGCGGGAGGTCGCAAAACGTGCCCAGTCCTTCAATATGCGGGTCGTTGCCTATGATCCCTTCATCACGCCTGAGCGCGGTGCGCAGTTTGGTGTCGAGATGATGAGTGTCGAGGATCTCTTCAAAGTCGCCGATGTGATCACCGTGCATACGCCGCTCATCAAGGAGACGAAGCACCTCGTGAATGCTGCCTCGATTGCAACGATGAAAGACGGTGTTCGGATCATCAACTGTGCGCGGGGAGGCATCATCGATGAGAAGGCTCTTGCCGATGCCGTTCTGAGCGGGAAGGTGGCCGGTGCGGCACTTGATGTCTTTGAGGAGGAGCCGCCGACAGGGTCCCCGCTCCTTGGGCTTGACAATGTCGTTGTCACCCCGCATCTCGGGGCAAGCACTGTTGAAGCGCAGAAGAATGTCGCCATCTCGATTGCACACCAGTGCATCGATGTCTTAAAAGGCGGTGCCGCGAAGTATGTCGTGAATGCGCCGATGATCCCACCAGAACTCCAGGAGACGATCGAGCCATATGCCCGGCTTGCAGAGAAGATGGGTCGGCTCGCCTCCCAGATTGTGACGGGCGCGATCACAAAGGTTGAGGTGACCTATGCAGGCGATCTCGTCGATATGCGGCAGAACCTCAAGTTTGTGACCCGGATGGCGATCAAAGGCATCCTTGACCCGGTGCTCCAGCGGCCGGTCAATATCGTGAATGCCGAGTTTGTTGCACGGGAGCGGGGGATCGCCGTTGCCGAGACGATGACCGGGGAGTCTCACGGGTTTAAGAACCTAATCAGCATCACCGTCCGGACAAAGGACGGCGAGGAGACGATCAGCGGATCGGTCTTTGGGAAGAAGCGGGTGCGGATCGTTGAGATCGGCTCTTTCACGATGGATCTTGTCCCCGAAGGCTCAGTCGTCATCTCCCGCCATATCGATCGCCCCGGCGTCATCGGGCCTGCCGCAACAATTCTTGGTAAACAATCAATCAATATTGCCGGGATGCAGGTCGGCCGGCTGAGTGCAGGTGAAGAGGCGCTCATGGTGCTGAATGTGGACTCGGATGTTCCCGAGAATGTCATGGACGAGCTGAGGGCAATCCCCGGCATCATCTCGGCAACATTTGCAACGCTCTGAAGACAATAACGAAATAGAGAGCTTCAGTGGGTCACATCACTGGAGCAAAAACCAATTCTTTTATACTGCAAAAGCCAATATCGTAAGGTCGCAAGGCATTGGGCTCGTGGTCTAGCTGGTTATGACGTCGCCTTGACATGGCGGAGGTCCTGAGTTCGAATCTCAGCGGGCCCATCTTCTTTTCAGGATTTGAGTCCTTAATACTGCTAATTTCGTTTTAGAATAATTATCAGACTGTACGCACATACGTACACATTCACCATAAAGGAACTACCAAAGAGAAAAGATTCTCTCTTCAAATGGAACAACCAGTTGCTCCACACGGAATCCCGCCCTCAAAAGTAATTATCCCCTGACCGCCGCAACAACAACCGGCGATCGTGCCCCGTTCTTCAGGTAGATGACGCCGCACTTCTTTGAGCGGGTGAGGAGCTTTTGTAGATCGTCGTCATCGATCTCTATTCCGTCGTGGCCGCTCCTGTAGACGATCCGGTATCCAAGCTCCACAAGCCGGTCAGTGACCCATGCCGGATCTTCTGCAAAGAGGAAGGGGTGGATCTCGACGATGATCGCACGGGGGCGGATCGTCATCGATCTGAGGATCTCCACTTCTGATCCTTCGCAATCAAGTTCAAGGATATCGCAGTCCGGGATCTCATCCGGTGCAACATGGGCCGCAGTCGCAAAATCCCCGCCATAGACATCGATATGCGGGCCGACGACCGCATGGTGGACGGTACAGATCCCGGTGATGCCTTCACGTGCACAGAGTGTTGTGAGCCGGCCGGCGGCCCGGTCTCCCCCTTCATAGACCTGCACGGAGCCGGATCTCCCCACCTTCTTTGCTGCAGTGACCGCTGTTACACCGTCTCCGCCACCGATGATAACAACCCGGTCACCTGCTCGCGTGAGCCGGTGGTGGGCATCGGCTATCCCCTTTTCAGAGAGGCCGTTTGCTGAGACATAGCGGCAGGCACCGAAGAAGAGATCGACGAAATCATTATACTTGTAGATGGTGTGTGCGTACCGTAAAAGACTCATACCGGAGTTCTCCTGACAGTCCGGTTGCGCCATCCGGCCGGATTCCTGTCCGGGGCGCACCGGCACTCAATTAGCCTCTTGTATTCGTCATACAGACGTATCACATTTCCGCTTTCGAGCGTGATCGCATACCCGGACAGAATATTCCGATGTGGGAGGCCTGCCCTTAAGCTTGCCCTCAATTATGCAAAGGTTGCGCAGGCAGAGATTGGGGATGCCTCCTCATCCAATACCTTCAAGTGCATGAAAGAGGGAAGAGAGGATAACGGAGAGGAAGAGACAGAATTGCCCGCTCCGGATATCTGCACCCAGAAGGTGTATCTCCATACCAGGAGAGATACAGGAGGAGGAACAGAATGGAAGAAGAAGCAAAGTACTCGTTACCGGACCTGCCCTATGCAGCAGATGCACTTGAGCCGTATATGTCAAAGGAACAACTCACCATACACCATGACAAGCACCACATGGCATATGTGAACGGCGCCAATGCCAACCTTGCCGCACTGGATGAAGGGAGGAAGAAGGGAACAGACCCCAACATGAAACCGGTCCTAAAAGATCTCTCATGGAACTTTGGCGGCCACTATCTCCACTCGCTCTTCTGGGCAAACCTGGCTCCCGCCGGAAAAGGCGGTGGAGGGGAGCCGAGCGGAGCGACAGCTGAAAAGATCAAAACCGGCTTTGGCAGCTTTGATCGCTTCAAGGCAGAGTTCACCCAGGCAGCAGCGAGTGTGGAAGGATCAGGATGGGCAGCCCTCATCGAATGCCCGCTAACAAAACGGCTCCAGATCATGCAGGTTGAGAAGCACAACACCAATGTCTTCCCGGCATGCAGGGTGCTGATGGTGCTTGATCTCTTTGAGCATGCCTACTATATCGATTACAAAAATGATCGCGGGGCATTCATCGGAGCCTTCTGGAATATCGTGAACTGGGATGAGGTAAACCGGAGACTCTGATTGTCCGGAACAACTACCGGATAGGTGGATGGTAAGGGATTGTACCATTCACCCTTTTATCCCCGTGGCACAAATCATCTTGGATGAAACAGACAACCAGAATATTCTCATGCCTGCTCGGTCTGCTGGCAGCATTCCTGCTCATCGCAGGCTGCATGGGAGCAGCACCAACAGCAGGTGATGGCGATACCGTCAAGGTTCACTATACCGGCACCCTCTCCAATGGAACCACCTTCGACAGCTCTGCCGGACGGGAGCCTTTAGAATTTACACTTGGAGAAGGGCAGGTCATCCCGGGCTTTGAAGATGCGGTAATGGGAATGGCTGTTGGTGAAGAGAAGACCGTAACGATCCCGGTCGAAGAGGCTTATGGACACTATGACGAGGATCTGATCCTGGTTGTTCCAAGAGAGATGGTGCCAGATGAGATCGCAGTTGTCGGTACATCCCTCTATCAGCCACGGGGAACAATCATCTCAGTTGACGACGAGAACGTTATGATCGACCAGAACCACCCCCTTGCAGGAGAGGATCTGACGTTTACGATCACCCTTGTTGAGATTCTCTGAACCCACCAATTCCCTCTTTTCAAACAGAAGAACCATATCAACCGGAGTCGATCAATAATTAACGAAAGTTTCAGGAGGCATAAACCATGGATACCATAATCGAAGAGGGCTTTACCCGTCTCACCGAGACGATAGCGGAGCTTGGAGAGAGAAGAGGTACACTGGAGGCGGAGATACTCTCAGATCTCTCAGGACTTCTTGAGAAGATGGCGACCCTCGCAACCCCGCTTGTCGGAACGCTTGGAAACCAGTTCCTTGAGAAGAGCAAACAGGATGCAAAGGGTGAGCTCTATGACACCGTCCATTACGAGAAGAAGATGATCGTCATCGGCCGGGCAGAAGAGCCGGTACACTACCGGCCCGATGATCCGAAGAAGTCGGTGCAGAAACAGTTCTGCCTCCTCACCGAGGATGGGGAGCTTGCAGAACTCATGTATTCTGATGACGGGTTTATTATCGATAGCTACCTTAACCCGCTCACACCCAAAGAAGCAATCGAACTCTATGGACCTGAACTGCTCTTCATGCTCTACAGGGCACTCCATGACTATGGAAACCTGCAGGAAGAGCTGGTTGTGGCACTTGACACAACACTTGCCTTTATTCAGCAAAAAGAAGAATAATATTCCTTATTTTTTCCATCCAAAGATTGGAAACATCGGTTTGAGTGGATCATATTCCCCTCCGTCAACACTTGAGATCGGGTAGGAATTCTCGATTATCTGGTCGCTTTCTGCGGCCGTGTACCTGACCACCACCTTTGCCTGCGTTATCATCTTTTCGAGCGTGAAGATCTCCTCTTCATCAGGCTGGATCTCCTTGAGATCAAATTCGATATCAAGCGGAACAAGTGCGACATGGATCTTTCTGGCGGGTGCAGTCCCGATATTTCGAACGATGATTGACTTTGCATCTTCAGACAGCGAGCAGACAACATGAGGCAGGTATGCCGCATCCTGCATGATCCAGAGCATCATGTAGAGAGTACCAACGATAACCGCGACACCAAGAGCGAGGAAAATATCAATAAAAATTCCCGATACCAGACAGGCGATCGCACCGATGGTGATGAGTAGAGATTGCCGCGAATCCATAGAGACATTCTATACTCAGAGGATATAAGCAATAGCAATTCGATCGAAGAAGAAAAAGAAAAGTGGGCCCGATGCGATTCGAACGCATGACCTCTCGGTTATCAGCCGAGCGCACCACCGGGCTATGCTACGGGCCCAGATGTTACCTTAATACATTCTCAGTTACTGCATTTATAGATTGTTAATTTCCTTCTGCCAGACTTCGGAAGATCAAAACCCTCATGATTGAGGTTGCGGTACATTTCCGAACATTTTGTTATTTATGGTGAGAGGACGACACATGTACCATTAAGCGAGCCGGAGGAAGACATGGAACGAAAATATCTCCTCGGAAACCTTGCAATCGCACACGCATGCAGGGAAGCGGGCGTTGACTTTGTCAGCGGTTATCCGGGAACACCATCATCTGAAGTCATTGAAAGCCTGAGAACAGTAGCAGATGAGATCCCCCACCTGGAATGGTCTGTGAACGAAAAAGTGGCGTACGAGAATGCCCTTGGGGCTGCCTGGTGTGGGTGCCGCGCCCTTGTCACAATGAAGCATGTCGGCGTCAATGTTGCAGCAGATCCCCTGATGACCAGCAGCTACACAGGCGTCACCGGAGGTTTTGTGCTGCTGGCAGCAGACGATCCCTTTGCCCACAGTTCACAGAACGAACAGGATTCCCGGATCTATGCAGGATTTGCAAAAATTCCCTGTATCGACCCCTCCGGAATACAGGAAGCGCATGACGGGATGAAGAGGGCATTTGACCTCTCCGAGGAGTTCGGCCTTCCCGTGATGGTGCGCCCCACCACCCGGATCTGCCACAGCAAGGGTGATATCGGACTTGGGGAACTCGCAACCGAACACCGTACAGGCAATTTCACAAAAAATCCCAGGCAGTATGTCGTCATCCCCGCCCATACACGGATCCTGCACAAGCAGCTGAATGAAAAACAGCCCGGCATAAAGAAGCGGCTCATCGAAGAGGGATTCAACACCCAGGAGATCCGGGGCAAAAAAGCGGTGATCGCAGGCGGGATCAGTGCCGCCTATGCCCGTGAAGTCGTCCCGGATGATGTCTCAATCGCCACAATCGGGGCATACCCGATTGATGAAGAATGGCTCAGGGCATTCGTCTCCGCTCATACCGAGATCCTGGTAATCGAGGAGATGATGCCGGTTATTGAAGGAGCAGTCCTCGAAGTTGCCTGCGGCCAGGCAATCTATGGCAAGAAGAACGGCTATCTCCCCTATGAGGGTGAATTCTCCCCGGCAGTCATCGCAGGTGCGCTGAAGAAGGCCGGGTTTATCAGCGGCGAGTTCTACCCGGCTGTCACCCCGGCAGAGAACCTTCCGGTCAGGCCACCTATCCTCTGTGCAGGATGTATGCACCGCTCCACCTTCTATTCCATGAAGAAGGTCTTCAAAAACGGAATCTTCCCAAGCGATATCGGGTGCTATACCCTCGGCCTCCAGCTCGGGGCAGTCGATACCACCATCTGCATGGGCGCATCTATCACCGTTGCAAGCGGGATCAATCTCTGTGGGGAGGAGCGGGATGTGGTCTGCACCATCGGTGACTCGACCTTCCTCCATACAGGCATAAACGGGCTCATCAACGCAGTCTATAATGGTGCGGATATAGTCGTGGTCATCCTGGACAACCGGATCACCGCAATGACCGGGCACCAGCCAAACCCAAATACCAAAAAGACTGCATGCGGCGTGAGCAGCCCCCCGCTCTCACTTGAAGCACTCTGCCGCTCCTGCGGCGTATCATTTGTCGAGACGGTCGATCCCTATGATCTCACGCTCCTGCTTGATACGATGAAGAAGGCAAAAGAGGAGAAAGGCGTCCGGGTGATCATCGCCCGCCAACCCTGCATCATCGTTGCCAAACGCGAAGGGATGAAACGCCGCCGCTTCATGGTGGAGCCGGAGACCTGCACCGGCTGCCAGCTCTGCGTCAAATACGGATGCCCGGCAATCGAGTTCCATGATGAGAAGGCATTCATAAACGACCTCTGCAGCGGATGTGCGGTCTGTGCCGACATCTGTCCTGCGGGTGCGATCCGGCGGGAGGTGAAGATATGAAGACGGGTTTTGATATCATGATCGTCGGCATCGGTGGCCAGGGGACGATCCTCGCCTCAAATGTCATCGGGGAGGCATGCCTTGTCGAGGGACGGAGTGTTCGGGGAGCAGAGACGCATGGCATGGCCCAGAGAGGCGGCTCAGTCGAGAGCCAGATCCGGATCGACTGCGGATTCGGCCCGCTCATCGTACCGGGAACAGCAGATCTCTTAATCGCCTTTGACCTTCTGGAAGCGGTCAGGTACCGGCATTATTTGAAAGAGGGAGGAGAGATGATCGTGAACAACCAGCTCATCCTTCCGACATCCACCTTCACCTCAGGGCAGGCACCACCCACAGAGGATGAGATCATCGGCATGCTGAAGGGATGGAAGGTATCAATCGTCGATGCAACCGCGATTGCAACCGCCGCAGGGAGCCCTCTGGCTGCAAATATCGCTCTCCTCGGTGCAGCATCCCACACCATCCCCCTCGGCCTTGAATCGCTCCTTGAAGGGGTCAGGCGGTGTGTTCCAAAGAAGACGATCCCGATCAATGAGAAGGCATTCCTGGATGGCAGGGCAGCAGTAGCTCCCTGATACAATTCTTTTTTATAATTAAAATACCATTTTAGTATATGATATCGATCCAATTAAAAATAGAGCCCCTGATCGAACTAAATACAAAAAAAAGCATGGACCCGGCGGGATTTGAACCCGCGGCCTCTACGTTGCGAACGTAGCGATCTACCCCTGATCTACGAGCCCCTGGCAAAAAGATTAGAGAATTATCTCTATATCTAACTTCTCTGCCAGTTCCTTATATCTGTTCCGAATCGTGACCTCGGTGACGCCCGCAACCTCGGCAACCTCACGCTGGGTCCGCCGCTCGCCCGAGAGGATCGAGCTGATATAGATGGCGGCGGCCGCAACACCGGTTGGTCCCCGGCCACTCGTCAGTTCCCGCTCTCCTGCCTGCCTGAGGATCTCTACAGCACGGCTCTGCACCTCGCCTTTTAAGGTCAGGCCCGAGCAGAATCTCGGCACATAGTCGATCGGGGAGGTGGGGAGGAGCTTGAGGCCGAGTTCACGGGAGATGAAACGGTATGTCCTGCCGATCTCCTTCCTCGATACACGGGATACCTCGGCAATCTCGTCCAGGGTACGCGGCACACTGCACTGGCGGCAGGCTGCATAGAGGGCTGCTGCTGCAACACCTTCGATCGAACGGCCACGGATCAGGTTCTTGTCAACAGCATCACGGTAGACGACTGCTGCGGTTTCACGGACGTTTCGTGGAAGACCAAGGGCAGATGCCATCCTGTCAAGTTCGGAGAGGGCGAATGCGAGGTTCCGCTCGGTTGCATTCGAGACACGGATACGCCGCTGCCACTTCCTGAGACGGTACAGCTGTGCACGGTTCTTCGAGGAGATGGCACGGCCATAGCTGTCACGGTTCCTCCAGTCGATCATCGTCGAGAGACCCTTGTCGTGGATGGTAAAGGTCATCGGTGCACCGACACGGGAACGCTTCATCCGCTGGTCGTGATCAAATGCACGCCATTCGGGACCACGGTCGATGAAGTCGTCATCAAGCACAAGCCCGCATCCCTGACAGACGAGTTCGGCCCGCTCATAATCGTGGATGAGCTGTCTGCCTCCACACTCGGGGCAGACCGTCTGGATATGCTCCTCGTGCTTCTGCTTCTCGACAACCACCTCTTTCTGGCGTAATTTCTGTGCTTCACGTTCGGATTTCAGCTGTTTTAACTTCTCTATCTCCTGCATTTACTCACCTTCTCCTTCACAAAGAGCTTCTCCCCTTCCAGGACACGACAATCGTTCCTGCATACGATCGTCGCATAGGGAGCAGCAATATTTCCAAATAAATCAACGATCCGCCCAACCGGTTTCATACGGCTGTCCACCACATCACAGAAGAGTGGGGGCAGCTGCCCCGCGTCACACGTGGCAACCAGAAGACGATCACTGCAATTACGATGTATCCGACCTGCAAATTTCAAGTTTCAGCCTCAAATGGAAGATCCGAATACAATTCGGAAACTTTATATAATTATATTGGTTGTTTGTCATATATAAAAGTATCGACAACCTATAAAAGTCAGAAGCGGTTGAATATACTTCTTTCGGGGCTGAGCACCCGGAGAGCCTCCTCTTCGGTAAGACCCGCACCACGGGCCACAAGCCACCTGCTCTCCTGATTGAGGAGATCACGCGGCTCATGGGCATCAGACTGAACGATCAGTTCGCAGCCGAGCTCGCGTCCAACCATAACAATATGGCCATTTGTCCTGTTATGCCCGTTCCTTGACGTGATCTCAAGATATACCCCGTGATCTGCTGCAATCTGTGCATCTTCACGAGAGATCAGGCCGGGATGTGCAAGAATATCAACATCCGGGCAGGAGACCGCTGCGTGATTTGTTCCCGGAGCCACCGGCTCGACGACCGTCTCACCATGCACAAGAACGATATCTGCACCCATCTCCTTTGCCTCCCGCGCAATGCCCGGGATCTCTTCCGGAGGCACATGAGTGATCTCAACGCCACAGAGGAGATTGACATCAAAGAGTGACGCGGACTTCTTCAGGCGGTTGACAGCACCAATCACCTCTCCAAGGTTGGTTGCATCGACATGATCAGAGATGGCAACCGTCGAATAACCAAGAACCGCCATCCTCCGGACCATCTCGATGGGAAGCATATCGCCATCCGAGAGGGTGCTGTGGCAGTGGAAATCGTACATGCCGATCATGACTTCTCCACCATTTTTTGTGCAACCTTTTTGATCAGCGATTCCTTGCTCCCTTTCCACTCAAGGACAAGACGGCCTTCTCTCCTGAACCAGTGTGCGGGATGGGAATGCGGTTCAATCACAACATTGGTGGCACCAGTTCTCCGGGCTGCACGCTCAATATCCTGGATTTTTGGAGACTTCAGTGCGTGCTCACGATCAACTCTTCTCCCTTCGGCACGGGTCAGGGAGTGGTTGAAGTAACAGGGGTACAGGATCCGGCGCGTTCCCATACCTACTAGATTCGCGATGAACCTATAAACAGATCACGCCAAGTACCTCTATGCATCATATCGATATCCATATGGAGAAAGATATTTTTGATGGGAATACCCGTCTTGCAGAGGCAAATGCACGCCACCTCAAAGACCACGGCGTCAGGGCCTTTGATCTCCTCGGGGCCATTGGGTCCGGAAAGACCGCGCTCATTGAGAAGCTGGTGCCGCTTCTGCGTGCGCGTGGACTCTCGCCGGGAGCCATTGCAGGTGATGTCTATGGCGATGACGATTTCCAGCGGATTGTGAAGACAGGCATCCCGGCATATAATGCAAATACCGGAAAAGAATGCCATCTGGACGCGCATCTTGTAGAACATGGCATTGAACATCTCCCCCTTGACGATATCGACATCCTCTTCATAGAGAATGTCGGCAACATGGTCTGCCCGACTGACTTTCAGGTGGGAGCAGAGAAGAGGATCATCGTCATCAGCTCAACAGAAGGCGATGATGTCGTCAACAAGCATCCGATGATGTTTAGAGGTGGCGACATTGCGGTCATCAACAAAGTCGATCTTGCGCCGCTTGTGGGATCCAACCTTGATAGGATGGAAGCGGATATCAAAAAATACAACCCGGAAATGCCGGTATTCCGGACAAACCTGAAGACTGGCGATGGTACGGAGGCACTCCTCGATGCCATCCTTGCAGAATAGCCGGTCACTGAAGAACCCAAACTTAAATATCTCGTAAAGTGATATATAGAGAACTCCACTTGGGAAAACCCATACGCGAGATACTATCAGATACGAGGAGAATCAATGCTCTGGCAAGGAAGATCAGTTCGAAAACCATCTGGCGGACGTTACCATTCCGCACAAGGCAAGAAGCGTTTTGAGATCGGAAGATCTCCGGCAGACACAGTCGTCGGAACCACCCGCATCCGCATCATCCGCACCCGTGGCGGAAATAACAAGGTACGGGCACTCCGTGCAGAATTTGCGTCTGTCTCAGACAGAAAGACAGGAATTACAAAGAAGGTCGCCATTGAGAGGGTCGAGTCAAATGCCGCAAACCCGAACTATGTCCGGAGAAATCTTCTCACAAAAGGCGCAATCATAAAGACAGAGATCGGGCGCGCCCAGATTATCTCTCGCCCAAGCCAGGACGGCACCGTCAACGCCGTTTTGATCGAATAAACCAATAAAACCCTTTTTTCATTTTTTCAAGAGAGCGACAGCCAGACAGAGTAACTTCCCCAGAGTGAACAGATCAGGTATCCGGTGAAGGCGCATCGGATATCGAGGCAGAGAGTTTAAGCTATGTATCATCCCATATACGAGTATTATGCGTCGTATCTCCTACCAGTTTCCAAACCGTTGTGATCTCGCCTTCGATCACGATGTTCCGTTCTCCCGTGCAGTCTCGTCAATATGTAGTATGGACGGAAAACAGACAAATTTCAGGACGGATCTTGGCCTCTTCAAACGTGAGATCAAAGTTGAGATCGCCTCAGAGAAGACAGGGTTTGAACCTGTCAGAACAGACAACGAGTTTCTGAGAGGAATCAGTGAGCGTGCAGACTTCACATTCAGGGTCAGAGACACCCTCTTAAAAGGTGACGGGCGGTATCCCGCGGCAGACTATACGTTCCTCCTCAGAATTGATGACAAAGGAGGCAGGATTGAATGCTTCATCGTCCATGAGGGGAGATCAGGAGAGATCGACTCACTGGATCTGAAGAACCTGCTGAAAGGTGCACTCAGTTGAGCCTCAAAACAGTCGTGGCAGCAGCCTTCAGGCATCTGAGAAAAGAGCGGCTTCAAAAGATTGAGTTCATCTATTACATCTCAATTGACCGCAAATGGATGAATAAGGATCAGGCTGCGCTCCTTCTTGAACGGGCACGCGACGAGGGCCTGATCACCCTCGTGGAGGGTGCATGGGTTCCGGCATTCGATCCCGCCGAAGTGGAGATCCCGCTTGGGTTCAAGCCCTCAGCAGAGGTGCTTGAAAAACATGATCCGGTTGAACGGCTCGTTGCTGAGATTGCACAGAAGGCAGGAGCCGATACGAAATCTATCTACGCCGAGATGAACAGGATCATTTCAGATTCGTTCCATGGCAACCTGATGCCGGAAGCCGCAGTCGTGATCCTTGCCCGGAGATACAACGTACCTTTTGGGAAGTACAGAGCCGAACTCACCGATCAGCTCATCGAAAAATCACCGGAAAAAACAGAATAGAGAGGAGGCTTACTCTTCAGCCTTCTCTTCTTTTGGTTTAAAGATGTCAGCAAGAGGAGTAGTTCCGTATTCGACGACCTTCACATTGACCTGGACAAAGTCCTGTGTGATCTCTGATCCGCGGACGGTCTTTCGTCTCCGCTGACCCTTCTTAGTTGGATTAAAACCAACACCGCCTCCAATGAGGAGATGGCGGCGGGAGGATCCTGGAAGCCCCTTGCGTGCGGGAATTCCGGTTTTGTCACTGCCTCCGGTGATCTCAACGCGATACCCGGCAAGACCGATCGTGCTACCGTCTATCTGGGACGAAATTGCCTTTCCGATAAAGGCACCAGCAGCACCTCCACCAGCTACAGTATTGTAGGAGCGGCCGGTCTGTGGATCTGATACAACAATTTTTAAATCAACCATGTATTGAAACAACTCCTCGTTCTATTTCGAAACCGAAGTACCCATATTGTTTGAGTGTCCGGGTTTATACTACTTACCCCAGAACGGATTCTCCTTCCTCCTGATCATTACATACTCAGAGAGGGCTTCCTGGGAACTGATATTAATATGAGAGAGCATCTCAGTCTCAAGCACCTTCACATGCCGTTCAGGGATCTGGACATAGAGTGTATCCCCGACATTGATCTGCCTGCCAACCGTCGGGCCATCTATAGAGACGGCAATCTCCATTCCTTCTGTCGCCTCGGTGACGGTTTCACCTTTATCCTGCATCATCTTTATCGACCCGACAGTGCGGCCGTCAGGTGCCATAAGGTCAACCTTCGGCCTGAGAAGTCCGGCGAGAATCCGTACCCCGACAACAGCAGGCCCGCTCTGCCTGAAGACACAGTTGGGGAGGAGCTGGAACTTTGCAGGCATGACCACGGCCTCAAACTGCCGGGCCTTCTGGCGCCTGATCTGCTCATCGCGCCATTCAATATAGTCATCAATAACCCGGTAGATGATATCCCCGGAGAAGACGACGATATCTGAATACCGGCTATCCTTCAGCATCTCGGAGACATCAGGAAGGATATCGGTATTGAAGCAGAGGATCACCTTATGGAGAGGATCGCGCATCGTCTCAAGCTCGATGATATCATGCCTGCTGACAGGACCCACATCGGCACGCATGATCCCGATCTCCTTTGCCTCCAGTTCCTTTGAGAGTGCTTCAAGCGCCCCGATCGTATCGGCTTTGATACTGATCCCAATGCCCGATAGGGAGATGTTTGCATCCTGCATCTCTGCATCGATTGCATCGATCACCTCCTGCCGGTTTCCTTTGACTGCCCTGAGGGGCGATCCCGAGATCACATCATCAAGATTTGGGGCAGAGAGCTTGATTCCGGCTGCCGCTGTCACGGACTTCACCCGTTCAAACCGATCCTCGATTAAGATCTCCTTCATCGGTCTTGGCTTTAGGAGGGAGCGGATCTTTGTGATGATACACCCGTTTGATCCGGCAACAGCAATCTCATCGCCGACCGAGAGGGTACCATCATAGAGGATCAGGTCAAGGGTCATCCCAAGGCCCCGCTCCTCCTTCACTTCAAGCACAGTTCCCTGTCCGGTACCCTCAGCAGTGATCCTGAGCGACTCGGTGAGGTACCGCTGGGCAAGGCCGATCATCACCATCAGGAGATCCGGCACCCCCTCGCCGGTGATCCCTGAAGACGGGACGATGGCAATATTGCGTGCAAAATCCCTGACGCGATCGTAGCGTTCCGAATTGAACCCGAGATCCGAGAGTGTGCCAACAAGCTCATACAGGCGGGTCTCAAGGATACCCTGCACCCGTTCATTCTGTTTGGCAAATGTCTTCTGGAAGGGTTCGTTTTCGTGGACACGCCACCCGGGGATCCGATCCACCTTCGTTGCCGCAATGACAAACGGAGTCTTGCAGTTTTTCAGGATCTGGAGGGCTTCCTGGGTCTGCTGCTTGAACCCCTCATTGATATCAACAACAAGGATGGCAATCTCCGCAAGTGCCCCGCCCCGCGCCCTGAGGGTGGTGAAGGCACGGTGGCCGGGAGTATCGATGAAGAGGAGACCGGGGATATTGATCTCGGTTGCAGCCGAAACCCCGCTCATCTCGCGTATTGATTCAATCGGAATCAGTGTCGCCCCGATATGCTGGGTGATGGCTCCGGCTTCCGAATCCACAACCTGGGAGCCCCGGATCTTATCCAGAAGCGATGTCTTGCCGTGGTCGACATGGCCGAGTACACAGACGATCGGTGTTCTGATATTCTTCTTTGCCATTTCTCCATCTCCCTCCGAAAAGCCGTGATCTACCGGATAACCCCGAAAAGTGATAGTCTATAACGCATTCGGAGTATTAATATTCTTTTGAGAACCCTTCTTTATAAATCCGGTATGAGAGACCGGCAGGGGGCAATCCGTTAGGTTAAATAATGTTTACCATCAATTATAATGAGCATTTATGCTAGGGTAGGGTAGCTGGACATCCTATAGGACTGTGGATCCTTTGACCCGGGTTCGAGTCCCGGCCCTGGCCTGAATCACCTTTTTGACAGAATTCATTTGTTTCAGGATCTCCTCTTTCTGTATCATACGCACAAGGTACAGATCTATCACACGTCGCCGCCCCCTCATATCCCACACCGTTATCTATAAGAGCCCATGCGCTCTTTCATCGCTATGAGATGAAGAAGGTGCATCTCACCAGTCTGGAGTGAATGAAAATGTCTGATGGAACAGAAAAGCCAAAGCCGCAGCTTGTGGGCGAACGTATGGAAACCTGCGAGCTGGACCGGGCAAAGATGTCGCTCATGAACCCAAAAGTGATTCACGAGAAGGTGGAGGAGCGGTCGATCGACGAACTCGCAAAGAAGACGATTGAGCACTGCCTGAAAGAGGGTATCGAGACCGTCTGGGACAGGAGCGAGATGCAGGAGCCGCACTGCAAATGGTGTGCAACCGGCCTCTCCTGCAGCAGGTGTACGATGGGGCCGTGCCGGATCATCCCTGAACGGAACCGCGTGCGGGGCGTCTGCGGAGCAGATGCAGATCTGATCGTTGCCCGGAACCTGCTTGATATGTGTGCAACCGGGGCTGCATCCCATTCCGATCACGGGAGGGAGATTGCAGAAACGCTATTGCTTGTAGGTAAAGGAGAAGGCAGCGGCTATACCATTAAGGACACTGAAAAGCTGTTTGCCATTGCAGAAGAGTACAATATCCCGACCGACCGTGCGGCAATCGAGGTTGCCCACGATCTTGCTCTTGCTTTCCTTGAGGAGTTCGGGACGATAAAAGGTGAATTAGAACTCTGCCGCCGTGCCCCGGATGCCACGTACGCCATCTGGGAAAAGGCGGGGATCCTGCCACGTGGCATTGACCGGGAGATTGTTGAGGCGATGCACCGCGTCCACATGGGTGTCGGGGCACACTACGCCAACATGCTCCTCCATGGACTCAGGGCATCACTTGGAGACGGATGGGGCGGATCGATGATCGGAACAGAGGTATCCGACATCCTCTTCGGCACACCGACACCTGTTGAGTCGATGATAAACCTCGGCGTCATCAAGGAGGATCAGGTCAATATCACGCTCCATGGCCATAACCCGATGTTATCGGAGATGATCGTTGAGGCTGCGGAGAGCGAGGAAATGCTGGCACTGGCAAAGAAGAACGGGGCAACCGGCATCAACCTCATCGGCCTCTGCTGTACCGGCAATGAACTGCTGATGAGGCGCGGCATCCCGATGGCAGGGAACCACTTCAACCAGGAGCTTGTGATCGCAACAGGTGCGCTTGATGCGATGATCGTGGATTACCAGTGTATCTTCCCATCACTCCCGCGAACCGCAAGTTGCTTCCATACAAAGATCATCTCAACAAGCCCAAAAGCAAAGATACCCGGATCCTACTATGTCGAGTTCTCGCCTGAGAATGCCACCGGAGCAGCTGAAACAATCGTCAGGACAGCAGTTGAGAACTTCAAAAACAGGGATGCCGGGAAGGTCTTCATACCGGGAAAACCTGTTGCAGTAACAGCAGGCTTCTCTGTGGAGGCGATTACAAAGGCACTCGGGGGAACGCTCCAGCCGCTTGTCGATGCGATCGCAAGCGGGAAGATCAGAGGTGCGGTGGGGATCGTCGGATGCAATAACCCAAAGATCAAGCATGACTATGGCCATGTAACCCTTGCAAAGGAGCTGATCAAGCATGATATCCTCTGTGTCGAGACCGGATGTGCCGCGGTTGCCTCAGGAAAGGCAGGCCTCCTCACACCCGATGCCTGCTTCCTCGCAGGGGACGGCCTGAAAGGGATCTGCAAAGCAGTCGGCATACCGCCGGTGCTCCACATGGGATCCTGCGTAGACTGCTCCCGAATCCTTGTTCTCCTTGCAGCTCTTGCAAATACCCTCGGCGTCGGCATCCACCAGCTTCCGGTTGCAGGTGCTGCACCCGAATGGTATTCGCCAAAAGCGGTCGCAATAGGGTCCTACTTCGTGGCATCCGGCGTCTATACCGTGCTCGGACCGATGCCGAATATCAGCGGCAGCCCGGCTGTGGTCGATCTCCTCACAAACGGGCTGGAGGGCATCATACATGCAAAGTTTGCGGTCGAGCCCGATCCATTGAAGGCAGCGGAACTGATCATCACGCATATCGAAGAGAAGAGGAAGGCGCTTGGCATCTGAGATGAAACAGCCGCATCAGCTGAGAAGACGGAAAATTCAGGGGCCATTATCCGGTCTCCGGGTGATCGTCACCGGAAAAGGGGGTGTCGGGAAGACCACCTTCACCGCCCTCCTTGCAGGTGAACTGAGACGAAGAGGTTTCTCGGTGCTTGCGATCGATTCCGATCCACAGGAAGATCTCGCGTATTCACTGGGATTCTCTTCCGCCGAGATTGTACCGGTAACAAAGAACAGGGCATATCTCGAGGAGAAGGTCGGATCAGGAGGGATCATCAATCTCAACCCTGATCTCTCGGATATCGTCACCCGCTGTGGTATTAGAAGAGAAGACGGGATCGGCCTCCTCGTCATGGGAACTGTTGACTCCGCCGGGGGCGGCTGCCTCTGCCCTGAGAATACCATCATCAGGAGTATCGCGAGGCAGGTTCGCGTAAAGGATGGTGAGGCGATCCTGATGGACACCCCGGCCGGACTTGAGCATTTCGGCCGTGGACTTGGCAGGGGCTTTTCGCACCTGATCGCAGTATCCGAGCCAACCGCACAGGCACTCAGGACTGCATGCAGAACCGCCGAACTCGCAGGCGAACTGGGCATTCAACACCGGCTCCTTGTCATCAACAAAATACGGAGTGAAGAAGAGTTCCGGAGATCCCGTGAGATTCTCGGAGATACAGACCTGTTTGCAGAGGTTTTCCGGCTGCCGTATGATGAAGGGCTTCCCGGACAGAGAGAACTGACAGGACTCGCAGCCGGAGAGGAGAGTCCGCTCACAGAAGCAATCGCAGGGATCGCCACCCTGCTGATGAAAAAAGAGAGGGGATGATTATTCAGATCAGCGTTGCCGAGATGATCTTCACTTCCGTCTTTGGACGGTCATTGGCATCGGTCTTGGTCTTGCCGATGGCATTGACGACATCAATTCCGTCAACGACCTGCCCAAAGACCGGGTGCTTTGAGTCGAGGTAGGTGTTGTCAACCAGGTTGATGAAGAACTGGCTGCCGCCGGTGTTCGGGCCGGCGTTTGCCATGGCAATCGTCCCGCGGAGATTCTTCCTCTTTGGCGAGAACTCATCTTTGATGGTGTATCCGGGTCCGCCGGTACCTGTCCCTTTCGGATCGCCGCCCTGGATCATAAATCCGGCAATCACCCGGTGAAAGACGATCCCGTCATAAAAACCCTTCTTCACAAGGCTCGCAAAGTTCCCGGCTGTCACCGGCATGTCATCAAAGAGCTCGATGGTGATATCGCCCATCGTCGTCTTCAGGAGAACCTTCTGTCCACTCTGTACATCAGTCATGTATACTGGGTATGCGATTGTTATCGATAATGCTTCTC
>NPIG01000328.1_pt1 | contig 43488 bp, 37 predicted proteins | sample 8637441 | NCBI WGS metagenome assembly NPIG01 (sample SAMN07420675, study PRJNA396082) | bioreactor metagenome | isolation source: sample BR6 brine-fed electro-methanogenic bioreactor BR | place: Japan: Kochi | collected 2016-06-14
CGGTCACATGTTTGTGCCGCAGTTCCATGTAGCCGCCCAGAATCCCATGGGTACCCACCCCCAGTTTTTCGCCGGGCCGCAACACGGTGCGTTTGGGCTGGGATGCCAGCACGGACAGGAACCGGTCCACGGTTTCCTGTTCCGGGATATCCACGCCTTCGGACAGATAGGACAGGAAAAATCCGTCATAATGCACCATGACCGGCACCTGGATCTCATAATCCTCGGCCAGGCGGTATGCCTGGAGCACCAGGTCCAGAATCTCCTGGCAGTTTTCGGCGATCAGAAAAATCCAGCCGGCGTCCCTGGTGGAAATCATGTCCTGCTGGCCGGAAGACACGGCAATGATCCCCGGGGTCTCCCGGTTCACGTTGACCATGACCACGGGTGCTCTGGCTCCGGCCGTCGCCAGAACCGCGTCATACATGAACACCAGGCCCCATGAGGAAGAGGCGGTGAATACCCGGGCCCCTGCCAGAGATGCGGCCATCACCGCGTTCATGGCGGAGTTTTCGCCTTCCACGGTGATCAGTTCGCAATCCATTTCACCGGAAGCATGAAAACTCGAAATCTGTTCGATCACCTCGGTCTGGGGGGTGATGGGATAGGCTGCCACCACATCGGGCCGGGCCAGTTTGGCGGCAATGGCGGCCGCCGCGTTACCGGTGATGACTTTAATATTTGACGATGTTGCTGTGGCATTCATGATACAAACTCCCCTTCCGACACCATGGTGATCGCGTTTTTGGGACATTCTTTTGCACAGATACCGCATCCTTTGCAGAAACCCAGATCCGGCTCGAACCAGTCCTCTTTCATTTCCATGACCTGAACCGGGCAGTAAATGGCGCAAAACCCGCAGAAAATACACTTTTCTCTGTCCACCACCGGCCGCTTGGTTCGCCAGTCGCCGGTATCCGTGCACATCAGCGGTTCAGTGGCGTCCGACCACGGCCCTTCATGATTAAAGTATTGATTTGATGGCATAAAATCCCTCCCCTGTTTACGAATAAGATGTCCCCTGGCAAAGCTGCTTTATTGTACCTACTTCATAGCCATTTTCTGATACAATTCGATTGCATTGTCAAGCAAAAAATTATGCCGGAACAAGAAAATTTCAAATTTGACAAGTAACAAACAGGAGTTACCTCAAAAAAAAAGGATTTGGCAGGCTGGAAATAGTTGATTAATCAACAATCCTACCCTCACCGGATTGCGGACAACCGGCATCGCCTGGTTTTCCGGAGCAGTTTCAGGACGAAATCGGTCAGACAGAAGGTTCGAAGCGCTTTTTTGCGATGGCCGGCCGGATGGCCCCGTCAATGCCACTTGCATTTCACAAATCCGTTATTATTGTATTTATTAATAAAACAAATCTGTAACCCAACACAAGGAGGGTAGTCATGGATAAACATGAATTATGCGAAAAAATACGGGACATTTATCCGGAAATCGGCGAATGCGGGATTGACCTGGATGTCGGATACGACAATGACAACGAACGGTGGACCGTTTATCTCAAAAAAGACAAAAAAGCATTGAAAACCTTTCTGGAACCCGATGACGCCCGTTTGTGCATGGAAGGCAAACAGTGCGTCAGCCTGGGAATTGAAATCAACCAATTAAAAGACAGCATTGACAGAATGCCGTTACAATGAGGTGACCGGATGACAGATCATGACAAAAAAAACAGGGACAAAGAGGTGGAACTGGATGTGTGTACCCAGGCCCCGGAATTTGCCGAACATGCAAGACCCAATGAACCGGCACAAGATGCCTGTGATGACGGCAGGGCCGGTAACGCGGGGAAAGACCCTTCTACGGAAAAACAATCCGGGAAGGTAACAGGGCAGAAACCTTAACCGGACGATCTCCGGCGGAATTCCTCTGTTTCAGGCTCCTGTCTCTTTGCGTTTTTGAACGGTATATTCCAGTTGTATTACGCTTTTTTTCGAATCATCCGGTCGGATGGACGTGGGTGTGAAAGCGATCTGGGTCGTGATTTTTCCAGATTCGGTAATACCCTCCAAGGAGATCGGTTCCGTAAAAAGGGTACTGATATCAGACAGGACTTGAGACGGTCCGACCACAACGATTTTTTCCGGTGATAACGCAACCCGGGTCATGATCAGATCCGGGGACAGCCTGCCCACCCAGAACGCCTGAACCGGAATCTCTTTTTTCAGCGGCATATCCACAAACACATCGATCATGGACGGCTCGATGCTCTTGACAGAGATGCCCGGAGGCAGTGACACCGCGTTCCGCCCCACCGACAAGGAGGTTTTTCCCGGAATGGTGTTGGCAAGATTGAGTTTGACAGTGATACGGTCCGGCCTCAAGGCCCGGATCAACGGCCTGGAACCGCTGACCAGCAGCCGGACACTGCTGGCGGACGACGAGAATACTTCCATCTTCTGATCCGATTTCACAAATTCAATGGGCACATCGTGGGTGGCAAGGGTTTCCACCCCCCTGGAAAAACTGAGCCACAGCCCGGCCACACAGACCAGGCACACGGCCGCGGCAACCGCCAGATCCCGTGTCCGTTTTTTAATGTCCCCTGTGGAAACTTCTCCGCCGGCATGCTGGATCAACAGTTTTTCAAGCACCCTGCTGTCGTTGATATCATAGATCTGCCGGTTCCGGACCAGGGTGATGGTGCCCCGCTCTTCCGATACCACGATGATCAGGGCATCGGTCTGTTCAGCCAGCCCCACCGCGGCCCGGTGCCGGGTGCCGAAACGGGAGGGCAGGTCTGTCCGTTTTGACAAGGGGAGAATCACGCCCACATCCGTGACCCGATTTCCCTGAATCACCGCAGCCCCGTCATGGACCGGATTGTCCGGCCAGAAAATACTTACCAGCATCTCTTTGGAAAGTTTCCCCTGCCAGGAAATACCCTCCTGGACAAGACTTTCCATCCCTTTGCTCAAAGGCAGCACCATCAGGGCACCGATTCTTTTCCTGGCCAGTTCATAAACGCTTTCAACAACGATTCCCACCGGAGTCTTGATCTGCTGCCGGGGAATACCCCATAAAAAGGATTTCAGGTCCCTGGTCTTGAGTACCGATGAGATTTCGTTGCGAAACACCACGATGATCACCAGTGCGGCAACCGCAATCACCCCCTGCATCACCCAGCTGGTAATGATCAGCCCCATGGCAAAGGCTACCTGCCGGAACACCAGCAGCGCCCCCATGGTCAGAAGTACCCGCAGTACGTTGGTCCCCCGGAACAAAACATACAGCCGGAAAAGAATATAGGTGTTCAGGGCGATATCCAGCCAGTTCTGCCATCCGATTGCAAAAAAACTTCCCATGGCTGATCAGTCTGAAATGCCGAAATAAAGAATTTTCATGATTTTATCCCGGCTGTCGACAATTTCCACCCGCCAGGGCCCCTTGTCCGCCGACCTGAGTTGCATGCTGCTGAAAGAAGACCACTTGGGCGGATTCAATACCAACCGGGCATTGGAAATCAGCCGGTCCTGCCGGTACCAGCGGTGATACACCACAGTCTCTTCGTACACCGGATCAAACTCGGTGAAACAGTACACCCGGCCCAGTGAAATGGAAAACACCACGGCCGGATTGACCGGCATGAATTTTTCAATAGCTTCGCACATCCGTGCCTGAACCAGTACCGGCGGTTCAGGCACGGATTCCATCACCTGAGCCGGATCCTGGGACCATGCCCGGGGAATGCCGGCAACCGCCGCCAACAGACACATTAGAAAAATACCGCCTATACCGACAATTGTTTTCATGCCAGGTATCTTATCCATGAACCTTTTTTTTTTCAAGCAGATTAAGAAAGAATCGCGCACAACACCTGGCAAAAAACACCCCTCTCTGATATGCTTACCCCGGATGTTACACCGGCATCAACAAAAATCCGGGTGTTTGTAAAAGAGGTGTTCCATGAAAGCTCATGTCAAAATCCTTGCCACCGGCGGCACCATCGCCGGCATCAGCCGGGCCCCGGCCCAATCCGAATACTGTGCCGGACAGATCGATATCCAGGACATGATCGACGCAGTGCCGCAACTGAAAGACCTGGCCAAAATTTCAGGAGAACAGATCGCCAATGTCGGATCCCAGGACATGTCCTTTGACATCCTGATCCGGCTGGCCTGCCGCATCAACGAGCTGATGCGGCAGGCGGACATTCACGGCATTGTCGTCACCCACGGCACCGACACCATGGAGGAAACCGCTTTTTTTCTGAATCTTGCCGTGAACAGCCCCAAACCGGTGGTTCTGACCGGGGCCATGCGCCCGGCCAACGCCATTTCAGCGGACGGCCCGTTGAACCTGTACAATGCCGTGGCTGTATCCGCTGACCCCGATGCCAGGGAAAGAGGGGTCCTGGTGGTGATGAACGACCGGATTCACGGAGCCCATTCCCTGACCAAAACCAACACCACCTCGGTGGAAACATTTCTGTCGCCTGTCAACGGCCTGGTGGGAACGGTCAACTACGGGAAAACCGCCTATTTCAGATTTCCTTTCCGGCGGCACACCTTTGTAAGTGAATTTTCAGACCGGTTCTGTCAGCCGCTCCATCCCGTGCTGCCCCGGGTGGACATTGTTTATGCCTGCATCGACATGCCGCCGGACCTGATCGATTTTTCCCTGGCCGCCGGTGCCAAAGGCATTGTCATCGCCGGCGACGGGAACGGCAACATGAATCAGGCCACCGTGAGAAACGCCGCTGAAAAAGCGGCCACAGGCATCTGTATTGTCAGAAGCTCCCGGGTCCCCACCGGCACGGTAAGCCGGAATGTGGAGCTGGATGACGATACCCTGGGATTCATTGTGTCGGATGAACTCAATCCGGCCAAGGCCCGGATCCTGCTCATGCTGGGATTGTCAAAAAAATATCCCCGGGCGCGGCTTCAGGAACTGTTCTATTCATACTGAACATACTGTTCTGATCTTCCGGCGGCTACCCGGGCGGCAGGATGTCTATGGGCAGGTAAATCGCAGCCCCTTCCGGCAGGCGGGCGAAATCGGATATTTCCGTCCCTGTTTTCACCTGTCCCGGCGGCAGGTAATACACGGTGGCCGGGTCTTTGTATTTTCCACCGGCAATCCCAAAGGCGGTTTTTTCTCCGGTGATGACAAACGGTCCCTGATATCCCACAATCAGACGGGTGTTCAGCGGCAGATCATCCCAGTCGGCGATGCGGGAGCCGGGCCGGACCGTACCGGAAGGCAGAAAATAGATGGTGGAGTCGAATCCATAGGCCGGACCGGCGTGGGACCAGGCCGTCATCTGGTCGGTGATGGTTTTGACCGGATATTCCGGGGCCGCGGTTTCGACCGGCGCTGCTTCCTGATTTAGAAGCACCCGGGTGTTGACCGGCAGCAGGTGCCAGCCCACGGCATCCGCAACCTGATCCCCCGTCAGCCGGCGGCCGCTGGGAAGCACATACACGGTGGCCGGGTGATTGTACTCCTCACCGGCAATGGCCCAGGCTGTGCGTTCTCTGGAAATCAGATTTGAAACCGGGCCGGTGGCGGCCACCCGGGCGGCCACGGCCGGGCCGGGCGCGTAGAACAGATCCGCCAGATACGGGTCCGGCAGGAGCCGGCCGGCATGGACATCCGGATCATGGCCCACAGTCGGCCCGAGCCCGGCCCGGATCCGTTCAAAATTCTTGGCACACCGTTTTCTTCCCCGGTGATCTTTGGGAAACCAGGGATTGGGGCGGCCAAACGCTATCTGGCTGTGGGTGAGCACAGCCTGGTCATCCAGGCCGTAAACTTTCTGGAGAATTTTGATGAGCAGTCCCACGGACCGATACTGGGCATCGGTCAAAGGCGCATTATGGTAACCGACCAGCTCGATGCCGATGGACACCGACGAGATATCCCGGCGGCCATCCCACATGGACAGCCCGGCATGATCGGCCCGGAACTGTTTGTCCAGGATCCGGTAGGTGGCGCCGTTTCTGCCGATCACGTAATTGGCATGGCCCCCGGGGGTAGTGCGGCTGTTTTCCAGCCGTTTGCCCCGGGACACGACCCGCAGGGTGGCATCGCGCCCGAGTTCCGAAGTATGCACGATTATGTACAGGGTTTGTTTGCGCGAGACTTTTTTAAATGCCGGGTTCACCCGGTTCCGGTAATCGATGATTTTTGACTGAAACCGCTGAAAATCAGATGGAGTAAAGGGCAAACCGGCTGCATCGATTGGAATACCTGCCACAAGACAGGCCAGGATCATCCCCAAAAAAATTGACCGGCCGTTCCGGGTCATTTGCGGGACCACTCCGTTTCTATGGAAGATCCGGGTTTGTCGTGTCTTTTTTCCGTTCATGATGTCAACAGTATAGCAATGAAATCAAAAAAAAGGAAACAGGCAATAAATCAAAACAGGAATCTTTTTTATTGACAGAACCAGATGTTGAAATATAATTCATCTTTTACTATTTTTCATTTCATGATCTAACACCGCCAACAACACAGCAGAAAAAGGGTTTTACCATGGAACTAGCAGCGTGCAAGGCATCATATTTTGATTTATTTATTGACGTGACCAAAAAAATCACCACTGCACGGAACACGGATGAAATTTTTGAACTGATCACCCGGAAACTGCCGGAAATCATGGATGTAGATGCCTCCACCATCCGTTTGCTGAACGAGGCGGACAAAAAGCTGGTGCTGCGCAGTGCCAGCGGCTTGAGTGATGCATATCTGAACCGCGGTCCCATCGATCATGAAGAACCGGTTTTCAAGGCCCTGGAAGGAACCCCCATCGTGATCCAGGACGCAGCGGGTGATCCCCGGGTTCAATATCGGGAGAGCGTCTCAAAAGAAGGTATTCAATCCATTCTGGTGGTGCCGATTTCCATCAGGGGAAAGAATGTCGGCATCCTGCGGGTGTTGTGCAAGAAACCGCATCATTTCAACCCGGATGAAATCAATTTTGTCGCCGCATTGGGCGAACAATGCGGGATTGCCATTGAAAATGCCAGAATTTTTGCCGATCAGCAGACCCAGCTGAACTATTTTGAAACCATCCTTGCCATCAGCAAAAAAATCAATACCACCTACGAGCTGGACAAGATCCTGGACCTGATCGTCACCCGCCTGCCGGAAGTCATGAACCTGAAAGCCGCCACCATCCGGCTGATGGAAGAAAACAAGGGGGATCTGGAACTCAAAGCCGCCTATGGACTGAGCCGGACCTACCTGGAAAGGGGGCCTCTGGACAAGGAGCTGGCCACCTATTACCTGAAACAGGGGGAACCCGTGATCATTCTGGATGCCAAAACCGATCTTCACACCCATTACCACAAGGAAGCGGAACTGGAAGGCATCAGCAGCATTCTGGCCGTGCCGGTCACCTTCAACGAGGAGGTCATCGGCATTCTGCGCCTGCTCACTGAAGAGGTGCGGCAGTTCTCCCACGCGGACATCCATTTCGCCCTGGCCATTGCCGAGCAGAGCGGTATCGCCATCCAGCGGGCCATCGACTACAACCGGCTCAAACAGACCTGCAACGACCGTTAACCACCCCGTGCGGTGGCAGACACAGGAGAATCCCCATGAAATTCACCATCGATCACTTCAACATCAATGTCCTGGATCTGGACAAAAGCCTGGCCTTTTATGACAAAGCCCTGGGCCTGAAAGAAGCCCACCGCAAAACAGCGGATGACGGCAGTTATATCATCGTGTACCTTGAAGACGGGATCAGCGCCAACAAACTGGAACTGACCTGGCTCAAGTCCCAGACCACCCCGTATGATTTAGGCGATGAAGAGTTTCACATCGCTTTCAAGACCGATGACTTTGACGCAGCCCATGCCCTTCACACACAGATGGACTGCATCTGCTTTGAAAACAAGGAGATGGGCATCTATTTCATCAATGATCCGGACGGCTACTGGCTGGAAATCGTGCCCAGGCGATGAGGGTTTCTTTTCTGACACCTTCACCGGAACACTGACGCCGCTCATGTTCATCCCCGCCACCATGGCCGAGGTGACCGCTCTGGGCTGGGACCGGCTGGACATTGTCCTGATCACGGGCGACACCTATATCGACTCCCCTTTCATGGGCGTGAGCCTCATCGGAAAGATTCTGATCAAGGACGGGTTCCGGGTGGGGATCATTGCCCAGCCGGCCCTGGATGTCCCGGACGACATTCTTCGCCTGGGCACCCCTAAGCTTTTCTGGGGGGTGACCGGCGGGGCCGTGGACTCCATGGTGGCCAACTACACGGCGCTGAAAAAACGGCGCAAAACCGACGACTACACCCCGGGCGCCGTGAACAACCGCCGGCCGGACCGGGCCGTGATCGCCTATGCCAATCTGATCCGCCGGTTCTGCAAACCCACGCCCCCTATTGTTCTGGGCGGTATCGAGGCCAGCCTGAGGCGCACGGCCCATTATGATTTCTGGTCAAACAGGATCCGGCGGTCCATCCTGTTTGACGCAAAAGCCGACTATCTGGTGTTCGGCATGGGGCATGCCACCATCCGGGCCCTGGCCCGGGCGTTGAACCAGAACCGGCCGGTGGCGGATATTCCCGGCATTGCCTATATCGGCCAGACCGGAAAAGGGCTTGAACTGCCGTCATTCGAAACTGTGGCCAAAAATCCGACGGCGTATACCCAGGCGTTTCACACCTTTTATCAGAACACGGATCCCGTGACCGCCCAAGGCCTGTGCCAGGCCCACAAAGACCGGTACCTGATCCTGAACCCGCCGGCCCCCGCCGCAACCACCGCCGACATGGACGAGATCCATGACCTGGATTATGAGCACGACGTCCACCCCTTTTACAAAGCCATGGGGCCGGTGCGGGCTTTGGACACCATCCGGTTCGCCATCCCCACCCATTACGGGTGTTACGGCGAATGCCGGTTCTGTGCCATCACGGTTCACCAGGGCAGAACCGTGCAAAGCCGCAGCATGGAGTCCATTCTTTGCCAGGCCCGGCAGTTCACTTCCCATCCGGAATTCAGGGGCAATATCATGGACCTGGGGGGCCCCACTGCCAACATGTACGGGTATGAATGCCCGAAAAAACTGTCCAAAGGGGCGTGCCAGAACAAAAGCTGTCTGTTTCCCGGCATCTGCAAAACCCTGCGGCCGGACCACTCCCGTTATCTGGATCTGCTGGAAAAACTGACGGCCATTCCCGGCATCAAAAAAGTGTTCATCACCTCCGGGATCCGGTATGACCTGATCCTGAAAGACAAGCACCACGGCATGGCGTTCCTGGAAAAACTGGTCAAAGACCATGTGTCCGGCCAGCTCAAGGTGGCACCGGAACACTGTGAAACCCAGGTGCTTCAACACATGGGAAAACAGACCATGAACGACCTGCTGGCATTCAAACAGGCCTTTGACCGCCTGTCGGCCCGATACGGCAAATCCCAGTTTCTGACCTATTATTTCATGGCGGCCCACCCCGGCTGCACCCGCACCCACATGGCGGCCCTGAAACGTTTCACCCGGGACCGGCTCCACATCGCCCCCGAGCAGGTCCAGATCTTCACCCCCACCCCGTCCACCTATTCCACGCTGATGTACTGCACCGGCCGGGATCCTTTCATGGGCAAGCCTGTGTTTGTGGAAAAAAACCCGGTCCAGAAACAGAAACAGAAACAGATGGTCACTGCCAGACCCCGGCCGGGCAAAAATATTTGACAAAGAGGTGCAAAATGGTTTAACCATTAGACTGTGTCACAACTGGCTTGCTGGACCGGCAATTCAAACAGGAAAATAGAGGGTATGTTCAAACGCGCCAAACAAAACAGGGTATTCCAGGATGTGGTGGACCAGATACAGGAGGCCATCCTGACCGGAAAACTGCCTCCCGGCGCCAAACTGCCGGCGGAACGGGACCTCAAGGAGATGTTCAACACCAGCCGGGGCACCCTGAGAGAAGCGTTGCGGGTCCTGGAACAGAAAGGGCTGATCGAGATCAGGCTGGGGGTCAACGGCGGGGCAATCGTCAAACAGATCGACACGGACCCACTCATGGAATCCCTGGCCCTGCTGATCCAGTCCGGAAATGTTTCCCTGGCCCATCTGTCCGAATTCCGGATCAAAATTGAAGGCAGCCTGATGGAACTGGCCACGGAACGGGCCACCCCGGACGATATTGAAAAACTGGAGCGGATGCAGGCCCGGGCCAGACACTGCTATGACATCCAGGACTGGGAAAGTTTTCTGAAAACCGATGAAGCCATGCACACCTATATCGGCACCATGACCCGGAACCCTGTGTTCCAGTTCGTCCAGAAAAGCATTCATGACAATATCCACCGGTACTACCAGGATTTTCTGCCCATGAACCGGGAACGGACCCTGGAAAACCTCCGGGACTTTGACAAAATTATTGCGGCCATGAAAGCAAAGGACGGGGCTGCCGCCGCCGCCATCATCACGGATCATGTCCAGCGGTTCCATGACAAAATGACCGGCAAACGCCCCTGAGCCCTGAGCATCTGGGCAGTAAGGGCAACCGCAGCCGATTGTAAATCCAAGTATTTCGATATTTCTAAAAATACAGTTGACATCAGGCCTTGCGCTGTTTATCATAAATCCATGATACTTGATGATGATATGGCAGCCGCACTTTTCAGTCAGCTGGGCAATCCCACCCGGCTGAAAATTGTCCGGGAATTGGTCCGGGCCGGTAATACCGGGATGGCTGTGGGAGAAATTCAGAAAAAACTGGATGTGCCCCACTCTACCCTGTCCCATCATATCACTCACCTGCGCACTGCCGGTCTCATTTATCAAAACAGAGAAAGCACGGTGCTCAGGTGCTTTGTCAATTATCAAAAACTGGAACAGCTCACCGGCTTCCTGACCGAGGCGTGCTGTGTGTATGAATCCCCCGGCAGATAAGGGGAAAATTTTTTATCCTTATATTTCTATAATTCTGGAAATATAAAAATTTAGGAGGCATCATGAAAAAATATGTGAAACCCTTATATTCAGATCCTGTTTTCCGGTTTTTGGCGGCGGCATGGGGAGTGCTGCTTTGGATGGATCACAGCCAGGCCATGGACAGCCTGATGTTCACCGGCCAGGCTCTTGCCGGCATTGCCCCTTTTTTTCTTCTGGCCATTCTGTTTGCCGCCTGGGCCAAGGCCAGCGGGGCGGATCAGCTCATTGCCCGGGCATTTTCCGGCAACCCTGTGACCGCAGTATTGGCGGCTTCTCTGGCCGGGGCATTGTCACCCTTTTGTTCCTGCGGTGTCGTCCCCCTGATCGCCGCCATGCTGGCAGCAGGGGTTCCGCTGCCGCCGGTCATGGCTTTCTGCATGGCGTCCCCTGTGATGGATCCGGAAATGTTCATCCTTACAGCCGCAGGCATCGATCTGGGATTTGCAGTGGCCAAGACCATCACCGCCCTGGGCATGGGGCTGCTGGCCGGATCTGTGGTATGGACCATGCAACGCCTGGGATTTCTGCAAAATCCACTTAAACAGATTGTTTCCTGCGGGTGCGGCACCCGGATTTTTGCCCCCGGTCACCGTGATGCAATTTCCTGGCGGCTCTGGCAGTCTGCGGATGCCAGGCATCGGTTCTGGATACAGATCCGGGATACCGGTCTTTTTCTGGGTAAATGGATGACCCTGGCCTTTTTTATTGAAAGCCTGATGCTCCGTTACCTGCCGGCGGAATCGGTCCGGCATTTTGTGGGACCTGATAATCCCATGGCGGTTCCTGCGGCGTCATTGATAGGCATCCCCGCCTATATGAATGGATATGCCGCCATTCCCATGATAGCCGGACTGATGAACCTGGGAATGACATCAGGTGCGGCCCTGGCGTTTATGACCGCCGGTGCGGTATCCTCTGTTCCGGCTGCGGTGGCGGTCTATGCGCTGGTCCGGAAATCGGTTTTCTTTGCCTACATTGTGCTGGGCATTGCCGGAGCGGTGATCGCAGGCTATGGTTTCGAATTTGCGGCCACTTTATGACACCACATTTACCGCTTGAAAAAAAACAGGGAAGGCCGTACACTTGTTCCGGTCATTAGTTGATTATTTTTTTAATCAGATTTTTTCAGGAGATGTCAATGCAAACCCCGATCAACAGTCAGATTGTCAAACAGGAAATCGATAAAATGGGTCTGCCATCCGTGGGCCTGGCCTCCATCCGGGAACTGAACCGGATCGTGAACAACATCGAGACCGCCACCGGTGACCAGTTCATCCGCATGGAAATGGGCGTGCCGGGCCTGGCCCCGCCCCAGGTGGCCGTGGATGCGGAGATCGAGGCCCTCAAACAGGGGGTGGGGTCCAAATACCCGCCTTTCGACGGTATTCCTCAGTTGAAAACCGAAATTTCTACGTTTGTGAAAAACTTTGTGGATATCGAGATCCCGGCGGAATCCTGCTTTCCCACGGTCGGGTCCATGCAGGGATGCTACATGGCCATGATGTGCTGCGGAAGGCGGATCCAGGGAAAGGACCGGATTCTGTTCATCGATCCGGGGTTTCCCGTGAACAAGCACCAGGCAAGGGTGCTGGGCCTGCCCTATGCCCATTTTGACGTGTATGAATACAGAGGCGACAAACTGGGCCCCAAACTGGAGTCGTTTCTGGAAAAAGGAGATGTGGCCGCCATCATGTATTCCAACCCCAACAACCCGGCCTGGATCTGTTTTACCGACAAAGAACTGGAAACCATCGGCAAACTGGCCACCAAATACGACTGCATCGTCATGGAAGACCTGGCTTATTTCGGCATGGATTTCCGGAAAAACTATTCCATTCCCGGGGAGCCGCCGTTCATCCCGTCCGTGGCCAGATACACGGACAACTATATTCTTTTGATCTCCAGCTCCAAATCCTTTTCCCTGGCCGGCCAGCGCATCGGCATGACCGCGATTCCGGAAAAGCTGTTCCATTCCACCGGCACCAATCTCAAACCGTTTTTCGGCAGCGACCGGTTCGGGTATGCCTATATTTTCGGGGCCATGTACGCCCTGAGTTCCGGGGTGTCCCACTCCAACCAGTACGGGCTGTTGGGGTTGCTCAAGGCAGTCAATTCCGGGGAATTCAATTTTGTGGATCATGTCAAGGAATACGGGGACCGGGCCGCGGCCATGAAAAAGCTGTTCACGGACAACGGCTTCCAGATCGTGTATGACATGGATGATGACCAGCCCATTGCGGACGGGTTTTATTTTACCATCTCCTACCCGGAATTCACCGGCGTGGAACTTGTGGAAGAGCTGCTCTACTACGGCATCAGCGCCATTTCCCTGACCACCACGGGCAGTGACCGCCACGAAGGATTGCGGGCCTGTGTGTCGTTGACCGGCAAAGACCGGTTCCCAGCCCTGGCGGAAAGACTGGCCCGGTTCCAGGCCGACCACCCCAAAGGCAGCGACTTCAAAATCAGCCACGCATGACGCGACCTGTTTTACCGCCGAAGCAGGCCGCCTGACACCATCGCAATCAGGATGACTGCCAAAGATACGGTACAAGCCCCCCGGGGGTACCTTGTGACCGGACCGTCAGATTCAAAAATCTCGGGCCGGGCGCAAGGTACCCCCGGGGGGCGGGGCCGGGATTTGTGGACCGTTACAGGAGAACGGTGACCGGCTGCTCTGCGGCGGCAGGTAGCAGCGTTCCTATGCCTTGTCCTTCTTCTTGAGTTTCCCGGCCAACTGATGCCGCTTCTGCGCATTCAACACGGTCTTTCTCAGCCGGATGGACTTCGGCGTCACCTCCACCATCTCGTCATCGGCAATAAAATGAATGGCCTTTTCCAGGGTCATCTCCCGCACCGGTGTGCACACCACATTCTCATCCTTGCCCGAGGCCCGCATGTTGGTGAGCTTTTTTTCCTTGCAGGGATTGACATCGATGTCCGAGGCCCGGTTGTGCTCCCCGATGATCATGCCTTCATACACCGGCGTGCCGGGCACGATGAACAGCTGTCCCCGGGGTTCGAGGTTGAACAGGGCATAGGGCACGGCAGCCCCCTGGCGGTCTGACACCAGAGACCCGTTGAACCGCACCGGAAACTCCCCCCGGAACGGCTCATACCCGGCCAGGTAGGAGTTCATGATCCCGGTGCCCCGGGTGTCGGTAAGGAACTCGTCCCGGTACCCGATCAACGCCCTCGAGGGAATGGAAAACTCGATGCGGACCCGTCCCTTGCCGTTATTCACCAGGTTGGTCATCTTGCCTTTGCGGATGGACAGCTTTTCGGTGACCACGCCCATAAAATCCTCTTCACAGTCCACAAACAGGTGCTCGATAGGTTCCAGCTGCTTTCCCTGGTCATATTTATAGATCACCCGGGGCCGACTCACACACAGTTCAAACCCTTCCCGGCGCATGGTTTCGATGAGAATCGCCAGCTGCAGTTCGCCCCTGCCCTTGACCACGAAGCTTTCATCCACGGTACTGTCTTCCACCTCGATGGCCACGTTTTTCAGGGTTTCCTTGAGCAGGCGTTCCCGGATCTTTCTGGACTGGACATATTTGCCTTCTTTGCCCGCAAACGGGGAATTGGTGATGGCAAACTGCATGAACACCGTGGGTTCGTCCACCGTGATCCGGGGCAGGGCTCTGGGATTGTCCCGGGTACAGATGGTATCCCCGATCCGGACATCCTCGATGCCGGACAGCACCACGATATCCCCGGGGTCTGCCCGGTCCACCGGCACCAGGGTCATGCCCTGATAGGACTGGAGTTTGGTCACTTTCAAAGGCTTCTGATGACCGTTTTCCCCCACGCACACCAGGGATTCATTGGATGCGGCAGACCCGTTGAACACCTTGCCCACGGCCAGGCGGCCCAGGTAATCGGAATACCCCAGATCCGATACCAGCATCTGGAACGGGGCCGCCGGATCATAGGACGGGGCCGGCATCTCCTGGACGATGGTATCGAACAGCTCATGCAGATGGGTCACGTCCGCATCCAGGTCCCGTTTGACGATTCCGTCCCGGCCGATGGCGTAGAAATAGGTGAAATCCAGCTGATCATCCGTGGCCTCCAGATCGATGAACAGGTCGTACACCATGTCCAGGACCGCGTCGATCCTGGCGTCCTTGCGGTCGATCTTGTTGATGATCACCATGACCGGCAGTTTGGCTTCAAAGGTTTTTTTCAACACGAACCGGGTCTGGGGCAACGGGCCTTCGGACGCATCCACCAGCAGGATGGCACTGTCCGCCATGGACAGGGCCCGCTCCACCTCCCCGCCGAAATCCGCGTGGCCCGGGGTGTCGATGATGTTGATCTTGACCCCCTTCCACATCACGGAACAGTTTTTGGCGGCAATGGTGATGCCCCGCTCCCGTTCCAGGTCCATGCTGTCCATGAGGCGTTCATCCACTTCCTGGCCTTCCCTGAAAAGCCCGCTCTGGCGGAACATGGCATCCACCAATGTGGTTTTTCCATGGTCGACGTGGGCGATGATGGCGATATTGCGCAACCGGTCATTGGTCTGGGTCTGTTTTTTGCTCAATGGTTCTTTTTCCTGTATCAATTATTTAGACACCCGGGTGGTGCCGTCGGCTGCGGTGATGATCCGGACCCGGTCCCCCGGGAACAGCTCCACATCCGCTTCCTGGACCACCACAATGGTGGTGCCCGTGTCCTTGGTGACCACGATCTCCAGCCCGGGCTTCCGGGTCAGGCCCTCTTCTGCAGCCGTCCCGGCGGCCGCTCCGGCCAGGGCGCCCACCACCGTGGCCACGGTCCGTCCGGACCCGCTCCCCACGGTACTTCCCAGGACTCCGCCGGCAACCCCGCCCGCAGCGGTGCCCACCGGGGTTTTGGTGCCTTCAATGGTGACATGCTTGACCGATTCCACGGTCCCCATCATCACGGTCTGGGCCTGGCGGGCATGATCCCTTGAATAGACTTCGCCGGACCGGCTGGACACACAACCACCTGCCAGCAGAGCGGTCACGGCTGTCAACACTGCCGCAGCGGCAATAACAGATATTTTTTTCATTTGGACACCCCTTTCGTTTTCAATTCGGTTTCCATCCATTCATGACTGCCACAATATATGCTTAATTTTATCACATTTCCGGTTTTTTCAAACCATGGCCGGAGAAAATTATCTGTTTTTCCGCTGATCCCGGCAACCCGGCCCTGAAAAATGGACCAGCACAAACACCAGGGTTCCCAGGGCCATGACCATGCCGGCTGCGGGAAACGCCAGTCTGAGACTGAAAAAATCCATGGCCAGGCCGGCTGCCACGGATCCGGCCAGCATGCCCAGGCTGTGGGCCACCGTCAGGATCGCCATGACCGACCCCATGGCTTTTTTCCGCTCTCCGTTGACCACGGCCAGGGCCGTGACAGCCGGCATGGCAATCCCGCCGCCCACCCCGAACAGGGACACGGCGGCAATCAGATCGAAAAACGAGGCGGCAAAATAGATCCACCCCATGCTGACGGTAACGATGACCCCGCCCAGAACGGTCATGGCCTGGCGGCTGACGCGGTCCGCCGCATATCCCATGGGCAGCTGCAACAGCCCGGATATGAACACCCCCAGGGTCACCAGAAGTCCGATCCCGGCACCGGACTGGCCGAACATCTTCGCCCCGAACAGAGGCAGAAAACTCCAGATGGCCCCGATGCAGGCGGTGTAGGCGAACCGGAACGAAAACAGGCCGAACAGCTCCCTGTCCCGGATCACCAGGGACCAGGGAATCTGGAGGGGTTGATGCCCGGACCGGAGCCGTTCTTCAGACAACGGCGGCAGCAGGATCACACACAGCAGGACCCCCACCAAAGACAGCAGTCCCATGCACACGAACGCGGCATTCATGTTCCAGATATCTGTGATCACTCCGCCCATCAAGGGTCCCAGGCTCAGACTCAGGAACATGGACAGGTTGAAGAGCCCCATGGCATATCCTTCCGACCCTTTGGGGGTGATCTCCCCCACATAGGCCTGGACCACCGGCATGATCATCGCAGACCCCGCCCCCTGGATAAACCGGATGACAATCAAACCTTCTACGGTATCGGAAAAAATGAATGCCATGGAAATCAGGGTATAAAAAATCAATCCTGCCAGGATAAAGGGTTTCCGCCCTTTCTGGTCCGACAGCCGCCCAAACCAGGGCAGCAGAAACACCCGGGAGATGGAAAAAGACCCGAAAATCATGGCCACATAAAATCCGGTGGCGCCCAGGTCATGGGCATAGATGGGCAGCAGCGGCACCACGATCCCCACCCCGGTGATGGTGGAAAAGAGGATGAAAAAAAGGGTGGCGAAAATCCCTTTGTGGTCCGAAGGGATGGCCTGACTGCCTTTCCGGAAAATCGTGCCAGACAACCGGACCATGGGGCCACGGATGGTTTCAAACAGATCCATTCACGAACGCCCTAGTCCAGACACTCTTTAATCTGGTCGATGAACCGGCTTTGCACGGCAAACTCCCCTTTCCGGTAATTGACGTGGGTGAGGTACAGAAACCGTTCCGCCCGGGTCATGGCCACGTACATCAGGCGCCGTTCTTCGGCCAGGGCTGCGTCCCCGTCGTCAATGGACCGCCAGTGGGGAAACAGGCGCTCCTCGCATCCCACCACGAACACGGTGTCGAATTCCAGGCCCTTGGCGGAATGAATGGTGAGCAGGGCCACCCCGTCCGTGTCCTGATCCTCGTCTTCCTTGTCCTCCCGGATCAGGGCCGCCTCCTCCAGGTAGGAGAGCATGTCGGATTTGCTTCTGGCCGTGTGGATCAGCTGTTCGATGTTTTCTTTTTTGGAAATCCACTCCGCTTTGGTCTTGGTTTTCTTTTCCAGGTAATCGTAATACCCGGTCCGGGCGATCACCTCCTCCATGGCCATGGCCGGGGCCATGGCCCGGATGTCGTCCAGGATTTCCAGGACTGCGGACAGATTCTCATGGATCTTGGGGGTCAACACCCGGTCCTTGACCATCATCCTTGCCGCATCCTGGAGGCTGGTGCCGTTTTTACGCATGGCTGCCATTTTCTTGATCATGGCCGGCCCGATCCCCCGTTTCGGGGTGTTGACCACCCGTTCAAAGGACAGGTCGTCACCGGGAAAAAACGCAGCGCTCAGATAGGAGTTGATGTCCAGGACCTCCATGCGCTCGAAAAATCCCTGGGACCCCATGAGACGGTAGGGGATCCGGTATGCCCGGAATATCTTTTCAAAGGGCAGGGAACAGAATTTGGTGCGGTACACCACAGCCATGCGGTCATAGGCAATGCCCTGGTTCTGGCGGTTCATGGCCTTGATCCGGCGGGCCACCCACTCCGCTTCATGCACATCGGACAAAAAATCATAGATCTCCACCACCCCGCCCTTTTTATGGGAAAAACAGCGCTTGTCCATCTTGTCCGGATTGTGGTCGATCAGGTCATTGGCCACCTGCACGATCTCGTCGGCGGACCGGAAATTCTCCTCCAGCCGGAAGATCTTCGCATCTTTGTATTTCTGGGAGAACCGCAGAAAATGGTTGACATTGGAGCCCCGGAACCCATAGACCGCCTGCCAGTCATCCCCCACGCAGAACAGGTTGCGGTGGGCCCCCAGCAACAGCGAGGTCAAATCCTCCTGAAGATTGTTGGTATCCTGGTATTCATCCACCAGGATATAGGCAAACCAGGACTGGTAATCGTTTCGCACATCCTCGTGCTCCTGGAGCAGGTCTCGGGTTTTCAGCAGAATATTGTCGAAATCCACGCTGTTCATCTGTTTGAGGCGCTCTTCATACTGGTCGAAAAGATCCGAGGTCCGGACATTGTAAAATGCCGGTTTTCTGTCAAAATATTTGTGAGGATTCCCTGAATTCTTGGCCCGGGACAGAAAAGACAGGATCCGGGAAGCGTATTTCTTGTCAATGTTGTTGGCCACACACAGTTCCTTGACCAGCTTGTCCTGCTGGTACACGGACAGCACCTGAACCGGGGGCTGATACCCCAGCCGGGTGCAGTGCTGCTTGAGCATCATCAGGCAGGCGGAATGAAAGGTTCTCACCCACTGGAACCGATCCGGGGGAAGGCCGGTCATGGACATGAGCCGGGATTTCATCTCCTGGGCCGCCTTGTTGGTGAAGGTGATGGCCAGAATCCGCTTAGGATCGTATCCCTGGCCGATGAGATGGGAAAACTTGGCGGTCAGAGTCCTTGTCTTGCCGGAACCGGCCCCGGCCACGACCAGGGCCGGAGCCCCGGTATGGACCACGGCCTGTTGTTGCTGGTTGGATAATTGCATGAATTTCAGTCAGTATAAGCCTATGTTGTCCAGGTTTTGATCAGGATTGAGATGCCCGGGAAATTATCTGTTTCAGGGTGGTTTCGATATCCCGGCGGATCTCGTCCAGACGCGGTTCTGTCAGGGCCTCGAACCGCAGGACCAGGGCGGGCTGGGTGTTGGAGGCCCGCACCAGGCCCCATCCGTCCGGATACAGGGCCCGCATGCCGTCGATATCGATGACGTCCTGCTTTTTCTTGTAATGGGCCGTGATTTCTTCCACCACATCGAACTTGACCGTATCCGGGCATTCCACCCGGATTTCCGGGGTGGTAAAGGTTTTTGGCAGGTCCCGGATCAGTTCATCCACGCCTTGTCCCGTGGCGGCCAGGATCTCCAGAAGCCGGCAGGTGGCGTACAGGGCATCGTCAAACCCCAAATACCGGTCCTTGAAAAACATGTGTCCGCTCATCTCTCCGGCCAGTTCGGCGTTTTCCTCCTTCATTTTCTTCTTGATCAACGAATGGCCGGTGCGCCACATGATGGCGTTGCCCCCGTTGCTGCGGATATCGTCATACATGACCATGGAGCATTTGACTTCGGAAATAAAGGTGGCCCCGGGTTTTCGGGACAGGATCTCCCGGGCATAGATCACCATGAGCTGGTCGCCGTAAATCACCTCACCCTTTGAATCCACCACGCCGATGCGGTCCCCGTCCCCGTCGTACCCCACACCCAGGTCCAGGTTCTTTTCCCGGACCAGGGCGATGAGATCCGTGAGGTTTTTCTTCTGGGTAGGGTCTGCCTCATGATTGGGAAACCGGCCGTCCGGATCGCAGAACAGCTCATGCACCTCGCATCCCAGGGCCTTTAACACGGGCAGGGCCGTGATGCCGCCGGTGCCGTTGCCGGCATCGATGCCCAGGCGGAGCCGGGCCGGAATCTTGATATGGTCCGTGATATATTGCTTGTAAGGGGTCAGAACATCTTCCCTGGTAAGACAGCCAGTACCGGTGACATAATCCTGCTTCTCGATGATTTTACGGATCTCCTGCAATCCCTGGCTGTGAATGGAATCATGACCGTTCATCAGCTTGAACCCGTTGTATTCCGGCGGGTTGTGGCTGGCCGTGATCATGGCACCGCCGCCCAGCCCCAGGTGATGAATGGAAAAGTACAGCACCGGCGTCGGACACATGCCGATGTCCACCACATCACATCCGGTGGACAGCACCCCTTCGATGAACCGTTCTGCATAGGCTTCCGATGTCAGACGGCAGTCCCGGCCCACTGACACCCGGTGCCTGCCTTCATGGTGCAGCAGGGTCCCATAAGCTTTACCGATGTTTTTGACATCGTCATCCAGAATATCCTTTCCGGCCACGCCCCGGATATCATACTCTCTGAAAATACCCGATTCCATGTATCTCCTCCTTGAAAATCTTAGACATCAGACAATGGTCGACACCAGCACCATGACACCGAGCAGCCAGCAATACGGCGCAAACAGATGAAATTTACCGGCATGCACCAGTTTTATCAAAAGTTTCAGCGCAATCAACCCGCTGACGAACGCCACCAGTGTACCATAAATCACGGCTGCGTCAAATTGAACATCCTGATCAAAAGACTCGATAACACTGAGGCACTCGGCCCCGAGAATGGCCGGGATGGACAACAAAAAAGAAAATCTGGCAGCGGTCTGCCGGTCGACCCCGCAGAACATGCCGCAGGCAATGGTGGTCCCGGACCTGGAAATTCCGGGAATCACGGCCAGCCCCTGGCTGATCCCGACGATCAGCGCCCGTTTGAGATCCAGGGCTTTTCCAGCATTTTCAGCCAGGTAAAATCTGCGGGATGCCCACAGGACGGTCCCGGTCACCAGGAGCATCATCCCCACCAGCCGGGCGGAAGAAAACAGAACCGCTTCAAACTGTTTCAATCCCAGTCCGATAAGGGCCGTGGGAACCGATCCGGCCAGAATGAACAGCGCCAGTTTCAGGTGCTCATCCGACTCAGAAAAAACCGGCTGTCTTCTCACCATCCTTGCCGTGCCGGACAACACGGAGGCCGCCATATTCCTGATATCAGTGAAATACACCACCAGAACCGCACCCAGGGTGCCCATATGCACGCTGATATTGAATGCCAGTGAGGGGTCTGTGATACCGAAAAAAATCTGCCCCAGCACCAGATGGCCGGAACTGCTGACGGGTAAAAATTCCGTCAATCCCTGTAACAGGCCAAGAATAACTGACTGATATATTTCCATAGGGGTTGCTGTTTCCTTTAAACCAATGGACGCGGTCTGAGCTGCCGCGAGGAACAAATTCCTTAGATAATATTGTTCACATGAAATTGCAAGGATAAGTTGACCTGGAATCAGCAGGGCCCCACCATTTTTGCATGAAAACAATCAGACGGGAAACCTCTTCTGAAAGAGAAATACTGATTTCAGTTGATTTCGCCCGGAATTTTCTGTATGATTGCCAATCAGAGACGAATCGGTATTGCACCGTGAATTCGGAATATATATCTAAAAAAGAGTCGAGTGGAATCATCATCAATGTCAAACCCAAAATCATGAAGGAGAAAAAAATGAAAAAGAAACGGGTCATTCAAAGTCTTCTGTCAATGCTGGCCTTTGTGTTTCTGTTCGGATGCGCCGCCAAGGAACCGGTGGACTTCGGTGCATTCACCCCTGCCCAGTTCGACCTGAACAAGGTGGAGTCCAAAGTGGACAATTTCCAGGTCATTATGGATGCATCCAGCTCCATGCGGCATGACAACAAATTCGCGACCGCCAAAACCGTTATCGACCGTCTGAACATGACCATTCCTGAACTGGGTCAGACCGCCGGTCTCAGAACGTTTGGGCATGATCCCTCCGTATGTACAAACAAAACCAGGTTGTTCTACGGCATGGACGTCTATACGACCGCCGGCATGGCCGACGGGCTGGCAGCCGTTACCAAACCGGGCGGGACCAGCCCCCTGGATGAGGCACTGGCGGCGGTACAAACCGATCTGGAAGGATTGAGCGGTGTTCACAATGCCGTCATTGTCATCAGTGATGGTGAAGACATGACCCATGTGCTGGAACAGGCCCAGATTCTGAAAGACGCATTCGGTTCTTCTTTGTGTATTTATCCGGTGCTGGTGGGAAATGCGCCTGAAGGCGCCAAACTGCTCCAGGGCCTTGCCGACATCGGCGCCTGCGGATTCTTCAGCACCGCGGACGATCTTCTGACCAGTGCGGGCATGGCTGAATTTGTCTCAAACGTATTCCTCAAAGACAAACCGGCCCCGGCCCCGGCTCCGGCTCCGGTTGTTAAAGACTCCGACGGCGACGGTGTCCCCGATGACGTCGACCAGTGCCCCGGCACCCCCAAAGGCGCCCGGGTCAATGCGGTCGGTTGCTGGGTCCTTGAAAATGTCCTGTTTGATTTTGACAAGGCCGTGATCAAACCGGAAGCCTACCATCTGCTGGATGAAGTAGTGGAAATCATGAAACAGAACCCGGATCTGAATGTAGAACTCCAGGGCCATACCTGCAATATCGGATCCAAGGAATACAATATGGGGCTGTCTCTGAGACGCGCCAACGCGGTCGCTGATTATCTTGAAAGCAAAGGGGTTTCAGGAGACCGTCTGACCACCAAAGGATTCGGATTCAGCAAACCGGTGGCAGTCAACAGCACTGAAATCGGCCGCTCCCTGAACAGACGGGTGGAGCTCCATCCATAGTTTGATCAACTATCCGTCAGGCTGAAACAGCGCTGACAGCAACGATCTGATTTCGGCGGGTTTATCTTCGGATACGCCCGCCGATTTTTTTCAGATCTGAATTTCCTGCCCGGTTCTTTCCACGCCATATCCTCCCAGAGCCAGGATTCTTTCCTTGAATTCGTCACTGGCAATGGTCTCCAGCAGAATCCGGACATTGGGGGTGTTAAAAAACCGCTCCGGTATCACCAAGTCATAGGATTCCGTGACAATGGGAACAAAATCCAGGTCCAGGGCCCGGGCTGCAGCCATGATCCCCAAGCCCGCATCGGCCCGGCCGGACAGCACGGCGACGGCCACCGACATATGGGTATATTCATCAATGTCATATCCGATGATATCCGCCGGAGTCAGACCGGCATCCTGCAGTTTGTAGTCAAACAGAATCCGCGTCCCAGAGCCGGCCTGCCGGTTGATGAACCGCAGTTGTTTGTCTTTAAGGTCCGTGACCGACCCGATATTCCCGGGATTGCCCTTAGGGACAATGAACCCCTGCTGCCGCATGACCAGATTCACCAGACGTACCGGCACATTGGGCAGATACTTTCGGATATAGCTGACATTGTATGATCCGTCCTCTGGGTCCAGCAGATGAGCCCCGGCCAGATGACAGGCATTGTTCCGAACCGCCATGAGCCCTCCCATGCTGCCCACATGGCTGGAAGAAATATTGATACCATCATGACGGCGCCGCATCTGGTCGGCCAGCAGATCCAGAGTGTTGTCGTGGGACCCGGTGATCACCAGGGTGTTCCGGATGGCGGACAACGGTTTCAGCAGCCGGGCCGAAACCGTCTCGGTGTCGGAAATCCCCTCCACGTCCCGGGGAATCTGAATGATACCGTCCGCTTCGGTCAACGTGGTGATACTGCCGGACCCCCTGGGCAGCTGAGAGGCGATGAGCCGCCCGTCCACCGAACCGATCTTGACCCGGAGAAACTCGTCCTGGCCCAGCTTGGACGCAATTTTTCGGGCCGGCGTCACCGGTTCAAACCGGTCTTCCACAGGCCCCAGTTTCTGCAGGGTACGCAGCAAAGGCCCCACAAACTGCTCGAACGCCACAATGGCCGATACCGGATACCCGGGAATGCCGAATACCGGTTTGCCGGATATCTCTCCCATCAGCACCGGCTTGCCGGGCATCATGGTCACCCCGTGAACCATGACCCGGCCCAGGGAGGCCATCACCGGCCGGGCGAAATCTTCGGACCCGGCCGAAGACCCCCCGATGATGCAGACCATGTCATACCCTCCTTTCACAGCCTGATCCACGGCCCGGGTAATGGTTTCCAGATCATCCTTGATCATGGGGTGGCGATCGGCATCAGCCCCGTTATCCCGGCACAGGGCTTTGAGTACCGTGGAATTGGACTCAATCACCTGCCCCGGAACCAGTTGTTCCGGAGATGTTTCATGCCACTGGACCAGTTCCGAACCCGTGGGAATGATCAGGACCCGGGGTCTTTTGTATACCTCGACCTGAAACACCCCGCCGGACAAAAGGGCTCCCATGGCATAGGCATTGATCTGGTGACCTCTGGGAAACAGCAGTTTGGTGGCCACGATATCTTCCCCCATTTTCCGCACATATTGCCAGGGAAACACCGGAGCTTCGATTTCAACGGTTTTTTCATCGATGATGTTGATGTGTTCGATCATGATCACGGCATTGGTGCCGGGCGGCAGGGTGTGACCGGTATTGACCCAGAACCCGGTTTCTCCGGGAACCAGAACTCTGGGGACATCTTCGCTGGCTCCGAAGGTGTCTTTCGCGTTCACGGCCATTCCATCCATGGCGGCGGCGTGAAAATTGGGACTGGACAGTTTTGCAATCGCCGGAGATGCCAGGACCCGGTTCCGGGCCGCTGTCACATCGATGGTCTCCACATCGGTCACCCGGCTTCTGAACGTGTCCATCAGGATCTGCCGGGCGGTTTCAATGGGCTGGGTATCCAGATATATGTTTCGTTTGGATGTCATTGCTGCTTCCTTATGTTGGCATTTAAAGAAGAATCACCTGGGCGATGGTGTCTTTCTCCAGGCCCTCCAGATTCTCGCCGATATCCAGAAGGCCGTCGGCATGGATCATGGTGCGAATCAGACCGGACTTTCCGAGAACCGGCTTTGCTTTCAACCCGTCCGGACCGTTTTCCAGCATCACCCGGATAAAATCCCGCCGGCCCTGGGCCGACGCCACGTTCCGGGTCAGTTTCGCCGGCACCCGCCGCACGGGGCGCGGGTATCGGAATCCCTGAATCCGATTCAAAAACGGGATCACCACCATTTTCATCACCACCATGGCGGACACCACCTGTCCGGGCAGTCCCCACACGGGCTTGGTCCCGCTCTTGGCCAGGATGGTGGGCTTTCCCGGGCTCACGGACATGCCATGGACCCGGATCCGCGTATCCGGCAATGAGGAAAGCACCTCCACGGTATAATCCCTGGTACCCACGGAACTGCCCCCGGAAATGAGCACCATGTCGGTTTCGTTCAGGGCTTTTTCACACGCCCTCCGCAACCGGTCCGGATCATCCTTGACGATCCCGTACCGGATGACGCGGGCATGGGCTTCCCGGACAAAACCGCTCAACGTATAGGAGTTAATATCGCGGATCCGGCCCGGGGCTGGTTCCTGATCAATGGGAATGATTTCATCCCCCGTGGAAATGATGCCCACCACCGGCACCCGGTGTACCGGCAGGGTGGTGATCCCCAATCCTGCTGCCAGACCGGCTTCCTGGGGACGGACAAATGTGCCGGCCCCCAGAACCACCTCCCCGGATGAAAAGTCTTCGCAGGCATCGATCACATGCTGAAGCGGTGCCACACTTCTGTAGATTTCAACGGACGTGTTGTCAATGGTCTGGGCGTGTTCCACCATGACCACGGCATCGGCACCCTTTGGCAACATGCCGCCGGTGGAGATCCGGGCCGCCTTCCCCGGTGCCAGATCAAACTCCGGCACCTGACCCATCCGCACGGTTCCCTGAATCTCCAGCCATGCCGGGGCGGACTCCGATGCCCCAAAGGTGGATGAGGCATTCACGGCAAACCCGTCCATGGTGGCCCGCCGGAATCCCGGCATATCCCGGGGTGCAGTCACATCCCCGGCCAGTATTCTGAAAAACGCATTACTGACGTCCACGGTTTCCGTTTCCGCCGGTTCAAACTCCCGGGTCAGCGCCAGCACCTCATCCAGGGATTTCACCTTGAAAAAATGAGTCATTTCAGTGCCTCTTTCAACCGGTCCATGGCTTCCATCACATTGCTGCGGCTGTTAAAGGCGGATATGCGGATATAGGGGTTGCCGCATCGCCCGAATCCCCCGCCCGGCGTGCAGACCACCCCGGCATTGTGGAGCAGCAGGTCAAAAAATTCCCAGGAATCCCGACCCTGGCCGTCCACCCAGATATAAGGCGAATTGTCCCCGCCGACATGGTCAAACCCCAGGTCTGCCATGGTTTTACGAATGATGTCGGCATTTTCCAGATAACCGGCCACCAATTCCCTGATCTGGGCCTGTCCCTCCGATGTGTAAACGGCTTCCGCCGCTTTCTGGACCGGATAGGAAACCCCGTTGAATTTGGTACTCTGACGGCGGTTCCACAGTCCATGAAGGGACGCCGATTCCCCGTTGCTCAAAAACACCCGGCACTCTTTGGGAACGACGGTGAACCCGCACCGGGTACCAGTGAAACCGGCGGTTTTGGAAAAACTTCTGAACTCCACCGCCACTTCCCGGGCACCTTCGATTTCATAGATGGTTCTGGGCAAAGCGTCATCCCGGATAAACGATTCATAGGCAGCATCAAACAGGATCAACGCCTTGTTCTGTCTGGCGTACGCCACCCATTGCGTCAGCTCTTTTTTCGTGGCGCAGGTCCCGGTGGGATTGTTGGGAAAACACAGATAAATCAAATCCACCGGTGTTTCCGGCAGCCGGGGGAGAAACCGGTTTTCCTTGACACAGTCCAGGTAGACAATGTTTTCATAACGGCCCTCCACAAATTTTCCGGTTCGGCCGGCCATGACATTGGTATCCAGATACACCGGATACACCGGATCCGGAATGGCGATTCTGATATCTTTTGCAAACAGTTCCTGGAAATTGCCGGTGTCACACTTGGCTCCGTCACTGACAAAAATCTCATCCGCGGCGATATCCGCGCCCCGGGCCTGAAAATCATGGGCTGCGATTTTTTCCCTTAAAAACAGGTATCCCTGTTCCGGGCCGTATCCCCGGAAGGTGGCGTCTTCGGCCATGTCGTCCACTCCCTTGTGAAACGCGGTGACAACCGCTGGCGGGAGTGCCCGGGTCACATCGCCGATCCCCAGACGAATGACCCGGATATCCGGATGTTCCTTTTGAAACCGGTCCACGCGCCGGGCGATATCCGAGAACAGATAGGATGCTTTCAATTTCCGGTAGTTTTCATTGGCTCTGATCATGCTCATTCCTTTCTATGGTCAAATCCGTTTATTGTATTCAAACAAAAGCTGTCTTGTTCAATCCTTTTTCAAAAACAGGTCCACCGCACGGGTCAATGCCTCAAATTCAGCCACACTCAGCGTTTCCGCCCGGCGTTCCGGAGCAATGCCTGCGGTTTCCAGCACCTTTGCAATCACGGGTTTGTCCAGCCCGATATCCGGACCTACCAGGGCGTTTTTGAGTGACTTGCGGCGTTTAGAAAAAGCGGCCTTGATCACGGTAAACAGCAGAAGCTCTTTTTCCCGGGAAAAGGGAGATGAGGGGAAAAATTCAAATGACAACACCGTGGAATCCACAGCCGGCTTCGGGAAAAAAGCTCCCGGCCCGATATCGATCACGCGCCGGATATCGGCCGCAAACCGGGAAACCGCTGACAGCCGTGAGTATACCTTGTTTCCCGGGACTGCCAGAATCCGGTCCGCCAGTTCCTTCTGAAACATCAGAAAGGCCTTGTCCACCCATGGCCGGGACAAAATCAGCTGGAACAGAATCTGAGAAGAGATGTTGTAAGGCAGATTTCCCATCACCACCAGTTTCCCCCCCTGGGCCAGAGAGGGAACATCGGTTTTCAGAAAATCCTGGTTCACCACCCGGACCCAGTCAATTCCCTGATTTTCAAGGGACTGTTCCAGCAACGGAATCAACCGGCGGTCCTTTTCGACCACCGTGACGTGCCGGGTTTTCCGGGCAATGGGAATGGTCAACGCGCCCAGGCCGGGGCCGATTTCCAGGACCCGTGCCTGGCTGTCGATGCCCGTCCGTTCGACAATCATACGGGCCGTGTCCGGATTGGACAGGAAGTTCTGTCCCATCTCCTTTCCGGCATAAATCCGGTTTTCTTTCAACAATTGTCCGGGATATGTCATTTTGCTGCTTGACTTTCTTTATTTCAAGAAGTAATTTTAAATCACACAAAAAGATACTATACGTTAAGATGGCGTAATATTCAATACCGGTGCATCCGGTATAAGGGGGAATGTTACGTAAAAACAAAACCTTTTAGAATCAGGAGACACATCATGTCACATCACATGGATCTTGGGGCCAACTGGGAAGGGGTCATCAAAACCCTGCTGCAGCGTCTGGATATGCCCACCAAGGAGGATATTCTTCATCTTCATGCCCGGCTCGACACACTGGAGCAGCTTATTCAGCAGAAACAGTCCGGCACAAAACGGCAGCCCCGGAAAAAGACGGCCAAACGAAAAAGTGCGTCTTCGGTCGTCCTGGAAATGATTGCCCGGCATCCGGACGGCGTGGATTTCAAAACTATCATGGAAACAACGGGATTTGAAGACAAAAAGTTGAGAAACATCATCTACCGGCTCGACTCTCTGGGAAGAATTGAACGGGTCCGCCGAGGCGCATACAAAACCATCTAATCAACCGGAAATCCTTTTTTATGACCAGATACACCTACTCCCCCGGCCAGCGTGTTCACCATTACAAGGTCGAGGCGGTTACGCACTTGCCCATCATCGATTCGACACTGATCCAACTGGTGCACGAAAAGACCCGGACCCGGCATTTTCATATTGCCAATCAGGACAGGGAAAACACCTTCAGTGTGATTTTCAGAACCGTTCCCACCGATTCCACCGGTGTGGCCCACATTCTGGAACATACCGTTTTGTGTGGATCACGCAATTTCAATGTCCGGGATCCGTTTTTTTCCATGATCAAACGCAGCCTGTCCACGTTCATGAATGCATTTACCGCATCAGACTGGACCATGTATCCGTTTGCCACCCAGAATGAAAAAGATTATTTCAATCTCATGGATGTCTACCTGGATGCGGCGTTTTTTCCGAAAATCGATGAACTGAGTTTCAAACAGGAAGGGTACCGCCTGGACCTGGATCCGACCCAGGACCCGGAACTGGTATATAAAGGCGTGGTGTACAATGAAATGAAAGGCGCCATGTCCTCTCCATCCCAGGTCATGGGACGGGCCCTGCTCCAGAGCCTGTATCCGGACACCACCTACAGCAACAACTCCGGCGGTGACCCTCTGGAAATCCCGAAACTGACCTGGCAGGATCTCAAAGCCTTTCACAGCAGGTATTACCATCCATCCAACGCCCAGTTCTACACTTATGGTAACCTGCCTCTGGAAAAAACCCTGGCGTTCATTCATGACAAAGTGCTGCACGGGTTTGATTTTCTGGCCGTGGATTCCATGGTGCCGGCCCAGCCCCGGTGGGAGACCCCCCGGCAGGACACCCACACCTACGCCTATTCCGACACGGACACGCTTGAGAAAAAATATCAGGGATGTGTGGCCTGGCTCACCTGTGACGTCAAAGATGCTTTTGAAGTGCTGGTGCTCACCATTCTTGAACAGATTCTCATGGGCAATGCCGCCTCCCCGTTGAGAAAAGCACTCATCGATTCCAACCTGGGGTCTGCCCTGGCCGACGGGTCCGGATTCGAGCCGGACAACCGGGATGCCATGTTTGCCATCGGGCTCAAGGATATTGCAAAAGAGGATGTCCCCAAGGTGGAATCCATTATTTTTTCCACCCTGAAAGATCTGGTGAAAAACGGCATCGACCCGGAACTGATCGAATCGGCTATCCATCAGATCGAATTTTACCGCAAAGAGATCACCAACACCCCGTATCCCTTCGGCATCAAACTGGTGCTCTCCCTGGCCGGGACCCTGATCCACGAAGGGGATCCGGTGTCCTGCATCAACATTGACGAAGATCTGGACCGATTGCAGCAGGCCCTAGCCAAAGGCGGGTTTCTGGAAGAAAAACTCAAAACCTGGTTTATTGACAACCCGCACCGGGTTCTGTTCACGCTGGCGCCTGATCCGGACCTGGAATCGGACACAGACAGGCGGATCAGACAGGAACTGAGAAAGATTTCCCAGGGCCTCTCACAAAACGATCTGGAAAAGATCAAACAGGATGCACTTGAACTGGAAAAACTTCAGGAGGAAAAGGAAGACCTGTCCGTGCTTCCCACCCTGGAACTGACCGATGTGCCGCCGGACATCGAGACGATCACACCGGACAAACCGGACCGGGTCATGCATGCCACCAGCTATGACAAAGCCACCTCCGGGATTCTGTATTTCACCTGCCCCATGGGGGCCGGTCATGTGCCGCCCTCCCTGTTTTCCATGGCCCCCTTTTTCTGCCGGGCCTTTACCAACATCGGCACCCGGAACCAGTCCTATGTCACGATGGCTGAAAAAATGGACCGGTTCACCGGCGGGGTGACCCTGTCCCCCTTTTCCGGGTCCTACTTTGACAAGGAAGCGGATTCCCATGTATTTCTGGCACTCCAGGGCAAGGCCCTGGACAGAAATGTGGAACCGTTGTTCGACATTGTCAAAGAATTTGTTCTGGCATACGGCTTTTCCGATCTGGACCGGCTGAAAAACCTGCTGCTGCAATACCAGGCCGGCATGGAATCATCTATTGTCGCCACAGGCCACCGGTATGCCATCTCCCTGTCATCCCGGCATCTGTCCATGGCATCCCATATCAATGAACTCTGGCACGGCATCGCCCAGTACCAGGCCGTCCAGCAGATCACCAGAGAACTGGCAGACCCTGAAAAAGCGCAGCCGGTTCTGGCGCGTCTGGCAGAAGACCTCGCCGCCATGGCAAACGCGGTCCTGCGAAAAGACAACTTCAAGCCTGCGGTGATCGGAGGCATCGATGCCATCCGGCAGGCGGACCAGGCCATCGGGCAGATGATTGACGCGTTGCCGGACAGTGCCAGACCCGCTTTTTTCACCCCGGACATCCCCAGGGACATGGACATTCCCCGGGACGGATGGATGACCAATACCGCGGTCTCGTTTGTGGGACAGTCGTTCAAAACCGTGGGCATCACCCATGACGATGCACCGGGCCTGGCCGTGATCAGCAAAATCCTGCGGTCCCTGTTTCTGCACCGGGAGATCCGGGAAAAAGGCGGGGCCTATGGAGGATTCGCCATCTACAACACGGAAGAGGGTATTTTTTCATTCGGGTCCTATCGCGATCCCCATATCACCCGGACCCTGGATGTGTATGACAAGGCCTGTGAATATATCATGAAGGGCGACTATACCCAGACCGATGTCAAGGAAGCGATTCTCCAGGTGTGTTCGGAAATCGACAAACCCGAAACCCCGGGACCGGCTGCCATGAAAGCCTTTTACCGGGATATCGCGAGACTCACCGACGAAATCCGGCGGCAGTTCAAGGATCAGCTGCTCCAGCTGGACAAAGAACGGGTCCAGGCCATCGCCCGAAGATACTTTGACCTGGAGAGACACCAGGCCGGTGTGTCGGTGATCTCCAGCAAGACATCCCTGGAACAGGCCAACCAGATGCTGGAAAAAGCGGGACAGGCCCCTCTCGCGCTGCACAGAATTTAAGGGGCCCGGCTCAGGAAATCAGGGGGATCTTTTTTTAAAGAGATTCCCCAGCCCCTGTTCAGCGGTTTCGGGAAAATCCGGTCTCATCCGGGCAATCTCCAGGGTGTGACGGCCCAGCAGCCGGTACAGGTCCGCAAATTCAGGCATCTTTTGATCGATGTCCGCCAGGTGCCGGGCGATGATGGTTTCATCACCCCGGACCACCGGACCGGTCAGGGCGTCCACACTCCCCCGGGATGCGATATTGCGCACAGTTCCCTGGATCAGGGGTTCCAGGATTTCAAACGCCCGGTCCGGTGCCAGTCCGGCCCGGCCCAGCAGGGTCAGGGCAAAATGCTCCACCGTGACCAGATAGTTGGAGGCCACCACGGCAGCGGCATGGTACAGGGTCTTGGCATCCGTGGGAATGGTAAAAGGCCGGGCCTTCAGTGCCGCGACCACATCCCTTCCCAGAGCCAGGGCCCGGGCCGTACCCTCGATGGACATATTGATCCCTTCAAACGGAGAGGCCGCCCCTGGTTCGTACGGGGCAAACGCCTGAAGGGGATGAAGAGATCCCGTGGCCGCTCCTTTTTTCCGGGCGGCTGACAAAATGTCGGAAGACAGGGCCCCGGACAGATGAAACACCACACTGTGTTCATCAAATCCACCGGCTGAGGCGATCCGGTCGCACACCGGCGCGATCCGGTCATCCGGTGTGCTGATGAACACCAGCCGGCAGGTTGCCGCCGCATCCTCCGGCCGGTCAAACACCGTCCCCCCCTGAACGGCCGCCGCGGCTTTCCGGGCCGAATCCGGGGTCCGGCTGGCCAGGGCGGCCGGACCGTACCCCTGCTGTGTCAGAAACACCGCCAGGTTGACGCCCACCCGGCCGCAACCGACAATACAGAACCGTTTGTCCGGTTTATTTGTATTCATAGGCATCCGATGGAAACCGGCCCTGCTGCACGTCATCGATATAGGCGGTCACCCCTTTACGGGCCTCGGCCGCCAGATCCGCGTATTTTTTCACGAACTTGGGCAGAAACCGGTCATTGATCCCCAGCATGTCATGGAGCACGAGCACCTGGCCGTCGCAGTGGGGGCCGGCCCCGATGCCGATGGTGGGAATTTTCAGGGCCCGGGTGATCTTTTCGGAAATGGCGGAGGGAATCCCTTCCAGCACCACGGAAAACGCACCGGCCGCCTCCACATCCTTTGCGTCTTTGAGCAGCCGTTCCTCATCCCGCTGCACCTTGAACCCGCCCATCTGATGGACCGACTGGGGGGTGAGCCCGATATGGGCCTGCACCGGAATACCGGCTTTTGCCAGGGCCGTGATCACCGGACACACATCGGCCCCGCCTTCGAGCTTCACAGCGGATGCGCCGGCTTCCTTGAGAAACCGGCCGGCGTTTTCCACGGCCGCATCCAAAGCCCCCTGGTAGGACATGAACGGCATGTCCCCCACCACCAGGGCCCGTTCACAGGCCCGGGCCACCATGGCGGTATGGTACAGCATCTCATCCATGGTCACCGGCAGGGTGGTCTGTCTGCCCTGAACCACCATGCCCAGGGAATCCCCCACCAGAATGGAATCGACCCCGGCCTCGTCCAGCAGTCTGGCAAACGGATAATCATACGCAGTCAATGTGGTGATTTTTTTTCCCTGCTGCTTCATTTTCATGAATGTGGCTGTGGTGACCCGGGATGTCATGGCTGTCTCCTGTAATTACGGGGTTGTTTTTGTGGTTTCTCCCTACCTTAAATCAAAACCGGACAGGTTTCAACCGGGATCTTTGTCCCTGTGCCGCTGGCGCCAGTCCTGGTAATGAACCATGGCGGCCAGGGACTTGACCGCCCGTTCCGGGGACGCGAAAAAAACCCCCTTGTGGTCCAGGTCGTCAAACCGGTAAAGGGTTTTGCTGTCTGCGTCGGTCAGAAGGCTCACCCCCAAAACCGGCTTACCGTAGGTTTGGGTCATCTGCACCACAAACCGGGCATAATCCGCTTCAATGGCCAGCACTCCCTGTTTGAACGCCGCCACCTGTTCCCGGGTGACCGACGGATCGCTGTTGGCCACCGATTCCGCCATGTTGTTCACCAGGACCCGCTTGCCGTGGATTCCCAGATGAATCACTGCATCGCACCCGTCCCATTTGAGCAGTTCTTCCAGGCATTTTTTGGGAATGTCCGGGTTGCCTTCCCCCACGATATCGACGGGATTGCCATGGCTCCAGAAATCCGGCAGCAGGCGGTTGAGCCGTTCAACGATCGCATCGGGCAGCGGCGGCACGGTCAATCCGTGCTCCGCACACAGGTCCGTGGCGATCACGCCCCAGCCGCCTCCCAGTGTCATGATGCCCACCCGGTTGCCCCGGGGCAGGGGCAGAGAAGAAAACACTGCGGACAGGTCCAGCAGCTCCAGGGGCTGGTCCACCTGGATGATCCCGGCCTGGCGGCAGGCGGCATCAAACACTCTGGCATCCGATGCCATGGCGCCGGTGTGACTGGCCGCCGCCTTCCGGCCCATTTCGGTCCGTCCGCCCTTGAGCACCACCACCGGTTTTTTCCGGGATACCCGTTTCGCACTGTTGAAAAACCGGCGCCCGTCCTTGACGCTTTCGAGATACAGGACCACGGTGCGGGTCAGGGCATCGCTTTCAAAGGCTTCCATATAATCCTCGATGGTCACCATGGCCTCGTTGCCGGACCCGGAAAACGCCCGGATCCCGATATCCTGCTGTTCGGCAAAGGCCAGCAGCTGGGTTCCCATGTTTCCGGACTGGCACACCAGGGCCGTGGAGCCGGGCACAGGATAGGCATGGGCCGCCGTGCAGTAAAGCCGGACATGGGGGTTGCACATGCCCATGGTGTTGGGCCCCAGCACCAGTATCCCGGCGGCCGCGGCCGCATCCACCACCTCTTTTTCCAGGGCCGCGCCCGTTTCTCCCACTTCCCGGAACCCGGACGTGACCAGGAGCATGCCCTTGACGTTTTTGGCGGCCAGTTCCGGAATCAGACCTTTCACATGCCGGGCCGGGACCGTTACCACTGCCAGGTCCACATCTTCGGGAATGTCGGCCACCGACCGGAACACGGGCCGCCCCAGGATGGATTCCCCTTTGGGGTTCACCAGATAGATCCGGCCGGAGTAGTCCCGGGACAGGGTGTTGGTGGGCAGCATATGTCCCCATTTGCCGACCGTGGCCGATGCGCCCACAAAAACGATGGACCGGGGATAGAAACAGGCCCCCAGGGTTTTCAGGTCCACCGGGGGCCGGGATGTTTCTGAATTTCCGGGCGTCTGAAGGGTGATCAGGCCGTCCACCGCCACCGGGCGGCCGTCCGGCTGGATGATCAGCGGATTGATGTCGATTTCCTGGATATCGGGCCGGGAGACCGCCAAATCAGAAAGCCCCGTCAGCACGGTCTTCAACACCCGGGTATCACAGGCCGCCTCACCCCGGAACGCATTGAGCAGTCCCCCCCCTGGAAAGGAGATCAACATGTCGTCCATGTCCGCCTCGCCAAGGGGAGCGATTTTGAACACCACCGATCTGAGGGCTTCGGTGAAAATACCGCCCAGGCCGAACATGATCACCGGACCGAACTGGGGGTCCCTGAACATGCCGGCCACCAGCTCCCGTTTTCCCTGAACCATGGGCTGGACCAGAAATCCCTCCAGATCGCTGCCGGCCCGGGCCGTCATCTGTCCGGTCACTGCCGCCACCTGCGCTGCCGTGGCCAGCCCCGTGCTAACCAGACCGGCTTCGGTTTTGTGCAGAATCTTTGACCCCATTCCCTTGAGAACCACGGGGAATCCGAGTTCCCGGGCCGCATCCACTGCCTGCTGCGGGGTGGTCACCGCCTTTTCCCGCACCACGGGCATGCCTGCGGCCCTGAAAACCTGTTTGGCCTCAGCTTCGGTAAGGGCGGACCGGTTTTTTCCGGCCGCGTCCGCTAAAACCGCGTCAATCTCCTTTTGATCCATACTGTTTCACTCCGTTGAATATAATATCCACAATGCCGCCGGCAGCGGCTTTGACATCCATTTTCTTGTCAAATATCACCTGCTTGAGACAAGTGTGCTCGATGGCGCCGAGAAGAATCTTCTGCATCAGAAACGGATCGATGTCCGGCCGGAGCTCCCCTTTTTCCATACCCTCCCGGATGATGTCCAGAATGGTGCGGGCGTATTTTTTCACCATGGCATAGGCCCCGGACTCGAAATAAGACAGGGAGCTGCGCACTTCCAGCAGCAAAATTCTGGCCAGTACCCGGTTCCGGGCATAGCTGTCAAGGCTGGCAAACACAATGGCCTCCAGTTTCTTGATACAGGTGTCTTTGCCCGCGATATTGGCTTCGATCCCTGCCTGAAACGCGGCAAAATGCTGATGCAGCACCTGATGCAGCAGGTCTTTTTTGTCTGAAAAATATTTGTAGATCAGCCCTTCGGTCACCCCGGCGTTTCCCGCAATCTCGGCAATGGTGATGGACTGAAAATCCCTGGTTTCCATCAGACGGGAAAACGCATCCATAATCTTGATTTTTCCCGGCGGACCGGATCTGTCGCTGGTGCTCATGCGTCACCCCCCCTTTGTTCGTACAGTTGTTGCCCCAAAAAGTGAGTAAAACTTACTTACAAAACATATCCCTGTCAACCCCTGTTTTCAATACCAGGCATTTGTTTATTTTGTAGAGTATGGAGGTTGGATTCGTGGGAAAGGGAATGATTTATACTGGTAAAGAATCCCGTACAGCGGAGCCCCCGGAGGGGGTGTCTTACTGACGGACTGTCGGAGCCCCCAAGGATTCCAGTCCGTCAGTAAGACACCCCCTCCGGGGGCGGCACCCTGCACTACAGTCTGGTCGGCTTTGTGACAGGCGCTCAGGTAGGCACTTCTGCGAAAACCGCCTCTCCTGAAAACCGGCCGGGCGTCAACCGGTCCCAGCCGATTCCGGCCCTGCCACCGGCATCACCGCCATGGTAAGCCGGGACACACACACCGGTTCTCCGGCTTCATTTTCAATGGTGATATCCCAGACATGGGTGGTGCGACCCAGATGCACCGGCCGGACCGTTCCCTTGACCTTTCCTTCGCGCACCTGTTTGAGATGGTTGGCCGTGATCTGAAGGCCCACGGAATAGTGGTCCGAATCCAGGGCCAGAAACGAGGCCACACTGCCTAAGGTTTCTGCCAGCACCACAGAGGCCCCGCCATGCAGAATCCCCATGGGCTGAATGGTGCGGTGGTCCACCGGAAGGGTGGCACAGATGTAATCCGGGCCGAATTCGGTGAACTCGATCCCCATATGGCCCACAATGGTCTGATCGATGACCGGTGCAAACGGCGCCAGACTGACCGGCTGTTTCCAGATCTGTGTCATGGTATCTCCTTGTCCGTCAGCCGGGAATCACCACCATCCGGCTGGCAGGAACGACTTTGAATTGTCCTTTTATTTTGGGCAGCTCGACTTTCAGGGTCTCCAGGGTGGCGGGGTAAGGGTGGCCGATACCGATGGCACGGCCATGTTTTTGGGCAATTTTCTTCAACTGGGCAAACTGCCCGGTGATGTAGCCCTGTTCCTGAATGTTGTCCAGAAACACATCCCGTTCACCAAACCGCACCTGAAGCAGCCGGGCCGCGGCCCGGCACTGGGAATCACGGGCGGTCATGGAATCCACGAAAAACAGGTTCCGTTTCCTGAGAATGGTGAACACCTGGTACATCTGGGTGGCTTCGGTGGTGAGCCGGGACCCCATGTGGTTGTTGACACCGGTTGCCCCGGGCACCTCATCCAGGTTTTTTTCCAGCTGGGCGATGAGCACATCCGGTGACATGCCGGCCAGCAGGGCCCCGGGCCCGGGGTTCACCTCTGGATACTGCACCGGCTCCATGGGCAGATGCAGCATGACAAGCGCGCCCCGGTCTTTGAGAATTTCAGCAATGGTCCGGCCGTGGGGCGACCAGGGGAGAATCGAGAAACTGATGTTGGGTTCCAGTGCATACAGGGCCATGGCCATTTCCTGGTCATACCCGATATCATCGATGATCAGGGCCATCTCAAACAATCCGTCTCCGCTTTCCGGGACCGGGCGGGAACCCGCCCTGGTTTTGGGAGGATCCACCGTATCTTCAAACACCTCATACAGAACCGGATGGCCGTTTTTTTCCATCAGCCCGGACTGAGGCCCGATATGCTCTGTCCTGGGGGAATGCGTTGAAACGGCGGAAGACCGGTCCGAAGAAGGGGCTTTTTTCGATACTCCCATGGATTCAGGAGATCTGGCGGCCGGCGGTACGCTCTTTTCAGACACCGGAAGGGGTGCCGGCTGACGGAGCAGCAGGTCGGCAATCATGGCCCCTGTCAGACAAACCGCCACCAGCACCATCACCCCGATCCCGATCTTTTTCAACTGGGAAGGCAGATCCGTTTTCGCGCTTCGACCGCGCCTGCGACTGGACGGGGTGGATTTTTTTTTCCCGGCCGCTTTTCCGGCAGATGCCTTTTTCCCGGCACCTGCCGTTTTTCGGGAAGCGGTTTTTTTACTTGTCATTGATCGTACTGAACACCCCGTAACCGATCAGAATTTCCAGGGCCCGTTTCACCTGGGCATCCTGAAGAAGCTGGGCTGATTCCCTTATCTGGCGCTGCTGTCCGTTCGTGTCAGAACCGGTCTCTTCGGAAGGTGTCTCTTCTGCCGGGTCCGGCGTCAGGCTGTGGTGCAGGTCTTTTTCCTTGATCATCCGGTCGAAGGAGGAGGATTTTTTTCCGTTCTCCTCCACCATGCCGGATGCCACCTCGATATCCGGCTGAATACCTTTGGCCTGAATGGAACGGCCGCTGGGGGTGTAATACCTGGCAATGGTATATTTCAAACCGTATCCATCCTTGAGCGGACGAACCGTCTGCACCGATCCTTTCCCAAAAGACGGGGTTCCCAGAATCAGTGCCCGGGCATGGTCTTGCAATGCGCCGGCCACAATTTCCGATGCGGATGCCGACCCGCCGTTGATCAGAACGACCACCGGAAATTTTTTGTCGAATCGATCCGGACGGGCCTCATAAATCTGATTGTTCCTCTGGTCCCGTCCCTTGATGGAAACAATGATCCCGTCACTCAGAAACCGGTCCGCCATCTTGACGGCCTGGTCCAGCAGTCCGCCCGGGTTGTCCCGCAGGTCGATGACAAGGCCTTTCAATGGAGACGCGGCCGGGTCCAGTTCTTCCAGCTGACGGGCCATCTCTTCATGGGTATTCATCCGGAAATTGGTCACCCGGATGTATCCATATCCCGGGGCCAGTTCAGCGGACCGGACACTGGTCATGGGAATCAGGTCCCGTTTCAGGGAAAAGACCAGAGGGGCCGGCTCATCTTCCCGGATCACGGTGATCACGACCTCTTCGTGCCGGGGCCCTCGCATCCGGTTCACCGCTTCCCACAATGCCATCCCCTTGGTGGATTCACCATCGATCTTGACAATGATATCACCGGCATAAATGCCGGCATCATATGCCGGAGTCCCTTCGATGGGAGACACCACCGTTAAAATGCCGTCTTTGAGTGTAATGACGATGCCGATCCCTGAAAACTCCCCCTTGGTATCGTCCTGGAGGTCTTCAAACGCCTGGGGCGGCATGAAACTGGAATGGGGGTCCAGGTTTTCCACCATTCCCTTGATGGCATTGTGGATGAGTGTTTCTGCATCCACCTCCTCCACATAATTGTTTTCCAGTTCTTCCAGAACCGCCACAAACAGCTTCAACGCGTCATAGGGAGGGTCGGAATCGGCTTTTACCGCCGGGGTGGACAGACATGTCAGCACCAGTATCAGCACGGGGCCGAAATATCTTGAAAAGGAAAAAGATCGAGTCATCATGAATTTTTATGCTCCTTGTTTAACCATTCCAGGGGATCCACCGGTTTGCCGTGATGCCTGAGCTCAAAATGAAGGCGCACCCCTTTCAGTGATCCTGTGTCTCCCACAGTGGCGATCACTTCACCGGTATCCACGGCATCGCCTGTTTTCCTGAACATTTCATGTAAGTGGGCATACAGGGTATAATAGTTCTCCCCATGATCGATGATCACCATGTTCCCATACCCTTTCAGCCATTGTGCATACACCACGTTTCCCTTGAACACGGACCGGACCGGTTCGCCCTGTTCTCCTCTTATATCAATTCCACTTTGAAAAGTGAAGGATTTGTAGTCCCCGGTCTGTCGGACACCGAACCGGGAAACGATTTTCCCTGGCACCGGTGGTATCAGATGGCCTTTCTGGAACGAAAATGCGGCCGGGCTCCGGGTGCCCTCCCCCTGTTTTTCAATCGCTGCGATCTGTCGATCCAGGGCTTGGGCGGATTCCTTCAATGCAGCCAGGGCGGCATGGGACAGGTATTTTTCCTGCTGGACAGCCTCGAGAAGTGCCTGTTTTTCCCGGGATGCGGTGGTCATGAGTCGAATCTCTCCGGCCAGGTCTTTTTCCAGCCGATCCACGGCAGCCTTCTGTTCCTCTAACCGGGCTTCAACGATCTGTATTCTGGCCACATCCCGGTTCAGGTCCTCGATCATGTCATAATCCGCATTCACCACCTTTTCCATGGCATGCCGGGCCACCAGAAACTCGAAAAGCCCGGCTTGAGGCACCGCCGGCCCCACACCCCCTCCCCCTGCAAGCAAACGGTAAAGCGCATCCAGACGTCCTTTGGCATATTCCCTGCGCTCATGGATCCGCTGTGACAGTTTCCGTCGATCGGACCGGAGGGCTGCCATGGTTTCTTCCAGGGTACTGATCCTGGTGGACAGGTCATTTACCCGTTTTCGGACCTGGTTCAGCTGGTAATCGATGGTGTCCAGTTCCCGGATCAGCTGTGCTTCCTCTTGAGTGACCGCCTGGACCCGTTCCTTCTCCTGGAGAATCCGGGTTTCAACCTCCTGTTTCCGGCGCTCCAGTGACGCTGGTGATTCCGCCTGGAGACCGGGCGGCAGAAACCCTGCCACACACACCCAGGCCAAAATTATTTTAGCAGCTGTCGCAAGGAAAGATAACATCCAAACCACCCCAGAAATGTTCCGGTGACCCAGATTCCTACCAGGGTCGAAAGAGACAGGAACCCGGTATCCACCTCGAGCAGGTCCCCCAGAATCCGGGAAACCCCCGGCCTCATGACCTGATAGGCAATGAACAGGATTGCCACGCCCAGCACACTCCCCACAGCCCCCTGGATCAGCCCGGCCATGTAAAACGGCATTTTGATGAACCGGTCGGTCGCCCCCACCAGGCGCATGATCTCCACTTCCGACTGCCGGGCATGAAACACCAGACGTGCGGTGGTGGCCGTGATAAAAAAAGCGATCAAAAGAAAAAGTCCCCCTACGGCATATCCGCTCATTCTAAACAACCGGAACAGATGAAAAAACCGATCCAGCCATTTTTCGCCGTACACCACACTCTCCACCACTGGCAGCGCCTCGATCCGCGCCACCACAGCCGCCACCTGCCCGATGTTTCCCCGTGTCTCTATGCGGATCTCCAGGGCATGCGGCAACGGGTTTTCCGTCAGCGTATCCAGAAAAGCCGTGGAACCCGTCATCTGACTTTTGAGTCGTTCCAGGGCCTGGTCTTTTGAAACAAACAAAACCGAGGTGACTCCCTCGATATTCTGGACAGCGGATTCCACATCGGGACGTGCCGTTGAACTGAATTCAGATACCAGGTAAACCATGGCCCGGCCTTCCGGTTCCCATCCGTCCAAAATCCGGCCCAGGTTTTCAAAAAACAGCAGAAAAAGGGATACCATCAGGATGGACAAGGCGATGGACACCATGGTGATCAGGTTTAGAAATCGATTGGATCGGATATCTGCCAGGGCTTTACCCAGATACCGGTTCATCACACGCCTCTCTTTTCACCTGGAGTTCGGGATCGAGGCGGGCGGCAGAAGTCACCCGTCCCTTTTCCAGCACCACACTGCGGCCGCTCACTATGGTCTGCAACTGCCTCAGGTGATGGCTTGCCAGCAGGATCGTGACTCCTTTGCGATGGTAGGCCAACAGGATTTCCAGGACCCGCCGGGCGGAAACCGGATCCAGGTTCCCGGTGGGCTCATCCGCCAGGATGATGTCCGGATCTCCTGCAACGGCCCGGGCCACCGCCACACGCTGCTGCTCTCCGCCGGACAGGGTGGGCGGCAGTTCACGGGCTTTTTGTTCCATCCCGGTGATCCGCAGCACATGCATCACTTTTTTTCGGATAAATGCCGGTTTTTTCCCGGCCACTTCCAGGACCAGTGCCACATTGTCATAAACCGTCCGGGTGGGAATCAATTTGAAATCCTGAAACACCATTCCGAACCGCCGCCGCAGAAAGGGCAGCCTGGCCGGAGAAATTCTGGAAAGATTCATGCCGTCGATGAGGATCTGGCCTTCTGAAACGGTTTCCGCCAGGTACAGAATTTTGAGCAACGTGGATTTGCCTGCGCCGGACGGCCCTGAAATGAACACAAATTCTCCTGGCAGGATATCCATGCTCACATTCTGCAATGCCGGCCGCCCCCCATAGTGTTTGGTGACATTGAAAAGCCGGATGATGGCGTTTTTTCCCGTGTCCAGGTTCATTTTCCTTTCAATACACACCTGCTTTGAATTGACATTTCCGGCGCGGTCCTGATTGACTGGGGTCGAATTTACTGATATATACCAGTTGTGTCAAGGAGTGCTGAAAAACAGTTTTTCTGACACATCCAAGCCTTCACTGGACCCGTAAAACCGGCTTCTTCCAGACAGTGAAGGCTTTGGTATTTTAACCCCATACCCCAACTTCCGGATCTTTGTGCCGTTAAAAATGACCAGCCAAATCCGGGAGCCGGGGCTTTGCTGAGCCCAAGAGGAATGCCCTGATGATATTGTTTGATTCCCATTGCCATATCGATGATCCCTGCTTTGAACCGGACATGCAGGAGATGTACGCCCGGGCCCGCAATGCTGGAGTCCGTGCCATGACCATTGCCGGAGTGAATGTCGACACGGCCCGGAAAGCCATCGATATTGCGGCCCGGCGTTCCGATGTGATTGCCGCCGTAGGGATCCATCCCCACGATGCCGCCCGTTGCAGCCGGGATACCCTCAACCGCCTGGTCCGGCTGGCAAAAGAAAACGACTGTGTCAAAGCCTGGGGAGAAACCGGGCTGGATTTCAACCGCATGTTTTCCCCGCAAAAGGACCAGGAGGCATGTCTCCGGGCCCAGCTCGCCATTGCCGGGGACCTGGACCTGCCGCTGATTTTCCATGAACGGGATTCCGGGGGCCGGTTCTACGAGATTGTCGAGACAGACGGCCCGTTATCCAGAAAAGGGGTAATCCACTGTTTTTCCGGTACCCGGGAAGAGATGTTCAAATACCTGGACCTGGGATATCACATCGGTATCACCGGCATCCTGACCATCCAGAAGCGGGGCCGGCTTCTCAGGGAACTGGCTCCCCTGATCCCGGAAGACCGGATTCTCATTGAAACCGATGCCCCCTATCTGACACCGGCGCCCCAGAAAAACAAGCATCGCCGCAACGAACCGGCATTTGTGGGATCAGTGCTTGACACCCTGGCCCAGGTTCGAAACCAGGACGTCGAAGATCTGGCTGTCA
>NPIG01000327.1_pt2 | contig 43314 bp, 39 predicted proteins | sample 8637441 | NCBI WGS metagenome assembly NPIG01 (sample SAMN07420675, study PRJNA396082) | bioreactor metagenome | isolation source: sample BR6 brine-fed electro-methanogenic bioreactor BR | place: Japan: Kochi | collected 2016-06-14
GCGCCGACACCCTCAACGGCGGAGGGGGCGACGATTACCTGTTCGGGGGTGCCGGCAACGATGTGATCCGTGGACAGGCCGGCAGCGACCACATCTACGCAGGCAGCGGAAATGACCGGGTCCTGGCCGGCGGCGGTGCCGATTTCGTTTATGGCGATACCGGCAACGACACCCTGAACGGCCAGCAGGGCAACGATTATCTGTTCGGACAGGACGGCGACGATACGCTGATCGGCGGCGGCGGACAGGATCTCTTGAGCGGCGGTGCCGGCAACGACATGATGCGCGGCGGCGCCGGCGGCGACACCTATCGCTATGGTTATGATGTCGACAATCTCGGCACGCTGCCGACCGGCGGACATGACACCATTTTCGACCGGGGCGAACCGGCGAGCTATTCCGACTATGACCGGATCGAGCTGTTCGGGTTCTACGGCCCCTCCAGCGGAAGCAGCGCCGAAGCCTTCGCGCGGCTGTCCTTCGACAAGAGCGGCACCGACATGCTGCTGCTCTCCGATGGCGGCGTCGGTTCGATCACTGTGCGCGACCAGTTCGGCGCTGCCGATCACTTCGTCGAAGAGCTGCATTTCAACGCCGGCTACTGGACCCCGTTGCGGTTCAAGATCCTTGACGGCGCCCGCACCGATATCGGCGACGACCGCGCCTATCGCTTCGGCGAGGGCGGCGAATGGAACGAAATCCTGTTCGGCACCGACGGGAATGACATCGTGTTCGGAAATTCCGGCACCAATTTCATCTGGCTGGGCGCCGGCGCGGATACGCTGATCTACAAGGAGGCCGACCCGCAGAGCATGTTCGGCAACGGCGGCGGCGCCTGCGTCGATATCGTGCTCGATTTCGACGTGTTGGAGGACCGGATGGACTTCACCGAGATCAAGGGGCTGACCCTGGCCGATCTGACCATCGGCAAGGATGCCGATGGCGATGCGACCGTGCATTGGGACTCCGGCACCTGGGAGATCTCGGACATCCTGATCGAGCTGCGCGGCGTGTCGCCCGACGATCTGGGCGCCGAGAATTTCGTCTTCGGCTGACCCGCCCCCTGCCCTTCACCGCCCGTTCGGGCCGTTTGCGAAAAAACGTACAAAACGGCCCGAATTCTGTACAGGCAGCGCTCAGAGATAGTCCGAGCGCTGCAGCCCGTATTTCGCCATCTTCTCGTTCAGCGTCCGGCGCGGCAGGCACAGTTCCTCCATCACGCTGGCGATGCTGCCCTTGTGCCGCCGCATGGTGTTGTCGATCAGCATCCGCTCGAACGCCTCGACATATTCCTTCAGCGGCTTTCCTTCCGTGGTCATCACCGGCTGCATCTCTTCGTGATCCGACATCAGCAGGCTGGCGATGGTGCCCGAACCGCGCCGCGCCTGTAGCACCGCGCGTTCGGCGATGTTGATCAGTTGCCGCACGTTGCCCGGCCAGGGCGCCTGCAGCAGCTGGGCGGCCTCCTGGGCGCTGACCTTCGGCGCCTCGCAGCCGTATTCCTCGGCGAACTGCTCGGTCAACCGGGTGAACAGCGTCAGGATATCCTCTCCCCGCTGGCGCAGCGGCGGCACCGTGATGCGCAGCGCGGCCAGGCGATAGAACAGGTCCGAGCGCAGCACATCCTCACAGGTCTTGCCGGCCTCCTGGATGTTGGAGATCGCGATGATCCGGGTCTCGGACGGGGTGCCCTGTTCGTTGATCGCGTTCAGCAGCTTGGCCTGCAGCGCCTCGCTCAGGGTTTCCACGTCCTCCAGCACCAGCGTGCCGCCGCGCGCCTCTTCCATCGCGGGGATCTGCGAGTCTTCGGGCATCACCGGGCCGAACAGGCGTTTGGACAGCGCGTCCTCCTCCAGCGCGGCGCAGGAGACCAGGACGAATTTCTTGCCCGCCCGGCTCCCGGCGGCATGCAGCGCATGGGCCACCAGCGTCTTGCCGGTGCCGGTTTCGCCCTCGATCAGCACATGACCGTCGGCCTGGCCCAGATCGAGGATATCCTCCTTCAACCGTTCCATCACCGGCGACGAACCGATCAGTTTCTTCATGATCTGGCTGCCGTCGCTCAGTTCCTTGCGCAGCGCGCGGTTGTCCAGCGTCAGCCGCCGGGCATTGGCGGCCCGCTTGGCCAGTTCCGACATCCGGTCGGGATTGAACGGTTTTTCCAGGAAATCGAAGGCGCCGACGCGCATCGCCTCGACCGCCATCGGCACGTCGCCATGGCCGGTGATCATGATCACCGGCAGGGTGCTGTCGGTGCCCATCAGCTTCTTCAGGAACTGCATCCCGTCCATGCCGGGCATCTTGATGTCGGAAATCACGATGCCGGGATAATCCGGGCCCAGAACCTTCAACGCGTCCTCGGCGCGGGCAAAGGTTTCGGTGTCATAGCCCGACAGGGCCAGCCATTGACTGATCGACTGGCGCATATCCTGTTCGTCGTCGACGATGGCAATTTTCATGGCCTGTGCCATTGCCTGGTCCTTTCTTTTTCTTATTCCGCTGCCTCGATCCCCTCGTCCAGGATCGGCAATTGCATCTCGAACACCGCCCCGCCCCGCTGGCCGTTGCGCGCGGTCAGCCGCCCGCCCAGGTCGCTGACGATCCCCGAAGAGATGGCCAGGCCCAGACCGACCCCGTCGCCGGGCTGCTTGGTGGTGTAAAACGGTTCAAACAACGCATCGAAATCCTCGATCCCGCCGCCGTTGTCGCGCACCGTCAGCGTCGCGGTTTCCCCGGCGGCCAGGATGATCTCGATCTCCGGGTCATTCACCGATTTGGTGGCATCCAGCGCGTTGCGCAAGAGGTTGATCATGACCTGCTCGATCCGCATCCGGTCGCCCATCACGCGCACCGGCTCCTCCGGCAGGATCTTGGTGATCTTCACGTGGCGCTGGCGCAGCTGCGGTTCCATCATCGACAGCGAGGATGCCAGGGCATCGCCCAGATTGACCGGCGAAAAGGCGTCGCCGCCCTTGCGGGCGTAGGATTTGAGCTGTCGTGTGATCGCGCCCATCCGCTCCAGCAGGTCGTCGATGCGCCCGAAACTGGCCAGCGCCTCGTCCGGGCGGTTGCGGCGCAGCAGCAGGCGCGCCCCGGCCAGATAGGTTTTCATCGCCGCCAGCGGCTGGTTCAGCTCATGGCTGACCGCGGCCGACATCTCGCCCAGTGCGGCCAGTTTCGAACTTTGTGCCAGGGTCTGTTCCGCAACCGCCAGGTTCTCCTGCACCCGCTCGCGTTCGGCGATTTCGCGCTGCAAGCGCGCATTCAGGGCCCGAAGTTCGGCAGACTCGCGCTGGAACAAGGCCATGCGCACCGCCGTCTTGCGGCTGAGGAAGTAAAAGGCCAGTGCCAGCAAGATGGCAAAGCCCATGATCTCCAGCGCCAGAACGGTGTTCACCTTCTCCCGGATCGAGGCATAGGTGGTGAAGGAGGTCATGCGCCAGCCGCGGAACGGGATGCGGGTCTGCATCCGCATCACCGCCTCGCCGCGCAGATAGGCATCCGCCGGCACCACGGTCCAGTCCGCCGTCAGCCGGATCGCGCGCTGGATCGCGCTTTGCGGATCCTGACGCTTGAGGGCCTCGTCCTCGCTCAATCCGCGCCAGCGCGGTTCGGTTGCCAGAACGATTGTCCCAGTGCTGTCGGTGACCAGGACCGCGTCGGAAATGCCGGCCCAGGCGCGTTCGAATTTCTGCAGGTCCACTTCGACCACGATCACGCCCAGGATCCCCGAGCCGTCGGTGATGCGCCGCGAATAGGCAAAGCTGTAACCGCCGGCCTCGCGCGGGATGGCGGTGAACACCGTGGCATTGGCGCGGATCGACTCGACGAAATAGGATTCGGCGCGGCGCTGTTCGCCCAGCCGGTTGCGGTCGGTGGCGGCCACGGTGCGCCCGTCCTGGTCCAGCAGCATCAGCGAGGCGGCGCCGATTTCCTCGACGAAGGAAATCAGCCGTTGGGTCGACAGGCTGAAATCATTGGATTGCAGCGCCGCGATCAGGGCCGGGTCCCGCGCCAGCAGTTGCGGCACGATCGCGTTGCGCCGCAGCTCGCTGAGCAGATTGCCGCTGTAAAGCGCCAGCCGAAGCTCGGCGCGGTAGCGCGTGCTTTCGGTGAAGCGGTCGGTCAGCAGCCGGTTGGTGACCCAGACCGTGGCCACCGCCGCCGCAAACAGCACGAGCAAGGCCACCCGGACCCGCCAGCTGATGGCAGAGGACCGGGGCCACAGGGCGCGAGGGGTCGGCGGCAAGCTCATGCGCACAAGGCTACGCCGCGCTCCGCGCAGGCTCAAGTCATGCCGGGGCCATCACCCCCGCCAATGCGCGGAAGAGTGCCAACCCGTCGGTGCCGCCATGGCCGGGATCCGCCGCCCGCTCCGGGTGCGGCATCATGCCCAGCACGCGGCGGTTCTGCGACAGGATGCCGGCGATATCGCCGACCGAGCCATTGGGGTTGTCGGTATAGGTAAAGGCGACCCGGTCCTCGCCGCGCAGCCGCTCCAGCGTTGCCGCATCGGCGAAATAGTTGCCGTCGTGATGAGCGATCGGGATCGCGATCTCCTGGCCCTTTTCATATTCGGACGTGAAGGCGCTGTCGGTGGTTTCGACCCGCAAGCCAACGGTTCTGCAGATGTATTTCAGCCCGGCATTGCGCAGCAGCGCGCCGGGCAGGATGCCGGTTTCGGTCAGCACCTGAAAGCCGTTGCAGATCCCCAGGGCATAGCCGCCCCGCTCGGCATGGGCGGTGACCGCCTGGATGATCGGCGATTGCGCGGCGATGGCGCCACAGCGCAGGTAATCGCCATAGGAGAACCCGCCCGGCACGCCGACGATATCGACCCCGGCGGGCAATGCGGTTTCCTTGTGCCAGACCATATCGACCTTGAACCCTTCGCGTTCGAAGGCAACGGCAAGGTCGCGGTCACAGTTGGATCCGGGAAAAACGACAACGGCTGCGCGCATAAGACGGGCTCCTTCAGCTCGTGAAATCGGTGATGACGGCCACGCCGGGCGGCGCCGGATGGTCGAAGGCGGCCAGTTCGTCACTGGCCTGTGACAGGGAAATGGTGCGGGTGATCAGCGGGCGCAAGTCCACCTGCTGCGCGGTCAGCAGATCCAGCAGCGACGGATACCGCCAGCTGGGCATGCCGCGGGTGCCGTAGACCGCCAGCTGGCCGGAATAGACCCGGTCCATCGGCAGCGCCATGGTGCTGTGGTCGCCAGCGGGCATGCCGACCTGGACCATGCGCCCCAGCTTGCGCAGGCAGGACAGCGCGGTGATGGTGGTGGCCTCGATCCCCAGTGCCTCGATCGCCAGGTCGGCACCACCGCCGGTGATCTCGCGCACGGCCTCGGCGGCGTCGGATTCGGCGGCATTGACGACCGCATGGGCCCCCAGCTTGCGCGCGTACTCCAGTTTCTCGGGCACGACATCGACGACGACGACCCGCGCGCCAAGCGCCCGGCCCAGCAGGAGTGCCGACAGGCCGATACCGCCGCCGCCGATCACCGCCAGCCATTCGCCGCCCCGCAGCTGCGCCCGCCCGGTCAGCGCGTGCCACGCCGTGGTCACCCGGCAGCCGAGCGCGGCGGCGATCTCAGGCGCCATCGCCTCGGGCAGCGCGGTCAGGTTGGCATCGGCATGGGGCACCGCGATCAGCTCGGCAAAGGCGCCGGGGCCGGTGAAACCGGGCAGAACCTGATCGGCGCAGATGGTCTGGTTTCCGGCGGCACAATCGGGGCACTGACCACAGGCCAGGATAAAGGGTGCGATCACCCGGTCACCGACCGACCAGCGCGACACCTGCGCGCCCACGGCGACCACCTCGCCGCAATATTCATGGCCGGGGATATGCGGCAGCGCCACGTCCGGGTCGGCCCCGCTCCAGGCGTGCCAGTCGGATCGGCACACGCCGCAGGCCAGAACCCGCAACACCACGCCATCGGGCGCGGGCTCCGGGTCGGGCAAGGTGGTGATGTCCAGCGGCGCGCGCCAGGCGGTGAGCTGCGCGGCCCTCATGCCACCTGCCCCCGATCAGGCGCGCTGTTGCCGGCGCGGGCCATCTCAGCCCAGCTCGATCTCGTAGCTTTCGATCACGGTGTTGGCGAGCAGCTTTTCGCACATCTCGGTCACCTGTGCCTCGGTCGTGCCCTCGGCCAGCTCCAGGTCGATGACCTTGCCCTGCCGCACGCTTTCGACACCGTCGAAGCCCATCGCCCCCAGCGCGTGGCGCACCGCCTCGCCCTGCGGGTCGAGAACCCCGTTCTTCAGCATCACATGCACCCGTGCCTTCATTTGTCCTGCACCCCGGTCGTTGCGTGAAAGCCCGGCGGGCCTTCTGTTCCTAGTATTCAAATCCCGCCGCCCGCCTGGGGCGCCGGCGTCAGTTGATCAGCGTCGGCTTGGTCACCTGAGTATTCTTCGGCAGCACGCCCAGCCGGCGGGCGACCTCGGAATAGGCATCGGTCAGGCTACCCAGGTCGCGGCGGAACACATCCTTGTCCAGCTTCTGCCCGGTCTCGATGTCCCACAGCCGGCAGCTGTCCGGGCTGATCTCGTCGGCGACGATCAGACGTTGGAAATCGCCGTCATAGATGCGGCCGATCTCGATCTTGAAGTCCACCACACGGATGCCGACGCCATACATCACGCCGGACAGGAAATCGTTGACCCGCAGCGCCAGGCTGAGGATGTCGTCCATGTCCTGTTGACTGGCCCAGCCGAAGGCGGCGATGTGTTCTTCGGTGACCAGCGGATCGCCGAGCGCATCGTCCTTGTAGCAATATTCCACGATCGGGCGCGGCAGCTGGGTGCCCTCGTCGATGCCCAGCCGCTTGGACAGCGAACCGGCGGCAAAATTGCGCACGATCACCTCAAGCGGAATGATCTCGCAGCTGCGCACCAACTGTTCGCGCATGTTCAGGCGACGAATGAAATGGGTCGGGACCCCGACCTGATTCAGGCCGGACATGAAGAATTCGCTGAGGCGGTTGTTCAGAACCCCCTTGCCCTCGATCACGTCCTTTTTCTCGGCGTTGAAGGCGGTGGCATCGTCCTTGAAATACTGCACGATCGTGCCCGGTTCCGGGCCTTCGTACAGGATCTTAGCCTTGCCTTCATAAATCTTCTTGCGGCGCGCCATGCGAAACCTTTCGGCTATGCGCCGGGAATGAGTCCCCGCGCGTGCTGCCCTCATAGTGCATGGGCCGCAGCGTCGCAAGCGGACGCGCCCCCTTGTCGCAAGCCGACGCGCCCCCTTGCGGTCTGCCCGTTGCGGCGGCATACCAGAGCAAACGGATGATAATCAGGGAACCACACCCATGACCACTTTCGACGATCGCGAAAACGCCTTCGAGACCAAGTACGCTCACGACGAGGAGATGCAGTTCAAGGCGCAGGCCCGCTGCAACAAGCTGCTGGGCCTGTGGGCGGCTGCCCTGATGGGCAAGACCGGCGCCGACGCCGAGGAGTATGCCAAGTCCGTCGTGAAGGCCGATTTCGTAGAGGCCGGGCACGAGGACGTTGTTCGCAAGGTCGCCGGCGACCTGGGTGACAAGTCCAGCCCCGAGGAAATCCGCGCCAAAATGGCCGAACTGCTGCCCGAGGCGAAAGCCCAGGTCATGAGCGAAACCGGCAAGTAATCGGGATGGGCCGGTGATGCGGCTCATGATGTTCTTGAAGCTTTCGGAATTGCCAAAACGCCCCGTCCGTGACAGACGGGGCGTTCCTGCATGGGCCTGCGGAGCGATCCCCCCACTCACAGCAACGGAGCGACGGATATGACCAACGCCCTTTCCAAGATGCTGGCGGCAAAGGAGTTTCTCCTGGCCGACGGCGCCACCGGCACCAACCTGTTCAATATGGGCCTGCAATCGGGGGACGCGCCCGAACTGTGGAACGTGGACGAACCCGCCAAGATCACCGCGCTTTACAAGGGCTCGGTGGATGCCGGCAGCGATCTGTTTCTGACCAACACCTTCGGCGGCAACGCATCGCGGCTCAAACTGCACGGCGCGGAAAAGCGCGTGCGCGAGTTGAACCGCATCGGTGCCGAACTGGGGCGTGAGCTGGCCGACAAGGCCGCGCGCAAGATCGTCGTCGCCGGCTCGGTCGGCCCGACCGGCGAGATCATGGAACCGGTCGGCTCGCTCAGCCATGAGCTGGCGGTCGAGATGTTCCACGAACAGGCCGACGGTCTGAAAGAGGGCGGCGCCGACGTGCTCTGGGTGGAAACCATTTCCGCGCCGGAAGAGTTTCGCGCCGCTGCCGAGGCTTTCGCGCTGGCCGATATGCCCTGGTGCGGCACCATGAGCTTCGACACCGCCGGGCGCACCATGATGGGCGTGACTTCGGCCGATCTGGTGCAGATCGTCGAAAGCCTGCCGAACCCGCCGATCGCCTTCGGCGCCAACTGCGGCACCGGCGCCTCGGACATCCTGCGCACGATCCTGGGCTTCGTCGCCCAGGGCACCGAGCGCCCGATCATCTCCAAGGGCAACGCCGGCATCCCGAAATACGTGCACGGGCATATCCATTACGACGGCACGCCCGAGCTGATGGCCGAATACGCGGTGATGGCCCGCGATGCGGGCGCGCGCATCATCGGCGGCTGCTGCGGCACCATGCCGGAACACCTGGCCCGTATGCGCGAGGCGCTGGACAGCCGTCCGCGCGGCGAACGTCCGACGCTGGAACAGATCACCGAGGCGCTGGGGCCGTTTTCCTCGGCCTCGGACGGCACCGGCGAGGATGACGGCGGCGAGGCGCGTCCGCGCCGGCGTCGGCGCCGCAGCTGAACCCGGCCTAATTCCCGACAGGCGCGGCAATCAGCGATTGGATATGCCGCGCCGGCACCCCCAGGTTCGAGCCTCCGAACTCGGGCATAATCGCGGTATTGACCGCGATCACCTCGCCGGTCAGCGTCAGCACCGGCCCGCCGCTGCCGCCATGGGTGGTTTCGGCGTCATAGACCACGGTGACCTCGGTCGCCTGCCCCACGATCCCCCGGCTGGCCAGCGGCGAGATCAGCCCGGCCTCGGCGAGTTTCGCCGCCACCTGCCAGAAGTCCGTTTCGCCAGCCTGTTGCAGCGCCTCGACAAACTGCGCGCCGGATTGCGCCAGAAGCGACATCAGACCGGTGGGGTACCCCATCACGATCACCCCGTCGCCCGGCGCCGGCTTCCCGGTGGCCAGCGGCAGGCCCGGCGGCAGGCTGGCCCCCGGCTCGGGCGCCAGAAGCGCAAGGTCCATGGTCTCGCTGACCGCGTGGATGTCCAGTGAAACCGGATCGGGACGGCCCGGGAAATAGGCGATGAACCGGATCATCACCGGCTCCAGCGCCGAGGATCCGCGCCGGAACAGCGGGTTCTGCTCCCACGGGCGGGCGACGTGGCGGTTGGTCACCAGCAGGGCCGCCTCGCGCAGCACGAAACCGGTTCCGTTGAACTGAACCTCTGCCACCGGCCCGTCGCCCAGCAGCGACAGGAACGGCTGCCCGTTGGGTTGGATCAGCGGCACCCCGTCCGGCCCGACCACATGCCGCAGCATCTTGCCGCTGTCGCGGTCGCGCAGCCCGTAGCTGCCCTGCAGAAAGGCCACCGCCGGCCGCGCCGTGCCGATTACCCGGCGCGCGGCCTCTGAGCGCGCCTCAAGGGTTTCCAGCCGTTCCGTGGCGCTGCTTAGCCCGCTGCGCAGATCCTCGCGCAACGCCGCCAGGTCACCCTCGCGGATGGCATCACGCCGGGCCTGGGCCAGTTCGGCGGCCAGCACGTCGACCTGCAACCCGCCGCTTTCGATCTCGGCGCGCAGCCGCTGATCGGTGCGGTATTGCAGGAACAACAGGACGCTCAGCAGCGCCAGCATCGCCAGCACCGCGAGCCGGAACAGAACGGTTGTATCGCGGATCAGCCGCCGGGTCAGATCGCCCGAGGCATGCGCCGCCCGCGACGGCAGCGGCCGCCGGCTCGCCCGCATGTAGGACAGGCTGTCGCCAAGGATCTCGCCCAGGGTCGGCTTGGGCCGGTGCTGGCTGTCAAAGACACGAAACCGGGAAATCGGGCCGGTTTCGCCCAATTCGATCATATCGCCCGGGCGCAACCGGGCCTGCCGTGTCGGGCGCCCATTGACCCAAAGCTGCGCCTCCTCGGGCGCTTCGATGTCGAATTCGGCGCCGCTGCGGGCCAGCCGGGCCACCAGCACGGCACCGGGCGGCGGCGCATCCTCTTCGCCGGTCAGTACCAGACGCCCGTTCCCGGCCAGCCATAGGCCGGTCCGGGCGCCGGTGATCCAGGTCACCTCGCCGCGGCACCGGCTGGTCAGATGCTCCAGCGCCGCGACGACGGGGCTTTCGGTCAATGCCGTCATCGCGCGGCCATGGCACGCGGTTTATCCCGGACTGTCAACGGATTTCATGGCCAGTTCCGACGCGGCGCGGGTCAGCGGCCCTCGAACTTGGCCGGGCGCTTCTCGACGAAGGCCACGACCCCCTCCTGGAAGTCGCGGGTCCGGCCGCATTCGCCCTGCAGATGCGCCTCGACCGCCAATTGCTCCTCCAGCCCCTTGTCGAAACTGCCGCGCAGCGCGGTTTTGACCGCGCCGAAGGCCGCCGTCGGTCCCTCGGCCAGATAGGATGCGCGCTTGCGCCAATGGTCCTCGAACCCGTCGTCGGCTACCGCCTCCCAGATCATGCCCCAGGCCTCGGCCTGCCGGGCCGGGATGCGGTCGGCGAACAGCGCCGCCCCCATCGCCTTGGCCAGCCCGACCTGACGTGGCAGGAACCAGGTGCCGCCGGCATCGGGGATCAGGCCGATCCGCGTGAAGGCCTGCAGGAAATAGGCGCTCTCGGTCGCGATCACCACATCGGCGGCCAGCGCCACGTTCGCCCCCGCCCCCGCCGCCGGTCCGTTCACCGCCGCCAGCGTGGGCACCGGACAGTCATAGATCGCTTTCAGCATCGGCGCGTATTCGTCGCGCAGGATCCGCTCCAGGTCCGGCACGGCACCGCCCCCGTCGCCCAGATCCTGGCCGGTGCAAAAGGCCCGGCCGGCGCCGGTCAGCACCACGGCGCGGGCCCGTTGCGCCGCCACCCCCATCGCATGGGCGATCTCCGCCCGCATCTGGCTGGACAGCGCATTCATCTTGTCGGGGCGGTTCAACGTTAGAACGCCAAGCCCGCCCTCGATTTCAAGCGTGATGGTCTGATACTCCATGGCCCCGTCTCCTGTCCCGTGTCGTGCGGACAGTGGCCCATGCTCGCGCTGAGGAAAAGGGGCGACCACGCGTCACTCTTCCAGGATGTGGCGCAGCCGCTCCTTCTCGTCCTCGGTCAGGGCGCTCTCTTGCGGCCGCGCCGCCTGCGCCCGGCCGCGCAGGTAAAACCACGCCATCGCCGCCGCCACCAGCAACATCAGCGGCCCGGCCCCCCAAAGCAGCCAGTTCGCCCCGGTCGCCGTCGGCCGCAGCAGCACGTATTCGCCATAGCGGTCGACGATGAATTCCACCACCTCGGTGTCGTTATCCCCGGCCACCAGCCGTTCGCGCACCAGCAGGCGCAGGTCACGCGCCAGTTCGGCATTGGATTCGTCGATATTCTCGTTCCGGCACACCAGGCAGCGCAGATCCTTGCTGATCTCCCGCGCCCGCGCCTCCAGCGCCGGATCGGCCAGGATCTCGTCCGGCTGCACCGCCCCGACCGGCCCCGACAGGACCAGCGCCACCGCCAGCAGCAGCCATCGCAGGACACCCGTGTTCCGCATCATTCCGCTGCCACCGGTTGCCGGGCCCCCTTGCGGGCGCCGGCCGCCACGCGGAAACGCCGGTCGCTCAGGCTCATCAACCCGCCAAGCGCCATCACGATGCAACCGCCCCAGATCCAGTTGGCAAACGGCTTGATATAGGTCCGCACCGCCCAGCCACCGTCATCCTGTCGATCGCCGATCACCACATAGACGTCGCGGGTGAACCCGTTGTCGATCGCCGCCTCTGTGGTCGGCATCTGCGATACCGGATAGGTCCGCTTCTCCGGGTGCAGGACCGACAATTGCGTCCCGCCGCTGGCGAGCGTCACCGTCCCCATGGTCGAGAAATAGTTCGGCCCGCGCACCTGCTCGACCTTGGTCAGTGTGATCTCAAAGCTGCCGACCTCGAAAGGTTCGTTCAATTGCACCACCCGGATATCCTCCCGCTCCCAGGCGGTCAGGCCGGCAATGGCAAAGATCGTGATCCCCAGGCCCGCATGCGCCAGCGCCTTACCCCAATCGGCCCGCGGCAGCCGCAGCAGCCGGCCAAGGCGGTCGCCGGACCGGCCGGTCCGCCCCCACAGGTCGGCCGCCGCGCCGGACACCACCCAGGCGCCCAGGAACACGCCCACCGGTCCCAGCGCGCTGCGCCCGGTCTGCAACGCCCAGACCAGCACCGCCAGCGCCAGCGCCAGAACGAACACATACCGCAGCGACCAGGTCGTCCGCCCCAGCCGCCCGCGCTTCCACGGCAGCATCGCACCGATCGGCAGGATCAGCCCCAGAAGCACCATGAACGGCGTGAAGGCCGAGTTGAAGAACGGCGGCCCGACACTCAGTTTGCGATCAAACGCCATCTCGGCGACGATCGGCCAGAGCGTGCCGAAGAACACCACGAAGCTGGAGACCGCCAGAAGGATATTGTTGAGCACAAGCGCGCTTTCCCGGCTGACCATGCCGAAGACGCCGCGCGCCTCCATCACGCTGGCGCGCGCCGCGAACAGGGTCAGCGCCCCGCCGGTGAAGCTGGCAAGGATGATCAGGATGAAAACACCCCGCTCGGGGTCGTTGGCAAAGGCATGCACCGAGGTCAGCAGCCCCGAACGCACGATGAAGGTGCCGATGAGCGAAAAGCCGAAGGCCAGGATCGCCAGCAGGATGGTCCAGCTTTTCAGCGCCTCGCGCTTCTCCACCACGATGGCGGAATGCAGCAGCGCGGCGGCCAGAAGCCAGGGCATGAAAGAGGCGTTTTCAACCGGGTCCCAGAACCAGAAGCCGCCCCAGCCCAGTTCGTAATAGGCCCACCAGGACCCCAGCGCGATGCCGATGGTCAGGAAGATCCAGGCCGCCAGCGTCCAGGGCCGCACCCAGCGCGCCCAGGCGGCATCAACCCGCCCCTCGATCAGCGCCGCGACCGCAAAGCTGAACGACATGCTCAGGCCGACATAGCCCAGGTAGAGGAACGGCGGGTGAAAGGCGAGGCCAGGATCCTGCAGCAGCGGGTTCAGATCCTCGCCGTCAAACGGCGGTACCGCCAGGCGCAGGAACGGGTTCGAGGTGAACAGGATGAAGGCATAGAAGGCGACCCCGATTGCCGCCTGCACCGACAGCACCCGCGCTTTCAAGGTCGGCGGCAGGTTGCCGCCGAACCAGGCCGCCATTGCCCCGAACAGCGACACGATCAGCACCCACAGGAGCATGGACCCCTCGTGGTTCCCCCAAACGCCGCTGATCTTGTACAGCATCGGCTTGGCCGAATGGCTGTTCAGCGCCACCAGCCGCAGCGAGAAATCCGAGGTGACAAAGGCATACATCAGCGCGGCAAAGGCAAAACCTGTCATCAGGAGTTGCAGCGTTGCCGCCGGTTCGGCCACGGCCATCCAGCCGGACCAACGTTTCTGCGCGCCCACCATGGGCACGACCATCTGGACAATCGCGGCCATGAAGGCCAGCACGAGGGCAAAGTGACCGAGTTCTGTAATCATAACCCGATGTATAGGCATGGGCGGCCAGCAGGGCCAATCACTTTCGCCCGGATCGTCGGATCACATTGTCGCAACCTCCAATTCTATCGCTGCTCATCGCGTCCCGCGCGCCAATCCGCCAGCGCCGGATTGCCCTCCGGCCGGCCGGCAGACAGCGCCAGGGTGGCGTCATGGCCCGGATCCGCCGCCCCCGGCATCCCGGAATGCAACCGCTCCAACGCACCCAGATTGCGCATCACCGCCGGGGCCTGCGCCAGTTGTTCGGCCAGATCGCGCTGGAACGCCTGTTGTTTGCTCTGATGCCGGGCGCCGAAGTAAAACGATACGATCACCCCCAGCAGCCACCACAACGGTTCAGGGACCAGCGCGATACCCTGCATGCGTGCGGCGAACCACAGCGGATCGACCATCGCCGCCGCAAACAGACCCAGCGTTCCCAGCGCCAGCGCCGGGCGCGGAAGCCGGTTGACCCCGTCCATGACGCGATCGAACAGGCCCCTCGCCGGCTGGTGAAACTCGGCCCCGAACTGCGCCATCGCCTGGGTCCGCAGCGCGGCCTCCCGCCGGGCGCCGGATTCGCTGTTCTCGCGAAAGATCTCTGCTGTCTCGCGCAAGGCATTGCGCCCGCCGCCGAACAGCATGGCAAAAAGTTCGCCGATCACCCCCATGCCGCCACCCTTTCCCGGAATTCCGCCGCGCTCAGGTGATACCGTGGCGACAAGAACGCCTCGGCCCGCTTGATCCAGCCGCCCTTGCCGCCGGCGCGCGTGCGCGCGTATTTGCGGCTGGCCGGGCGCTGATCGGCGAGGCGGAAGTAATAGGTGCGCCGCGCGACCCCGTAGGCATCGCGCAACGCCTCCGGCTCGGGCCGGGCCGCATCGCGTGCCGCGGCAATGGTCTGCGGTCCGATCACGCCGTCGACCGCCACCGGATAGCCCATTTCGCGCAGCAGCCGCTGCAGGATCTTCACCGCGTTCGCCCCGGCATTCACATACATGTCGAACAAGGCCGGCTGCAGCGCGCCGGGCATGTCCGCGATGCGCGGACGGTTATAATAGTGCTCGACAAAGATCTCGACCGCCTGCGTCCGGCTCAGCGCCCGCACATCCGCCACGCCGACCACGCCATCCCCGGTCAGGTCCAGCCCCAGCCGCCGCAGCGTGTGGAGGGTCACCCCGTGATTGGTCGCCCCGCCCGGATCGTCGGGATCATTCACGAACCCGCCCTCGCGATCCACGATCTCTTCGGCGATCTGCCGCACGCTCTGCATCCGCGCCCTCCTTTCGGGAAACGCGGAACACGCTGCGGCAAAAGGGTTAAGACAGGCTCACAGCACCGCACGCCAAAGAAAAAGGCCGGGCGCAACACCCGGCCCGGCCATCTTTCTCTGGCTGCAAATTTCCCAGCTGCAGACCCGCGCCGAAGGGGCGGTCCACTTCGCTTCGTCGCCGGATCAGCTTTCGCCGGGCTCCTTGTAAACGCCCTGCTCCTTCAGCGCGTCCACCACCTCTTTCGGCATATAGGTCTCGTCGTGCTTGGCCAGGATCTCGGTCGCCTCGAACACACCGTTCACATAGCGGCCGGTGCCGACCATGCCCTGGTTCTCGTCGAACAGGTCGGGAAGAACCCCGGTATAGGTCACCGGGATCGAGGCGCCGCCATCGGTCACGGAAAAGCGCACGGTCTCGCCCTGGCCGCGCACCAGGGTGCCCTCTTCGACCAGCCCGCCGATGCGGAACACCTCGTTCGGCGCCGGCGGCTCGGCGACGATCTGGCTCAGCGCGCGGAAGAAGTTGATGCCGTCGCGCATCGCATAGCCGATCAAGGCGGTCGAAATCGCCAGGGCGACAGCGGCCAGTACGATGACCTGAATGCGGCGCTGTTTCTTCAGACTCTTCATCAAATCCTCACGGGAACAGCGGGGCCATGGTCAGCCCCTCCTCCTCCCTCTCACCTAGCATCAGGTTGGCATTTTGCAACGCCTGGCCGCTGCTACCTTTTGTCAGGTTATCCAGCGCGGCAAAGACGATGGCCCGGCCCTCGATGCGATCGGCGGCCACCCCGATGTGGCAATAGTTCGAGCCGCGCACATGGTGCGTGCTGGGCGCCTCGCCGAACGGCAACACCACGATGAAGGGTTCATCGGCATAGGCCGCGGCCAGCGTGTCATGGACCGCCTGCGCATCGCCCTTGACGTAGACGGTCGCCAGGATGCCCCGGTTGGCGGGGATCAGGTGCGGGGTGAACTGCACCTTGACCGGCCGCCCGGCAATCTTCGAGAACTCCTGGTCGAATTCGCCCAGGTGCCGGTGGGTGCCGCCGACGGCATAGGGGTTGTACCCCTCGCTCAGCTCGGCGTGCAGCAGGTTTTCCTTCAGGCTGCGGCCCGCGCCCGAGACCGCGCATTTCAGGTCGAGGATGATCTCGTCCAGATCGATCACCCCGGCGCCGATCAGCGGCCGCAGCGCAAACTGCCCGGTCGCCGCGTTACAGCCGGTGCCGGCCACCAGCCGCGCCGATTTGATCTCGTCACGATAGAACTCGGTCAACCCGTAAACCGCCTCCTCCTGCTGGGCCAGCGCGGCATGCTTGTTGCCGTACCACTTCTCGTACTCCGCCGGATCGCGCAGCCGGAAATCCGCCGACAGATCGACGATCTTCAGATCCTTCGGCAGCGCCGCGATCACCTCCTGGCTGGTCTTGTGCGGCAGGGCGCAGAAGCACAGGTCGATCTGCGAAAAATCGATCTCGTCGATCTTGCAAAGCTTCGGCAGGGTCATGTGCCGCAGATGCGGGAACACCTCGGCCATCTCCATGCCGGCCTTGCGCTCGCCCGAGAGCGCGACGATCTCGATATTGGGATGCTGGGCGATCAACCGGATCAGTTCGGCCCCGGTATACCCGCTGGCCCCCAGAATAGCGACTTTATGGGTCATCTTCGACCTCTTACATATTGGAATATCGTAGTTTTGTTCGGATCGGCCGGCACCCGGCCGTGGGCGCGTCACGCCTTGGAGAAGGTGATTTGTCGTCGCAGGAACTGCGTCGCCCGGTCGCTCACCCGTTTTGGATCGCCGGTGGTCAGGAACCCGCCCGCGCCGCTGCCTTGCATGTCGGGATGCCGGCTCAGGTAATGTGCCAGGCTGTCGGCCACCAGGTTGGCCTGGCTATAAACCGCCACCTCCGGCCCCAGCGCATCCTGAAACACCTGCTGCAGCAGCGGGTAATGGGTACAGCCCAGGATCGCGGCGTCCGGATGCGGCATCTTGCGCTTGAGCGCATCGACGTGGGACCGCACCAGCGCTTCGGCCAGGATCATGTCGCCCTCTTCGATGGCATCCACCACCCCGCCGCAGGCCTGCGCCTCCACATCCACGCCAATCGCCCGGAACGCCAGCTCACGCTGGAACGCCCGGCTGGCGACGGTGGCGGGTGTTGCGAACAGCGCCACGGTCTTCACCGCCACCTCGCGCGGCGGGCTGTTGTCGCCCCATTGCCGCTCGGTCAGCGCCTCGATCAGCGGCACGAAAACGCCCAGCACCCGCTTGCCCGGAGGCACGCCCGCCTCCTGCATCCGTCGCAGCGCAGCCGCGCTGGCGGTGTTACAAGCAAGAATCACCAGGTCGCATCCCCGGCTCCACAGGTCCTCGACCGCCCGCTTGGTCAGCTGAAAGATGTCCTCGGCGTCGCGCACGCCATAGGGCGCGTGCGCGCTGTCGGCGTAATACAGGAATTCGACCTCCGGCAGGCGCTTCTGCACGGCGTCCAGGACGGTCAGCCCGCCCAATCCGGAATCAAATATGCCTACTGCCATGGGTCTCAGGCGCGATGCCGTTCCTCGAATTCAAAGCCGTAATCGAATGATTCCAGCGGTGTCGGAGATAGCTCATACGTCGCTTTGCGCAGGAAATCCATCATCGCGCGTGAATCCTTTGCCATCGGGTCCAGGATGTCACGCCCGATGGGCGCGCCGATCACCACCCGCACCGGCGTATCCACCCGTTTGCGGAACTCCTTGATCAGCAGCCCCATGCGCAGCGTGCTGTGCAGATGGCTGGCGATCTGGAACAGCCGGCTGGTATGGCCGTCAAAGAACACCGGTACCACCGTAGCCCGCGATTTGCCCACCATCCGGGCGGTGAACCCGCGCCAGCCGGGATCCATCGGGTGCGAAAACGGCCGCGCCCCCGTGCTCACCGTGCCACCGGGAAAGATGCCGATCGCCCCGCCCGCACCGAGATAGTCCAGCGCCGTCTTCCGGGTCTCCAGGTTCTGGCGCAGGGCCTCCTTGGTCTCGTCGAATCTGATCGGCAGGATCACCCGCTCGATATCCCCGGCCTTGCGAAAGACGCGATGCGCCAGAATGCGGAAATCGTCCCTCGCCCGGGCCAGGATATGCCCCATCATCAACCCGTCGAGGATGCCATAGGGGTGATTGGCGATCAGGATGACCGGCCCGGTTCGGGGAATGTTGTCCACCGCCCCGCCGACCACCTCCAGGCTCAGCCCATAGCGCTCGACCATCACCGACCAGAAATCGCGGCCCGCCGCGACTTCGGTCTCATACCCGTCGGCCCGCTTGATCAGCCGCAGCCGCCCGGTGGTGTTCTCCATCAGGCGAATGACGGCCCGCCCGCCGCGGGTGGCGGCGGAATGGGCATAGGTGATATCGCGGGCGATGTGGCGGCGCGACGGCATGGGGATCTCCGACAGACTCAGCGGGCGTTATGCAGGTCGTCAGAAACTCTGCATAACGCCCGTGACAGTTCTGTGAAGGCTTATTCCGCCGCCGCCTTCATGTTCGGCCCGCCCTGGCGGAATGCCGCCAACAGATCCTCGCGCCGCTTGGCCGCCTTCTGTTCGTTCTGCATCTTCACCGGGCCGAACCCGCGGATGTCCAGCGGCAGTTTCGCCAGCGCGACGGCGATGTCCCGGGTCTCCGGCGTCACCTTGGGCAGGACCTCTTTCATGTCCTTTTCGTACTGCTTGATCAGGGCGCGCTCCATCTTGCGCTCGGCCGAATAGCCGAACAGATCCAGCGGCGTGCCGCGCAGCCCCTTCATCCGCGCCAAAAGCTTGAGCGGACCCAGCATCCATTCGCCGAACGCGCGTTTCTTCGGCCGCCCATCGGGCCCCTTGCCGCCCAGGATCGGCGGCGCCAGATGGAAGGTCATCTTCAGATCGCCCTCGAACTCTGCCGCCGCCTTCTCGCGGTTCGACAGCATCAGGCGCGCGACCTCGTACTCGTCCTTGTAGGCAAGCAGCTTGTGATACCCCTGCGCAACCGCCTCCTTCAGGTCGCGATCCTCGATGCCGTCCAGCATCTTCTGATACCGCTTGGCCAGCCGCTTGCCCTGATAGGCCACCAGATGATCGGCGCGAAAGGCGATCTTCTCGTCCAGCGATTTCGGCAGTTCCACCACGTTCGGTGTAAGCAGTTTCTTCGCCTCCTCCGGGTGCAGCACCGCCCAGCGGCCGATGTCGAAGGCGCGCAGGTTCTGTTGCACCGCCGCCCCGTTCAGCTCGATCGCCTGGGTGATCGCCCCATGGCTCACCGGGATCAGCCCGCGCTGCCAGGCGCCGCCGAACACCATCATGTTGGAATAGATCGAATCTCCCATCGTCGCCCGCGCCAGTTCCGAGGCATCGAACAGCGACAGATTTTCTTTCAGCCGCGCCTCCAGCGCCAGCGACAGCCGGTCGGTGGGAATGGCGAATTCGGTATTGCGGGTGAAATCGCCGGTGATGATCTCATGGCTATTGACCACCGCGCCGCTGCGCCCCGTGGTCATCAGGCCCAGCGTCTTGGCCCCGGCGCTGACCACCAGATCGCCGCCGATCAGCGCGTCGCATTCGCCGGTGGCGACCCGGATCGCGTTGATATCGTCGGGTTTTTCCGCGATCCGGCAATGGATATGCACCGCGCCGCCCTTCTGTGCCAGACCGGCCATTTCCATCATGCCCGCGCCCTTGCCGTCGATCTGCGCCGCTTGCGCCAGCACCGCGCCCACGGTCACCACGCCGGTGCCGCCGACGCCGGTGATCACCACGTTGTGGGTGCCCTTGATCTGCGGTAGCTCCGGCAGCGGCAGATGCGGCAGATCCAGCTCGGTCGTCGCTTCCTTGCGGATCTTGGCGCCCTGCACCGTCACGAAAGAGGGGCAAAAGCCGTTGAGGCAGGAGAAATCCTTGTTGCAGGACGATTGATCAATCGCCCGCTTGCGGCCCAGCTCGGTTTCCTTCGGCACGATCGAGACGCAGTTCGACTGCACCCCGCAATCGCCGCAGCCCTCGCAGATGTCGGTGTTGATGAATACCCGCTTGTCCGGATCGGGGAAGGTGCCGCGCTTGCGCCGGCGGCGTTTCTCGGCGGCGCAAGTCTGGATATAGACGATGGCCGAAACGCCCTCTTTCTCTCGGAAATCCTTCTGGACATTCATCAGCTCGGCGCGCTCGTGGGTCGGAACACCCGCCGGCAGCGCCTTGAAATCCACGTCTTCCTTTTCGTCATAGACGACGGCCAGGTGCTTGACCCCCATCGCCTTCAGCTCATGCGCGATCTGCGCGGCCGAGAGCCCGCCTTCGTTGGCCTGCCCGCCGGTCATCGCCACGGCGTCATTGTACAAAATCTTGTAGGTTATGTTCGTTCCGGCCGCCAGCGCGGCCCGGATCGCCTGCACGCCGGAATGGTTATAGGTGCCGTCGCCCAGGTTCTGGAACACATGCGGCGTCTTCGAGAACGGCGCCTCGCCGATCCAGTTGGCGCCCTCGCCGCCCATATGGGTGAAGCCCAGCGTGTTGCGGTCCATCCACTGCACCATGAAGTGGCACCCGATCCCGGCATAGGCGCGGGAGCCGTCGGGCAGCTTGGTCGAACTGTTATGCGGGCAGCCCGAGCAGAAATAGGGCAGCCGGCTGGCAATCTCTTCGGCGTTGTCGTTGCGCCGCGCGTCGTCCAGCGCCGCCATGCCGGCACGGATGCCGTCGGTCTCGCGCCCCTCTTCGATCAGGATGCCGCCCAGCTTCTCGGCGATCATGATCGGGTCCAGCGCACCACGGGTCGGGAACAGCTCTTCGCGGTGCATGCCGCCTGCCCCGCCCTTGTACCAGCCATAGACGCGGCGGCCCCGCCGGTCGTCAAAGATGGCCTCCTTGACCTGCACCTCGATCAGCTTGCGCTTTTCCTCTACGATCACGATCAGGTCCAGACCCTCGGCCCAGTCGTGGAATCCCTTCATGTCCAGCGGGAAGGTCTGGGCGATCTTGTAGGTGGTGATCCCCAGCCGCTCCGCCTCGTTCTCGTCGATGTTCAGCAAGCTCAGCGCGTGCTGCAGGTCGAGCCAGTTCTTGCCGGCGGCGGCAAAGCCGATCTTGGCCCCCGGTTTACCCCAGATCCGCTTGTCGATCTTGTTGGCATGCGCGAACGCCTCGGCGGCATAGCGCTTGATGTCGATCAGCCGCGCCTCCTGGTCGGTTCGGTCGTCCACCAGGCGGATGTTCAGCCCGCCCTCGGGCAGTTCGAAGGTCGGCGTAACCAGCTTCACCCGGTTTGGATCGCCATCGACGACCGAGGTCACCTCGATGGTGTCCTTCATCGTCTTCAGCCCGACCCAGAGACCGGAAAAACGCGACAGCGCGAACCCGTAGATCCCCAGGTCCAGGATCTCCTGCACGCCCGCCGGGCTGACGATCGGCACATAGGCATCCATCAGCGCCCATTCCGACTGGTGCAGCACCGTCGAGGATTCGCCGGTATGGTCATCGCCCATCGCCAACAGGACGCCGCCCATTGCCGAGGTCCCGGCCATGTTCGCATGCCGGATCGCATCGCCCGAACGGTCGACCCCCGGCCCCTTGCCGTACCACAGGCCGAACACCCCGTCGTACTTGCCCTCGCCGCGCAGCTCGGCCTGCTGGCTGCCCCACAGCGCGGTCGCGGCCAGATCTTCGTTCAGCCCGTACTGAAAGGTGACATCCGCCTCGGCCAACTGCTTGGCCGCGCGGTTCATCTGCATGTCCACCGCCCCCAGCGGCGAGCCGCGATAGCCGGTAACCAATCCCGCGGTGTTATGGCCGGCGGCCCGGTCGCGTGCCTTTTGCATCAGCATCAACCGGACGAGCGCCTGGGTTCCGTTCAACAGGACCGGGCTTTTCTCCAGGTCGAAACGGTCGTTGAGCGAAATTTTCTGCGTACTCATTCGGCGCCTCCCAGCTTCCTAGCATCATGCTACATTTTGCCACAATATTAGGTCACTATTGCTGACCTGCATAGCGTTTTTTTCCGCCTTCTGTTATCAAGCGGCCCGGAGCATGCTAGATGCCGCAATGTTGCAGGTAGCGCACCGATCCACGAACGAAAGTGATAAAAATGGACTGGGACAAACTTAGAATCTTCCACGCCGTCGCCGATGCGGGCAGCCTCACCCACGCCGGCGAACGGTTGAATTTGTCCCAATCCGCAGTCAGCCGCCAGATCCGCGCGCTGGAAGAAGCCCTCAACAGCACCCTGTTTCACCGCCATGCCCGGGGCCTGATTCTGACCGAACAGGGCGAGCTTCTGTTCGATGCCACCCGCGCCATGTCAAAACGGCTCGAGGCCGCCTCGGCGCGCATCCGCGACAGCGAGGAAGAGGTCTTCGGCGAACTCAAGGTCACCACCACCACCGGCTTCGGCACCCTCTGGCTGGCCCCGCGCCTGCCGAAACTGTTCGAGAAATACCCCGACCTCAAAATCGACCTGATGCTGGAGGAACGGGTGCTCGACCTTCCCATGCGCGAGGCCGACGTCGCCATTCGCATGAAGGAGCCCAGCCAGGCCGACCTGATCCGCAAGCGGCTGATGACGGTGCAGATGCAGCTTTACGCCTCGGGCGACTATCTCGACCGCATCGGCACGCCGGACGCGATCGAGGATATCGCCGATCATCGCCTGGTCTGCCAGAACCCGACGGCGCCACAGGTGGGGGCCGGCGCTTTGCTGGTGCAGCAATTGATGGCGCACAATCCCCACTCGCTTCTGACGGTGAACAATTATTTCGGCGTACTGCAGGGGGTTCTGCACGATCTGGGCATCGGTGTGCTGCCGGACTACCTGACCGAGGATTTCCCGCATCTGGTCCGGGTCCTGCCCGAGATTGAATCCGCCGAAGTACCGGTATTTCTGGCCTATCCCGAGGAGTTGCGGCACTCCAAGCGGATTTCTGCCTTCCGCGATTTCGTCCAGGACGAAATCATTTCGCATCGCAAGCAACTGCGGCAACTCGGAAAAATCTGAGCTATGCGCACAGATCATGTCGGACATGCTGCATGTGCGGCATTATTGCGCTTGATCGTTCATATCGTGACGCCTAAATCAGCACTCGAAGGCGATGGCGCCCAGTTGCGCATCATCTTCATACCTCCCTGTTGGACTTGGGCCGAGCTTAGTGCTCGGCCTCTTTTTTTGCCCCAACCAGCGTGATAAAGGCGCCCCGCCGTATCGCGCCGGCCACTTATTGCAAAAGCAATACCGCGAAACTGGCCAATCCCCAGGCCGCGATCAACGGTAGCACCCGCCAATACTGCCGCTCGTTCCGAAGATCCCAGTTCGGCACGCCATGGGCCGCGCGCAGCGCCCAGAGACACACGACCGGCCAATAGGCCGTTATTCCAAGCGCCGCCGCCAGCACGACCCGCGCCCACCCGGCGTCGAACGCATGACCGGCCAGCCCAATCCCGAGCAGCGGCATGTAAAGAACAAGGTCGGCTCCGGCGAACCCTTTCCAGAACGCGACGCCGATCTCCGTCACCCGCGCGGCCGGCTCCTGCGTTCCCATCCGCACCCCCAGCCGATAGTTCAGGGCCGCCGCGCATTGCGCCACCAGCAGATAGGCAAACAGAAACCAGCCGGGAAGCTGGACAAACCAGAACAAAGCCATTGCCATTGCATGCCCTCTCGCTGACCTCGGGTACGGATCGTACTCCGTCGCCCGGCGTCGCCACACCGGCATGGAACCGCGCGCGAAGAGCGGTGGGGGAAAATTCCCTGGCTCTGCCTGCCGCCTGCCCCTTCCACATGCGCCCGGCTTGCCCTAAAAGGCCCGCAGATGCGGACACCCGGGGATACCACACAGGATGCAAGAACCAGCCATCACGCCCGACCTGATTGCCAACCACGGCCTGAAACCCGACGAGTATGAGCGCATCCTCGAAATCATCGGGCGCGAACCCACCTTTACCGAGCTGGGCATCTTCTCGGCGATGTGGAACGAACATTGCTCCTACAAGTCGTCGAAGAAATGGCTGCGCACCCTGCCGACCGACGGCCCGCAGGTGATCTGCGGCCCGGGTGAAAACGCCGGCATCGTCGACATCGGCGACGGCCAGGCGGTGGTCTTCAAGATGGAGAGCCACAACCACCCCTCCTACATCGAACCCTACCAGGGCGCGGCGACCGGCGTCGGCGGCATTCTGCGTGACGTCTTCACCATGGGGGCGCGGCCCATCGCGGCGATGAACTCGCTCAGCTTCGGCGAGGTTGACCACCCCCGGACCAAGCGTCTGGTGCATGGCGTGGTCGAGGGCGTCGGCGGATACGGCAACTGTTTCGGCGTGCCCACCGTGGGCGGCGAGGTGCGCTTTCATGCCGCCTATAACGGCAACTGCCTGGTCAACGCCTTTGCCGCTGGCCTCGCGGATGCGGACAAGATCTTCTACTCCGCCGCCTCCGGCGTTGGCATGCCGGTGGTCTATCTCGGCGCCAAGACGGGCCGCGACGGCGTTGGCGGCGCCACCATGGCCAGCGCCGAATTCGACGACACCATCGAGGAAAAGCGTCCCACCGTTCAGGTCGGCGACCCCTTCACCGAAAAGCGCCTGATGGAGGCGACGCTGGAGCTGATGCAGACCGGCGCGGTGATCTCGATCCAGGACATGGGGGCTGCCGGCCTCACCTGTTCGGCGGTCGAGATGGGCGACAAGGGCCATCTTGGTGTGCGGCTGGATCTGGAAAAGGTGCCCTGCCGCGAAGAGAACATGACCGCCTATGAGATGATGCTCTCGGAAAGCCAGGAGCGTATGCTCATGGTGCTGCGTCCCGAAAAAGAGGACGAGGCGCGCGCGGTGTTCGAGAAATGGGATCTCGACTTTGCCATCGTCGGCGAGACCATCGCCGAGGACCGCTTCCTGATCATGCATCATAACGAGGCGAAGGCGGACCTGCCGCTGTCCAAACTGTCCTCCGAGGCGCCCGAATACGACCGCCCCTGGGTGGCGACGCCCGCCGCCGAACCGCTGGGCGAGGTGCCGCAGATCGACCCCATCGACGGGCTGCGCGCGCTGATTTCCTCGCCGAACTACGCTGCCAAGCAATGGGTCTATGAGCAATACGACACCATGGTGATGGCCGACACCGCGCGCACGCCCGGCCTGGGCGCCGGCATCGTCCGCGTGCACGAGACCGGCAAGCTGCTGGCGTTCACCTCGGACGTGACGCCGCGCTATGTGCGCGCCAATCCGGTCGAGGGCGGCAAGCAGGCGGTGGCGGAAGCCTATCGCAACCTGACCGCCGTGGGCGCCACGCCGCTGGCGACCACCGACAACCTGAACTTCGGCAACCCCGAAAAGCCCGAGATCATGGGCCAGTTCGTTGGCGCGATCCAGGGGATCGGTGCCGCCGTGGGCGCGTTGAACATGCCGATCGTGTCGGGCAATGTCTCGCTCTACAATGAAACCGACGGCCAGGCGATCCTGCCCACCCCCACCATCGGCGCGGTCGGCCTGATCGACCGCGAAGAGGACGTGATCGGCACCACCGTGCGCGACGGTCATGTCGCCCTGCTGGTCGGCGAGACCACCGGCCACCTGGGCCAGTCCGCCCTGTTGGCCGAGGTGTTTAACCGCGAGGACGGCGACGCCCCGGCGGTGGATCTGGAGGCCGAGAAACGCAACGGCGATTTCATCCGCGCCAACCGCGCGCTGATCACCGCCTGCACCGACCTCTCCGATGGCGGCCTGGCGCTGGCGGCCTTCGAACTGGCCGAAGGGTCCGGCGTCGGCGTTCACCTGGATGACACCAGCACCCAGGTCCTGTTCGGCGAGGATCAGGGCCGCTACCTGGTCGCCTGCAACTTCGACCAGGCCGAGGCCCTGATGATCGAGGCCGGCAAGGCCGGCGTGCCGATCGCCTCGGTTGGACGTTTTACCGGCGATTCTGTACGTTTCGGCGGCTCCGAGGCCCCGCTGGCCGACCTCTCCGAGCTGTACCGCGGGAGTTTCGAGCAGGCCCTGGGCTGAACCCATGCAGCCGCAGCTTTATCTGCATATCGGGGATTGCAAGACGGGGTCGACCGTCCTTCAATCGATGTTGGCGCGGCAGGATTGCCAACCCGAGGCGCTGCGGCTGTTCTACCCGGGCAAAATGGCTCACGGCGCTTTGGCCCAAAGCCTTGGGCCGCGCCGAAAGGATCTGTATCCGCAGCGCTGGACGCGGATCGCCAGACGCCTGGGCAAGGTGGACTGGGATATCGCGGTCCTGTCCTCCGAGTTGTTCGAATTCATTCCGCCCGCGGCGGTGGCTCAGGCGATCCGCGATCATCTTCCCGATCACGCCGAATGGGTGAAGGTCATCGTCTATGTGCGGCCGCACACGGCTCGGGCGGTGTCGCAATTCTCCGAGAACCTCAAACTCGGGCATGATACCGGCGACTTCGCGGCATTCCTCGATCGGTTCCTGGCCGCAGGCCGGCTGAACTATTCGGACCGCCTTGCCCGGTGGCAGGAGGCCTTTGGAGACAGGTTGATCGTCCGCCCCTATCTGCGGTCGTGGTTTCCCGATGGCGATGTCCGAAAGGATTTCCTGGCCCAGATCCTTCCGGCCGGGACCGCCTACAGCCTGGCCGATGGTCAGGACGACAACAGCGCGCTTTCGGTCGGCGATCTGGCGCTGATGCGCATGTTGCAGAAACGGTTCCAGCTCATGCCCGGGGTCGACCCGGAAAACGGAGTCGCCTTTGGCAAGCAGTTCGGTCGCCTTTTGCGCGATATCCCGCCGCCGACCCCTGGCGAGCGTCTGCGCTTGCCGCATTCACTATACGACCGGATCAGAACAGAGTGTCGCCAGGACGCGGAACAGCTAGACCGCTTTTGGGTCAACGGCCCCTGTTTCGTCCCGGCTCTGACGGCGGCCGAGGCCGAGACCGTTTCCACCGCGCAAAGCCTGGAATGCGGCGACTACCACAGCCCCGAGACCATCCGCCTGATGCAGGTCTGGGCCGATCTTCTGGTCCGCCAGATGACCGATCCGGCGGCCGATTTCATTCCGCGGATGCGTGCGCCGGAATAGTCCCAGGTCGCTTGCACCGGGCGCGGCCTCGCCCTACATCTGGACCAAGACCAACAGGAGACACCCCGCATGGCGATTCAGGCCCATGAAATCGAAACCCTGATCCGGGAGGCCTTTCCCCAGGCCAAGATCACCATCACCGACCTGGCCGGCGACGGAAACCACTATGCCGCCGAGGTGATCGACGAAAGCTTTCGCGGCCAGAACCGGGTTCAGCAACAACGCGCGGTCTATGCCGCGCTCAAGGGCAAGATGGATGGCGCGCATGGCGAATTGCATGCCCTCGCGCTGACGACCAAGGCCCCCGATTAACCTCCCCCGAGACCGATCCCGACGGAGACAGAATATGAGCGACGCAGCAAACCGCATCCAGGACACCATCACCGAAAACGACGTCGTCCTTTACATGAAGGGCACCAAGGAAATGCCGCAATGCGGGTTTTCCAGCCGCGTGGCCGGCGTGTTAAATTACATGGGCGTTTCCTACGCCGATGTGAACGTACTGGCCGACGATGAAATCCGTCAGGGCATCAAGGATTTCTCCGATTGGCCCACCATCCCCCAGCTTTACGTCAAGGGCGAGTTCGTCGGCGGCTGCGACATCATCACCGAGATGACGCTGTCGGGCGAGTTGGACCAGCTCTTTGACGACAAGGGCGTGACCTATGACAAGGATGCGGCCGAGAAGATCCGCGAAGCCAACGCCTGAGGCCACCGGTACAGATGTTTTGAGAGCCGGCGGAGGTCTCCGCCGGCTTTTTCAATGCGCAACCCCCACCGCCGGGGCGCGGTCGCGACGACTTACACCTTGGCGATCGAATTGCCGCCGTCGACCAGCATCGCGGTTCCGGTCACGAATCCCGACAGCCCCGACACCAGAAACAGCGCCGCCGCGGCGATCTCCTCCGGTTTGGCCATGCGTTTCAGCGCATGCAGCCCGGCGATGAAGGCCTCGGTCTCTGGGTTGCTCGTGGCGTCCATCGCGGCCGCGGTGAGGGTTCCGCCGGGCAGCAGCGCGTTGGCGCGGATACCTTGCGCCCCGTTCTCGACGGCGATGGCTTGGGTCAGGCCGATCAGCCCCGCCTTCGACGCCGCATAGGCGCCCATGCCCGGCAGCGTGGCGGTATGGCCGACGAAGGACCCGGTGAAGACCAGCGACCCGCCGCCGCGTTCCCGCAAGGCCGGGATCTGCGCCCGCGCCGCATGGTATCCGGCGGTCAGGTTGGTGTCCAAGACCTCATGCCATTCCGCCGTCGTCGTCTCCGCCACCATCGCGCCCGAGCCGACGATGCCGGCATTGTTCAGGGCCGCGTCGAGCCCGCCGAATTCCGCCGTCGCGGTCTCGACAAGGGTCTGCGCGAACGCCGGATCGGTGACATCCCCCGGCACCGCGACCGCGCATCCCGAGGATTGCTTGATCTGGCCCGCCACCTGGTTCAGCAGGTCCGCACGGCGGGAGCCCAGAACCAGCTGCGCGCCCTCTTGCGCGAACAAAAGGGCCGCGGCCGCTCCAATCCCGCTGGATGCGCCGGTGATGATGATGACCTTGTCTGTCAGAAGCTTGCTCATGTCTCTCTCCAAAGTTGCGATGGAAAGAGACCTGACAGCACGGGGCACGCCCCTCGACCCGGATCATGCGCTTGGCTGACCCGGAACTTGCGGCTTTGCGCCCGCGCCTCTGGATGACCGAAAAAACGGCGCCGCGCATGAAGCCCGCGCGGCGCCACCTGTCGTTCTTCGGGGTTTAGGACCCCGGTGGCTCGGCCCGCCTCAGCGGCCGATTTTCTCCTCGACCTCGGCGGCCAGCGCCTCGGCCCGGGCGGCCAATTCGGCAAGCGTTTCGGTGACGCTCTCGGGCACCACGGGAACCTCGACCCTTTCCGCCTCTGGCGCCGGGGCCGAGCGCAGCTGTTCCAGCTCCGCCTCGCGCTCGGTCAACTGCGCCTCGACCTCCTTGATGCGATCCTCGACCGCCGCCGTCTTGTCGGCCAGCATCAGCCCGGCCATCAGCAGCATACGCGCCTCGGGCATGCGCCCGATCTGGTCCGACAGAACCCGCGCCTCGTCGTCCAGCATCTTTGCCGCGGCGTGCAGAAAACTCTCTTCGCCCTCCTGGCAGGAGACATCGAAGTCGCGCCCGCCGATATGAATGGTCACTTCAGGCATCAGTCATCCTCCCCGTCCGGCAGGCTGACGGCACTGGCCAACAGCGGCTCCAGCCGGGCCAGGATCGCGCCGGCTTCGGCGGCGTCGGTGGCGCGGGTGGCGCGCAGCCCCTCCAATTCGCTCAGCATCGCCTTGTTGATCAGGCTCGGCTCGCCGACCGCGGCCTGGTTCGCCTCGCGCAGCTCGGCATTGACCTCGCGAAGCTGGGCGTTGGATTGCCGCAAACGCTGCACATCCATGTCCAGCCGCGCCGCGGTCTCGGCCTGTTTGGCCAACTGGTCCCGCAGCGCCTCCATCTCACCCGTCAACTCGTCGGCTTTCGAGCTGTCGGCCAACTCCGCCTTCAGCCGGTCGACCTCTTCCTTCAGGGCGTCGACCTGTTCGGTGTCGTCCGACTTGGCCTTCAGTTCTTCGATTTCCTGGCGCAGCGCCTCGGTCTCGCCGGCCTCGCCGATCTGCGCCTGCAGGGCCGCGATCTCCTCGGCATGCTTGGCCTTGATCCGCTTGAGCCGCTCCTCCAACTGCGCGGAAACCAGCTTTTCCTCTTCCAGCGCCTCGGCCAGGTCGGAATCCGCGGCGCTGCCACTGTCGACCCGTTCGGACAGGCTGCCCAGACCGGCCTGGATCCGCTCCATCGCGGCCGTGATCCGGCTCTCTAATTCTTCTAACTGGCTCATGCCCCATACCTTTTCATGCGGTTTCTTCCACCACGTTGCCGGGACCGGACCGGGCGGCCTGTGCTGCCCCGAATCGCGCCGGTGGCCGGGTAACCGCTAGTCTACCCAATGCGTCGGCAAAATGCCCCCCCTTTGGTTTCAAGCACTTGGACGCCGCACCTTACCTAGACCGGCCAAAGCGCCGAGGCCAAGCTTGATCTTTGACCCCCGGCTGGTATTGAGCGGCGTATCCGCCGCAACGCCAGAGGAAACACTCGTGGATTTGACCGCCCTGCGCACCGCCCACCCCGATCACTGGAACAAGGCCGCCGCCATCCGCACGCTGACGCTGGATGCGGTCGCCGCCGCCAATTCGGGCCACTCCGGCATGCCCATGGGCATGGCCGATGTCGCCACCGTGCTCTATGAAAAACACCTGAAATTCGACGCCGCCGCCCCGAACTGGCCCGACCGCGACCGTTTCATCCTGTCGGCGGGGCACGGCTCGATGCTGCTCTACTCGCTGCTCTATCTCACCGGCTATCCGGAGATGACGCTGGAGCAGATCAAGAATTTCCGCCAGTGGGGCGCGATCACTGCCGGGCACCCGGAATACGGCCACGCGCCGGGGATCGAGACCACCACCGGCCCGCTGGGCCAGGGCATCGCCAATGCCGTGGGCTTCGCCATGGCCGAGGAAATCCAACGCGCCCGTTACGGCAAGAAGGTCGTCGACCACCACACCTATGTCATCGCCGGCGACGGCTGCCTGATGGAGGGCATCAGCCAGGAGGCCATCGGTTTTGCCGGGCGTCATCGCCTGGGCAAACTGATCGTGCTGTGGGACAACAACAACATCACCATCGACGGCACTGTCGAGCTGGCCGACCGCACCGACCAGATCCAGCGCTTCCGCGCCTCAGGCTGGCACGTGCAGGCGATCGACGGCCATGACCCGGAGGCGATCGACGCCGCCATCGAAAAGGCGAAGGCCACCAAGAAGCCCTCGATGATCGCCTGCAAGACCCATATCGCGCTTGGCTCCTCGGCGCAGGACACCTCCAAGGGCCACGGCGCGCTGACCGATCCGCAGCTGATTGCCGACGCCAAGGCCGCCTATGGCTGGACTTCGGCGCCCTTCACCATCCCCGACACCATCAAGGCGGAATGGGAACAGATCGGCAAGCGCGGCGAAGTCGAGCGCGCCAATTGGGAGGTCCGCTTTGCCGGGCTTTCCGAGCGGCGCCAGGCCGAATTCAACCGCGCCTACGCCCGCGACGTGCCCAAGCGGCTGTCGGCCACCATCCGCGCGCTGAAAAAGCAGGCCTCCGAGGCGCAACACAAGCTGGCCACCCGCGCCAGCTCGGAAATGGTGCTCGAGGTGGTCAACCCGATCATGCCCGAAACCGTTGGCGGTTCCGCCGACCTGACCGGCTCGAACAACACCAAAACCGGCGATCTGGGCATCTTCATGCCGGAAAACCGCAAGGGCCGCTACGTGCACTGGGGCATCCGCGAACACGGCATGGCCGCGGCGATGAACGGCATGGCGCTGCACGGCGGCGTGCGCCCCTATGGCGGCACCTTCATGGCCTTCACCGACTACGCCCGCCCGTCGATGCGGCTGGCCGCGCTGATGCGCATCCCGACCGTCTTCGTGATGACCCATGACTCGATCGGCCTCGGCGAGGACGGCCCGACCCACCAGCCGGTGGAGCATCTGGCCAGCTTCCGTGCCATGCCCAACCTGGTGGTGCTGCGCCCGGCCGACGCCAATGAAACCGCCGAAGCCTGGCGGGTGGCCATGACCCACCGGGGCGGCCCGGTGATGCTGGTGATGAGCCGCCAGAACCTGCCCGTCATTGACCGGCAGCAGTTTGCACCGGCCAGAGGTTTGAGGCATGGCGCCTACATCCTGGCGGAAGCGACCGATGAAAACCCGCAACTGATCCTGATTGCGACCGGCGCCGAGGTGCACGCGGCGCTCGAAGCTCGTGAGCGTCTTGAGTCGCAGGGGATCGCCACCCGCCTGGTCAGCATGCCGTCCTGGGAGCTTTTCGAAGCCCAGCCGGAGGACTACCGGGAGCAGATTCTGCCCGGCGCCGTTGAGGCCCGCCTGGCTGTCGAGGCCGGCTGCGGGCAGGGGTGGCACCGTTATGTGGGAGCGCACGGCGATGTCCTGTGTCTCGATCGCTTCGGGGCCAGCGCGCCGGGTGGAGAGTTGCTGCAGCGCTTCGGTTTCAGTGCCGACGAAATCGAGCGGCGCTCCCTGGCGCTGCTCGATGCTGGGCAGGGATGAGTGTGTCGCAACGGGTTTGCGACGTTGCAGCCCTTTGCAGTGCGACGTTTCTGTCACGTCGCAAAATAAATCGGGATTATTTGTCGTCCATATAAGTTTTTGAAAACTCTAGGATTGTTTCGGGGTGGAGATTATGGCACGCGCCTTGATATATGGATGGGTGAGATACGCCAGAGCACAAGGCTTACCGCCGCATGCGGCACAATCAACCCATAAAAACAAGGAGGAGTTGCCATGTTGACCAACAGCCTGTTTCGCGAACTGGAAAATCTGAGAAGGGAAATCGATGATGCGTTTCGCGGGGTGCGGCCGGCGGCCGGTTTGTTCAGCCCTGATTTCCTGCCGGGTCTGGGCCTGGCCAATTATCCGCAGGTCAATCTGCGTGAGGACGAGAATGCGTTTTATCTTGAGGCGTTGGTCCCCGGCGTCGAACCTGAGGATCTCGATCTCAGTGTCATGAACCGGACCCTGACCCTCTCCGGCGAGCGCCGTGAATCCGAGTACAAAGATGCCAGCTGCCATCGCAACGAACGCGGCAGCGGCCGCTTCCTGCGGACGATCGAGTTGCCGTCCGAGGTTGAAAATGAAGCGATCAAGGCCGAATATCGAAACGGGGTCCTGCGGGTGACTCTGCCCAAGGCAGAAAGCGCCAAACCCCGCAAGATTACGGTAAAAGCTTCGTAATAGAAGATTTCAGGAAAGATCCGTTGATGAAGGGAGGTCGTACCATGAGCGAAAGAAATCTCACCATCAGCCATGATGAAAACCGGACTCTGCGCCCTTATGAAGACAGCACAAGGACCGCGCGTCCCGCTGTAGATATCTTCGAAAACGAGGACGCATGGATTTTTCTGGCCGATATGCCCGGCGTAAACAAAGATCGTCTTGACGTCAACATCGATCAGGATGTGCTGACGCTGCGCGGCCGGGTCGAGGAAGAACCTCAGGGTGAAAAGCTGCTGCGCGAATTCACCACCGAGGCGTACATGCGGCAGTTCCAGCTCCCAGGCGACATTGACGCCGACAAGGCGGAAGCTTCCATGAAAAACGGTGTGCTGACCTTGAAGCTGCCCAAGAGTGAAGCCGCCAAACCGCGTCGCATTGAGATCACCACTCACTGATCACTCTCGACTGAGAAAAGAGAAAGGGCCGCTTGCCGCAAGATCAGGCAAGCGGCCCTTTCTCTTTAAGGCGTCCGGCAGACAATAAGAACCCGTAAATATGCGCTTTGCGCTTTTTGGAAAGTCTGAAGTATGGCGGGAATAGAAATCTTGTCAATCCTCTGGAAATCTGGTAAAACTTAAATAGTTAAAAAAAATAAATTATATTTTAACCTTATGACAACCTGTTTCAGGTCGCCGGGCAGTAAACTTTATTGAAATAGGCCCGCAGGGTTCCGACATGTTTTTCGTCGTCGCGCGCCAGCATGCTGAAACGTTCTTTGAGCTTTTCATCCTTGAATTCGACCGCGGTGCCGACATGGACGCCGATGAATTCTTCTTCAAGCTCGATGGCCTTGAGCAGCGCATGCTTTTCCGTGGGCGGGTCGTTTTCGAGATCGCGCAGCAGGCTTTGCGCCTTGAGCAGCAGCAACTCCAGGCGGGATTTGCCGATTTTGACTCCGGCAAAACTTTCCGACTGCGGCAGCACGCGGGCGTAGCGCACCTGGTTGGCGTGGTCAGCTTCGTCTTTGGCAAGTTGCAGCATCAGTTCCTGAAGCTTCTCGTTGCCGCGCATGGCATGGGCCATGCGGCGGTAGATCAGGCACATGGTGCTTTCGATCTCAGAGCAGATATCAAAAAATTCCTGCATAAAGAGTTTCTCCATTTGGAAAGTTAAAATTAGACGTATTTTAGAAAGAAGGGCGGCAAAATGCAATGGAAAAGCATCTTTTGTCGGGCTTTCAGATGAAACCCGGAGGGATCTTGACTCTTCAAACGAGTTTGCCCGTTGATCTCTGCAGTCGTCGGTGTACGATGATGGGCCGGTTAGCTGCGCGTCCTTCCAATGACATTCCGGACATTCCGCCAGGCTGCAGAAACTTTCGGTTCCATTCTGTCGACCGGACTGTCTTATGATGGGCAGCCCCTGGGAAATCGGGATATTTGGGGGCACCCTGCTGCTGGGGTTGATGGCCGGCTGGGTCATGCACCGTTCCGACTTCTGCCTGGCTTCAGCTTTTCGCGACCTGTTTCTGTTTCGTTCAACCTTCATGTTGCGGCAGATTGCCCTGGCAGTGCTGGTCGGTCTGGTGCTGTTCGAAGCGCTGCAGCTATCCGCTCTGGTCGCCGAGATGCCCTTTCCTATGATGGGGCCGGCTAGTTGGACCCACCTGCTGGGCGGAGCTGTTTTTGGTTTCGGGATGGTTCTGGCCGGCGGCTGCGTCTTCGGAACCCTTTACAAGGCGGGAGCCGGCAGCGCAACCAGTTTGACGGCCATTGGCGGGATCGTATCGGGATGCATGATCTACGGGTGGATTCATCCCTGGTGGCAACCCCTGCGGGAACGCCTCACCTGGTCGACCTCCTGGGATCTTCCCGGCGCTCTCGGCGTATCGGCGCTTCTGTTCAAAGCAGTCACTGCGGTTTTTCTGCTCGCCATGGTCCTTTACTGGTTTCAGCACGGTACCCTGCGCCGTGCAGCACATGCGCAGGGCTACCTGCAGCCCTGGCACGCCGCCTTGGCGCTGGGAACGATCGGTGCCTTGTCGGTACTGTTGGTCGGCATGCCCCTGGGGCTGACCACCGCCTATACAAAAGTCGGTGCATGGCTGGTGACGCTGGCAGCGCCCCATTCCGCCCAAGTGCCGGATTATTTCAGTACCATTGCTATGGATTTTCGTACCGTTCTGGGTGCGATGCCTTTGGCCGGGGGGCCCTCGCCACACTGGGACGGTATCTCCCTGGTGCAGTATCCTCTGATTCTGGGAGTTTTTTTCGGTTCAGCGCTGTCGGCCGTGCGGCTGGGAGAGTGGCATTTTCGTTGGCGTCTGCCCTCGAATCAGTATCTTCTGGCCCTGGCGGGAGGAGTGATGATGGGACTGGCATCGCGCCTTGCCCCCGGCTGCAATGTCTGGCATGTTCTGGGAGGGTTGCCGATTCTGGCAATCGGCAGTATTCTGTTCACCTTGGGGCTTTTCCCGGGGGCCTGGCTGGGGGCGAGAGTCATCACTCGCCTGCTGGCCTGAGAGATCGTTTTTTCGTTCAGGACGGGGTTGGTCGGTCCTGATGAAAGAGAGGTTGTCGGTACTATGAGTCAGGAACTGCAATTCGACCTTCGTCGNNCTGACCGCACTGCGTGAAGTCAACCGTCATCGCAAGGATCTGCGCCGGGGGAGTCTAAGGCTGACCATCCATACGGACAACCGCGACTCTACCGCCACAATTCCCGAAGCGGTGCGCAATATGGGGTACCGGGTGACGGTGGGAAAAAAAGAAGGACACTACCTGCTTCATATCGACTTTCCCATTGAAGACCAAGAGGCGGGCTTATGAGTTCAATTCTCTCACAACAAAAGGATGCAGTGCTCGTGGAGCAGGAACCGGAAAACGAAATGGAACGCCTGCGGCGTGAAAACGCCCATCTGCGAAAAGACAAGGCGCTGCTTTCCGATTACATCCGCAGCAAGACCAATCAGTTGTTGCGCGTCATGGGGACAGCTACCCTGCAACCTGAAGAACTCGATGATGCCACGCTGGTGGAGGTCGACCCTATCGGTATTGTGGCGGAATCCTTCCAGCAGGTGCTTGAACACCTGCGCGAGACCAACGAGGATCTTGACGAGGCGCGACAGAATCTGCAGGCCGTGTTCGACTCTGTCGGTGTTGGCATCATGGTGGTTGACGCCGATATGCACATCGTCTCCTTCAACCGCAAGATGCGTGAATGGTTTGACATCGACGACAGTGCAATAGGCAAATCCTGCCGAGGTGTGGTTTGTGATGGGGCTCAACCGCGGAACGGCTGCATCTTTCATGACGTGATGGTTTCGCGGCGCGGCGAAAGATGCGGCGATACCGTATTGGGGGACCGGCATTACCAGGCCATGGCAGCACCGATCAAAAATGCGCGGGGGGAAATCGACCGTGTCATTATCGTCTACGCAGATATAACCGACCGCAAGCGTATGGAGGATGTGCTGCGCGAGGCCCAGATCCGCATGCACTCGATTTTTGCCTCTGTTCAGGCGGGAATTATTCTGGTTGACTGCGAAACCCGTGAAATCGTCCATGCCAATCCGGCGGCGGAGGACATCACCGGATATCGTCTCCACGATATGGTCGGGCACCCATGCCAGGGGTTCATCTGTCCGACCCCGAAGGGGCAGTGCCCGGTCCTCGACCTGGGAGAAACGGTTGAGCGAACCGAAACGGAGATACTCCGTGCGGATGATCGCAGTTTGCCTATTCTAAAGACCATTGTTCCCATCGATCTTGATGGCCGCCCCCATCTGCTTGAAACCTTTGTTGAAATTACTGAGCTCAAGCACATGGAAGAATCTCTGCGCCAGGCCCTGACCGAGGTGCAGTCCGGGCGGGAACGCATCGATGCCATCGTGCGTTCCATCGGCGATGGGGTGGTGGTGACAGACACTGAAGACAGGGTCGTCCTCATGAATCCGGCTGCGGAGGAATTTTTTAAAGTTTCGCTGGTGGGGAAAAACATTCATGATGCCGGATCTTTATTCGAAGATCAGCGCCTTTACCAGAACCTGGTGTCGGCGCTGACTTCAAGTGAAACTGAAGATTTTCACCGGACCTCTTCGGCGCGGGAAAAGTCGCGTGTGCTGCAGGGACGTTCTTCGGTGATTCGCGACCTTGGCGGGCGAGAGCGCGGGCATGTTCTGACCTTGCGTGACCTGACCCGCGAGCGCGAGGTGGAGCGGCTGAAGCGGGAGTTCGTCTCCAATGCCGGTCACGAATTGCAGACCCCTCTGACGGCGATCATTGGTTTTTCCGAGCTGCTGATCGGCCAGGAGGAGCTGCCGGAAGAAACCCGCCAGGAGTGCTTGCGGTTTATCAACGAAAAAGGCGAAGAGCTCTCAGCGATTGTCGACAACTTGCTGGATATTAATCGCATTGCCTCGGGGTGCAGGCTGCAACTCCACCCCGAGAAATGCGACCTGCGCCGTCTGGCCTCCGAGGTGCTGGAACCCTTCCGCAGCAAATTCATCAAGCACGATTTTGTCCTGGATTTTCCGCCGGAATCCCTTCTTTATCGGGTGGATCCGCAGAAGCTGAAAAAGGTGCTCGAGGGCCTGCTCTCTAATGCCGTGAAATTTTCTCCGGAAGGGGGAAAGGTCCGCCTGCTCTGCAAGAGGTTGGGCGACGGGTTCGAATTGAGCATCTCGGACGAAGGAATCGGCATGGCGCCGGAGCAGGTCCAGCGGATGTTCGAAGTCTTCTATCGCGGTCATACGAGCAACCCGGCTTTCAGCGGCACCGGCCTGGGCCTGGCCATCGTCAAGGAAATGGTCGACGCTCACGGCGGAAAAATATGGGTCGACAGCCAGCCCGGGCAGGGGACGAGTTTTCATGTCAAAATTCCGCTGCTCGATAACTCCGATGCCTGGTCTCCTCCTTTCCGTGTTTGATCACTTCTTCTCTTTTCAACTATATCACCCAAAGTTATGAGAGTGACCCGGCAGGAGAGAGGAAATCGACTTCAAACCAGGAAACCTCCATTTTTCAGAACCCGATTTCCCGCCAGGCGCGCAGGGTCAGCGCCTCAAGGTTCAAAGCAGGCTCCACCTGGTGAAGCGTTCCATCGTCGGTTTGGAAAATCAGTTTCGATGATTGTTCCCCCTTGCTGAAAATCCATTTCAGCGGTAAGGCACGCCCCCTGGCGCGGTAGCCGTGACGGCGGCCTGCCGGGAGTTCTCCGCCGCTGGACGTTCGCAGGACTGTGCTGGAAGAGACGCGCGCCTGAAGCCCCGTGTCGTGATCGCGGGCGTAAAGGCGGCTGAAGTCGCTGCCTCCACAGGGTGCGCGGCTCGGAGTGTAGCTGGTGAAAAAGACCTTGCCCGCGATAACGATTGCCTGAGTGAGCACCCGCTCCGATATTCCCTGCTGCGATCTGCCCAATTGAATCCACCAGCCGTGTCGCTGCAGGGCGATTTCTGCTCTTTCCCCCAGGGATTGGATTGCCGCCCTGCTGTTGACGGTTGTGACATCCAGCAGGTCTGCAGCGGTTTGCGGTGTAAATGATGCTCCGTTGAATTTTTCTTCGGCTGGGCGGGCAAAGGGGTTCGGTTGTTCGATCAAGCAATAAAAGGCATGCGTTGTGTCGTCCTGGCGATCTTCCTCGTGCAGGAAGAGACCGGTGCCGAAATAAATCCGCAGATTGCCGGCGTGATCGGTAATGAGGGTAGGGGGCGCGGAAATACCGCGACCCCCGGTATCAAAGCGTTTGCCGGCGCGCCAGAGCCGCTGCTGCGGGTCAAAGTGGAATTTCCACAGAATTCCTTCGCTGTCGCCGGCGTAGGCCAGGTCAAGCAGACCGTCCTGGTTGCTGTCATAGGCGACGGGGTCTGTCATCGAATAATAGGCAGAGGAGGGCGAACGTGAATTGGTGGCAATACGGGTGCTTCCCTCCGTTCCATCGAGCCACAGCGGCAGATTCTCCCCGCTTGCGATATCGAGTGCGGCGACAGCGCCCGGTGTCGCATCTTCACGGTAACCTGAGGTCATAAAAGCCACCCATCGCCCGTCCGGCGCCAGGGGGCCGACCGCAGGGCGGGTGGAGGCGCGGGCGCCGGGGAAAGGGGAGACCTCCCACAGCGGCACAACCCGGTCGGAGTCGGGTTGCGTGATATCGAGGGCGAAGTAGAATTCTGCGCCCAGTCCGGCGCCTCCGATCAGGACGGTGCGCCAGCCGTCGCCATCCCCGCGGCTGTCATCGTCGCGGGCGGCATCCCATTGTGGATGCCAGACATCGTGTACGACCGGACTCAGATCGAGGCGATAGCGGTGTTCTTCTTGGAGAATATCAGGGATCGCCGCCAGCAGTCGCCCTGGCAGGTAGGCCCAGACCTGGCTTCCTGCCGGGCTAGGGGCGGAGTCGGAAGCACGAACCGCATGCAGCATGCCGTCGTTGGCGGCAATATAGATCAGGGGCACTCTCTGCTGATAGCGATGCCTGAAAGAGTCGTAACCTAAGCGGGAGTGAAGCAGTGGCGGCGCTCCCACAAGTACGGGGTCACTGTGGATGATGGTGCCCAGGGGAAGCCGGCCGAAGCTCTCCAGCAACTCTGTCGCGGTCTGCGAATCCGTCTGCCAGAGCGTCGCCAGTTGTCCCGCCACCAAGCCGTTGCCGGTCAGAAATGTCTTGCGGCCGGAGTCTTGCGGAAGGGTGAAGATGCGGCGGGAGGTCAGATCCTGCGAAGCCAGCTTTTCCTGTGTGCTCCACAATGCAGAGAGGTTCTGCGGCACAGGGTCGGGTACAGGGAGAGGGAAGGCCTGAAGGTCTCCTTTTTTCTGCCGGGGATCAAAAAAAGTGCGCAGCCACATCCCATCCCCGGTCACCAGGGTCGATCCGGGGTGCAAGGGGGCACCCCGAGCAGGTCCAGTATGAGAAAAGTCGCCTTCACCGCAAGAGGTGAAAGTGCCGGATGGAGTGAAAACCCCAGCCATCGGGCGGTTTGGCTGCGAGGTCGATGGTGAAGCCGCACAGGCTGGACTCGGGAGCAGTAAAAAACTCAATAAACCCAGGAGTCCAGCGACCTTCAATAGACGTGGGAATTTTCGGATCATATCAGTACCCGGGCGCCGGAATCAGGCGGTGCAGCTGGACTTCGATCCCGGCCACCGCCTGGGCCGGCCCCATTCCCTTCGCCTGAATCCTGTAACGCAGCGCGCGAACGTTGTCACTGAAAAGGGGCGGGCGAGACATGCCGTCATAAACTATAGCGGCGCTGAAGAGCGGGCGGCCTTCTTCGGAAAGAACAGGCTCGGGCTCCTCTGCAAGTTCTGGGACAAAAGCCTGGTCCCAGGGATCTGTGACGGTGCGGCTGCCCAGGTCTTCCCGTGGTGCATCGGGATGTTCTGCAAGCCAGGCGGCAGCATGGCGCCAGCCATTTTCCGCCTGATAAAAAGCCTGGTTATGTGCTACATTGTTGCGGGCTATGGCCAGTTCCACCAGCCCGCCAGAGACGGAGGCGAGCCCCAGAAGGGTCAGAGACGCCAGGATCATAATCGCCGTCAGCAACGCGGCACCTTTCTGGTTGAATATCTGAGAGGGTGGCGTTTGCATTTCTCTCTCCTAAAATAAACTGTTTCTTTCGAATTCGAGAGCCGTGCGCCGTTGCCGGCCGCGCTCGGACCAATGAGCGATGACCCGTATGGTTGTGACTCCGGGGCGCGGCCAGCCTGTGGCGATATTCCAGGACAGCTTCATTCTCTCCTGACCCGGTGGGATAAGGACGTGATCCGCCTCCTCGCCTGCATCCATCAATCCTGCTGCGCCGTCACCGTCGCGATCGCTGAGGCGGGGATGATCGCCGGGGAGCGCCATCAACTGTTCGACCATGGTGCGTGCCGCGCTCTGCCCCTCATTCAATGCTTTTGCCTGTGCCGCTGCTCGCAGGCCGGTTCCCTGCAGAGCTGCGATAGCCAGGACACCGATGGTGAAAACCGTCATCGCGAAGAGGACTTCGAGGAGTGTGAACCCTTGCCGGTTGCCAGGCATTTTTTACAACCCCATGTTGCGGACATAGACCGATTCGCGCCTCTCGACGGTGCGGCTCTGTCCTCGAAAGGAAAACTCCGCTCCGAGAACGACCTCGATGCGCCGAATCGCGCCGGGCTCCGAAAGTGATCCATTCGCTCCGTCAAAAAGGAGAACCTCTTCCTCCCTCTCTTCATTTCTGCCGAAATAACGAAATTCAAGGCGGGTGATCTTCTCGGCCAGCGGTTGATGGTAGCCCCTTCCGGGACAATCCGTGGCATCGCGTCCGGTGCCGGAGCAGCTGCCGCCTCCCTGGCGTCCGCGGTGGATGCCGAGCGTATCATCGCGGTAGAGGCAGAAGGCCAGATGTTCGTCGGCCCCATCCAGGGCGGACGGGGTGGAGGGCACCAGATCGCGGGTTAAATAGAGAAAATCCCTTTGCGCGACAACTACTCCCGCTCCGCTGGTTGCGCTGGGGTCATAGCCGGCGCTTCGCAGTTCGTGGCTTATGCGGGCCAGCGCCACGCGCAGCTTGTCCTGTGTTTCGATCTGCGCTTCTCCATGCTGGTAAGCCCGCAGATGGCTCTGATACAGGGTCAGCATACTGATGGCGGCCACCGAGGTCAGCGTCATTGCCATAAGCACCTCAAGCAGGCTGAAGCCTGTCCTTCTGTTCAAAAACACCCTGCTTGCGAATCTTCGATGGCGAGAATTCACTGGACCCGAACCCTTCCTCCCGCATTCTGGCTGATACGGTAGCTTCGCTGGGTGTGGCGTCCTTCAAGTTGAATCGACCCGCCCAGCCCAAGCGGCAGTCCGCGATGGTTGAATCCGGCGTGCGGAGCACCGCTGAAGGTTGTCCCGACGAGGGACAGAGCTTTCAGTCGGCGAAGGTCGCGGATTGGATCAGACCGTCCCTCCGAATCCCGCGCCAGAATCTGGAAGCCACCGCCGCTGTGTTCATCGGCGAGGGTCAAGGCCAGCAGAACGTCACAATTGCGGCGCGCAGCCTCAGAGCGAGCCCGTTGAAAGGCTTCCACCAAAACGCGAATTTCTGTTTTTTCCTGGAAACGTGCCTGCCACCTGCCAAGAGCGGGGCCGGTCAGAGAGCAGAGCGTGAAGATAAGGGCGAGAACGATGAGAGTCTCAAGCAGAGTAATCCCTACTTGAGATCGCAATAGAGCTTGCATGGCGGGTCCCCCTGAAACAAACAATCCAGTCTCGAACAACGGTGTCCGAATAAATAACATGATAGAGCGAGGGGATTATGTCTCAGGAAAACAGTCAGCGCAACAAAAAAACAGCTAATGTTCTGATAAAGCTCAGATAGTTCTTATTTTAATCCTTCTGCTCGACAGGAGTTTTACTTCTTGCTGAAGCAATTCACATATCAAGACAAGCCTGATTAAGGGCAAATTCTTGACCTTGCTTAACCTTTTTGCGAAAATGATTTATCATAGTTAATTATTTTTACTGTTTCGACGTTTAATTCATAGGTGTTCTTATATGAGGCTTCAGACAAAGCTGATGGCGGCCATCGGCATGATCTTTTTTCTTTCTTTTGCCGTGGTGGAGTTTTTCGACTACCGCCAGATCCGCCGTGATGTGCAGCGTGACATGTATGCTGAAGCCAAGGTTCTGCATGATTTCATCATGGCGACCCGCTTTGTCTACCAGAGGCAGTTTCTCGAAAGCGGGTTGGAACTGGATGAAAATACATTGGGATTTCTGCCGGGGCATGCCCTGCCTCGCATTGTCCGGCATTTTGAACAATGGAATAACAGCGGCCTGACCTTCAACAATGTGTCGGACCGACCCCGCAACCCGGTCAATCGGGCTGACGGTATCGAGAAAGAGGCGATCCGCTTCTTCAAGGAAAACCCTACGGCCGAAGAGTGGATGGACACCTACCACAGCGAGGAGGGCCAGCGTTTTTTCCAGTATTCCACCCCTTTGTGGATCGACTCCTACTGCCTTAACTGCCACAGCCGGGAGGGGGAAGCTTCACCGACTCTCAGGGATTATTACGACACCGACCTCGATTATGAGATGGAGGATCTTGCTGGAATTCTAAGCATCAAGCTGCCTGCGTCCATTCTGGAACAGCGCGTGGCAAGGCAGATGAAGCAGAACTTTTTTACCCATCTGGGGCTTTTTGCTCTCACCTTTCTCTCTATTTCCTTTTTTCTCAAGCGTTTTGTGCTGCGACCCATGGAGCACCTTAAAAGTGCCACCACGGCCTGGGAAGGGGGCGATTATTCGGTACGGGCGGCCATTGCAGGAAAAGATGAGATGGCCGATATCTCCCAGGCGTTCGATACCATGGCCCGCGCCGTGGCCGACCGTGAAGAGAGCGTTCTGCGAGAGCGAGGCTTTCTGCAAAGCGTCATTGATGGGATTGCCGATCCGATCATGGTGATCGATACTGAATTCCGGGTCTTGTTGATGAATGCCGCTGCCGGACGCGATTCGGCAGACCTTATGACAG